>Ga0163144_10019063_pt1 | contig 13828 bp, 12 predicted proteins | sample OliLak19BULKMAT1_FD_123175 | JGI IMG/M metagenome (GOLD analysis project Ga0163144, IMG submission 123175) | Freshwater microbial mat bacterial communities from Lake Vanda, McMurdo Dry Valleys, Antarctica - Oligotrophic Lake LV.19.BULKMAT1 | ecosystem: Environmental > Aquatic > Freshwater >... | reverse complement strand
CGAGAAGGCTGGCGGCGCAGAGACTAAGTGAAATGATGAGTTTGCCCATATCTACTATATTACCGAAGTGGTGGGGTGGACGCGGGTGGACGCCGGTGACGCGTCGCCTGCTCATCGCTATAGGCCAAGCCAATCAAGCGAAACTCAGACCAAGGGCGACCCAGAAGCGTCATCCCGATCGGAAGGTTTGCCCGCGGGTGTAGCCCATCGGGATATTGACGGCCGGAAAGCCGGTTGTAGGCGAGAAGAACTGGCTATTGTCGCCATGCGGCGTGTTGAGGTCGCCGATGAGACGCGACGGATTTGACCAGGCGCGGTAGATCATTGCGTCGAGGCCGAGCGAATCCATCGTTTTCAGAACCGCCACCCATACCTGCTCGCGATAGGCCCGGTTGGCATCGCAGGCGGGACTTTCGGGGCCGTTGGCCGGACCCTTCTCCGCAGTTTCGAGTCGGCGGCTATTGTTCGGATGATCCTGGCCGGACTCGAGCACCGCGGCGAGATCCTTGACCGGCACCTGCGCAGGGCGGGGAGCTAGAAACGCGTTCAAGTCGTACTTGAAGCCTGGGCAGGCGCCGCCGGGGCGGTGTCCTTCGAGGCCTTCCACTTTCAAGGGATCTACTATCCGAGCGCCGGCTCGGCGGAGGTCATCGACCGCCGCGTCGAACAGACGGACGGTCTCGGAGTCGGTGGTCGATCGCTCATAGGCTTGGCGCAGGATGCCGATGGTGGCACCGCGGAGGGCATTCCGTTCGAGGCCCTTGCTGTAGTCCAGGGGTGGCCGGGCGACCGAGACCGGGTCTCGAGGCTCCGCTCCGACGACCACGTTGAAGACGCGCGCCGCATCTTCGCCTTGGCGGGCCATCGGACCAGCGATATCGGCGAGTATGCTCAGAGGAAATTGCCCGAGCGGCTGGTCAAACCCATCGTGGGGCGGAAGCCGACGAGCGCTTGGTGCGAAGAGGGGCCCCGAATCAAGTTGCCGGTATCGGTACCCAAGCCGACTAACCCCGAATTGGCCGCCACGGCGACGGCCGTCCCGCCGCTTGATCCCGCGCTGACGCGATCCAGGGCGTACGGGTTTTTGGTGTAGCCAAGCAGGATGGAGTTTACCGTTTCATAGAGGCTGAATGCCCATTCCGCCAAGCTGGATTTGGCCAGGACGATCTTCCTCGATTCGTTGGACCTGAAAGGCATCCTGCACGGGCATATAGTTCGCAAAGACCAGTGCGCCGTTTGTAGTGGCCAAACCTGCTGTTTCCATGTTGTCTTTGACGATGACCGGGACGCAGTGCAGAGGGCCAGTCAGGCCCGAGGCCGCGTACCGGCTGTCGAGTTCGGTGGCTTGCGTTTCGGCGGCCGGATTGAGCCGGATGAGCGAGTTGAAGGCCGGGCCGTTTTTGTCATAGGCTGCGATCCGGCCGAGGTAGCGCGACACCAGTTCGCGGCAAGTGAGGCACTTGTTTGCGAACGCCTGATGCACTTGAGCGATCGTTGTCTCTTCGAGGGGAGACTGGGCGGCGGCTGGGACCACTGTTAGAAACGGTAGGAGCAGAGATAACAGGAGGGTGAAGCGGGAACGCCGCATTCTTTGAGTAAAACACAGTCACTACAGGTTTCGAGGTTACCGATAGGCGCAGATTGGTATTGCGGGGTGTAGATGGTTTTGGTGTGTGAGACACTCTGGTCATGCGTAATTTATTGATGGTTTCCTTTTCGGCGATGGCTCTCTGGGCGCAGGATGTGGTGTTTAGTGGTCAGCCGACGGCGGAGCAGTTGGCTGCGTATGGGAGGGACGGCGTGAAAACGGTAGTGAATCTGCGGACGGACGATGAGATGGCGAAGTTAGGGATGGATGAGAAGGCGATCGTGGAGAAGGCGGGCATGCGGTATGTGAGCGTCCCGTTTTTGGCGACGGCTCCGCCCAAGGATGAGGAGTTGGTTGGACTGATGAAGCTGTTGGCTGGGGCGAAACCGGAGGGACGGGTGGTGTTGCATTGCGCGTCGTCGAATCGGGTGGGTTACGTCTGGGGGCTTTTTCAGGCGAAAGAGAAGGGTGTTGGGGTTGAGAAAGCGGTGGAAGAGGCGAGGAAGGCGGGGATGAAGAGTCCGGCGCTGGAGCAGGCTTTGCGGGAGAGGTTAAAATAACAGAGTGATGACACTCGAAGAGTTTGATAGGGAGTACAGTCCGCTCCGCCAGCAGGCCATCGCTGTGCGGAGCTATCTTTGACGCAGCCGCGAAGCGGTTACAGTTGGAGTCGACCGAAGAGGTGATTGCCGCGCCCGGTTTCTGGAATTCTCCGGAGACTAGCCAGAAGGTGATGCAGGAGCGTAAGCGCCTGGAGAAGGCGGTGTCGGAAGATAGCGAAGTACTGGGGATGACGGATGAGTTAGATACTCTGTTCGAGCTGGGCCGGGAAGGCGAGGCCGTTTCGACTGAGATCGACGTGGGGTTGCAACGGTTGACGGCGCGGCTGGGCCAGTTGGAGACCGGGATGTTGTTGAACGGTGAGAACGATCACCGGGACGCGATTTTGACGGTACACCCGGGGGCGGGGGGGACGGAGAGCCAGGATTGGGCTGAGATGCTGCTGCGGATGTTTCTGCGGTGGGCGGAGCGGAACGGTTTCAAGTGCGACGTGACGGATCGGCTGGAAGGGGAAGGTGCGGGGATCAAGTCGGCGACGGTGGAGATTACCGGTGAGAATGTCTACGGGCTGTTGCAGAGCGAGATTGGGGTTCATCGGTTGGTGCGGATTTCTCCGTTTGATTCGGCGGCGCGGCGGCATACGTCGTTTGCGAGCGTGTTTGTGATTCCCTTGGTGGACGACGATATCAACATTGAAGTGAAGCCGGACGATTTAAAGATCGATGTGTTTCGGGCGAGCGGAGCGGGCGGGCAGCACGTGAATCGGACGGAGTCGGCGGTGCGGATGACCCATATGCCGACCGGGATTGTGGTTCAGTGCCAGAGCGAGCGAAGCCAGCATAAAAACCGGGCTACGGCGTTGAAGCAGTTGAAGGCACGGTTGTACGAGCACGAGTTGGCGAAGCGGCGGGTGGAAGAGCGGAAGCTGGAAGACACGAAGATGGAGATCAACTTCGGGAGCCAGATTCGGAGTTATGTGTTGGCGCCGTATCGGATGATCAAAGACCATCGGACGAAGAAATCGGTGGGGGATGTGGACCGGCTGCTGGATGGGGATATTGGCGAGTTGATTCACGCGTTTTTGGTTTGGAAACGGACCGGGAAGGTGGCTGGTTCGGACGATGATAACGAGGAGTGAGTTAGAGAGGGCGGCGGGGATATTAAGGGCCGGGGGGTTGGTCGCGTTTCCGACGGAGACGGTATACGGGTTGGGGGCGAATGCTCTCGACCCGGTGGCGGTGGGGCGGATTTATGAGGCTAAGGGGCGGCCGGCTACTTCGCCGCTGATTGTACACGTGGCGGATATTGCGATGGCGCAAACGGTGGTGGCGGAGTGGCCGGAAGCAGCGCAACGGTTGGCGGAGGCGTTTTGGCCGGGTCCGTTGACGCTGGTGTTGGTGAAACGGAACGTGGTGCCGGATGGGGTGACGGCGGGGTTGGGGACGGTGGGGGTGAGGCAACCGGCGCATGCGGTGGCGGCGGAGTTGATTCGGTTGGCGGGAGTGCCGGTGGCGGCACCGAGCGCGAACCGGTTTATGGGTTTGTCGCCGACGCGGGCGGAGCATGTGCGGGCGGGGTTAGGCGATGCCGTGGATATGGTGTTGGACGGGGGGGCGTGTGCGGTGGGGATTGAGTCGACGGTGTTGTCGTTAGTGGGGGGGAGGGCCGTGTTGTTGCGGCCGGGGATGGTGAGTCGAGCGGAGATTGAGGCGGTGATTGGGGCGGTGGAGTTGGTGGGAGAGACGGGAGACGGGAAGGCGCATGCGGCACCTGGGATGCATTCGCGGCATTACGCTCCGGCGACGAGGCTGCGGGTGGGGACGCCGGGGTTGGCGTCCGGGTATTTGTGGCATACGCGGGAGGGGGAGGCGGAGATGAGGGTGCGGTTGCCGGCCGAGGCGGGGGGATACGCGGCGGGGTTGTATGAGGCGTTGCATTTGTTGGACGCGGCGGGGTTGGAGGAGATTGTGGTGGAGGCGGTGCCGGAGGGGGGAGAGTGGGACGGGATCCGGGATCGGTTGGGGCGGGCTGGGAATATGGCAGAATGATGGCATATGCAGGATGGGACGAAATTTTCGGATGAACAGCGAGGCGTTGAGGGAGGGCGCGCTTGGCCGACGGTTGGAAGCTCAGGGGGTCCGGAGATCCCTGTGTTTTCGAGCGATGAGTTGAATGAGCTTCTTGAAGGTGGCGGGGGAGATGTGTCATAATTGTGGCATATGAGGACTACGATTGAGTTGTCAGATGAATTGATGCGGCGGGTGAAGGTTGAGTCCGCGCGTGAGGGGAAGAGTATGCGCGAGTTTTTCGTGATTGCGTTGGAGTTGAAGTTGGATGGGGGGAAGCCGGTGCCGAGGGTTCGCCGGGAGCCACCAACCGTTGGAAGTGCGGATGGCCCGAAAATCCCTGTGTTCACCAGTGAAGAGCTAGATGAACTCCTATTTGATTGATGCGAATCTGGTGCTCGCTCTGGTGGTACGGGGCCACGCTCATCACGAGTTGGCTCGCAGTTGGTACCGGGGACTTGAGGACGGGCAGTTCGGACTGTGCCGGTTGGTGCAGTTGACGGTGATACGTTTGTTGGCGACCAAGCGCGTGATGGGTGATTCGGTGATGCCGGTGTCGGCTGGGTGGAGATTGTTGAGGGAGTTGGCTGAGGATTCGCGGGTGGTGTTTGTTGGCGAGGACGGGGAGACGGAGCGACTGTTGCCGACGATGTGGCGGTACGCGCCGCCGACTCCGCAGTTCGTCAACGACGGGTATTTGGCGGCAATGGCTTTGAGCACGGGCAGGCGGTTGGTGACGTTCGATCAGGGGTTTCGTGAGTTCCCCGGCTTAGGGGTAACGGTGTTGGCAGGGGACTGAAGGCCGGCAAGCGCGGGGAGTGTATCATTGCCTGATGCCTCCAACTCGGGTTCGCTGGTGGATTTTGACGCTGCTGTTCGTGGCGACGACGATTAACTATTTGGATCGAATCGCTTTCGGTATTTTGGTGCCGGAGATCCGCAAGGATATGTTGGTGGACGACCCGACATACGGGCGGCTGACGCTGGCGTTCGAGATGACCTACATGATCGGGTTTTTGATCATGGGGAAGTTTGTGCAGCGTTACGGAACGCGGATCGGGTACACAGTGGCCGTGGCGTGGTGGTCGTTGGCCGCAGTTTTGCACGCTCTAGCAAAGACTCCGCTGGAGTTGGGATTTTGGCGGGGAATGCTGGGTTTGGGCGAGGCGGGGAACTTTCCGGCGGCAATACGGAGCGTGGCGGAGTGGTTCCCGAAACGGGATCGGGCGTTTGCAACCGGCATCTTCAATGCGGGGACGAACGTGGCTGCGATGGTCGGGCCGCCGGTGTTCGCGTATATGGTGGCGGATTTTGGGTGGCAGGGTTGTTTTTTGGTGACGGGATCGCTGGGCTTTGTTTGGATGGTGATTTGGTGGTTCAGCTATCGGTTGCCGGCAGATCATAAGTCGGTTAACGACGCTGAGCGGGCTTACATCGTTTCGGATGTGACTTCGTCGGAGGCGGAGCCGGTGATCGGGTGGATGGAGGCTTTGCGGCAGAAGGAGACATGGGGTTTTGCAGCGGGGAAGTTTTTAAGCGACCCGGTGTGGCGGTTTTATAGCTATTGGCTACCGATTTATCTGTACGACGTACGGGGTTTCGATATGAAGAAGGTGGGTTGGGTGTTGCCGGTGATTTATTTGATGGCCGATATTGGGAGCGTGGGTGGGGGTTGGCTGTCCGGGTATTTGATGCGGCGAGGGATGGCGGTGGGTAAGGCGCGGAAGGTGACGATGTTAATTTGCGCGGCTTGTATGCCGGTGGCGGTTTGCAGTGTTTTGGCGGACAGTCCGATATTGGCAATTGCGTTGATGAGCTTGGCGACGGCGGCGCATCAGGGCTTTTCGGCGAATTTATATACGGTGGTGAGCGATGTATTTCCTCGGCCGGCGGTAGCGAGTGTGACGGGTATAGGGGGATTTGCGGGTAGTCTGGGGGGGGTACTGTTCGCGACGTGGTTGCCGGGGGTGTTGATTCCGATTGTTGGTTATAAGCCGATTTTTCTGACCTTTGGAGTGTTCCATTTGACAGGGGTATTGGCCTTGCATCTATTGATGGGTCAATTTCGGCCGGTAGAGGCGGGTAGAGCCCCACGCGCATAGGGGGACTTGCGGCAGGCAAGTCTTAGAGAGGGGTGAGGGTTTTCTGAGAGCCGGAATTAGGGCCTTTGGTGGACACTAGAGGGGCTCTGGTATGGAAAACAATTCGACGCGGGGTTTGACGGGTCAACTTGGCCTGTGGGATACCCGTCTACAAACAGAACTGCGGCACGCAGCCGCATTTGGTGTGCGCGGGCGTGCGGTTGCGGGAGTTATCCCGAGCGGCTCGATCGGCATTGATTCGGCGCTGGGCATCGGCGGGTTGCCTCGTGGGCGGATGGTGGAGTTGTTTGGGCCGGCGGGCGTGGGCAAGTCGACGTTGGCGTTGCAGGTGATTGCGGCGGCGCAGCGGGAAGGGCAGACGGCGGCGCTGGTGGATGTCGAGTGTACGTTTGACGCCGGGTACGCGGATCATTTGGGGGTGGACGTTCAGCAACTGGTGGTGTTGAAGGTGGACGACGGGGAGCAGGCGCTGCGGATGGTGGAGCGGCTGGTATCGAGCCAGGGTGTGGATTTGGTGGTGGTGGATTCGGTGGCGGCGTTGGCGCCGGCGGCGGAGCTGGCTGGTTCGCTGCTGGATGGGCCGACGTTTGGTCACAGCGAGATGTTGGCGAATGGGTTGCGGCGGATTGCACGGGTAATGGCGCAGTCTCCGGCATGCCTGCTGTTATTGAATCAGCTCCGGGCTTACCACGGGTTTGGGTATACGGAGACTTCAACGGGTGGTTGGGGGTTGAAGTTGCATGCGGCGGTGCGGGCGGATTTGCGGGAGGTGGCGGGGGGCAAGGTGGGTCGGCGGGTGGTGTTGAAGATGGTGAAGAATCAGCTGGCGGTGGCGAGTCAGGCGGAGTTCGAGTTTTTGGAGGGGGAGGGGTTTTCCGCGGAGCTGGAGATGTTGGAGTTGGGGTTACGGCATGGGGTGCTGGCCCGGGTAGGGGGAGTGGTTCGGTTTGGGGCGGAGGCGAGTGGGTGGGAGGAGCTGCGGGAGGACGTGGATTTGTGCGTGCGAGTGAATTCGGCGATTCGGGCGGAGATGGGTTTGCCGCAGCGGAAGCCGGTGGGTCGGGCGATGGGAGCGGCTGGGGCGGCTCGGCGAGCGAGTGGAGATTAGCGGGTACCGTTTTTGAGGAGTTCGAGGGTGGTTCGGGCTTGGGCTTGATCGCGCTGGAAGTTAGGGTCGGTTGGGTGTTTTTTGACGAGTTCGTCGAGGAGGGTGAGGGCTCGACGGGCAGATTCGAGAGCGCCGGTGGTGTCGGCGAGCTTGGGTAGGGCCTGAGCGAGCCTGTGATGGGCGCTGGCAAGGAGTTGGGTGGCGAAGGGGTCGTTGGGGGGGGTGATTTGGGCGAGTTGGAGGGAGCGACGGAATTGTTCGACGGCGGTGAGGGCTTGGTTGGAGACGAGGAGGGCGTCACCCAGCTTTTGGTGGGCAATGGCCGCGTCGCGTTGGGCCATCGAGTTTTTGGGTTGTTGGAGGGAGAGTTCGTCGAGGGATGTGGTGGCGAGCTGGAGGGAGGGTAGGTCGGGTTGGTGGAGGAGAGAGTGGGCGAGGTCCCGCTTGGCCTGGGTGTTTTGGGGGTCGGCGGCGGCGAGGTCGCGGCGGATGGTGAGGGCGCGTCGGGAGAGGGGGTAGGGTTGCGCTTCGAGTAGGTTGGCTAGGTCCTGCTGGTGGATGGTGTTGGGTTGGGATTTGGCCAGGTTGTCGGTGAGGGTGAGGGCGGCTTCGAGATGTTTCTGGGCTTCGGCGGCGTGGCCGGCCGCAGCGTGGATGGCGGCGAGGCGAGCTTGAGAGAGGGCGAGGAGCCGGGGTGTGGTGGTGGCGGGGGCTTGGCTGATGAGTTTGAGGGCTGAAGCGGGCTGGCCGGTGGCGGCGAGGAGGGCGGCTAGATTTTGATAGTTGGCGAGGAGGGCGTCGGGCGGGGCGGAGTTAGCTTCGAGGAGGTTGCGGGCTTGTTGGTAGTGGTCCAGGGCGGTGGCGGTGTCGCCGATGGTTTGGGCGACATCGGCGAGGCCTTGGTGGGCAGTGGCTAGTTCGAGGGGGGCGGGGAGGTTTGCAAGGAGCTGGATAGAGTTTTCGTAGCTTTGGTGGGCGGCGGTGGGGTCGCCGAGATGGGGAAAGTTGGGGTTGCCTTGGAGGTTGCCGACACGGATCCAGGTTTCGGCGAGTTGGCGTTGGAGGGTGGGGTCGTTGTTTGCTTCTTTGGAGAGGTTTTTGAGGTATTCGACTGACTTGGCGACGAGGAGTCGACGGGCGGGGGTGGTTCCGGGTAGGGGGGCGATGGCGTCGTGGACTTCGAAGAGGAAGGAGTTGGCGATTTTGCGGACCTCTTCGAAGCGGCGGGCGGCGAGATCGCGTTGAACGCCGGCGGTGCGGGCTTGCCATGCGGCGACGATGGCGAAGATGAGAATGAGGCCGAGTGCGGCGGAGGCGGTGAGGGCGAGGGCGCGGTTGCGGGCGAAGAAGAGGCGGACGCGGTAGAGAGGGCTTTCAGGGAGGGCGGAGACTGGTTCGAGGCCGAGATAGCGACGGAGGTCGTCCGCGAGTTGAGCGGCGGATTGATAGCGTTCTTTGCTGTCCCGGCGGAGGGCTTTGAGGACGACGGCATCGAGATCGCCCGAGAGTTTGCGGCGCAGGATTTGGGGGGATGGTTCGCGGGTGGCGGAGATGATGGTGGGGTTTTTGGTCTGTTGGTTGGTGGGGGATTGGACGACGCGAGAGATGGCGGTGGAGGGTGGTTCGGGTTCCGATTGCGACATGACCTTGAGTAGTTCGAGGGTGATGCCGTCTTTGGTGGGGTAGGGGCGATGGCCGGTGAGTAGCTCGTAGAGGACAATGCCGAGTAAGTAGACATCGGAGATGGTGGTGACGGCTTCACCGCGGATTTGTTCGGGGCTAGCGTATTGAGGCGTCATGAGACGCATGGAGGTGGCGGTTTTGTCAGAGGTGGCGGTGCCATCGGAGGTGAGGATTTTGGCGATGCCGAAGTCGAGGAGTTTGACGGTTCCGTCTGGTTTGACGAGAATATTTCCGGGCTTGAGGTCGCGGTGGACGACGAGGTTTTGGTGAGCGTAGTGGACGGCGGCGCAGACGTCGCAAAATAGGCGGAGGCGGGCTTCGGTTGAGAGTTTGTTTTGATCGCAAAAGGTGTCGATGGGGTGTCCTTCGACATACTCCATGACAAAGTAGGGGCGTCCGTCTTCGGCGGCGCCGCCATCGAGGAGGCGTGCGATGTTGGGATGGTCAAGGGAGGCGACGATTTGCCGTTCGCGACGGAAGCGTTGGACGATACGGTCCTGTTCCATGCCGCGGCGAATTACTTTGATGGCGACTAATTTGGAATAGTGTTGGTCGGCGCGGGAGGCGAGATATACGGCACCCATGCCGCCGACTCCGATTTGGCGTTGGACGGCGTAGGGGCCGATGGAGGGGGGAAGGGCTTCTTCCTGATCGCGGGCGGCTTGTTCGAGGATTTGGGAGACAGGTGTGACGGCGGGGTGGGAGAGGAAGTCGGCCGATGAGGAATCGGAAGTTAGGAGTTGCCGGACTTCGTGGTGAAGCGCTCGATCGGCGCCGCAGGCTTTATCGAGAAAGGCTTGGCGTTGGTCGGGGGATTGGTCGAGGACCAACTGGAAGAGACTTTTGACTTGGCTGTAACGTTCAGGTGTCACGCGAAGGACTGATGATAACAGAAAGGGCCGAACATACCATATGGATTAGGCGGTTCGGCCCTGGCGTCCTCCGACGACTGTCAGCGGCGAATAGCCACTTCAATGGTTAGGGCGGATTTGGGGGTCGAAATCCATCAAAGAATTACGAAGGCCGTTGGGCGGTGAGTTGGCCGTGGAGCCAGGCTTTGGCCATGCGCCATTCGCGTTCGATTGTAGCCGTGGAGGAGCCGATGACTTCGGAGACCTCTTCGACGGTTAGTCCGCCGAAGAAGCGGAGTTCGACGATCTTGGCTTGGTTGGCATCGAGTTGCTGGAGCCGGGTGAGGGCTTCGTCGAGTTCGTCGAAGGCGACTGGTGGACCGGAGGCGAGCCCGAGGGAATCGTCGAGGGAGAGTTTTTGCGCGTCGCCGCCGCGTTTGAGGGCGTTTTGGGTCCGCGCGTGGTCGACGAGGATGCGGCGCATGAGTTGGGCGGCGACGCCGAAGAAGTGGGCGCGGCTTTGCCAAGTGACGCGGGTCTGGTCGACGAGTTGCATGTAGGCTTCGTGGACTAGGGCGGTGGCCTGGAGGGTGTGGTCCGAGCGCTCGCGGCGCATATAGTTGGCGGCGATCTTTCTCAACTCGTTGTAAACAATGGGGAAGAGTTGATCGTGCGCTTGGTTTTCGCCGCTGCGGAGATTGGCGAGGAGTTGCGTAACTTCGTTATTGTCGGGTATGGCCACGGGTAGTAGGTGTCCGGAGAGCGTGGAATCGTGACAACATTTGAGGACTTGGGAGACGGTTTGGTGGGAACGGGCAGATTCGAACTGCCGGCCTGCCGCTTAGGAGGCGGCCGCTCTATCCATCTGAGCTACGTCCCCGCCTTGCCTAAAATTCTACCAGCGCTTGAGTCCTTTTTGACCAATATCTTTGCGGAGCTGGACGCCGTCGAAGTGAATTAGTTTGGCGGCGGCGTACGCTTGGTCGATGGCTTGGCGAAGAGTGGGTGCCGAGGTGGTGACGGCGAGGACCCGGCCGCCGGCAGTGAGGAGATGGTTTTCGACGAGAGTGGTGCCGGCTTGGAAGATTTCGGCTCCGGTGGCTTGGGCGGCCTCGATGCCGGTGATGGGGTCTCCGGTGCGAACTTGGGCGGGATAGCCGTGGGCCGCGAGGATGACGCAGAGCGTGGGATTGGGGCTCCACTCCAGAGTGGTGTTCTTTAGCTTTCCGGCGGCGGCAAGGGAGAGCACTTGGGCGAGGTCGGACTGGAGGGCGAGCATGAGGGGTTGGGTTTCGGGGTCGCCGAGGCGGACGTTGTATTCGAGGATTTTGGGGCCGCTGGGAGTCATCATTAAGCCGGCGAAGAGAAAGCCCGAGAAGGGTGTGCCTTCGGCGTTCATGCCGTCGACGGTGGGGCGGAGGATTTCGTGGAGGATCTGTTGGTGTTGGGCGGGGGTTAGGATGCGATCGTCAACGTAGGCACCCATGCCGCCGGTGTTGGGACCGCGATCGCCGTCGAAGATGGCTTTGTGGTCCTGGGCGGGTTTGAGGGGGAGGATGGTTTTTCCGTCGGTGATGGCTATGTAGGAGACTTCTTCGCCGGTGAGGAATTCTTCGATGACGAGTTGGGAGCCGGCGGCGCCGACGAGGGAGCCATCAAGGAGTTGGGCGGCGGCGGTAAGGGCTTCGGCTTTCGTGGGGACGATGAGGACGCCTTTACCGGCGGCGAGGCCATCGGCTTTGAGGACGAAGGGGGCGTCGAAAGAGTTGATGGCGGTTTCGGCTTCGGCGAGGGAGGATGCGGTGGAGTAGCGGGCGGTCGGTATGTTGTGGCGGGCGAAGAAATTTTTGGCGAAGACTTTAGAGCCTTCGAGTTGTGCGGCGGCGGCGGTGGGTCCGAAGATCGCCAGGCCGGCGTCGCGGAAGGCATTGACGACCCCGGCGATGAGGGGGATCTCGGGTCCGACGATGGTGAGATCGATTTGGTGTTGGAGGGCGACGGCGAGGTAGTCGGCGGGAGAGGTGCCGGAGGTGGTGACGCATTGGGCGACTGCGGCGATGCCGGGGTTACCGGGTGTGGCGAAGACGCGGGTGACGGTGGGGCTTTGGGCTAGTTTCCAGGCGAGGGCGTGTTCGCGGCCGCCGGCGCCGATGACGAGGATGTTCAAGGGGGATGCTCCTCAAGTTAGAATAGAACAGGCTCTGCCCTTTTCCCTTATGCCAGTCGTTTTAAAGCCGTTGCAATATGATGTGATCGTGATCGGGGCCGGTCACGCGGGTTGCGAGGCGGCGCGGGCGAGTGCGCGGTTGGGGCTGCGGACGGCGATGGTGGCGATGAACATCGACCTGATAGCGCAGCTATCGTGCAATCCGGCGGTGGGGGGGATTGCGAAGGGCCACCTGGTCAGGGAGATTGATGCGTTGGGCGGAGTGATGGGGGAGGTGGCGGATGCGGTGGGAATCCAATTTCGGCTGTTGAACACGAGTCGGGGGCCGGCGGTGTGGTCGCCGCGGGCGCAGTGCGATAAGAAGCAGTATCGGATTAAGATGCGGGAGGTATTGGAGCGGGAGCCGAACTTGCATTTTTTGCAGGCGGAGGTGGCGGAGTTGGTTTTGGAGGCGGAGGGGGCGCGGCGCCGGGTGCGGGGGGTTCGTTTGCGAGATGGGCGGACGGCGTTGAGTGGGGCGGTGGTGGTGACGACGGGGACGTTTTTGAATGGGTTGGCGCACGTGGGGGAGGCGAAGACGGATTGCGGGCGGAATGGGGAAGCGCCTTCGAACCTTTTGGGGCATCAGTTGCGGAGTTTAGGGATGGCGTGGACACGGTTGAAGACGGGAACTCCTCCGCGGTTGGATGGGCGGAGTTTGGACTGGTCGCGATTTGAGCCGCAGGATGGCGATGCGGTGCCGACGCCGTTTTCGTTTCTGACGGGGAAGATTGAGCGGGAGCAGATCCGGTGTCATATTGCTTACACGTCGGAGGCGACGCACGAGGTGTTGCGGCAGAACATTCATCGATCGCCGTTGTATTCGGGGGCGATTGAAGGGATTGGACCGCGGTATTGTCCGTCGATTGAGGACAAGGTGGTGAAGTTTCCGGATCGGGACCGGCATCAGTTGTTTTTGGAGCCGGAGGGGTTGGACACGTACGAGGTGTACGTGAACGGGATGTCGACGTCGATGCCGGTGGATGTGCAGGTGGCGATGTTGGCTTCGGTTCCAGGATTGGAGGATGCGGAGATGATTCGGCCGGGGTATGCGATTGAGTACGATGCGATTGATGCTCGGGAGTTGAATCATGGTTTGGAGTGCAAGCAGATTGGTGGGTTGTATTTGGCCGGTCAAATTAACGGGACGTCTGGCTATGAGGAGGCGGCGGCGCAGGGGTTGATTGCGGGGATTAACGCGGCGCGAAGTGTGGGTGGGTTGGAGCCGTTTGTGGTGGGTCGGACGGAGGGGTACATCGGGATTATGATTGACGACTTGATCAGCAAGGGTGTTGATGAGCCGTATCGGATGTTTACATCGCGGGCGGAGTTTCGGTTGCATTTGCGAATCGACAACGCGGATTCGCGGTTGACGCCGGGTGGCCGGGCGATTGGGTTGGTGGGTGAGGATCGTTGGAGCCGATTTGAGAGGAAGCGGGGGCAGTTTGCTGCTTTGTTGCCGTTGTTGGAGGGGACGCGGTTGACGACGCGGCAGTTTCCGGAGGTACCGTTTTGTGGGACGGAGAATCCGACGTTGGCGACGTGGTTGAAGCGACCGGAGGCGGTGATTGGGTTGTTGCGTCCGTGGATAGAGTCGCAGGTGGGGGAGCCGGAGCATGGGTTATTGGGGGCGGTGGAGACGCATTTGAAGTACAGCGGGTAT
>Ga0163144_10019062_pt1 | contig 13828 bp, 12 predicted proteins | sample OliLak19BULKMAT1_FD_123175 | JGI IMG/M metagenome (GOLD analysis project Ga0163144, IMG submission 123175) | Freshwater microbial mat bacterial communities from Lake Vanda, McMurdo Dry Valleys, Antarctica - Oligotrophic Lake LV.19.BULKMAT1 | ecosystem: Environmental > Aquatic > Freshwater >... | reverse complement strand
GGGGACAACGAGGGCGATCTAAAAAACTATGCCTGGTATAGCGCTAACTCCAACAGTCAAACGCATCCTGTAGGAGAGAAGAAGCCCAATGCTTGGGGGCTGTACGACATGCACGGCAACGTGCGGGAATGGTGCTTAGATCAGTGGCACCAGAACTACAAGGGCGCACCCACCGATGGCAGTGCTTGGATAAGTGATAATGATAACAATTCTCATTCCCGTCTCATGCGCGGCGGTTCTCGGTACCACTATCCCGGGGGTTGCCGTTCTGCCTTTCGCGACTTCAATTCGCCCGTCAGCCGCTACTACAATATCGGTTTTCGGGTCGTCTGTCGTGCTCCGAGGACTCTGTAGCCCTTTGCTCTCTTGCCCTTTTGCCCTCTGCCCTCTGCCCTCTTTCCTTTTACGCTTCTTCTGTCTTTCCGCCTCTGGCGGATCGAATTTTTTTGAGGTTTTTGGCGAGGGCGAGAAACCGAGGTTCTGCGAAAATTTGGGGCTAGAGCGAGAAACCGGGGTTCTTTAGGAAGTTTGGGGCGATCGAGATAATCCTGGACAGAACCCCGGTTTCTCGTGCCCTGCATCCCATCAACGGAACTCCGGTTTCTATGGGACTAGACCGCAGCGTACTAACCGCCATTTCCCAGCACTTCGCCAACGCTCAAGCGGTTGCCATTGGCGAAATCCCAGCCTGACTGAGGGCGCTTGCCTGCCAGTTGCACTTCTCGCACCAGCAGGAGTCCGTCACGCGTTTGCATGAGCGGCCCCAATCCTTTCAGTAGGGCAACGATCGCCCCTTGAGGGAATGTGCGATCGGCGGGCAACACCACCGACTTGCCTAACAACTCAAACTCAGGGGGCAAAAGCGCCCAGTATGTGGGCAAAAACGGCACTGTAGCGGTGATCTTCAGCGCTTCACCCCGAAACTCAGCCACGCAATTGGGAAAAAATCCCCGCACTTGGTTATGGAGTTCGATCGCCGATCGAGACCAATCCAAGCCATAATCCGACTTTTGAATCAGCGGCGCATAGGTTGCCTGGGTTGGATCTTGGGGAGTTGGGTTCAGGTCTCCCCGGTCTAATCTGGCGAGGGTTTCCACCAACAACACAGCACTGAGAACCGCCAGCCGCTCCGCGAGTTCATGGGCTGTTTCCAACAGTCCAATGGCAGTGACCACCTTTAGCAACATTGCCCCCGTATCCATCCCTGCATCCATCAGCATGGTGGTGATGCCAGTTTCAGTTTCACCGTGATAGAGGCACCACTGAATCGGAGCCGCCCCCCGATATCGCGGCAAAATTGAGCCGTGGGCATTCACACATCCCAGGCGAGGCATGTCCAGAATGGTTTGGGATAGGATCTGTCCGTAGGCTACGACAACAAATATATCTGCTTGGGCAGCAGCTAGTTTTTCTAATGTTTCTGTGTCCTTCTTAATCCGGGCTGGTTGCCAGATGGGGAGGTTATGGGCTAGGGCGATCGACTTCACCGGGGAAGGTGTCAACTGGTTCCCTCGACCCCGGCGCTTATCCGGCTGAGTCACAACTGCCAATACTTCCAGCCCTGGCTCATCTAAAAGCCGCTGCAAACTAGGAACTGCAAACTCAGGGGTGCCAAAGAAGATAACCTTCACAGTTTTAGCGGAATGAAAGAGCAGGAAGAATAGAAGTGAGAAGCACTCTATCCCTCAACGGGGATCGATCGCAATCTCAATGCGGCGGTTACGTAATCGATTGGTATCAGTCGTATTTTCCACGATCGGGGCTTGGTCACCATACCCCAAAACCACCCAGTGATATTGCCCTCCTAGGGCACTTGACAGATATTGCTGCACCGCCTGGGCTTGTCGCAGCGAGAGATCCTGGGTGTTTTCGCCCAAGTCATCCGTGTAGGCTGCAATGCGAATCGTTGCCCCTTCATAGCGCCGCAAATCCACCAAAATAGTGCTGAAAATCTCCTCAGTCCCCGATCGCAGGACACTCTGATTGTCCTTAAACAGCACATCGCTGGGCAAAATCAGCTTCGGAGCATCGCCCTGGGAAGTCGTAGAAGTTGCAGGCTGACCTCGGCGTTTCAACAGGGGACTGACACGCCGCAACACCCCCTCCAGGAGGGGCACATCAGACATGGTTGTGGGGTAAAAGTGCGCCACTGCCAATCCCACACCGCTTGCCAAGCCAGCCGTTAGCAGCAGCAGCATCGATCGCCAAACGAGACTGAGTAAAAAATTTCCCTTGGGCGCTACCGGGGGATCGGAATTCGTTGCAGAAGACTTCGTAGATTTAGTCACAGGCGATCGGGTCACAGCAAATAGAACAAAAAAACGTCAGGTAGGGCGTTCCACAAACTATTCTGTGTCTCACAACGCCTTGAACGATGCTACCTTAACTTCCGCCGGAACTCCACCGCCTACCCCGCTGGTAAACCACGTCCTCAGCTACTTACATAAAACGAGAGAGCAAATTGTAAATCAACCGAAACAGCGTTGTCATGGCGACTCCCACCAATCCCGATAAGCCTGCCAATAGCATTGTAGTGATCCACGAACCCCCAAATTGCAAGGCGGGTACAAACATAATTAACACCGTGATCCCCGCAATGATGAGGAGGTCAAACCTTTCGATCGTGCGGCGCGACTGCAAAAAGACCAAGCCTCCAATAATAGCAAGGGCGACACCAAACCCAATCAACGGAGTCCCTTTCAGAAGGCTGGTTAAGGCGATCGCCACCAATCCCCCCTCAAACCCCGTAAACGCCGCACCGCCCAATAACTCCAAAAGGGAAAAGGGAGTTCCTGTTGGCTTGGGGGCAAGGGGTCTAGCAGGAGCCTGCTGGATGGGAGCCTGTGGAACGGGAGCCTGTGAAACGGGGATGGGGGGTGGGGGAGCAGCTTGGGGTGGAGGATTCGCGGCCACCACGGGTAGAGATGTGGGTGCAGAGGGAGTCACCATAGGCGCAGCGGCAGGCGGGGGGGATGCAGCCTTCTGGGTCAGTGCGGTCATGACCTCAGTAGCGGAGGCGAAGCGTTGATTCGGCGTGGGCAGCAGCATTCGATCGAGGACATCGGCAAAGCGCGGGTTGATTTGCACAAATCCACGCCAATTCCACCGATTATTGTAGGAATCGAACAGGTCGCTCGGCTGTTTCCCCGTGAGCAGAGAAACACAGGTCGCAGCCAAGGCAAACAAGTCGGTGGAGGGATAAACTTCACTGCCTGACATTTGCTCTTGAGGGGCAAATCCCATCGTATAAATGCCCGTTGATCCCTTGGAAGCACCGGGGGCGGCCACTTTTGCCACCTGTTTCACCGCGCCAAAATCTATCAGGTAAAAGCGCCCATTGGTACTCCGCATGATATTTGAAGGCTTAATATCTCGGTGAATAGAATTGTTGTCATGCACAAACTTGAGGATACTCAGCACCTCTGCCAACATCATCAGCACGTCTTTCTCAGGAATTGGGCCCCGATCGGCTACCTCCTCCTCCATATTGCGCCCTTCAATGAATTCTTGAGCTAAGTAGAAAAATCTACTTTCCTTCCCTGCTTGCAGACTGGGAACCGTCACCTCAAAAAACGCAAACAAATCAGGAATTTGCGGATGGACACCCAGTTGCTCCAGCACCTCTCCTTCGCGCTCAAACAAGCCTTGGGCAATGGCCAATTGCTGGGGGTTCAAATCTCCAGACGGCTGAAACTGCTTCACGACACACTTTCGCATCGCTGGCGTGTAACGATCGCGGGCTAAGAATGCCGCCCCAAAGCCCCCCTGCCCCAGCAATTTCGTCGGCACATAGCGCCCAACCAGAATCAAGGGCATCCCGCAGGTTGTGCAGAATTTTTGCTGAACGGTTTTCAGCGTATTCACGTTATCGAGATCAGAAAACGAATTGTGAGGGCGGGGACAGTTTGGTCGTGTACAAAGAATATCCATGTCCCTCCATCAGTCCATTGATACAAAGTTAGGGGCGATCGGCTTCAATGCTAAGTGGTCATCCGTTGCGAGTAGATCCAGCTTGCCAAAAGGCGTGGCAAATTGGGGCAAGATTTCGTTAGTGAAGGCTTCTGCGGCTCTAGAACGATAGCGATTGGGATTGAAAATGACCGAGAGAATGCGTTGGACGACTACACCTTCTATCTTGGCGCGATGAATGACACCCATCTGCAACTCTTTTTCGATCGCCGAAATAGAGACAAAGGCAGCCCCCAACCCAGCTTGCACTGCATTTTTAATTGCCTCGATGGAATTGAGTTCCATTTCAATTTTGAGGCGACGGGTTTCAATGCCACAGCGGGTCAAAACTTGGTCAATCACCTTGCGAATCGTTGATTGAGAATCCAACGTAATGAATTGCAGCTTGTAAAGATCCTCTTTTTGAATCGCTCCTGTCCGTACCAGAGGATGGATGATCGGCAATATCAGAGCCAGTTCATCCTCAGCATAGGGAGTAATTTCTAACGCGTCTTGTAATTCCGATGGCACTTCTCCCCCAATGATGGCCAGGTCAATTTGCCCGTTGGCCACGCTCCACGAGGTGCGACGGGTGGAGTGAACATGAAGCTGCACCGCCACATCGGGATACTGACGGCGAAATAAACCGATCATGCGGGGTAACAAATAGGTGCCCGTGGTTTGACTCGCTCCAATAATCAGGGTGCCACCTTGGAGATTTTGCAGATCTTCGATCGCTCGGCACGTTTCCTGACAAAGCGTAAGAATTTTCTCTCCATAATCTAATAGAAGATGACCTGCTTCAGTTAATTGCGCCCTGCGTCCTCCCCGATCGAATAGCGGGACATCCAATTGTCGCTCCAAATTCTGCACCTGTAAGCTCACAGCCGGTTGAGAGACATACAAGCTGTCAGCAGCCCGTTTAAAGCTTCCTTCAGCGGCGATCGCTTTGAGAATTCGTAACTGGTCTAGGGTAAAAGGAAGGTCAGACATGGCGACTAAACCTATGAGTACACCTGTGAACAACAGCCGATACCAAGAAGGAACAAACTGGAAACACGTTAGCTACGAGTTCATTCCTCAAATTGGTCGATCTGTAATAAGTCTGGAAAGGATATCCAGATGTCTTGCTGCTCTCTAAATAGCTGCTGGGCAAAAGGCCTTCAAACCTTTTTCGGGCTTTTTTGTGAGCATAGTGTAGCGTCATCAAGGTCGGAAAAATAGAGTGGGTGTTGACTATAGTTAAGCATTCAACCCTAAGATTTCAGTTTTAATTTCACTCTATTTCACTCTATGGTCTTGGTAGTTGATTGAGATGTCTTGAATTAATTTCTTTGGCAAATCGCATTAACCCTTGTAATTTTCTCACGCCTCCCTAGCATCATTATTCTTAAACCATCCTGCCTTTAGATCTCATCACACTTGTTGAGAACTGACCTAAGCTTAAAGACTGATCCAAAAAAACAAACTCCCCCTGATTTTCCACTTGTGATTTTTTAACTGTTTTGTTGTGCCTGTTGTCGTTCAAATTTACTGATTCCTGCATGTTTTTTGGCGGGTTGCAGCTATCGCGGCAGTTCTTATATTATCTAGGCTCAAAATCCGGGCTAAGCTCAAAATTCGGGTGATTTTTTAGAGAAGTAGAACTTAATCCCTAGAATTTAAGTAAAGCGTAGATTTTTTAACCTTAGTTTGGGAGAAACCAACCTAGATGGTTGGGTCCATAAGGGTTGATTTTTAGCTCTTAGAGGCTGCTTTAAAGCAGACCTTGCACTCACCCCTCTTATGGTTTGACTAAAAGGCTTTAAGATCCACCCTGTGAGGGACTTTGACCTCAGACCCCCTTTGGAACACAGCCCTTCCTTCGAGCATCCTAGAAACGAGGACAGGGGGCAGTTTGGGCAACAATTTGTACCTCTTTGAATTTAAAATAGCCTCTTAGGTTTGTCTTGAGCCAGTGTAGGGTACGCTATACCCAGAGCATAATATCGGCTGCATCTCGACTTAGATCTCTTTACATCTTTACTCTATCTACGGCGTGAGATCCATGACATAAATTTTGTTAAAGGATAGTTTATTGAAGGATACCCATGAATTAGATACCCTTAGCCTGTAGAGAGCTTGGCCTTTAGAGAGAATTTACGAAGCAGTATTTAGAGAAGGTTATGAAGCGGGAGGTTGTTCGAGACTTTTTGAGTTTGCCAGGAATTGCAGGGGTTGCCCTTATGGATGGCCGATCGCGTCCCTATTTTTGTGGAGTCGATCAGGCGTTAAACTTCCAACAAAAAGAGGCCCTTGCCCAGGGAATTCGTCAGGTCGTTGAAACCACGCCAGAAGATTTTGAAGCATTTGAATTCCAGTTTGCGAAGCACCAGATTTACATCTATAAGCTAGAGCAAGGAATTATTCTGCTAGTTTTAGCCAGAGGTGACCTGGTTCAATCCGACTATCAAACGTCCATTACTCAACTGAAATCAGGGTTGGAAGCTGACATTGGTAAGGCGATCATCACCTTTCGCCTCTTAGCTAGCGGCATCAGCCTACCGGGTTCTCCCCACAAGGAGATCGAAGACCAACCCCGTGCTTTTGCTCTAGAGGTTCTAGCTCAGGAATCGGCGATACCGCCAAACTCTTCAGTTCACATCACCCCTACTCCAGCAGATTTAGACTCACCCTCAAAGTTTCCCAATGGAGATTCCCCGAATGGAGAGGTGCCTTCGTCAGTAGTTGAGATTTCCAAGTTTACCCGTGCTGCCATCCCGATCGCCCCTGAGGTGCCTCCTGAAACGAGCTATTTAGAACCGGATATCGCAACAACCTCAACCTCTCCACTGGTTGAAGCTACCGAACCCTCTGTAGACATCAAAGAAGTGCTGGTAGCGATGAACCAGCTTAGTCAGTTTACAGTGCAGTACTTAGGCACGGCCGTAATTAGCAACTATTGGAAATCGAGCCGCCCGAACCAAGACTGGCTGAACATGTTTCAACTCGATCGCAAAGCCCAGTTCAAGCTGGAAAATACTTCTTTGGAGGGAAGCAATTTTACCCTAAACGCTGAACAGCAAGAGTGGCTTAAAGAATGGGTCAGTGCTTTTGAGCAGCGGTGTGCCAAGGTGATCCGCGACTTTCCGTTATTAGTGGAAAAAAGTCTGTTGAGCGATCGGCAAAAATCATTGCTCTTACATCTGAAGTGATCATCGTTCCCGCTTGGGGAATCCTTAATTTTAGGAAACCCTTAAACATATCAGCAAAATATATCTATTAGAATAATAAAATAGTATAGTAAATATAGATTCAGGAGTCTAAAAGGTGGACTCTGCCTGATTTCTTTGCGTCCAGTACACACTTCTTTTCAAAGCTTTGCCTGGAAGCAGAACGTCTGGCAAAGCATCTTGGCTTTTCCTCATCGTCTCAATTCAGCTAAATTATGGTCAGATTATGGTGAAAATCGTCAGACTAGAACCAATTTCTCAACAAACTGAAGTTGAAACGAATGGTAGTCTCCTCTCCATCTTGATCTCTAAAGACTTGGACGTGTTGAAAGAATGCGGCGGTCGGGGACTGTGCGCCACCTGTCACGTCTATGTTAAAGAAGGCATGAATTCCCTTTCCCCCGTCAATCGCCGGGAGCAACGCACCTTAGAAGTGATTACAACCTGCAAGCCCAACTCGCGATTAGCCTGCCAATCTCGCGTTATGGCAAATGGTGTGGTTGTAGAATTGCCACCAGGGATGTATATTAACTCGCTGCAAGATATTGAGGCACTCATCGGACGTAGAGCAGAGCAAAACTTACTGCACCCAGTAACTGGCCAAATCCTAGTGGAAGTGGGCAAATTGATTACCCGATCGATGCTGAAACAATTGGAAAACACCAGTTTCAAAGTTGGTGAATACTTCTCTCATACAAAAGATGTTTAGACAAGAATAGTCGATCGCTTAGATCTCGCAGCATTCTCAACAGGCACCTAGAAATCGTCGGGATGCCACATGAAAGTGAAGGGTTTGACCCAGTTATTTTCGCCAGAACCCTGGTTTCCACCCTGAGTCAAAGATCTGAGTTAGGACTTCCTTTAGTGCAGGCTGGTAGAAAAAACTGAGCAGCACTCAAAACTCGAAACTCAAAACTATCCCCCTAACTGGTCAGAAACTTCTGGCAAGCTGGACTAGTTTCTCCTGAACTTTGGCTGTCCTTAACGTATAACTGGAGATGGGCAAACTGATCTGAATTGAAAGAGGTTAAATGCTGAGTCAATTACAGCGTTTGGGTACGCAAACTGATGGTCGCTACGCTACAGATGCTGAATTAGAGTTCCTTAATGATTATGTGAAGTCGTTCAAACTGCGAATGGCTACCTACGCAAAAATTCAAGCCATTGAGGCTCAGGTTGTGCAGCAGGTTTACAGCAAAATGCGATCGATCGATACCTCGCTATTTCTAAGCGGCAAAGAAGATGTCAGCCAAAAGTGGAAGCGCGACACTCTCCGCATCATTCGCTATTCGGCGATCGCCCTTCTCCTGAACGACCCCGACACCCTGCGTGAACGCCTACTATTTTGGATGCAAACCATCATGCGAGCCTTTGGTGCCCAGCGCAGTTGTGATGTTACCTACCAAGTCATGCAAGAAGTCGTTCGGCAACATTTAACCACAGAGGAAGCAAACTTATTCTGTCCGATCCTAGAATTAAACCGTGTTTCTCTAGGAGTCTCTTAGTGTTTGTCGTGACGCTTCAACAGTAGTTTAGATGAGCAATCCAGACATCTTGCTAGATAAAGACTTGCCAAAGGAGATCAACAATTCTGAAACCTTACCTATTTCAATACTTCGGACAGTTTTTGTGGAGGTGCTGGAAACCCTGTTGTACAGGCAATATAGACCCTCACCCTAAATCCCTCTCCCAAGAGGGGAGAGGGACTTCAATCCCCCAACCCCTTCTCCCGTTTTGGGAGAAGGGGTTGGGGGATGAGGGCTAGCTATCGCAATATGTCCGAACTATTGCTATTTGTCATTGCCAAATAACAGATCCGAATCCGAGGATTAGTTTTTTGAGCTAGGTCTCTAAGACTGAAAGTAGGAGAGTTACACTAGAGATAGTGAACGGAAAAAATCAATGAATTGTTGTAACGGTAAGAGTTGACAACCGAAGTTACTGACAATTGAGCCATTGATAACCGAAGTATTGATAACCGAAATATTGATAACTGACAAAAGGCAACGTGAGTATGGATCTTCCTCAAATCAATTCATCAACCAAACAGCAAATCCAAAAGCAGCGCCAATCTCCCCGATGGCGACGCATAGTCAATGCTGGCGCTATTACAGCAAGTTGGGTCTTGCTACAGGGGCTATTAATCTCACCAGTGCTTGCTAAAGTGGGGCAAGATCCCCTCAGCTACAGCAAGTTTCTGAAAAAGATTGATGCTGGCGAGGTGACAAAGGTTGTGATTGACCCCACCAAACACGTCGCTAAGGTACAGCTCAAAGGACAGCCAGAAAGCGATACGCAAGAAGTGACCTTGTTTGAGCAAGACAAAAATTCAGAACTAATTTCCAAACTGAATGAGAACAAGGTTGACTACGAAGTGCAGCCTTCGGTAGACAACAGCATTTTGATGGGAGTTGTGATCAACCTGTTGGTTATCATTTTGGTCATCACTGCGTTGATGATGATTCTGCGTCGCTCAGCCAGCGGCCCCGGACAGGCCATGAACTTTGGTAAATCCAAAGCCCGCTTTCAAATGGAAGCCAAAACAGGCGTGCTGTTCGATGATGTCGCAGGCATCGAAGAAGCCAAGGAAGAACTGCAAGAAGTCATTACCTTTCTGAAAAAACCTGAACGCTTCACTGCCGTGGGAGCCAAAATTCCCAAAGGGGTTCTCCTCGTCGGACAACCCGGCACCGGAAAAACCTTGTTGGCAAAAGCGATCGCCGGAGAAGCGGGAGTGCCCTTCTTCAGCATCTCCGGTTCTGAGTTTGTGGAAATGTTTGTGGGCGTTGGGGCTTCTCGGGTGCGAGACTTGTTCAAAAAAGCCAAGGAGAACGCCCCCTGCATCATCTTCATTGATGAGATTGATGCGGTGGGACGGCAGCGGGGAGCGGGCATTGGCGGTGGTAATGATGAGCGTGAACAGACCTTAAACCAACTGCTCACCGAGATGGATGGGTTTGAGGGCAACACGGGCACCATCATCATTGCAGCAACCAACCGCCCTGATGTGTTGGATTCGGCTCTGCTGCGTCCTGGTCGTTTCGATCGCCAAATCACGGTAGATTTACCCAGCTTTAAAGGGCGTTCAGGCATTTTGCAAGTTCATGCTCGCAATAAGAAGTTGGCTCCCGATGTCTCCCTAGAGGAGGTTGCCCGACGGACTCCCGGATTTTCGGGGGCAGATTTGGCGAACCTGTTGAATGAGGCCGCAATTCTTACCGCTAGACGGCGCAAGGATGCAGTCACAACTCTAGAAATTGACGATGCGATCGATCGCGTCACTTTGGGATTGACCCTGACTCCGTTGCTAGATAGCAAGAAAAAACGCTTGATTGCTTACCACGAAGTCGGTCATGCCTTGCTAATGACGTTGCTCAAACACGCTGACCCCCTCGATAAGGTAACGATTATTCCTCGTTCTGGAGGGATTGGTGGTTTTGCCAAACCTGTCCCTAATGAAGAGACGATCGACGATGGCCTTTACAGTCGGGCCTGGCTGACTGCCCTGATTACGATGTATTTGGGTGGCAGAGCAGCGGAAGAGGAAGTTTTTGGTCACGATGAAGTGACAAAGGGAGCCTCTGGGGATATTCGGGCTGTAGCTAATTACGCCCGTGAGATGGTCACCCGTTATGGCATGTCGGATCTCGGCCCTTTTGCCTTGGAGGGCCCCAGTAACGAGGTGTTTTTGGGGCGCGACATGGGAATGCGCTCTACAGAGTATTCCGAAGAAGTGGCAACTCAAATCGACCATCAAGTACGGGCGATCGTTTTCCGTTGTTACCAAGAAGCTCGCGATCTGATTCGAGAACATCGTCCTGTCATGGATCGTTTGGTGGAAACCTTGCTAGAGCAAGAGACCCTAGATGGCGAGGAGTTTCGGCGGATTGTCAACGACTACAAAAGTCAACACGCTGCCATCAGTTCGTAGCTGCCATCATCAAAAAAACAGTTTAAAAGGCTATGTCAGCATGGACTGATGTAGCCTTTTATAATTGGGATGCATTATTAACCCATGATGGATTTACGTAACATTTCTTCATCTTGTAAAATAGAGGGGACGCTCTGATTAATTACCTATGCCTCTCCAACCTGCCCAACGCACCAAGCTAGACGACACCGACGATACTCAGTTCTACGATTACCCGCGCTTTGTGACCCATGTAGATACTGGGTTCATTCAGCAACTAACAAAGCTCTACAGCAGTCGCCTTCAGCCCCATACTCGCGTTCTTGATCTCATGAGTAGCTGGGTTTCTCACTTGCCCGAAGAGATGCCCTTTTCCCATGTTGAGGGTCACGGCTTGAATGCAGAGGAACTGGCAAAGAATGCCCGGCTCAGTCATTACTTCGTGCAGAATCTGAACCAAAATCCCAAACTCCTGCTAGCTGACCAAGACTTCGACGCGGTTCTCAACACAGTTTCAGTGCAGTATTTGCAATACCCAGAAACAGTTTTTGCGGAGATTCACCGCATTCTTAAACCGGGGGGAATTGCGATCGTCAGCTTTTCAAATCGAATGTTTTACCAAAAAGCGATCGCCATCTGGAGAGATGGTTCTGAAGCCAGCCGTGTTGAATTGGTAAAACGTTATTTCGAGTCAGTTCCCGGCTTTACGACCCCTGAAGTAATTTCCCATCCTGCATTACCTAACTTTATGCAAATGCTGGGTATGGGCGGCGATCCCTTTTATGCAGTCATTGCTCAGCGCACTTAAACCAGAATCAGACACAGTTCCCCAGGATTGTCATGGCATTTTGGTTTTTTCCTTGCTTGCTGTAAGCTCAGGCACCACGCCAGCACCCGGTAAGGGCTTGACCTCACGAGTTTCAATGTAGCCCAGGTAAAATGCACCGGGTTCAATATCAAGGGCACGGGCGACCACATCTCCCTCTAAGCGGGCAGTCCGACTCAAGGTGAGCTTGCCTTCAGCCACTACTCGCGACTTAATGACCCCATGCACCAGCAAGTTACGGACTCTGATTTCTGCTCCTTCAATCAGTCCTGTAGCAGAAACCTCCATATCGCCCCTCACCTCTACTGTGCCATGCACAATTCCATCCACGCGCAGATTCCCATCAACATGCAAATCGCCTTGAAACTCGCTACAAGTGCCAATACAGGTGAACGAATTGACTTGCTTACGTTGAAACATAGCTTTACCTAATTGCGTGATTTAGAGCAGGACTCAATTTTGGAACCTTGAGTTGACTTGGCTGGGCGTTGAGAGTTTCTGCCTAGAAAGGCTATTCCACCAGTAGAAGGAGGGAATCGCTACGATCGCACCCACTACTAGCCCGATCGTCACCATTAGCGTGAGGGGTCGAATTGAAAAGACGATCGTTTCTTGCCCAGGATAGGTAATCAGTACGGTATAGTATCCAGACCTGCGACGACTCATGGTTCTGTGCATCCTGTAGCAACTTTCAAGATATAACTCATACTGCCTCATTAGCTTCTTGCATAAGTTTGATTCAGAATCCGTAATAGTTACACAGATGATAAAAAAGCGCCCTCCGTAGGGAGAGCGCTTTTTTACTTTTCAGAGCTAGATAAACCAGCTAAATCACAAGAATCAACTTAACCGTGGATAGCAGGAGCAATCAGCGCCACAGGAGCAGACTCACCCGAAGCCAAGTCAAGAGGGAAGTTGTGAGCATTGCGCTCGTGCATTACTTCCATTCCCAAGTTGGCGCGGTTGATGATGTCAGCCCAGGTGTTGATGACCCGACCTTGGGAGTCGATGACGCTCTGGTTGAAGTTGAACCCGTTCAGGTTAAACGCCATCGTGCTGATGCCCAAGGAGGTGAACCAGATGCCGATGACGGGCCAGGCGGCGAGGAAGAAGTGCAAGCTCCGGGAGTTGTTGAAGCTGGCGTATTGGAAGATCAAGCGTCCAAAGTAACCGTGGGCGGCAACGATGTTGTAGGTCTCTTCTTCTTGCCCGAATTTATATCCAGCGTTCTGGCTTTCGTTCTCGGTGGTCTCACGCACTAAGGAGGAGGTGACCAAGGAACCGTGCATGGCGCTGAACAAGGAACCGCCGAAGACTCCGGCTACACCCAATTGGTGGAAGGGGTGCATCAAGATGTTGTGTTCGGCTTGGAAGACGAGCATGAAGTTGAAGGTGCCGCTGATGCCGAGGGGCATGCCATCGGAGAAGCTGCCTTGTCCGAGGGGATAAACCAAGAAGACGGCGGTGGCGGCGGCGACGGGGGCGGAGTAGGCGACGGCAATCCAAGGTCTCATGCCGAGGCGGTAGCTCAGTTCCCATTCGCGTCCCATGTAGCAGAATACGCCGATGAGGAAGTGGAAAATTACCAGTTGGTAAGGTCCACCGTTGTACAGCCATTCGTCAAGGCTGGCGGCTTCCCAGATGGGGTAGAAGTGCAGTCCGATCGCGTTGGAGGAGGGAACAACAGCACCGGTGATGATGTTGTTGCCGTACATCAAGGAACCAGCAACGGGTTCGCGGATGCCGTCGATGTCAACGGGAGGAGCGGCGATGAAGGCGATGATGAAGCAGATGGTGGCGGAGAGCAGGGTGGGGATCATGAGAACGCCGAACCAGCCGATGTAGAGGCGGTTGTCGGTGCTGGTGACCCACTCACAGAAGCGCTCCCAGGTATTGGCGCGTTCGCGCTGTTGGATTGCTGTGGTCATGGTT
>Ga0163144_10019061_pt1 | contig 13828 bp, 10 predicted proteins | sample OliLak19BULKMAT1_FD_123175 | JGI IMG/M metagenome (GOLD analysis project Ga0163144, IMG submission 123175) | Freshwater microbial mat bacterial communities from Lake Vanda, McMurdo Dry Valleys, Antarctica - Oligotrophic Lake LV.19.BULKMAT1 | ecosystem: Environmental > Aquatic > Freshwater >... | reverse complement strand
ACTGCTTTGGTAATAGAATCTGAACATCCCCCAGATAAAATACCTACTAAAGTAACATTGAATGTTGTACTCAGGCCGTTTATTAAATAAAAATGCTTGCCGTTAGATAAATTAGATTTTTTACCATCTCCAAATTTCCATACATACCTTTCGGCATTTTGAGATAGATTAACAAAAGTAACGCTGTCAGTTTCACATACATCAGTAGTTGTATAATCAGCAATAGCTTTTGGTCTTACTTCTACATTTTTTGAAATACTATCTTTACAACCAGCATTATTTTTAGAGACTAACTTAATGGTATAAATTCCTGAATTTTGATAAGATTTCATTACAATGCTGTCCTTACTACTACTACCATCTTCAAAATACCAATTTGATTCCTTAAGGATGGCATCTTTTACAAAATTTGATTGTATAAACTTGAACGAATTATTAAGAATGCATTGAATAGAGTCAGAAATGCTAAAGTCACTTATAGTTATTGGATTTTGAATAACGATTGTGTCAGAACCTTTACATCCGTTTGAGTCAATCACATTTAAGAAATAAATCCCTTTGGTATTAATACTGATTGCTTTAGTGCTATGATGTGTATTCCAAGCATATTTTGCATAATCCATTCTAGGATTTAAAACCATCTCAAATAAATTGCAAATAACAGTATCGTGGCCGATGTATGGTTTTATAAAAGGCTCTATCTTAAATTTCAAATAGGCTGTGTCCTGTTTATTTTTGATATAAAAAATAACACGTGTTTTATATTCCTCGCTTCTAGTGTAAATATGGTAAACTTTTGTAATTTTTTTTGAAATGTTTTTCTCTCGGGATAATGTATCACCAAAGTTCCATCTAACGGAGTCAAGGCCAGAGGTATCTGAAATTGTAAAAAATGCAGAATCATTTAAACATGCTTCCTTCAATTGAATCCTTTTTTTCTCCAAAGAAGATGAAACTTCTATAGAAGCAAACAGGATTTTATCACTTATTGTATCAACAATCGATGCATTTTGAGTGTTAATGAGAGTTATACCAAGATTGGTTTTTATAAAATAAATTTTTTGGATTGGATCGAAACAACTTTCACCTTGAGCTACCTGATTTACGCCTTTCAGAACACCTTTATACGTAAACTTTCTGGTTGAAACATCAATTGTAGTAAGTATAAGATTGGAACCTTTCATTGTTACACCAATCAGGCTATTTGAACCGCGATCATATTCTATTGCCAATAATTCTTTAGAATTTGGAATTGTGTCACTTGCAGCAGTCAAGGCGTTGACAATATGAATTCCAAATTTTGATTTAATAAAATACTGTTTATGAACTTCATCAAATGTGCTTTCTCCTTGAGCAAACTCCTCCAAATTATTTAAGACACCAATATCAGTGAATTTATTTGAAAGAATATCCATTGAAGTAAAAATTACATTTTTTCCTTTCCAATAGATTCCAAATATTTTATTTGAATCATATTCTATTCCGGATATTTTAACTGAATTTGCGAAAGTTTTAATGATAGCACCATCTTGTGAATTAATCTGAGAAATACCCAGATTACTCTGAAAGAAGTATAAATTATTGGCTTGATCAAAAGTGTTTTCACCCTGAATAATATATTGAATACCACGAATAGTATCTTTCTCTGTAAATGTTTTTGTTGAAATGTTTAACGAATTAAATATGGGGAGCTTTCCAGTCCATTTTGAACCCAAAAGGGAATAGGTTTTTTGAGCATTTATTTCTGATGCAAAAACAAACAATGTAAGATTCAATAAAAGTATTACTTTCATACCGAATTTAAAAGTATGTCAAAAGTATAAAATATTGGGCACAAAGTCGTATTCCAACATAAATGATTTATTTATGTTAGGTAAATTTTGATACCAATGGTTATAAGCAAGTCGAAGGTGCAATGAATGTGGCAATCGGAGTTGCAAAATTCGACCTTGATAGGAATTAAGTTGGAATGAAAAACTCTCCTAACTAGGGTCTGGAGAAAAACACTTATCGTAACTCTAGTCTTCTATTATCCAAAGAAAATTCATTTATAATTTCATGATTTTAAATTAAACAACCTTAAATTCTCCGCATTAAGTTTTTTTAATTAAGTTCCTACTTACCTGCGCCAATCGCACCAACACTATTTCATAGCTCTGGACTAAAAGTAGGAATTAAACATATTCGCATTGCCTCCTTAAATTTATATAGGATGAACTTTTTCAACAGATCCTAGCAAGTATTAACCATTAACATTTAACCTTCCTACCCCGTCTCCATTTTATACCCAACACCTTTAATTGTTGAGATCAGTTTTTCGCCAATCTTCTCCCGAATTTTTCGAATATGCACATCAATTGTTCTGTCAACCACAAAAACATCATCTCCCCAAACTTCTGAAAGGATTTTTTCTCTGGTAAACACTTTTCCAGGTTTGGTAGCCAGAAGAAATAAGAGATCAAATTCTTTTTTGGGTAATACGAGTTTATTATTCTTCACTGTAACAGAGTATGACGAACGGTCAATTACGAGATCGCCAATGGTAAGGAGCGTTTGCTCATAATCTGGATTTTTTCCACGTTTTAAGATGGCCTTTATTCTGCTAAGAAGAACGCGCGGCTTAACTGGCTTGTTAATATAATCATCGGCTCCGGCTTCAAAACCTGCAATTTCGGAATATTCTTCTGATCTTGCTGTTAGAAATACTACGAAAGTATTTTTCGATTCTGGCAGTAATTTAATTTGGCGGCAAGCTTCGATACCATCCATGTGAGGCATCATCACATCCATTAAAATAAGTTCAGGCTTGAAGTTTTTTGTCTTTTGAATAGCTTCATTGCCATTAGAAGCTGTTTCTACTTGATAATCTTCACGATCTAATAAGTATTTAATAAATTCAATAATGTCAGGTTCATCGTCAACAATCAATATTTTAGGCGGCATTTTCTTTTTAGAAACTTTCATCAAAATAAGATTATTAAAATTATCAAAAGGTTATCAAGATGTTATATAAACATTACTTTAGAAGCTCGGCCAACTTACTCTCAAGATCGCCACCACGCAAGCCTTTAGCAATAATTCTACCGTTTTTGTCTAATAAAACAGTGAATGGAATTGAGGAAACCTGATAAGTTTGAGCAGCAACATTTTGCCAACCTTTCAAATCGCTTCCATGTTTCCACATTAATCCATCCTTTTGCACTGCCGCTTTCCACTTATCTGCATTGTCATCTAGTGAAACGCCAAATATCTCAAAGCCTTTGTTTTTATATTGATTATATAAGTTTACAACATTAGGATTTTCCTTTCGGCATGGTCCACACCAAGATGCCCAAAAGTCGATTAATACAATCTTTCCTCTAAGTGAAGATAACTTTATTTCGTTGCCTTCAAGGGTTTTTAAAGTGATTTCAGGTGCCAATCCTCCAACTTCAAGTGGCGCAACAGATTCTATGCTTTGTTTTAAATCAAGAGTGTACTTAGAGGTAGGAATGCTTATTTTCATTTTTTCATAAGCCACTTGCATCAGACTTATAGATGGTTCTTGAAACAAATAGGTAACTGCGTAAAAGGATGCTGGACTGCCTTCTCTGTTATTTAAAAATGCTGCAATTTCATCTGTTCTATTTTTCTGCATGTATTGAAATCTTTCTCCAACTAATGTTCTCAGACTGTCAGTCACTGTTGCTGGATCAATCTCGGAAACTTCTCGGTTGAAATCTTGTAAATTTTTATCATGATTGGTATAAATCAAATACAGTTCGTTCATGAGCGTGTTATTTTTGTCACCACTTGCAGTATAGGTTACCCAACCTGAACTTTTAATAGCCAAGGCTAATTTTGTAGATTTACCAACTATAATTGGAATACCAGGAGGATTAGAAGAGTTAAAGGTTAAAAAACAAATAGTTGCTTCGGTAAATTTAGAGGTATTAAATACAAAATTGCCCGATTTATCGACTTGAACACTGTCAATGAGAGCTAATTCATTCTTTGCAATTTCATTTAAATATACCGACCTTACTGGAACGCCTTCTATGCTTCCTTTTATTACTGCTCCAATGCTGCCAAGCTCAGATTTTGTCATTTCGGGTATTGCAATGGACGGTACTTCGAGAATAGAATTGTATCTTTTATTCAGAACAGAATAAATTTTGGCATCTTTAGGACTTTTTGTTTCAGAAGTTTTGTTTTCGGCACCTTTGTTGGCGCAAGAGATCACAAGTACATTAAAAAGTATGAATACCAGAGAAAAGGAATTTTTCATTTTGCAAACCACGTCTAAAAAATAGTATTTTACAAATGTTAATGTCGATAAGCACTCAAAATGACATTATAATCAAATACCTTGATACTGCTGATTGGGTGATAATTTGTCAATCATATTCCAATGTCGTTCAGTTAAGAGAATATTCATTCGGAGTCTCGATTTTCGCGAATCTCCTAACTCAGGACGCCGTTGCTGCACGTTTTGCGAGTGTCATTTCCCCTGGCCTCTGGCCAAAAGAAAGTATTCCAGCCAAAAATATTTCAGCTATCACAATACTGAATTTTCTAACAATGCTTATGCTGAAGGTATCCTGATAACTCTCGGGTTGGAGACCATTCTATTTCAATATCGTTCCAAAATAAATTGTATGTACTTGATTTATAGCTCTATGTCACTCTGCAGCGGCGAAGCGACGGCGAACTTTGGGTGAGATTCCCATAGGTTGGTCGACTCAATTATTTTGTAGTAATCTTATGAAAATCAACTCTTTTGTTCTTAACTTGATAAATTTGAATCATATTCCAATGATAATTAATTCTTTGAAATACTAAATAATTTGTAAAACTTTTAAAAAATCTTAAGTTTGAATGTTTCAATTTGATTTAAAACAACAACTATTTTTTTACTTTCAGCACTTAAAAACATCCAATAACATCATTGTAGATAGCATCCAATGTGATAATTGTTTCATTTGGTGTCACCAAACAAGAGTAAATCAATTATTACCAAGCCAACTAAACAATCTCTTAACCATGGAAGAAAAATTATACAATCTTAGCAGCCTTGAAAACCTCTCAGGTGGAAATCAGGAATTTGTAGATAAGATGGTTAACCTGTTTTTGAACATGACCCCAAACCTTTTGGATAAACTTATGACAGGGGTTGAAAATAAAGATTATATAGAAGTAAGGGCGGCCGCACACAAAATGATTCCTTCCATTAACATGATGGAAATTAACGTAATAAAAAATGTTGTTAGAGACATTGAGAGACTTGCAAGTGAAAAAGCTGATTTTTCGGAAATAACAAAGGATGTTTCTTTTCTTGAAATCACCTTGAACAAGGTATTATTTAAGCTAACTCGCGATCGATAATTTCTAAAGTAACTTATTTTTATAAAGTTGAATCGTATTGTGAATTCCGTAGTAAAGGCTATCTGAAATGAGAGCATGGCCTATAGAAACCTCCTGTAAATTATGAACGTTTTCCTTAAAATATTTCAAATTTTGAAGATTCAAATCATGGCCTGCATTTATGCCAAGTCCCAATTCTGAAGCTATTTTTGAAGCCAAAACAAAATCTAATACTGCTTTTTCTGGGTTAGTAGGATAGTTGTACGCGAAAGATTCAGTATAAAGTTCAATCCTATCTGCACCTGTTTCCTTAGCACCCCGAACTTGCGTTTCCACAGGATCCAAGAAGATAGAAGTCCGTATGCCTGAAGATTTAAATTCTTTGATTATCTCAGTTAAAAAGTCTCTGTGCTTAAGAGTATCCCAGCCGGAATTGCTCGTGATGGCATCAGGTGCATCTGGTACAAGAGTTACTTGATCAGGTTTTATCTTCAATACTAAATCGATAAAAGTGCGAGTAGGATTTCCTTCAATATTAAATTCTGTATAAACCACTGGTTTTAGATTATAGACATCTTCATATCGGATATGCCTTTCATCAGGTCGTGGATGTATTGTAATTCCTTCTGCTCCAAAAGCCTGACAATCAATTGCCATTTGAACTAAATCAGGAGTATTGCCACCTCTTGCATTGCGAAGGGTCGCTATTTTATTGATGTTAACACTTAATTTCGTCATTATTCTCTGCCACAAAATTACATAAACCCATAGCTTATCAAGAAATTAATTTGATGTATAAGATTTTGATTAGACCCTGATGGATTATTTGCAGTAACCGAGGAATTGTAATAATTTATTAAACCATATCGGCTCTGAAAAGAGATGTTTTTTTTGTATTTGTATTTTGCCAAAAGGTAAAATTTCGTTCCGTAACCATTATAGGAAGCCACAGACCATGCGTATTGTACATCATTTTCTAATGCGTAAATGCGCGCATTATAGTCGCCAATATTAAAAAATGCCAGACGAGTATTAAAAGCAAAATGAGAATTCAGTTTCCTGTAAATCAAATCAACGTACAATAAACTACCTGTATATTTTTGGTTTTCGGGAGAGATATATTTTGATATTTCCAATCTTAGTTTCATGACTACTGAAGGATGGATTTTTAATTCAACATGAAACCGCATATTGGTTCGCTCATACCAATTTAAACCGTTATAATTTCCAATTTTAGTATTCTTTAATTCCTGCTTCGTTCTGATTCTTGCATATATAAGAGAGGTTTTACTTAAACGGTAGTTTAATTCTGCTAAATAATCCAGCCCTCTGCCCGTGGCATCTGCAAAGTAACTATACCATGGTAATTTATATGAATCTACAAACCCTGATAGGCTAACCTTTTTAGTGGCCTTCATAATTATACCGGCATAGCTTCCTTTTTCATTCGCAGGATTGCTGTTTTCGGAAAAGGCATTGGTATTGAAGGCAATAAATCTAGGCGAATAATAGCGGTTAATGAGCACAAGGTCTATCGTTTTTCCAAAGCTTACATAGGCTCCTCCAACATATCCACTTGAATTCTTATTACCAGTTGTTATTTCACCGAATAAATTTACATTCTTGAAATAATAATCGAAATTGAGCCCGCATTTGTAGAACTGTTTTCCAGAAAAATAGTAGCGATTAAAAATTTTGTCTTCCAATTGTAACGCCTTATTAAAGGTATTCAGAATACCCGTTAATCCTATTTGCAAGTTTTTCATCCGATAACTTACATTCTGACCAGCCAATGTTTTAATCACCGCATCTTCCTTTGAAATTTCGAGAAATGTTCGGTGGTAACCATCTAAAATAAAAGATTTTGTTATACTTTGTATTCCTTTATCAGTGTTGATAAAAGCTATACTCGCATCAACCTTGTGTCTTGAAAAAAATGAGGTGAATTCTAAATTTTTAAATCCATAAGTAATTCCAATACCTCTTAAAAATTCGTTTTCGTTAAATGAGCGATAAGGTCTTAATCCTCCTTCTATTCTTTTTACATTTAATACCATCGCAGACTTGCCAAAACCCAGACCGCTTGCTATTGTTAAACCCTGTCCAAAGGCAACTTGAAAATCTCCCAAGGCTATTTTTTTAATCAACCGACTGTTTGTAATAAATACATGGCCAGTGAAATAGTCAAATCCTCTCGGATTGCTTCCTTTTAAAAATTGCTCCCCGGCATCTTTTTCACCATTTAAACCATACTGAATATTTTTGTTTTTGGCAGAAAATCGCACCCGGCAAAAAAGTGGTGAACCCTGATAATTAGAGTTAGAATCTTTAGGTTGATTGGAATAACCGTCAATCAGCGGACCTGATCGGGAAAAGTTTAGTATCATATTTTTCTTACTCGTTTTGGCTTCTTTAAAGAGAGATTTAATATTTAGATGGCTCTTTTCGATTGTAAGATAAGGCAGTATCAATTTTAATGTATCAAGCGATATTTCATCAAGGGTTTGAAGTTCGAGAAGGGAAATGAAATCTCCGAATTGTATTCTGTGTTTAATAATGGATTGTGCTTGAATATTTGATAAAATCCCAAGGGAGAGGAAATCAGAAACCTTGCCTTGGTTCAAATAGAGCTTATGGGTTACACCATAAGCCATTTGGTCTACAAGGTCAGTATAATCTGCAGACTGTTCTGCGTTTTCAACCAATTTTTCTAAGAGAATAGATTGTTCTTCATCTGACTGAGCGCAAGAGTTATGGGCTGCTGTGAATATTAAAATAAAAAGTAAAAGACTGTGAAATCTAGTCCGGATTTGCATAGTTCTTAGTTGAATAAGTTATAGCACTTGAAGTTATGGTATTGAGGAAAGGATGCAGAGAATAAGCTAAATGAATACGAAGTTTTTTTGATTTGTAACTTATTCCAAAACAAGGATTCATAGGGTTGTTAAACATGCCAGTGCGCAATATTAATTTTTCAGTTACCTGATATTCCAAACCTATTTTTAAGCTTCCTACATCTGTCACTATTTGATGCCACTCTGCTGCCAATGTAAGTTTTTTATTCATATTGTATATTAGAGTCGTGTTAATAACAAAAGGCAATCTCTCATCATTGTACCGGGCAAGCCTAACACGAATAGGGTTTGAAATTAAAAGAGCAAAATCAAAATTCGAATTGAATTTTGCATACAAACCAGTCTCAAACGTTACAAGATGTTTTACAGGATAGCTCTCCCTTGGTAATTGTAATCTCATATAATCCAGACTTATTCCGGCACCCAATTGGGATGAAAACTTATTTGAAAAGGTTAGTTTGAGCAAACCTTCGTTATAATGTTGATTACCGAAAAAATTATAACCTAAACCAATCATCTGTGTTTTATTTAGCTTAAAATGAGCAGCAACAGTGCCTTGATTGAGCCCTTCCACAAAGAATTGAGACTGAAAAGCCAAAGAAACCGAATTTGATTCAGCAAAAGCCAGACTCCCGGCGTGATTATAAGCCGCAAACGGGTCTGTTTTTAAGGCTACTATAGTTCCTAATCCAAGAGAAACCGCTCCTGTTGAAACAGGAAACAAAGTGGCTTTTGACTCCCAGTAAAATATTGGTAAGCAAAAAAGAAGATGTAGGAAGCGCATTGTTCCTGCAAAATTTCAAAAAGTGGAGAAGGTTTTTGTAGGATGTTAGGAATAGTTTATTCTTGATTTGGTTATCGCAATGCTCTTTAAATCTATAAATGATTCCCTGTATTCAAAAATACACAGGGAAATGGAATAATTTGACGACTTATAATAAATTGAAAAGCACCAATGGGAAAGAATATAATATTTGAGTGGTAAGTGGAAATGGGTAAAAAATGATTACAATCTAATATTCAGACAAAGTTTAACTCTCGGAATCCCAGATTTTAAGATGATTAAATGATTACACGGAATTGGTAGTAGTAGAAAATCAGTGTAATCTCCTAATCCGTAAAATCCTTGACTCAGACAACTTAAAGGCCTATCTTCATCTCCACCAAGAATTGCCTCACCTTTTTTAATGATTCCAAAATAATCATATTTTTTTCAGCACTCTGTCTTTGGTTCTTGATTTTTTCCTTCGCCCCAGCCAATGTATAACCTTGCTCTTTTGTTAAAAAATAAATGAGCCGAATGGTTTCTATATCCGATTTTATATATAATCGGTTGCCTTTTTTATTCTTTTTTGGATCGAGCATATCAAATTCTTTTTCCCAAAAACGCAAGAGAGATGGAGCTACACCAATCAGGGTTGATACCTCGCCCATTGTGTAATAAAGCTTTTCTAAATTTTGCTCATCCATTAGTCGAATGACTGGTTGTGAGCATTGGACAATTTAAGTATGGCCTCATATTGTTCAGGACTCAAGTCGCTATAGTAATAGTTCGCAGGATTTACAGGGTCATTATTTTTCATTACTTCATAATGAAGATGCGGACCAGTGCTTTTTCCTGTACTTCCTACCAAACCTATTAATTGTCCACGCGTAACCTTTTGTCCCTTCTTCACTTTGAATTTACTAAGGTGAGCATATCGTGTTTTATAACCGTAGCCATGGTTTACAATGATACAATTGCCGTAACCCCATTGTTTTGATTCAACTAATTCCACAACGCCATCTCCTGTTGATGTAACTGGAGTTCCAATAGGTGAGGTAAAATCCATGCCTGTATGAAATTTACCTGTTCGGTATATTGGATCAATTCTGAAACCAAAGCCTGACGCAACCCGTTTCAGGTCTTTGTTTGCAACGGGTTGTATGGCAGGAATTGACATGAGCATAGCATTTTTTGCCTTGGCTAATTTAGTAAGTTCGTCGTAAGATTTACTTTGAATGTACATCCGTCTGTTTATTTGATCGAAGGATTCGTGTAATTTTATGAGCGTTTTAGAATCATCAAAGTTCTTTAAAGCTTTGTAACGGTCATTTCCACCAACCCCTGCCTTTCGAATTGCTGCATCAATTGGCTCTGCACCAAATATTTCCCGGTAAATTTTATCATCCCTCTCTTCGAGACTCGCAATCACTTGTTCCACCTTTTTTGATTTATCATCCAACAACTCCAATTGCATTTTATATTGCGCAATTTCACGGCGTAATAATTTTTCTTTTGGAGAATCCATAAAACTATAAGCCAATGAAAGAAAGATAAAACCAGCAACCAATGAAGCTGATATAAAGCCGAAGACGCGCAATAACTTAATCCATGTACTTGTTTTAACATGGACATATTGCAGATTGGTAGGATCAAACCTATACTTGATTTTCTTCAAATTTTAGGGGTTTTGGTGTAATTTTGCTTTTTTTAATGAAAGCATGGCGAAAATAATTTTTTTCCCTCAAAACAAAAAATAAATATTGATGACCTCCTCAGAAATTAGACAAAAATTTTTAGATTTTTTTGAATCTCATGGGCATAAAATAGTGCCTTCAGCACCAATTGTAGTTAAAAATGATCCAACCCTTATGTTTACAAATGCAGGGATGAACCAGTTTAAAGACTATTTTTTAGGAAACAAACAAGCATCTGACACACGCATTGCCAACTCCCAAAAGTGTTTAAGAGTTTCAGGAAAACACAATGACTTGGAAGAAGTTGGTGTGGACACATACCATCACACCATGTTTGAAATGCTGGGAAACTGGAGTTTCGGTAATTATTTTAAGAAGGAGGCCATACGTTGGGCCTGGAATCTGTTGACAGAGGTTTATAATCTGGACACTAATCGCATTTATGTCACTGTATTTGAAGGAAGTAAAGAAGATAATCTTGATTTTGATACAGAATCGTTTGATTACTGGTTGAATCATATTGACAAAGACAAAATTTTATACGGCAAAAAAAAAGACAACTTCTGGGAAATGGGTGAAACTGGCCCCTGCGGACCCTGCAGTGAAATTCATTTTGACTTGAGATCGGACATGGAACGCTTTGAAGTAGATGGAAGAACCTTGGTAAACAATGACCATCCTCAAGTGATTGAAATCTGGAATTTGGTTTTTATGCAGTTTAACCGCAAAAGTGATGGAAGTCTTGAAAATCTTCCAGACAAGCATGTGGATACAGGCATGGGATTCGAACGATTGGTAAGGGTAATTCACGGAAAAGCTTCCAATTATGACACGGATATTTTTCTAGATACAATTACAGAATTGGAGAATATTTCGGGTAAAACCTATGGGGAAACAGAAAAGACAGATATTGCCTTTAGGGTTATTGCCGACCATATAAGAGCCATTAGTTTTGCAATTGCTGATGGACAATTGCCTTCCAATAATGGAGCAGGTTATGTTATAAGAAGAATTTTAAGACGGGCTATTCGATACGCCTATAGTACCTTAGACTTTAAAAAACCTGAAATTTATAAATTAGTGACGCCCTTGGCAGAAAAGTTTGCGAAAGTGTTCCCTGAACTCTATGAACAAAAGGATTTTGTGAGTAAGGTAATTCTTGAAGAGGAAAAATCTTTTTTAAGTACGCTTGGCAAAGGAATTGAAATACTTAACCAACATTTTCTAAAAGATAACGCTGTAAGTGGGGCTAATGCGTTTGAACTTTACGATACGTTTGGCTTTCCGATAGATCTTACAAAACTTATTGCCTCAGAAAATAATTTTAAAGTGGATGAAAACGGTTTTGAAGAAGAACTCTTAAAGCAAAAAAAGAGAAGTAGAAAAGATGCCGAAAAAGTAACAGGTGACTGGAATCATATTAGAGAAGAAGATAAAGAGAAGTTTGTAGGGTACGACCATGTTGAAGCAACAATAAGAATTTGTCGTTACAGAACGGTTCAGATTAAAGGAAAAGATATCTTTCAGGCGGTGTTTTCTAAAACTCCTTTTTATGCAGAAAGTGGAGGACAAATTGGTGATATAGGTTTGCTAACAGGGCATACCAACAGCGAACAAATAAGGGTTTTAAATACCACCAAAGAAAACGACCTCATCATTCATTCACTAGAGAAATTACCAACCGATTTTAGTCAAAAATTCGATGCCATTATAGATATACATCGTAGGAATGACATTACAAAAAATCATTCTGCAACGCATCTTTTACATGCAGCCTTAAAACAGGTTTTAGGAAATCATATAGCGCAAAGAGGTTCCCTTGTTGAGCCTGAAAGATTGCGTTTTGATTTTTCACATTTTGCAAAAATCAATGACGATGAACTGAAACTAATTAGCCAAATTGTTAAACAAAGAATCCTTGATAATATTCCATTGACCGAAAAGCGGGATGTGCCTCTTGATGTGGCCAAAAATATGGGTGCTACTGCTCTTTTCGGTGAAAAATATGGTGTCACAGTTCGCGTCATTATTTTTGATCATAATTTTTCAATGGAACTTTGTGGGGGTACCCATGTGGGAAATACTGGCGAAATTGGGAACTTGATTATTACTTCTGAAACAGCTGTGGCAGCCGGAGTAAGGCGAATAGAAGCAATAACAGGTGCCAAAGCCGAAGAATGGATTGCCCAAAAAATAAAACTACTTGAAGATGTTGAAACAAAACTTGCGAACCCACAAGACATTTTGGCAACAATTGAGATTTTAATTTCAGAAAATCACAGTTTAAAAAAACAGGTTGAATTTTACGAAATCGAAAAAAACAGCTTTTTAAAGAATGAGCTAAAAGGAAAAATTTCAAACAAGAATGGAATGAACGTCTTGATAGAAACCATACAGATTGCCAATGCAGATCGCTTGAAAGACCTTTGTTTTCAATTAAAAAATGAAACCCCAAATTTGTTTGCGGTATTGGGTTGTATAGTAAACGATAAGCCCATTTTATCAGTCACAATAAGTGATGATTTAATAAAAGAAAAAAGGTGGAATGCAGGTCAACTTATAAGAGATTGGGCCAAAGAAATTGAAGGTGGCGGCGGTGGCCAACCATTTTTTGCAACAGCAGGAGGTAAGAAAAAAGAAGGGATAATTTCTGCTTTGGAACTGGCACGAAAATTTATTGAAACAGAACAGAATTAGATTTACCAAGAGATAGTGAATCTTGTTGACGAGAGGCAAAATGAGATTAGTATAATAGACGAATCATTATTTAACTTGAAGTAAAATTGTGGCTATTAAAATGAGCGATTATAAAAGTCATAAATAAAATTTGTTGCAGATTTTTAAAAATTGGATTATTTTCGAAGTATTAAAACGCCCTAATGGATTATAAGTTCAAAAAAATTCTCATCGGTTTTGACAATTCCGAAGCTTCTAAAGTTGCATTAGACAAGGCTTTACAGACTTGTAAGGCATTCGGTTCTGATCTTTATGTAGTAAATGTTAACAGCTCAAAATCTGTTGAAGCTGATTTTAAAGATGAAATAACGCAAAAAGCATCTGCCTTTGGTGTAGCAATACACTATATGGAAAAAAGTGGAAACGTGAGTAAAGAAATCTCAATCACAGAACGAGAGATTGGGGCTGATCTAATTTTTATGGGTGCACATGGT
>Ga0163144_10019059_pt1 | contig 13829 bp, 14 predicted proteins | sample OliLak19BULKMAT1_FD_123175 | JGI IMG/M metagenome (GOLD analysis project Ga0163144, IMG submission 123175) | Freshwater microbial mat bacterial communities from Lake Vanda, McMurdo Dry Valleys, Antarctica - Oligotrophic Lake LV.19.BULKMAT1 | ecosystem: Environmental > Aquatic > Freshwater >... | reverse complement strand
CCCGTTTTATGTATAGTTGCGTCTGCCCTTGGCAAAATTTGCAGGTTTCCTGCAAATTTTGGGTTTAAAAATTAAAATATCGCTGAATTCCTATATAATATACGGGGTAAGAGCGCACATACGACCTTTTTACCAGTGGAAAACCCATTGAAATATCAATTCTTGTAGCAGATCGAAGGATGAGTTGTATGGCAGGGCGCACTTCTATATAATTGTTCTTTTCAAGACCGGGCGCATTTGCGATCAATATGTTCTTCCCATCAAGGCTCATTTTCGCGGATTCGTATGATTTCCCTAGAAATTCAACATACAAATTAAGATTAGTCTGATTGTATGATTCATATTTGAAAGGTAAAAGCAGATAACCCATAGATAAACTGTAATGAAATGCATTGCCGTATTTGATTATTATTTCAGCAGTATCCTTTTGCCTGTAACGGTTTGGGAATATGGTTCCGGCAGTTAGCGAAACTGCAAACTTCTTTTTTAACAGGGTAGCAACCAGTCCCCCTCCGGCTCCTGAATTGTCTCCCATGAAACTAGGTTCGGCTTCATCGTGTGCTGTATTTCCTCCGGCAATCTCAGCAAATGCTGCCATGCGAAAATGAGAATTCTGATTGTCGTTATTCAGAAAACGATATTTTAAGTTCAGAGAAACATTCTCAAAACTGTAAGGATAATAATTTCCTTTTTTTGTTCCATGGGTGTGGGTGCCTATAGTCCCATCGTTCTTTATAAATTCATCCGGAAGTTTGGAGCCATGATGATTTGAAAAAGTTGCTGCTGCGGTAGCCATTAGTTCGGGGGTAAATCCCCACATGAACTTGAGGTTTTGCATGCTCCTCAGTACAGTTATCTCTTTGTAAAACTCATTGGACATTCTTATTCCCAGTACACCTTTTGGAATATTGCTGGCAGGTTCAGTGTTAGGGAATAGCTCTTGTGCGGACAGGACAAAGGAAGAGAAAAAACAAAATGCAATAAGCAGAAGCAATAGCTTAGATGGTGACATAGTAGGTTTGCTTACCGGCAGTACATGCATCTTTCACCTTGCCGGACCATTTCTTAAATTCTTTAGGAGGCATGTAATTTTTTCCTACAAATATAAGTGTAGCGGTTCCTGACAATGACGTTGAATCCTGGCTAAGGAATTTATACTGCCCGCCTTTATACATAAAACAACTGCCGCTGGAAATGTTTTGTTTATCCAGATCAAAGCCGGCTTTTAAATAACGCACAGAAAATCCGGCATCCTTTACGGCCTTGGCAATTTTTTCAACAGATACTACTGCGCCTTTTTTGAAAATAATGATTCCATTCGTGTTTGTCAGATCCATTATAACAGAATCAACAAAATCCAGCTTGCGGATAGATAATTCGGTAGTGCGGGTGCACATAGAGCAGGTAAGTCCGTTAATCCCCACTTCTGCGGAAGTAAATTGCTGGGCTTTTGATAGTGTAAAAAAGAGGCATACCGCAAAAAGGGTACATAGTTTTTTCATAAAAGTAAAGATTTAGGTGTAATATGCAAAATGAATATCTTTGTAATGTTAATGAAACAAATTTTTGTCATACTTCTCATTTCTGTCATCATGCTGCAATCATTCAGCAAGCTGATGATCATAGCAGATTATGAGCTGAATAAGGATTATATTTCAAAAGTTCTGTGTGAAAACAGGAGCAAGCCCCAGATGCATTGTAACGGGAAGTGTCAATTAAAGAAGCAATTAGAGAAAGATGAAAAGGAGCAGAATTCTCCTTTTAATCCGTTGAAAGAAAAAAACGAAGTTCAATTCTTTGGCGAAAGCAGGAATTTATTCAGTTCCATTAATTTGTTTGTTGAAGTTCAGCAAAATATATTTTTCTTGATTCCCGAATCAGATTCTCACCTTTCTGCGGTGTTCCAGCCGCCTGCTGTTTAATACGATCATTTTATTTGTTTGCCCGCACATTCCTTAATTGGGATATGTGTGTGCTTTAAATTATTGTATTAATTCTATTTTATTTATTATGAAAACTATTAAATCTATTCTATGCTCATTAAGCATTTTGTGCTTGGCCTATAGTCCTATTTCGGCACATTGGGGAACACGGGGAGGCCCTTTAGGAGGGAAAGTGAAAGCTTTTGCAATCTCTGATACATTACTATATGTAGCCACGGCTGAAGGGGGCGTGTTTCGTGCAACCAATCAGAACGGTACTGCCTGGACGCGCATGAATTATACGGGCATGACAAGCGGAAAGATCAATTGTATTGCAGGGCTTGGTATCAATATTATTGCTGGTTCTGCCGACAGTGGAATATTTGTATCCAGCAATAAAGGAGATGTGTGGGTAAAACGAAATGCGGGCCTTACCAATTTAAGTGTAGGAGCCCTTGCTGTTTCAGGAACTGATATTTATGCCGGCACCAAAGCAGGTGTTTTTATGAGTGCGGATACAGGAAAGACGTGGACACTGAAGAGTACAGGTATTACTAATTTGGATATAATCTCACTCGCATCCAGCGGAACAATTGTTTTTGCAGGAATAAATGGAGGAGGAGTGTTTGGATCTATTAACGGTGGAACAACCTGGTCTGCAGCAAATACCGGATTGGCCGCAACAGATACGATCAATGCACTTGCGATTTCCGGAACAAATATATATGCCGGAACAAATCATGGAGTATATCTAGCAACAACGGCTTTGCCTGCATGGTCTGCTATTAATACTGGATTTGTTGGGAATGTAAAAATATGGTCTTTTTTTGCAAGCGGAGGTAATTTGTACTCAGGAAGCAATCGCGGAGTATATGTAACTCCTGAATCAGCTATATCCTGGGTTAAATCCAACACAGGCCTGGCGGATACTGCCGTTGCAGCCGTGATCGTAAAGGGTACAAAACTTTTTGCGGGAACAAAAAATACGCGTATCTATTCCAGCCCTGTAAGTGCTATTAGTTTTGCGGCTGTTAAAACCGGATTCGCGAATTTGAAAGTCAGCGCTATGGCCTCTAGTAATGCCATCGTTGTTGGCGGAACCAATCATGGCCTCTTTGTAAGTTTGAATGATGCTGTGCTTTATACGGCACGCAATACGGGCCTAACAGATAGTTTGAATGTTACCGCAATCGAGATTGTGAATGGAAAACTTTTTGCGGGTACAATGAATGCAGGGATGTTCATGAGCCTTGACACAGGAAAGACCTGGTTACAGGTGAATACCGGGCTTACTCAGATGCACATCAAGGATATTACTTCGAATGCAACTGTACTGCTCATTGGAACGGCTGACAGTGGGGTGTTCAGCTCGCCCATATCAGCTATTAATTGGGTTGCTTTAAACAGCGGACTTTCTATCGCCAATAAGAAAATTGTGAAAGTGTATCAAGGAGCAACTTATATGGCAGCGTTAACTATTACGGGAGGGGTATTTGTAAATAAAGGAAGCGCCTGGGTTCAATCCAATTCAGGGTTAACAAATTTAAATGTTACGGACATAACATCTCTCTATAACCGTTTGTATGTTTCAACAGATGGCGGTGGAGTTTTCAGGAGCGATACCGGCACCATTGCCTGGACAGCTAAGAACAGCGGACTGCCCAGTTTGAATATATATTCCATCGGTTCTACGGGAGCGCATGTTGTAACGGGGTTTCACGGAGGGATTTTTGCTACGTATGACAGCGCGTCCACGTGGGAAGAGGCAGGAAATCCATTGTACTATCCACTTTATGCAGATGCGCGTCATCTGGCATTTTCCACGTTGCGTCAGTTTGTAAGTTCTCCAAATAATTCCATTTATTCTGTAAGCAAAGGCGAACTGCCACTTCCTTCTGTGCCTGTGGCGGGAATGACCACAACCAGTTATAGGGTTTGCGTGAACAACTCGGTGAACTTTATGGATGCTTCTACCAATGTGCCTATTACATGGAACTGGGCATTTGGTGATGGTGGTACATCGGCTGCTAAAGATCCTGCCCATACATACACTACAGCCGGAACATTTTCCATAACTCTGATTGCGGCAAATGTAGGAGGGGCTGATACTGTTACTCAGCTTATCACTGTTGATCTATGTACGGGAATCAATGAGCATACAGGAGTAAACTCATTGAATATTTATCCCAATCCAAGTAATGGTACATTTCAAGTTCAGCATACAGGTATTGGTGTGAAGAATGTTGAGGTGTACAATATGTTTGGTGAGATCGTTTTCCGCACAACACTTAATTCTTGGATGTCAACTCTTCAAATGGATATGCCTAAGGGTGTGTATTTGCTAAGGGCTAGCGATGAAAGAACAACATCCACTAGCAAGCTTATCATCGAGTAAGGAAACGGACATAAAAACTGAAATCCCTGGTCCGAGTACTATCGGGATCAGAGATTTTTTATTGGATCATGATCTTTTTGGTAAGAGTTTGATCATTGATACTTATATGCACAAAATATATTCCCGTGTTAATGTCCTGTGAAAGATCAATGCGATCAGAATAAATGCCCCTCGTCCGTTTAGAAGAATCAACTCGTTTAATAATTTTCCCCTGCGCATCAAAGAGATTAACTGATAGCTCACATTCTTTTATCAATTCATAATGTAAAACCAATTCATTTAATGAGGGATTTAATATTGCCTGAAAATCTCCTTCCTTTATCCATTCGTGTATTGAATTACCAGAGTAAGGATGTATCTGAAAAGAGGATAGAAAAATAGCATCGCCCATTTCGTCTCCACTGTTATTGGTGCAGTTGGTGGCGTAATAAAAAGTAATGTTGCCTACATCCGTAGCAGGGGCAGTCCAATTAAACGACCATTGGCCTAAACCAATGGAAATAGTTTGATTTCCGGTAATGTTGTGTGTTACATATCTGCGGGACGATAAACCACCGGTACCGCTGATGGTGTGCGTACGTGCAGCCTCTGTGATGCCCCACGAACCCGAGTTTGTATTATTACTATTTCTGAGCGCCACTATTCCGAATCCAACTTTGGTCATACCCGGTTTTTGGGCCTGCAATGTGACTGTATAGGTTTGCCCCGGAACATACGATGAATCTGCTGTTGAATAAATAAGTGTATTTACAATATGTGTATTATCATTTGTTATACTGGCATCGCTGTGGCACCCGATCTGAGCATTCGCACAGCTCGTTTCCCCCGGAGCCCCGGTACTTGAGGGATGCATGCCGCTGCTTTTAAGCATAAAACTGCTGAACACGATGCAGGAACACAGTGTGACAAAAGTTAGTCGGATTATATGTGACTTCCTCATCATTTTTCTAACTCGGTAACTTTATAAAAAGATTGAAGCACTGTACTTTTTGTATATACATGGTCGCCCTGATCACTCTCATCATCGTTTGCAGATACTGCACTTGCATAAAAGGTAATGGCCCCTTTATCAGCTAATGGTGCTTTCCAATTTACTGTCCATTCACTCATGCCGCTGCTCATTGCATCTGTGCCATCATATGTATAGGTTACATATTCTCGGTCCTGAAATTTGTACTGGCTCTTTAAGGTTTGAGTTCTTAAGGGATCGGTAAGTTGAAATGTGCCTGCATTGGAAGAATCATTTGATAGTACTGTCAATTGAAACCCGAAACGTTCAATGTCAGCATCGCTGATATGTACTTTAATAGAATATGTTTGGCCGGGGGTATAGTGCGCAGCCGTCCCCATGTCAATAGTTAATATCGCAGTTCCGGAATTAGTGGAGTTATCATCGTGGCAGCCTATTGTACCGCAGGAACCTTCCCCCGGTGCCCCGGTATGGCCCGCAGGAGCTCCGGAGCTGGATCTCTCCGGTAATTTAGCCATGATAAAAAAAGGAATGGCTATGAGAATAAGGTAGATTGTTCGCTTGATCATGTCGTTTTCTTATAGATTTAAGTGGAAAGTCAGCGACAGACGAAGGTAGTAAAATCTATTTAATAATCAAAAATGAAGTTGCGTTAGTGAAATGAAACTTTGAACCAAATTTTTTCAATTGAAAAATTTGCGCTATGCGAAGACGATTAATTCAGGCGATCTCTGCCTGGATGAATGTCTGGGTTAACCCTGACCAACCTATTTCCCTGCAATATGTTGCGTCAAATATTTATAATATGTCCTTTCTGAATTGCAAAATCTGGGTTGAATGGAAAAGAAGAAAGTCTACCTTTGTGGTAGATAAAAGCGCTATATGAAGAAAAAATACGATGTTGGAATTATTTATGAGCATCCCGATTGGCATCAACCTTTGTTTGAAGCTTTTGAAAGTAAAAATATTTCTTACGTTAAAATCGATCTGAAGAAAGGGGCTTTTTCTTACGAAGATATTCCCAATGCTAGCGTTTATTATAATATGGTTAGCCCAAGCGCTTATGTCCGGGGAAATCAGGGAGCCATCCCTTTTGCGTATGCTTTATGCCGCAATTTAGAATATAGGGGAGCAACGGTGCTGAACGGCTCACAGTCCATGGCGCTGGAATTCAGTAAAAGTGCACAGACTGCCTTATTAAGTTCCATGAAAATTGATCATCCTAAGTCCATTACATTTAATAATGTGGAATCACTCTCTCAATATTCATCTGCTTTAAAGTTTCCGATGGTGATGAAGCCTGAGCAGGGAGGAAGTGGTGCGCGCATGTATATTATTAATTCACTGAATGAGTTTAGCCAATTGCTGAAGGATAACCCGGAACTGTGGCTACCGGATAATTTATTGCTGTTGCAGGAATATCTTTCATATAACGAGGCGAATGGAATTGTACGGCTTGAATTTATAGACGGAGAGCTGTTATATGCAATGAGAGTGGTAACGCATGGTGTTTTTAATTTGTGCCCTTCTGTGGTATGTAACCCGGAAGGTGATGAGGCAGGTGCTTGTGAAATTATCCTTCCGGATAAAAAAAAGCCGGAGTTTTATCCTTATAAAGACGTCCCTGCTGATGCGGTTGCGATAGGTAAGAAAATTATGAAAGCTTCGGGGCATGCTATAGGCAGCGTAGAATATCTTGAAACCAATGATGTGAGAAGGGTGTTTTATGATATTAATGCCAATTCAAACCTTCGGGAATCCATTGCAAAGGAATTTGGTAAAGAGCCTTTTACGGAGGTAGTAAATTTTTTAATGAATAAATCAAAAGCTATTTAGTTGTTGATCAGCATTGCCCATTTCTAAGGACGTAAATAGGGCAGTATATTTTATGATCTTCTAAACATTACATGACGATGAAAATACTTTTTACATTTATTTTATTTTTATTTACGCTTAATTTAAGGGCGCAGGCACTTTACTTTCCCCCTCTCACAGGCAATACCTGGGATGCTGTTTCTCCTACATCGCTTGGCTGGTGTCCCGATAAGATAGACACGCTGTTGGATTATCTGGAATCGAGAAATACAAAAGCGTTTATTGTTTTGAAAGATGGTAAAATTGCTATCGAGAGGTATTTTGGCACTTTCACGATGGACAGCGTATGGTATTGGGCTTCAGCAGGAAAAACCCTTACTGCTTTTACTGTTGGAATAGCGCAGCAGGAAGGACATCTTTCTATCAATGATCTCACTTCGCAGCATCTGGGAACGCCCTGGACTGACTGCCCGCCAGCCAAAGAAAATATGATCACGATACGAAACCAGTTAACTATGACCAGCGGATTGGACGATGGAGTTCCCGATAATTCCTGTACGATCGATACATGCCTGCAATATCTTGCCGATGCCGGAACACGCTGGGCATATCACAATGCGCCCTATACCTTACTGGATAGTGTTATTTTTTATTCAACCGGGCAAACACTGAATTCTTACCTGGCTCAAAAAATAAAAGTACCTACAGGAATTACCGGAGGCTATTTACCTTCCGGTTACGACAATGTTTTTTTTAGCAAGCCACGCAGCATGGCGCGCTATGGGTTACTTGTTCTCAATAAAGGCAATTGGAATGGCAACCAGATCATGACAGACACTGCGTATTTCAATCAAATGGTGAATACATCTCAAGCCCTCAATCTTTCTTACGGTTATCTATGGTGGCTCAATGGGAAATCTTCTTTCAGGATACCCACATTGCAAACAGTTTTTCCGGGTTCACTAAATCCATCTGCCCCTAGCGATATGTTTGCTGCACTTGGTAAATACGGGCAGATCATTAATGTTGTTCCCAGTATGAACTTAGTTTATATCCGTATGGGAAATTCTCCTGGTAGCGGGGGAGCGGTGTCTGTATCTTTTAATGATACTATTTGGCAAAAGCTCAACGATGTGTTTTGCAACGCTAATCCGGTTTCGGAAATGTATAATCCGGCCCAGCTAAGCGTTTTTCCGAATCCTGTTCAGGAAGCTTTCACTATTAATTTACCGCGGAGCTTGTATGATCTTGCAGTTTATGATGTTACAGGCAGGTTGCTAATGGAGAAAAAAAACAATTCAGGAAGGTTGGTTGTCAATTGTAGTGATTTGATGAATGGAATTTATTTCATAGAGGCATCTGATGGAAAAAGTATTTTCCATGAAAAAATAATACTTGAACGATAAAATGAAAGCAGGGGCTATTTTTTACCACGGCCTCCGCCTGATCCGGCAACACTGATTGTAGGCAGGTCACGGTCAAACAGGTACATTCCGCCTTTATCATCTCCGATGAGTTTTAACTTGTCGAGGATTCTGCGGGCTAATGCTTCTTCTTCAATTTGTTCTGCAACGTACCATTGCAGGAAATTATGTGTGGTATAGTCTTTTTCTTTCAGGCAGATTTCTACTAATCCATTGATTTCAGTAGAAACAAAAACTTCATGCTTCAATACTTCTTCAAAAACGTATTGTATCGATTTAAATTTTTGAGGCTGCTCTTTAAGTGCCGGAACTAATGCTTTTCCGCCACGCTCGTTAACATATTTAATGAGCTTAAGCATGTGCATGCGCTCTTCATCAGATTGTGCATATAAAAACTCTGCTATTCCTGTTAATCCCGCTGTTTCAGCCCAGGATGCCATTGCGAGATAGTATTGAGACGATGATGCCTCAAATTCGATTTGCTTGTTTAATGCGGATTCTACTTTATTGGATACCATTATTATTGTTTTAATTGTTGTTCGCCAAAGTTACATAAATTCCGGCTTCTTCATTTTATCTCAAAATCTATTTGAGCAGTACGATTTTTTTGGAGACAATTCCTTGCTCAGTTTTAACCTCAATGAAATAAATGCCATTGGGTGCTGCTGACAGGTCGATAACAGGGCGGAAAGAATTATTCAAAATTGTTTCGCCCATCATATTTAAAACAGAAATGCTTGTTATTTTATGTTTTAAAGTGAAGATGTTGATTTTTCCCGATGTGGGATTTGGAAATACTTTTATTGTGCTTGAGAGATCAATTTCCGAAATGCCGGTAAGGCTGGTATCTATCACGAGGAATGATCCCATCATTCCTTCGTCCTCATGATGTAATAGATGACAATGATACATGTAAGGAACACTATCATCCGCAAAGGTCTTAAACTGGGTGATAAAACGTACTGTATCGTTTGGTTTTACCAAAATCACATCTTTCAAGCCGCTGTATTGAGGAGGTGGAGGGATTCCGTTTATATCAACTACAAAAAATTCAATATCGTGAATGTGAAAAGGGTGTGCAACCATCGTTCCATTTGTGAGTGTCCAAATCTCAACATCATTGAGATAAACAATCTCGTTTATGGAATCCATATGAAACGATTTATTATTCATGAAAAAACCGCCTTCAACAAATGCGTCTATTCCATTCTGTCCGGCAGTGTCGGGAGAAAAATGAATTTCCCTGGTTACAGTAGCAGATGCTGTAGGAATAGGAATTAAAGGAGCAAATGAAGATGGTATGGTTGTAACAGGGGATGCCGTAGGAGCAACTACATCAAAGCGCAGAATATTAAAATTGGCTCCATTCAACGGGTTGTTATAATATCCATCCCCGATAACTATTGTACTTGTACCAACAGAATCTGCTCCAATGATCCCGCGAGGTAATTCTGATGCGTAACTCATGAGGTATTTTTGTTGTCCGATTGTATCTGCACCAAAGTCTACAAGAATTTCAGCACGTTCCCCGGTGGATAAGCGTATGCGGTTGGTAGTAAATGGCTGAGAAAGCAACCCGCCATCCGTTGCAATAAGATGAAAACTGGAAGAATCAGATAAGCCAAAATAATAGGTTCTGTCTGCTGAAGGGTTCAGCAAGCGAAAACGTACCACTTGTTTTGGAACCTGAAGGTAAGGGTTCATGGTTCCGTTTACCATAAGTATACTGTCTGCATGCGAACCGGTACGAAATTGTTTAAGTATATCAAATACGCTTGACTGAACGATTAATGGGAAGTCATCCACTTTATATTTTCTGGGTAATGCATAACTAGCTTCTGCGCTGTCACGTACAATAATCATTCCTGCAAGACCTCTTGTAATCTGTATTTCAGTTTTTCCTTCGCCATGAGGGTGATACCAAAAGGTGGATGCCTGGTTGAGCATTCTGAAAGAAGGACTCCAGGTGGTTGCAGGAAGAATTATCTGATGCGGACCTCCGTCATTTTTTGGGGCGACATGAAATCCATGCCAATGAACAGTAGTAGGAACAGGAAGAGTATTGGTAACGTTGAGAGTGATGCTATCACCGTTATTGATGATGAGCGTAGGTCCCAGAAAATTTCCGTTATAGCCATGGGTAGGGGTGTTAAACCCTGTATAAAAAACCTTTGTGCTGTTTTGAGCAGTAAGATTGAATATAGTTCCGCTTAACGTATCCGGTATAAATAAAGGATTTTGTGAGAAAGCAAAGCTCGTAAGAGCGGAGAAGAGAATAATAAGCCTTTTATGCATTTTTCAAGAAAGTATTAATGTTGAACGCTCATTTTTTTGTTAAATACTTTTTCATTGATGCTTCCCTTAATAAAATAAACACCATTTGAAAGCGAGACAGGAAAATTTCTGTTCCAAACTCCTGTTTGTATTTTTTCCTCTGTTAGTTCCGCAACTTTATCGCCCGTAATGTTTGTGACTTCCAGCTTTAGTGTGCCGGCTTCTTTTGTTTCGATGGTTATTTCAAAACTGTTTGAAACAGGGTTTGGGAAAACACTGACAGATACATTGGAGTTGATGGATGGAACACCTGCTAATGTAGAGTCTAAAAAATTACGGATGGCAGTACCAATTATACCCGTATCGCTGGTGGCAAAACTAGCGGTATTTGCGTTTACAAGGTACAAAATCTGGTGAGCACTACCCGCAACAACAGCAATAGAGGGCATTGCCATTCCTCCGTAATAGGCAGTTTGTACGCTTCCTGAGTCAAGCGGAATAACTACTGAGGACAATCCATTTGTGTTAACCCAATTAAGTACGTCTGAGCATGTATACGAATCATCTTCCGGCATAACATAAAAAAGGACTTTATTGCCATATTTTAACACAAGATTTTGGTACATAGGCTTTATATCCTTTGCGGCATTAGAGCAGGATATGCAGGTGTGAAAAAATTCCATGATGATTGCCTTGCCGGAATTTAATTCACTAAACAAATTATGCGATGCTCCGGTGTTGCAATCTTTTTTGGTAAAGTCAGTTACCGTTTGTGCATTAGAGCCAGTGCTGTAAATAAGCGATGCTAAAAGGAAGATATATAGGTGTTTCATAAATATTTTTTTATTGAATCATTATTTTCTTTGTAATCGTTTGATTATTGATATTAACGTGTACGAAATAGATACCAGTACTAATATCCTGCGAAAGATCAATATTGTCGGAATATTCACCTGCAGACCTGTTTCCTGAAGTTACTTTTTTGATAATTCTACCTTGTCCATCAAATAAATTTACAGACAATTCGCATTCTTGGATTAAGTCGTAATTTAATACCAATTGATTTAATGCAGGATTTAGGATGGCTTGAAATTTTTCTTCGTTCATAAATTCAGCCATAGAAGTTCCTGAAAACGGATGTATTTGGAAGGAAGAAAGATAAAGCTGATCTCCTGTATTCGCAGCATTATTGTTTGTGCAGTTGGAAGCATAATAAAATTTAATATTTCCAACATTAGTAGATGGAGCCGTCCAGCTAAATGACCATTGGCCCAATCCCGAAGAAAAAGCAGGAGTGCCATTGGTTTTATGCGTTATATATTTCCTGCTTGTATTCGGTGAAATACCTGAATTAAGAAGCTGGGTACGATTAGCATCTGTAATAACCCAAGTTCCTATATTGGTATTATCACTGGTTTTCAACGCCACAATCTCAAATCCAAATTTAACGATACCTGTTTTTTTGGCTTTCAACGTGAGTGAGTAGGTTTGTCCCGGTACGTAAGAGGAATCCGAGGCCGAATAGGTAAGGGTATTTACAATATTTGTGTTGTCGGTAGTTACACTTGCGTTGCTATGACACCCGCTTTGAGCACAGGTTTGTTCGCCAGGTGCACCTGTGCTGGATGGATGACCACCGCTAGTTTTAATAAAGCTGGTTAATGCAATATAGCAACACAATGTAATAGCCGAGTATGTGATTATATGTGTCTTTTTCATGTGAGTAATTTTAAACTATTGTTATTGTGGTTGAAGGACGGTGTTTGTTGTATATACATAATCCCCTTTATCGCTTGCATCATCATTTGCAGATACTCCGCTGGCATAAAAAGTAACAGGCCCTTTATTAGCCGATGGCGCTTTCCAGTTTACCGTCCATTCACTCATTCCGGTGCTCAGGGCATCCGTACCATTATAGGTATAGGTTACATATTCTCTGGATTGAAACTGGTATTGACTTTGTGTGATTTGCGTTCGTACTGCATCTGTTATCTGAAATGTACCTGCGTTTGAGGTATCTCCGTTTACCAATGCGGCCAGTTGAAAGCCAAAACGTTCCACGGCTGATTCTGTCATTCGCACCTTAATAGGATAGGTTTGGCCTGGAACATAATTCGTGATGCTGCCCATGTCTATACTCAAGCTCGCATTGCCGGAATTGGTGGAATTATCATCGTGGCATCCCATTGTGGCACAAGATCCTTCACCGGGAGCTCCGGTATGACCTGCAGGTGCACCGGAGCTGGATCTTTCAGGAACCATGGCCATTATCGCAAACATAGTTACGATAGAGGCGGATAATACTAGATGTTTTGGTTTTAGCATTTTATTTGATTTTTAAGATTAAACTATATTATGAGAATCATATTTATTTGAACAAATCTATACATGAAGCAAATAAGCCAGCGCGACTTTGCTCGTTTTAAACAAGCAAAGTTAAGAGAACAAAAAAGTGCTAGATCAGGAGGGATCTGTAAAGGATAGTGAAGCTGACAGGTATATCAGGAGGAGCATGGTCTTGTGAATATTGCTCGGAAAGGCGAACAACCCAGCCATTGAATTGAGGAACAAATACCGGTCCCACCAAATAAGAAAGATGTTCAAAAGGAATAACTGAAAATGTGGAGGTGAAAAAATGATCTTCCGTTTTTTTAATAACAATCGTTGTCTGGTTGCAGCAAAGGTCATGAACTTCCTTACTGCAACAGCATTCCTGCTCTGTAGAAAGTGAATAAGAAGGAGATTTGCTCATAGCACAATGCTCCACAAAAATAACACCTCCGGTAGTGCAAAGCAACACAACTGGAATTAGTAAAAGTGCTATTGATCTTTTAATCATTGGAACAAATCTACAAATAATAATGTATTTTACAAATTTTATTTTTAAACATCCGGAAGGAGATGTGTGCGCCTTGAATGATAAATATAGTTCTTTTCAATACTGGAAAAGAAGCCAGAGAGTGAAAATCTCTTATGCACGAACTAACACTTCGAAGCATTAGTAAGTCGCAAGGGTGGTAGAAGTAATT
>Ga0163144_10019058_pt1 | contig 13831 bp, 17 predicted proteins | sample OliLak19BULKMAT1_FD_123175 | JGI IMG/M metagenome (GOLD analysis project Ga0163144, IMG submission 123175) | Freshwater microbial mat bacterial communities from Lake Vanda, McMurdo Dry Valleys, Antarctica - Oligotrophic Lake LV.19.BULKMAT1 | ecosystem: Environmental > Aquatic > Freshwater >... | reverse complement strand
GCCAAATCCGAAAGTGCATTCCGCACAAAAGCGATCAGCCCGAAGGGTGCAATCGGGGTCATGCAACTCATGCCCGGAACAGCTAAAGAGTTGGGAGTCGACCCAAACGACGTCAGGCAGAACATCGAAGGCGGCACGAAGCTCTTGCGCGATCTGCTGGTCCAATACCAGAATGATCCGGATCAGGTGCGAAAAGCGCTTGCTGCTTACAACGCCGGACCTGGCGCAGTGGCCCGATACGGGGGCGTACCGCCCTATCGCGAAACACAGAATTATGTCGAAAAGGTCTTGAAGGCCTACCAGGGTGCAAAGTAAATGGCGACAGATCGCGCTCCGCTCAAAGACACAGAACAGGAAATAAGCGACGCACGACGTCTGGCGATGCGCTACCGGGCCGAGTTTGTCGACCTGCGCAACGCCGAGATCGATCACGACCTGTTCCGCACGATTCAGGTCGATCTGATGTTTCGCTACAACTTCGTGCCGCTCCATTCCGATCATGGCGTGCTTGAGATCGCGATTGCTGACCCTCGCAACCTGCAATTGGTCGATGAGCTGAGTTCGCTGCTAGGCAAGAAGCTCAAGATCAAGGTCGCCACATTGAGTCAGATTTCTGACCGCCTGAAGAAGACCGAGCAGAGCCAGCGTGTTCTCGAAGAGGTCACTGAAGGCTTTACTCTCGACGTCGTTGGCGACGAAGAGAATCCCGAAGAGACGCTTTCAATCGACAAGCTCAGCGCCGATAGCGACACGGCCCCCGTCATCCGGCTGGTAGACACGACCATCTTCAACGCGCTCGAACGCCGGGCGAGCGACATCCATATCGAGACGCGCGATCAGGAAGTCGCGATCAAGTACCGCATTGACGGCGTGCTGCAATACGCCATGCCCCCCATCGCAAAGGACTGGCATTCGGCAATCATTTCCCGCATCAAAGTTATGAGCGAACTCGACATCGCCGAGCGCCGCGTGCCTCAGGATGGCCGCTTCCGCGTTCGCTACAAGGGCCGCCTCATCGACTTCCGTGTATCCATCATGCCGACCGTCCACGGCGAAGACAGCGTCCTCCGAGTACTCGACAAGGAAAGCATGAGCGAGAAGTTTACGCGCCTTTCCCTTGAGGTGGTCGGATTTTCCGAGAAGGACGTCACCAAGTTCCGGCGCTACATCAAAGAGCCGTATGGCATGGTGCTTGTCACCGGCCCCACAGGATCAGGCAAGACGACAACGCTTTACGCCTCGCTCAGTGAGATTCAGAACGACGAAGATAAGATCATTACGATCGAAGATCCGGTTGAATATCAGCTCAAAGGCATCACTCAAATCCCGGTCAATGAGAAGAAGGGCCTCACCTTCGCGCGTGGTTTGCGCAGCATTCTCCGCCATGACCCGGACAAAATTCTTGTAGGCGAAATTCGCGACCAGGAAACAGCCATTATTGCGATCAACGCCGCGCTCACAGGCCATCTGGTGTTTACCACCGTCCACGCAAACAATGTATTCGACGTATTGGGTCGCTTCCTGAACATGGGGGTCGAGCCTTACAACTTCGTGAGCGCCCTGAACTGCATCCTCGCCCAGCGCCTCGTTCGACAGATCTGCCCTCATTGCAAGACTCCGCTCAAGGCTACCGAGCAGGAGCTCATCGACAGCGGCCTCAACCCGGACGAGTGGCGCGACGTCACGCTGTATGAAGGAAAGGGCTGCTTTGAATGCGGCGGCACGGGCTTCCGCGGTCGAACCGCTATCCACGAATTGCTTGACCTGACGGAAGAGATCCGTGAGCTCATCCTCGAGCGCAAGCCATCCTCGCAAATCCGCGTGGCAGCCCGGGCCCAGGGGATGAGCACTTTGCGAGAGAGCGCCGTTGAGCGAATGCGAGAAGGCTTGACCACCCTCAAAGAAATCAACAAGGTAACGTTTGTCGAATGAGTCTGCTTGAAAAACTTCGTAGCCTCGTTGAAGAACCCCCGCCCGCCTTTGCCTTCGAAGTCGGCCCCAGTGGAATTTCCCATTGGCAATCCGGGCAAGTCCGCTTCGATGCCCTTTCGGGCATTGAACACGAAACTGACGCGGTGGTATTGGGTGAAGCTCTGGCAGGCATTACTCAGCCACCGAATGGGAATCGTCGCCGTGCTGCCGCTCTAATACTTCCGGATCGTTCTGCCCGCGTCTCACTGATGGACTTTGATCAGTTTCCGCGCAAGGCCGAAGACCAGCAGGCGCTGATACGCTTCCGGCTCAAGCGGACAGTGCCGTTTGATATCGACACGGCGATCTTGCGTTATCAAGTGCGTCCGAAGGGAGCGAACAGAGTCGACCTCACGGTTGCCGCCATCGCTGTTGAAACCATCGCCCCTTATGAGACAGCCTTTCGCATGGCCGGATTTCATCCAGGTTTCGTGACAATCGGTGGTTTGAGCGCCGCTAGCCTGGCTGCTCCTGGATCGATAACTTTACGACTAAGCGGATTGACCTTAACTCTTAGCCAATATTCGCAAACCGGCCTTGGCCTGTATCGCTGCCTCGAATTGCAAGCCGGTACTCTCGATGAAATCCTGAATGTGGTCGACCCTACTCTTGCCTACCTCGAGGACGAGCGCAAGACCAGGCCAACGCGGATTGACATCTGCGGACTTGGCGCCATGGCTTCTGATTTTTCCATGCACCTTCGAGAAACCTGGAAACTCGAGACTCAGCCTCTTCGCAGTCGACTCGGCGCGGTGGATGCCTATAATGCGGGCCTTTATGGCTATCTCGATTCGATGGGGGTGAGTTGACGATGCAAGTCCGCGTCCCCATTAACCTCGCCAGTGAGCCATTCAGCCGTGACCGGGCCATGCTGGTGGCAACGATCGCACTGGCTATCGTTCTGGCAATAGGGCTCTTTGGACAGACGTATCTCGTGTTTCAGGAAAGTACCCGGGCGCAGGAAGCTCGCGCAGCGGTAGAGCAACAGGAGCAATCACTGCGCCGATTGACCGCCCAGCAAGCCCAATTCGACCTTGTACTTCGGCAGACGCAAAATTCGGAAGTGCTGGATCGAAATGTGTTCCTCAACACTCTGATATCTCGAAAAGCCGTCAGTTGGACACAACTATTCTCAGACCTTGAGAAGGTGATGCCTGGTACTGTGCGGCTGGTCAGCGTCCGGCCGCAGATTACCCCCAGCAATCAGGTCGTGCTTGATATGACCGTTGGTGCGATGACAGGCGAACCCGTCGTCGACATGCTGATGCGCCTTGAAGGCTCGCCGCTTTTTGGGGCCACCACAATTACGACGATGCTGCCGCCATCGCAAAACGAGACCCTGTTCCGGTACCGCCTGAGTGTGAACTATGCGCCCAAATTTTAACCTCGGCTCCATCAACTGGCGCAGCCCTGGCGTCTACATGCGCGTCGTGCTTGGCGTGCTTCTGGCAGGCAATGTGGCGACGTTGTACATGCTGTTGTTTCCGCCCGGCGGGAGCCTGGAAGAAGTCGAAGGCCGCCTCGTCGAACTCCGGCAGCGCAGCATCACACAGACACGATCGCTCGAACGCATGAAGTCGCTTGCCGCCAAGGTTCAGGAAAGCCGCACTGCGGGTGAAAAATTCTTTGGCTCATTCTTCATGGAGCGCCGCAAAGCTGCCAGCACCATTGTGAGCGAATTGACCTCGCTGGCCAAGCAGGCCGGCATACGGTCGAAGGAGCACTCCTTCGTTCTCGAACCTGTGGAAGGAGCTGAAGATCTTTCCATCATGACCGTCAACGGCTCTTATGAAGGCACCTATGCCGACTTGATCGGCTTTGTCTACCGCGTGGATCGAAGCCCACGTTTCCTGATCATTGAGAACCTGAGTGCAGCTCCGCAGCAGAACGCCGGCATGCTCAACATCAGCATTCGTTTTCATGTTTTTGTGAAGGAAATCCCGGGGAGCTGAACCCATGGCACTTGAAATGAAATTCGGCGGTGACCCCAAACAGCTCAGGATCCTGGGCATTCTCGGCGTCGTTCTGGTGATCATCCTTTACTTCAATTACTTCAGCGGCCCCGATGTGCCGGAGCGCTCAGCGCCTCGGACTTCTGCAACCAATGCAGCGCCCGTTGCGAATCTGCCTACAACGGCATCGACGCCCACACGCACCAAGGCCGATGAGCGTAAGCGCATCCAGGTGGATCGGCGTGCGCAGGAATTTCGGCCGCGCGTCGGTCCGGCACGCCCTGAAGATCGCCCCGACCCGATGAGTGTCGATCCGACCCTACGACTGGACCTGTTGGCTCGGCTCGAGCGTGTTCAACTGAGTGGCGGCGCCCGCAGCCTGTTTGATTTCTCAAACATGCCGTCCAGCGCGGCTCCGGTTGCCAAGATCATTCCTTCGCCCAGGAAAACCCCATCCACCCCGAAAGCATTTATCGGCCCGATGGGAGAGCCCCCCCCGGTACCTAAGCCAGTCGTGCAGCCTCCGGTCGCGCCTCCCATTCCTTTGAAGTTTTATGGGTTTACAAGCGCCCCTCGCGGCGGAAACAAGCGTGGTTTCTTCCTCGATGGCGAAGAAATCTTTGTGGCTGCCGAAGGCGATTTGATCAAGCAGCGATATAAAGTGATCCGGATTGGGCTGTCGAACGTCACTATGGAAGACACGCAATATAAGCAGCAACAGACGCTGCCGATTGTGCCAGACAATAGTGGGGGAGGCATCTAGCATGCGAAAACCAGCCAAAGCAAAGTCGGGAGAACGCGGTTTCGCGCTTCTCTTTGTGTTTGCATTGGCCGGAATCGCAGCGTTGATGCTTTATAACGAGCTGCCACGTGCGGTATTTGAAAGCCAGCGCGGCAAAGAGGAACTGCTGATAAGCCGTGGGCAGGAATACCAACGCGGGATTCAGCTTTACTACCGTAAATTCCGCAAGTATCCAGCAACGATGGAAGAGCTCGAGAAGTCCAGCGGCATTCGATTTCTGCGCCGGCGCTATGTCGATCCGTTTTCCGGCAAAGATGACTGGCGGATTGTCCACGTTGGACCTAATGGGCAGTTCACGGATTCCAAGGTCATCAAGCCGACTCAGCCTGCACAAAGCGCCGGCTTCGGCGCCAACAGCACGACGACCACCGAAGCGCCAAAGGAAGACCCGAACGACCCTGCACTCAAGCGACGCGCCAGCGACACCAGCGCCGCTGAGATTGGTGGCAATGTAGCAGCCGCCCCCATTGATCCGAACAACCCGAACGCGTTGCCGCAAGGTGCTCCTCCAGCCCCTCCAGGAAGCATTCAGACTGGTCTCAACAACGGAGTTGTTCCCTATCCCGGCCGAACCGGAAATGAAATTAACAATCAGCAGCAGGCTGGCAACTTTGGCGGAGTCGGAGGAGTTGGCAGCGTGGGGAGCGTCGGTAGTGTTGGGGCAGGCTTCCCCAATACCAGCTTTCCCTCGGCGGGAATCAATTCTCAAACGGGTGGAGCAATGGGGATCCCAATTCAGCAGCCAAATGCAGGCTACCCGCAGAATCAGAACGGGCAGCGGCCGCTGACTCCTGAGCAACTCAACCCTGCGCTCGATGTCATTCAGCGATTGCTCACGCAACCCCGTCAGCCACCTCCAGGAGTCATCCAGCCCGGCCAAGCCCCAACCGGCCCGATCACCAATCCTTCGGGAACTTTTTTGGCCAGTGGCCCTGCCGCGAACGGAGGCAATGGTCAGTTTGGTGGCGGAGGGATCGCCGGAGTCGCCAGCAAGCACGAGGGCAAGGGCATCAAGTTGGTGAATGAGCGCGACCGGATCGAAGAGTGGGAGTTTATTTACGACTACGGCAAAGATCGCGGCGGTCGCCCTTCTACGAACTCACAGTCGCAGCAGGCGAATCAGGGAGGCATCAACCCAGGCGGGATCAATCCAGCTCAAGGGACAGGATTCGGCAATTCTGGCGGCGGGCTTGGTGGTCAACAAGGCGGCGGGCTTGGTGGTCAACAAGGCGGTGGGTTTGGTGGGCAGCAGGGCGGCGGGTTTGGTGGGCAGCAGGGCGGCGGTTTCGGTCAACAGGGCGGCGGCTTCGGTCAACAGGGCGGTGGCTTTGGTCAACCTGGCGCCGGACAACAGCCTCGCCCAGGCCGAACCCGCAACTAGAGAGCGACGTAACCGCGGCGAATTCCCTGAGTAACAGCCTCAGTCCGCGACCCGGCGTTAAGCTTCGTCATCAACGAGCTGACATGAAACTTCACCGTATGCTCGGTGATACTCAAGCGCCACGCTATCTCTTTATTCCCGACACCCTCAGCCAGCAAGCGCAATACTTCCCGCTCCCGGTTGGTCAGGCCAGTCTCGGTCATCGAAGGCCCGGGCATCGGCCAGCTCTGCATTTCATTTGCGGGAAAGACCAACAGACCTGCGGCAGCAGCCTCGAGGGCAGCTCGAATTTCAACTGGACTCGCGTTTGGGGGCAATGCGCCGCGAGCACCCTGGCGGAGCATTGTCGAAGGCGATTGTTCAGTCAACAGGACGACAGGGAGCGGCGGCGGATCGTTGTCAATCTCGTCGAAGAGGCGGTCAGAAAGCAGCACGTCGGCGATCTCGCCGGACTTGGTCATCTGCATCCCAACTTGCTGTTCGAGCAATGCACGCAGTCCCGCCTCTACAACGGGACTGGATGCGTCGATTCGTACACGTGTCATGCGGCGGCCTTGAGCCTTCCCTTCTCTTCCGTACCCAGAGCGATTGTCACCTCTCGCGGAACTGGTGTCGATCCACGAAGAAATTCCAGGCGCATCAGCCCTCGCTTCAAGAGACGATCTTCGAGGTCGTCCGGTGACGAAAAGAATTCGCCATCCACCCCAATTATGACGTCACCGGGCCGAAGCGATGCAAACTGAGCTTTGCTATCCGGCATAATCTGTTGGATGCGGAATCCGAGCGCAAGTTGCGAGCCAACTCGAACCGTAGCCGCCTCGATCGTGATTCCCAGAATCGGCGGCTCCTCGGAACCCGAGGCCCGCTCAACAAATGACGCCACGTCAGTTGAAGGAATCGCCAGGCCAAGAGGCCCTGCCACCATCGTGTTAATGCCAACAACTTCACCCGAAGCATTCGCCATCGCACCCCCGGAATTGCCAGGGGCGAGCCGGATATGAGCCTGGATCCAATTCTTCTTCCCAAGTCCGTGTATTGGCCCGACCGCCTGGACCACGCCGTTTGAAACCGCCCCAACAAAGCCCAGCGGATTCCCGACGGCCAATACCGCATCCCCGGCCTCCAGACGGGAAGAGTCGCCCCATCGCGGCGCAGGCGCTTCCATTTTGCCGGCATCCAGGAAGGCCAAGTCTCTGCCGGCTTCGCGGCGCAATACGCGGGCTTTCGCGACCTTTCCATCCCAGAATTCGACTTCCACCTTGGATCCGCGCACCACGTGGGCGTTGGAAATAATCAGGCCTTGAGTATTCCAAACAACGCCGGACCCGCTACCGCTGCGTCCTTCATCCACTCTGACTTGAACTGTGGATCGCCGCAATTGCTCGGCAATTTCCCCTACCCCCGGACCACTCAAGCCACCCTCCGGGCAGTGGGACGGCGTCCAATCTCGATGCTCAAGTCGATTTCATTGCCTGCGCGACAGACCCGCAGAGGAACATACTCACCAATGTGGGAAGGCTCGAGAAATTCCTGAATGGCTCCATAATCTTCGGCCCTTTGACCACCGATTGCCAAAATCACGTCGCCCACCATCAGGTGTGCGGCTGCCGAAGGCGAATCAGTCTCGACACTGAGAACAATCATGCCGGCAGGGTGCGGCACCGGTTGTAACCCTACGCCAAGGTATCCCCGACCCATTTCCCCGTGCGAAGAAATCGTCTCTACGAACCTGTGAAGATTTGAAGCCGGAATCGCAACCGCCGCACCGCGAGCCAACCCGAGGCTGACGAGCCCCAGAACTGCTCCGTCAGAACGCAAAGCAATGCCACCGGAAAGTCCGGCGGACATGGGCATATCCAACCTGATGAAATGATCCAGCTTGCCGCCCCTCCAGGTTCGCCAGGCTCCAGTGAGTGCCCCTAACATCCCGAGCGAAGCATTTGGCCCGGTTTCCGGCGAGCGCGAAACGACGACAATCAACTCTCCTAGGGTCGCTCCATCGGCCAGGGCAATCACCGGCGCTGCTTCATACGGAGTGTTGAGCTGCAGTAGGGACAAATCCCCACCGGGGTCGCGGCCGAGGAGGGATGCGGTCGCGACCTCTCCGTTGGGAAGCAGGACCTGTTGGTCCTCATCCATTTCGACGCCCGGATCAACAGTTAGGATTCGATTTCGATCGACAAGAATCCCGCTGTGGTACTGATTTTTGCGGGCCGAGATGGCGACCAGGGACTGGGAAGCGATCGCAACCGTCTCTGCAAGCGTCTGGCTGAGATCAATCAATGGATTCTGCATGGCTAGGATTCCAGAATGCCGCTTTTCGCGTCAAAAGACCTCGGCCATTGGACTAGGCCAGACCTGCCAGATTGGCTAGTTTCGTCCCACGTCGTTTACACTGAAGGTGAATTATGGCGACTGAAGTGAACAAAGAAGTGGTGGCGGCGGTCCCTGCCCAAAGTTGGTTGATGCCGGTGCTGCTCACCTGGGTTGCTCCAGGCGCCGGCTACTTCCTGCTGAAGACGCCGGCCCGGGGAGCGATCATGGGGGCGATGTCGATCCTGATGTTTTTGCTTGGCCTGTTGATGCGCGGCGCGTTCTTTGAACCTCAAACCGGCGATCTGCTGACCACTGTCATCTACTGTGGAGGCTGGATTAGCAATCTCGCCACGGGCAGTCTGTATTTTGTAGCGAAGGGCCTTGGCTACAATGCTCCAGACCTCGCTGGGCACGTGACTGATTACGGAACAAAATTCCTGGTCGGAGCTGGATTGATCAATATCCTCGCCATGGTCGATGTCTACGAAATCGCGAAGCGTAAGAAGAGTTAGGAGACTTCCAGAATGCCCAAAATGGCTCTATCCCACTTCGAAATGGCGATCTTGTTCGCCCTTTTTACCAGCGTCGCACTCGGAATCACCGGCAAGCATACTCGTCAGGAGCAGATTCGATACGCAATGTATTGCTTCGGTTCTTTTGTATTGGCTTTGTTTGGACTTGGATGGCTAATGTACTTCGGGCACCGCTAGGAGGTTCGGAATGAATTTAACGCTTAAGTCTTCGCTCGGAATTTTGCTGAGCGCTCCATGCTTCGCGGCGGAGTTTAAACTTCCCGAAAATTTCCTCGTCTTTGACCCATCCAGGCTACGTTCCGCTGTTTCGAAGTCTGCGGCGCAGCTTTCCCATCCTCTGCTTTCGCCCCCAAGGTCCAAAATTGATGCGTGTGCCCACATCCGCATTCTTCCAACACCGGAAAATGTCGACCCAGGTATCGTTCTCCCGGCTGGAGCGCGCACCTCCAGTAAAATGCCGATCGTGAAGGGGCTTCCCTCCTGCCAGCATTCAAGCCGTTAGGGCTTGGGCGGCAATTGCGTTATTTTTTCGCCCACCTTCTCGTAGGCTCCCAACTTCGAGTCGGCCAGATCCGGCCTGCGAATGCGAATTGATTCCACTTGAGTATTGCCAGGCCCGGGCTTGGTGGTCACGAGTTGTTGTTCGCGTAGTTTAAGCTGGCCATCAACAGTTCTGCCCTGAGCAACAGTCCCATAAATCGAGACCTCGCTGGTGGTCGAACCATCCGCATTCGAAGTCTCCACCTTTACCCTTTGCCCGGTCAGTTCCATCTTGCCCGTCGGCGCATTTCGGTATTCCAATGCGACTTCCTTGAAACCCTTGCCTTCCGTGGTCTTCTCAATGGACTCGCGCACTGCTTCGATGAAGCTGCCGTTCTGATCCAACACATAGGTAGCGCGGTTGGTCAGTTCTTTCGCGCCCTCTTTCCGCGTTTCGCTGGCTGTCTTCTCGACAGCGGCAAAGGAACCATTCACCGTAGGGCGCTCCACAATCGCCGTCGTTGTCGTTTGAGCTCCCTGCAGTTGCACAGTAACGATGGATCGCTCAGTCGCCCCCAAGTGGCCATTCAGATCGCTCTGGTAAACCGTCGTTTCTACAGTCTTCTCCCCGCCAGGCGTCTGCTTTTCGACGATTCGAATCTTTTCGGGAGGGAGCCGATTCCCATTCACGTCTCGTCTTTCGATGATGTCTTCGAATACTTTTGATCCTGGAGTATCTTCAACAACAGTACGAGTGCGCTTTTCGACCGGACTTGGCAACAAAACCCGCCGTCCGTCGACATCGTAGACATAGATTTGCCCCAAAAGAGCCGTTGAGATCGATAAAAGGAGAATGTGCCGCATACGCTTCTACGCTAAATCTATCGGCTGCCTGTGGCAATCTGTACAGTCCCTATAATAGAACTTGGACCTCCCATGAAGAAGTTTTACATCGAGACCTTTGGCTGTCAGATGAACGCCCACGATTCCGAGAAGGTAATCGTGACGCTCGTCGGCGAAGGCTACTCTCAAGTCCCTACGGTTGACGAAGCCGATCTGGTGCTCTACAACACATGTAGCATCCGGGACAAAGCGGAGCAGAAAGTATACGCCCGCATCCAGGATTTCAAGCGCCGCAAGGACAAGATCGTCGGCGTTCTCGGTTGTGTGGCTCAGCAGGAGGGCGAGAAGATATTTGAACGCGCCCCGCACGTCAGTCTGGTCGCGGGTTCGGCCAGCTACAATCTGCTTCCGCAGATGTTGGTCCAGATTGAGGCTGGGAATCGACGCGTTACCGGGTTGAGCCTCGATACGGAAGACACCTTTGAGGTGCCTTACACCAAGCGAGATAACCCACACAAGGCCTTCCTCACCATCATTGAGGGTTGCTCGAAGAGCTGCGCATACTGCGTTGTGCCAATGACCCGTGGCCCTGAGAGAAGCCGCACCAGCGCAAGCGTGCTGACGGAAGCCCGTCAACTGGTTGAAGACGGTTACAGCGAGATCACACTCCTCGGCCAAAACGTAAACAGCTACCTTGATCCATCCGAAACAAGGCTCGACTTCGCGATGTTGCTACGGCGCATTGGGAAAATTGACGGCTTGAAACGAGTCCGATTTACAACTTCGCACCCTCGCGATTTTGTCAAGGAAATCGTCGACGCCGTGGACGAGAACCCCGTACTTTGCAATCACATCCACTTGCCGGTTCAGAGCGGTTCGACTGATGTGCTGAACCGCATGCAGCGTCTCTATACACGCGACGAGTATATGCGCCGGATCGAATGGATGAAGAATGCGCGGCGGGAGATCACAATCACCTCTGACATTATTGTCGGGTTTCCAGGCGAGACCGAGGAAGATTTTGAGCAAACTCTTCGCCTGCTCGACGAAGTTCAGTACGACGCAATTTTCAGCTTCAAGTACTCGCAACGACCGAATACCCCTGCATTGCAGTACGCCGACCACCTGAGTGAAGAAGAGAAGAGCCGACGGTTGACGATCGTTCAGGAACACCAACGACAAATTCAGATCCCTCGGAATGCTGCTTATATCGGACGGGTGCAAGAGGTCATGGTCGACGGATACAACAAAGCTACCCAGCAGTGGCTGGGCAAGAGCAGCCAACACAAGACCATTGGGTTTAGTCATTCAGCCATGCCCGGGCCCACGGCTGACGGGGCGACGCTTGAGGGCAGCTACCTCGACGTGCGCGTCACTCGATCCGGACCCAATTCACTGGCCGGCGAAGCCGTCGTTTAGGCTCTCACCTCTACTTATTGGCAGCTTCGTTGTTGCCACAACTTTGCTGTAATGGAATAAAGGCGGTGCCAACACGATGGAAGTCGAAATGAAGATTCGGACCTTGATGATGGATCCCGTAACGCAGATGCCGATCGTCGTCTTGCGCGATAGTACCGGCAACACAATCCTTCCGATTTGGGTCGGCGTATACGAAGCCAATGCGATTGCACTGGAAATCGAGAAAATCAATACTCCGCGCCCCATGACGCATGACCTCATCAAGACTCTTTTGATGGGCATGGAAGCGCGAGTAGACAGAATCGTCGTCAATGAACTGAAGGACGACACGTTTTTTGCTGTAATCTGGCTTGAGAAAGACGGCCAGTTCATTAGCATTGACTCCAGGCCCAGCGACGCGCTCGCCATTGCGCTCCGAACCGATTCGCCAATCTTCGTAGACGAAAGCGTACTGAAGAACTCCCGCATGTCAGGCTCCCAGGACAAGGGCAAGGAAGATGAACTTCGCCGCCTCCTCGAGAACCTTAACGAAGAGGACTTCGGCCGCTACAAGATGTAGGCAGTGGAACAGATACTGCTACGCCTTGCCGAGGCGAATATCGAACTGCTTCCGGCCCTTGAGATCACCACCCATTTTGTATTCACGCGCGATGGTTTTGTAGCTTTGGTAGAACGCCGCCAAGCTGGCTTCGGCAACATTGGCGCGCCTGGAATTTTGTGCGATAAGGGCATGGCCCAACTGGTGTGGCGGGGAAATCAGGCTTACTTCGTGGCCAAAGGATTCGAGCAGCCGGTTTCGAGCGACATGGTCAGTCTGCTTCGAAAGTTCGGCAACGATCTAAAGAAATCTTTACAATCCTAGTGCGCCGCGGCAGCTTCTCGATATAGACTTTGCGCATGGACCGAAGAGCTTTTCTAGCGGCTGGCGCTGCCGCATCCCAATTGAATTCCGTTGCCAAAGCCGCCGAGTGGAAACCAGTGCCACCCACGCCGGAATTACCAGTGGGGAAAAAAGGCAAGGGACGCCCCAAACTCGGCACACAGCATGTTTCCGATGATCCCACCTTGAAGATCCTCAGTGGCCTCGGCGTTCACAACATATGCAGCGGCCTGCCGTCCAGGACGATGGATGCCAATTGGAGCGTCGAGGGATTGACTAAGCTCCGCGAGCGCGTAGAATCTCACGGAATCCGCCTTGAGATGGTGCCGCTCCCATTGAGTTCCGCTTACATCACGCGGCATGAGTATCCGGAAATCATGCTCGGCAAGAGCCCGCAACGCGATAAGGCGATTGACGACATTTGCCAGATGATTCGAAATTGTGCAAAGGCCGGCATTCCGGCAGTCAAATACAACATGAGCATCCTCGGGGTCGTACGCACTCCCGCGGCGAAAGGCCGGGGCGGCGCAACCCTCAGCACCTTCAAATACGAAGGTGCCAAGCAGGATCCGCCACTGACTGAAGCTGGCCCAATCTCCGCTGAAATTTACTGGGAGAACATTACATACTTTCTCAATAAGGTCATCCCAGTCGCCAATCAGGAAAAGGTCCGCATGGCTTGCCATCCTCACGACCCAGGGATGCCGATTGGGAAAGGCTGGCGCGGTGTCGAAACAGTGCTCGGCAGCGTGGACGGACTCAAGAAATTCGTAAGCATCCAGGAAAGCCCTTACCACGGCCTGAACTTCTGCCAGGGCACAGTGAGCGAGATGCTGGTCAAGCCCGGGAAGGAAATCTACGATGTCATCCGCTACTTCGGCACACGCGGCAAGATATTCAATGTTCACTTCCGCAACATCAAGGGTGGCTTCCTCGACTTCCAGGAGGTCATGCCCGACGAAGGCGATGTCGACATGATCAAGGCAGCCAGGACTTACAAGGAAGTTGGTTACAGCGGAATGCTCATGCCAGACCACGTCCCAAAGATCGAAGGCGACACGGGCGGCCGTCAGGCGTTTGCGTTCGGATATGGCTATATTCGCGCCGTACTTCAGATGATCGAGAGCGAGTCAGCATTTTCTCATTGAAGGATGAGCCTGAAGGGTAGGGGGTGGTGTCCGGGTCCTTTCTTTGGGTGTGAATAGCGACATCATCGTCGAGACTGTGGGAATGTGGGAATCGCGAAGCGATTTC
>Ga0163144_10019057_pt1 | contig 13831 bp, 13 predicted proteins | sample OliLak19BULKMAT1_FD_123175 | JGI IMG/M metagenome (GOLD analysis project Ga0163144, IMG submission 123175) | Freshwater microbial mat bacterial communities from Lake Vanda, McMurdo Dry Valleys, Antarctica - Oligotrophic Lake LV.19.BULKMAT1 | ecosystem: Environmental > Aquatic > Freshwater >... | reverse complement strand
TGTCATGGCTTCCTCTGAGAGTCTTTCCGTCAATGGCGACGTGACGGTTTTCCGAATTCAGTTTCATAGCAGACAGCGAGGCAATCCAGGTGGCGAAGCACTGCTGAAAGGCATCGGGTTTCAGTGCACACAGGACTCTTCGAATGACATCACGAGATGGGAGTCCGTTGGGCAAAGGAAGCAGTGCTGCCAGCCGCTCCTGTTTGGTTCCGGCCCACATCCGAATGCCGGTGGGCCCACTGGCGCCACCCAGAATTCCCATCAGGCTGATGATCACAACGCTGACAAGCGGATGCTTGCGATTGATTTCCGAACGAGGATCTTCGAGCTCTTCAAAATGCGCGATGAGTTCTTCAAAGCCGATCGACTTCTTATGCTCCGCCATGACTGTCGCCTCCGTGACGAGAAGTACAAAATCACGGAGAGAGAAATAACAAATCAACCGGCCTGGCGCAACTCTTCCCAGTTTACCATGCTATCCCAGAGTGCGCGCTGGCCCTGATCGAGCGGGCGATTCAGTACTTTCATGCCTTCCAAACGTATTTGTCTGAGCGGAAAAGCCCTTATCAGGCCATCGTCGCATTTTCCGGGGAGCCAGAGTACGACGGCGTCAAAGTGACCGAATCGTCGATGAACGGATTTCCCGGCAACGAAATCGCTGACAGGATCCAGGAAGAGCCATACCGCTTTCTCATCTGTGCTGACAAGTTCCAGACTGGGTATGACGAGCCGCTTCTGCACACAATGTACGTGGATAAGGCGCTATCAGGTATCAAAGCCGTTCAGACACTTTCGCGTCTGAACCGGGCTCACCCGCAAAAGCATGACGTCTTCGTGCTCGACTTCATGAACGACGTGGAAACCATTACGGCGGCATTCGCTGACTATTACCGGACAACAATCCTGGGCGAGGAAACTGATCCGAACAAACTGCATGATCTCAAGACGGCACTGGACGAACATCAGGTTTATTCTCCCGAGCAAGTAGATGCGTTCGTCACGTTGTACCTCGACGGGGCCGAACGGGAGACGCTCGATCCCATTCTTGACGTCTGCGTCGCCGCTTATCAGGAACACCTTGATGAAGATGGACAGGTCGATTTCAAGGGGAAGGCCAAATCGTTCACTCGAACCTACGACTTCCTCGCATCAATTCTTCCCTACACGAACGCGGGCTGGGAGAAGCTTTCAATCCTGCTGAATTTTCTGGTGCCGAAACTCCCGGCTCCAAAAGAAGAGGATCTGGCGAAAGGGATTCTCGATTCGATCGACATGGACAGTTATCGAGTTGAAAAAAAGGCAGCGTTGAAAGTGCTGCTGCCTGATGAGGATGCCGAGATCGGTCCCGTGCCGGTTAGTGGTGGAGGGCGAATGTCGGAACCGGCACTTGACCGGCTGAGCAACATTCTTAAGAGCTTCAATGAACAGTTCGCGACTTTGTTTACTGACGCAGATCGGATCGTCAAGAGAATTCAGGAAGACATCGTTCCGAAGGTTGCAGCGGACAAGCCCTACAAGAACGCGAAGCTGAACACGCCAAACGCAGCCCGGATCGAACTTGACGCCGCGCTGATGCGGGTTATGGGGCCGTTACTGAAGGACGATACCGAGTTCTACAAGCAATTCGTGCAGAATGACTCGTTTCGACGATTTGTGACCGACATGGTTCATGACCTGACGCAGGCTTAGGTTTAGTGTGGGCGTCGTTTAGCCTCCGGGCACACGTCCCGTCGTGCAGAGCGCGCGGGTCCCTTACTTTTTGGCCGCTTTTAATTTTTCGATGTGCCGTTCCCGTTCATCCATCGACGCCCATCCCGACATGTAAAGGCTGATCATTTCGGATGTCCGCTTCTTCGGTGCCCGCCCTGGATAGATCAGAATCAGCAGGCAGGCGATGATGGCCATGTAGGTGTGGATTTCAACACCTTCCTCTTCTGTGCTCAGCAGATGACGACAAATCAGCAGCTGTTTGTGAACGGCGGCGAGCGAGATGACGGATGCAGACAGGATGTTGGCCCGAAAGGTTAGCGGCTGAACGCATATTCCGTATCGACATGGGACGTTCCGCAGCTGAATCGACGATTATCTGCCACCCAATCCGCACGCGTGTAGCTGATGACAGACGTGTCAGTTTCCTGCACTTCGAGTTGGGCCAGCCTGAGTCCCATCCGGGTAATCTCCGTAAACAGTTTATGGCAAAGATTCTCCACACTGGTCGGGCGATCGAAAACGCAGAGACGAAAAACCTCGCCAGTTCGGTCCATGTGGTACCGCAGAGTCTCGTAGAGCGGGTCATGAATATTGATCAGCATCCCGTGGTCGTAGTGCGTTTTCAGCCAGGGCTCGATCTTCGCATCAAAATCACCGAACAGGGTACTGATGTCTCCGTCGCGCTCAACATCGAAGAAGCACCGCACTCCGTAGCGATGGCCGTGCAAATTACGGCATTTATCCTGCAACGTTTCATTGCGATGAGCAGCGTAGAACTTGTATTGCTTCTGAATGATCATGATTCGCACCTGAAGAAGACGATAAATTTCAGTCTGCCGAGTTGATCAGAGACATGAGTTCAGCGCGGCTGGCAGGATCGGTTCGAAATGTGCCCCGCATCGCACTGGTCACGGTCATGCTTCCCTGCTTTCGGATGCCTCGCATCGACATGCAGGAATGCTCGGCCTTCACAATCACGCCGACTGCACTGCTTTGCAGGCGTTCTTCGATGAGATTGGCAACGGTTTGCGTCAACCGCTCCTGAACCTGCGGACGACGAGAAACCTCTTCGACGACCCGTGCCAGCTTGCTGAGTCCTGTCACACGGCCATTCGGAATGTAGGCAACGTGAGCCACACCTCGAAACGGCAGCAGATGATGCTCACACATGCTCGTGAATTCGATATTCTTTACAAGGACTATTTCATCGTAGCTTTCTTCAAACGTCACGTCGAGATGCCGAGCAGGATCCAGTCGCAGACCGGAAAACATCTCTGCGTACATTTTTGCGACTCGGCGAGGTGTTTCGAGTAACCCGTCACGGTCCGGGTCTTCGCCGACGGCCCGCAGAATGGTTCGCACGGCCGACTTGATTGCCGCGAGGTCAACCGGGGCTTCCGTTGTCAGGACGTGCCGCAACGTGCGTGATCGGCTTAATGCAACACAGCAATCGTCTGGCAATGACTCGATTGACAGTGCGTCCTCAAGGTCGATTGACATGCTAATCTCTTTCTTACGTGTTTGAGTGCTGTAGGGATGGCACAAAAAAAGAGCGATCGACAAGGTGTCGATCGCTCAGAAGCTGGTGACTCCACAATCGTGTTACGGCAGGATGACACTGTCGATGACGTGGATGACCCCATTCGACGTTTCGATATCGGTGGCAATGACCTTCGCGCCATCGAGCATTACGTTGCCTTCGCTGACTTTGATCGTCACTGACTTGCCGTTGACCGTTTTGGCATCCGTCAATTTTACGACGTCACTCGCCAGGACTTTTGCAGGCACAACGTGGTAGGTCAGGATCGCGATCAGCTTGTCTTTGTTCTCTGGCTTCAGCAGGTCTGCGACCGTACCTTCCGGCAACTTGGCAAATGCTTCGTTTGTCGGTGCAAAGACCGTGAACGGACCTTTTCCCTTCAATGTCTCAACCAGCCCCGCCGCCTTCACAGCGGCGACCAGTGTGGAGAAGCCTTCGTTTCCTGCGGCCGTGTCAATAATGTCCTTGTCTGCAGGCAGGATGACGCTGTCGATCACGTGGATCACGCCGTTCGAGCAGGCAATATCTGTCTTCACGACAGTGGCAGCATCTACGGAGACCTTACCGTCCACCACGGCGATATCAATCTTCTGGCCCTGTACAGTTGTGGCTCCGGTCAGTTTGACGACGTCTGCTGCCATCACTTTGCCGGCAACGACGTGATAGGTCAGGATCGCCTGCAACTTCGCCTTGTTCTCCGGCTTCAGCAGTGCCTCAACAGTTCCCTTTGGCAACTTCGCGAAGGCTTCGTCCGTAGGAGCAAAGACCGTGAATGGGCCCTTGCCCTTAAGTGTCTCTACCAGACCAGCCGCCTTGACCGCCGCCACCAGTGTTTTGAAGGAACCCGCTCCGACAGCGGTGTCTACGATGTCTTTCTCAGCAGCCGCATGCACGGGTGCCGATGTCAGCACGTGAACTCGGGTGTGCGCACGCTGAGTCACCGCTGTCCCGTTGCACTTGGAGCCTGCCTGAGCAGTTGCAGACAGGGCCAGAAATCCAGCGCCAAAAATCATTGTCAGCTTCTTCATCGAAATCTCTTTTCTCTTTTCAGGGGTGTAAAACGTTCAAATCGCTCTTTTATTACCGCTGCAAACGTCCACACATAACGAGGTTTTCAAAAAGAATTCGAAAAAGACAGAAATGATTGGAAATCCTCAGAAGGTCCAGCGTGAAAGACCACTTGTCCAGCAGGAAGTTTCGTTTGAAATGCCGCCGGTGGCCCAGCTTTTGATGTGCTGAAGCTGTAAACCTCAGTCGGCGCGATCGGGTCTGTTTATACGTCGCGCGGCCTAAAATCACACTTTTGCGCGGCAGAATCGTAACCCGACGCGTCAGCGAGGGATTGGGATTTGCAGCCCTCGCCGGCGGCGGGTTAATATCACCTGCGACCGCGTGTATAACCGGAACATGCTCGCCGTCACAAGGATTTCGGCCCATGGAACGCACGACATCCGGGCAGCGGCAAAATTCGCATATTCGTGACCAACGCCGGAGATTTAATTTTTCAGCCGCTCCGAAACGTTCACTCAAAACAGCGGCCATCGACCAGGATCGTCGTACAATCACCGATCATCAATGCGTCGATTCCTTCACACTTTCATTTCAGAGCAGCACAGAAACAGTCACTTATCCAGTAACCAGAGTGAGTTCGACGATCCCGGATTGGTGGAAAAACGTGTCTGGAACTCTCCGGCATCAGGATTTTGCAGTTTTTTCTGATGCCTCCAAAGTTCCAGACACCTTTTTCAACGCGACTTACTCCCCTGGTCGTGAATCTGGGACAGTCGAACTCGTGACTCGTGGATTATCGTATGGTTGCGATTCCTGCAGTTTTGAGATCATAACGTCGTGTTTCGCACCCCATTCATCGCGATGACTGTTGTTTTGCTGCTGAGAAGCAGCACAGAGGCTCGACATGCTCCGGACTGGCTGCAACCTGCCAGCGATGACCAATTGTCGGTCGTAGCGACCATCGAACCTACGCCGCCTTCCAGCGAGGACTGCTTTAGCAGGGATTTGCTTGTTGAGCCTGTCGAGTTGCCCGTCCAACGATTTAAGAAACAGCCAATTCAGACAGTGACCTTCTCTGGCGGTTGGCTCGGAGCAACCGCAGGCAACGACCTGAGCAGTTCCTTTTTCGAGACATCGATCGGGTTTGGCATTCCGCTGGGACTCATTGAGGAGAAGATGTCGGGGGCTGACGAGCAATCATTCGGAACCGAGCCTTCCCCGTCTGGTGGCAGTACTCCCGATATTCTTGGCATCACTCCGGCGTTCCGCATTGACATCATCGACGCCGCCGAGGGAATCGATATTCCTTCGGAACTCTACGAAACGGGCGTCAGCTTCTTCTACCGCAAGTCGATCACGGATCGATTCAGTGCGATGGCGGTTGTCAGGCCTTCCGTTCGCAGTGACTTCACAACCAGCGACAACGCATTTCGCATCTTTGGACTCGGATTGCTTAACTGGGACTGCGTGCCGGACAAGCTGTCCCTGTCGTTTGGAGCCGTGTACCTCGACCGAGCGGACCTTCCGTTGCTGCCGGCCGCCGGCCTGACATGGACGCCGCGAACAACGACGCGACTCGACCTGCAATTCCCGCAATCACGTTTCGCCTGGCGTCTTGCCAAAGATGGCAGCGCGCGCGAAACGTGGATGTCCCTGTCGGCAGGAATTGGCGGCAACACATGGGCCGTGACTCGTGCTACCGGGGAAACCGACGAAATGTCTCTGGGCGACATCCGATTGTTGTTGGGACTTGAGCACATCGTCGATGGCGGCGGCGGCTGGTTTGCTGACATCGGGTATGCCTTCAATCGACACTACGAATTCCAATCCGACCAGGTACAAACCGGGCTCAGCGACGGAGTCCTGGTAATGGCGGGATGGCGATACTGAAATGGCAGTCGGTCCCCTTTGCATTCCTCGAATGGTGGACCATCGATTGCTGACGGTAGATTTTCTGGCTGATATGCGGTGATGCAGAGAGTAACCAGGTTCCGGGGACCGATTTGACATGTCGACTACTGCCGATTCAGCTCCAAAAGCTGCCGTAACCAGGTTCAAGCCGCTTCGCACCTGGATTCCTCTGCTTGTACTTCCGCTCATGATTGCGGCGCGGTTCGTGGCAGACATGTGGATGGATGGTCCATCATGGACATGGGCCATAGGTGCTTTCCTTCCGGCTTTACTAAGTTTAGTCCTTGTTCTCTGGTGGTTGTTGCTCAGTCGAGCTCGCTTCGGTGAGCGATTGTTGGGGCTGCTGACGCTGATCGTGATCTTATTGATCCAGCAGTTACTCTCGCACGAAACGATGCGCGGGCCGGTCTTCATCGTGATGACCGTCCCGCTGACGATCGGCGCGTTTGCGCTGGGACTGATCGTGTTCGGAAAGCAGTTGACGATCAAACGTACGGTTATCTCCCTGGTCTTCGCAACGTTGGCAGCGTCGGTGTCCATGTTCACGCGCAACGACGGAGTTTGGGGAGATTTTTCTTTTGAACTCTTGCCGCGCTGGTCGAAATCATCCGACGAACTGGTGACGTCCATCAGTCGGCCAGAAGGCACGCCTGCCATTCCTGCGGATGTCACTCTCGAATCGAGTTGGCCCAGCTTTCGCGGCCCAATGCAGGACGGCGTGGTGCGAGGCGGACCGATCCTCGACTCGGATTGGGATGATCATCCTCCCAAAGAACTGTGGCGTATCACGGTTGGCCCAGCCTGGAGTTCCTTTGTTTCGGTGAACAATTACCTGTTCACTCCAGCCCCAAATCATCGATGGTGACAAGTTGCTGATCGCTACCGGGATGGGCGCAGGCACGCGACTGGTTCAACTCAAGAACGACGACGGGAAGATCAGCGGTGAGGAAGTCTGGACTTCGCGAGACCTCAAACCTGACTTTAACGACGTACTGGTCCATAAAGGCTACATCTACGGTTTCGACAACCGCATCTTCACGTGCATCGACTTGATCAATGGCAAGCGCAAGTGGAAGGGTGGTCGCTACGAAAAGGGACAAGCCTTGTTCTGCGCCGATTCCGATCTGATCATCGTGGTCAGCGAGACAGGGGGACTTTTTCTACTGCGTGCCAACCCGGAAAAGCATGAAGAACTGGCACAAGTCTCCGCGCTCAGCGACAAGACGTGGAATCACCCGGTTTTAATCGGCGATCGATTGTTCCTGCGGAATGCCACTGAAGCCGTAGCCTACCAATTGCCGGTGAAGTGAACCGCTGGCAGAACTCGTCTGCTATCGCCTGCCCGCTGTGCGTGGGCGGGCATACTGTTCAATGGCGTTAGCTGTTAGCGTTCTTCCCTCAATTTATTGGCTGGCCTGTCAGAAGTCAGGGAAACGTGGACTTGAATTGTGTACTTTTGAGGGATTGGAAATCAGGGAATTTGGGCGAGTGTGATGGCTCGATAATCATTCCTGAATCGCCTTCAAAAGCGCATCGCGGGCGTCTGCGTAGTACTGGATGTCTACTTTAGTTGCCATGTCATCTGACAGATCAACCAGCTGTCTCCTGCAGGCGACCGGCATCAGAAGTGCTGTTGCTCCTTTTTCGATGGCAATTTCGGCCAATGTGACTGCATTGTGGATAGGTTCGATCGAGCCGCCGAGATTGATTTCTCCCACGATGATCAGACCACCGCGTGTCGTTTTCTTCAACAGCGACGTGCAAAGAGCCACAAGAATGGCAATGCCGAGCTTAGCACCAGATTTTGATGCGTCAAAGGCACGCAGCTGGACGGTGAACTCGTGCTGTCGTGGGTCTTTGTCACCGACCAGCTGAGCAGCGCGGGCGTAGAGGTTTTGCTCTGCATAGCCGACTGATTCTCGGAAGGCCGGCGGAACCGGTTTGTTCAGAACTTTGACGCCCGAACCGGGGCCTTCGTTGACTTCGATACGATACAGCCCTGGATTCTCGTCCATGCCGCCGGGGGTAATCGTCCAGACCTGACCGGGTTCGAGAGGATCGGAGCCGATTCCACCTTCACTCTGAAGTTCTGGTGTGGAGACGAACTTCTCGACTCCATCGTCCCCCAGAACATAACTGAAATGTGTGTTGCGGAACTCAGCCGCACCGATTCTTTTTTGCTGTTCCTTCACGCGGCGACGCGATTCCAACGCGATACGAATCGCCCATTCCAAATCTTCGTCAGGCACTTCTTCATTACTGCCGGGATAAAGAAGTTTCAGCAGGCCGCTGACGGTCTTGTTAACCGCGTTTGTGTCGCGTCCACTCAAGGCACCGCCGTAGTATACTCGGCCCTGTAACACGGAAACGCGACTCTGGTTCCGCAAGCGGCTCCAGCATTCGGACAAGAAGTCACTCACGAGACCGAAATGATTTGTCAGTAATTCTTTACTGACTTTTGGGATATCCCAGCCCGGCAGCTACGCATGAATTCGATCCATGAAGGCCGTATCGTCACGCATTTCCGGTGGCAAGGGACCGAAGAGATGTCCCACTCGCTGCTGGTGCTCGACGTCCACTTCAAAGTTTCCGACAAGCACGATGCTTCCGTCGGCCCGAATACTGTCCTTGCCACGGCTGAACTCACCCGATTCCATGTAGCCCTTCATGATGTTAACACCGTCCTTCTGGTCGAACGAGATCCCGGAAACCTCGTCGAAACAGATGACGTCGTACTGACAAACAAGGCCGCGTTGTCCGTTTGACATGTTGACGAACATGCGGGCCACGGTGGCTTTTCCACCCGAGATCAGATGGGAATAAGGTGAGACCTGCTGAAACAGATGGCTCTTACCTGTCCCGCGAGGTCCAAGTTCCACAAGGTTGTAGTTTCGCTCAACGAACGGAACCATTCGCAGCAGGAACGCGTCTTTGGCTCGTTCGATAAGCGTTTCCGCCGCGATGCCGATACTTCGAAGCAGGAAAATCTTCCAATCGGCAGTGCTGAACTGGGCTCGCGCTTTTGCCAGCGAATCGAGGACTTCACGGTTTGAGAGCTGGATTTCCCTCAGACTATCGATGCCGAAAGGTCGACCATTTTTTTCCTGCGCGATTGCCGCATCATAGGACAGGCCGATCTCGGCATAGAATCCACCGGTCAGCATTCGTTCATGCTGATTCACCATCTCCGGGCTGATCCGCACATCGTTCAATCGCAGGCTGGGCAGTGTTGCCAGGTACGAGTCTGTTTTTGCGTCCAGCCGGGCGCTCATGATATCGATGATCCGGATTTCGCCTTTCTCGCGAGCCCGCGATTTGAACAGTTCTTCCTCGCCGGCCTTAACAGTTCGATCGGCAAGCTGCCGCTGAACGACCTTGATCCCTTCATCAATGTCCTCGGGATCGGTGCTGGCGCAATAACGGCCCAGCAGAAATTCAACCACGTACGTCGGCACAGGAAACTGGCGACTGAAGGTACGTACCAAATCTTTTCGTACAAGGTAGCCTTCCAGAGAGGCTGCGGCTTTTCGGTCAATGTCGTCAAGTTCCATCATGCTTCCCTTTGCCCGATGACCGTGCTTCGCTGGCCAATAAGTTGCCCCGCTGCATCGATCACCACAATTGTCGCCTCGTGCCCCTCAAGATTGTCGTCTTTTACAATCACCGACGCCGTCCCATCATCTTTGAACGGTTTATCACTCGTCGTCAGGCTGGTCGAGGAATTACCAGCGTGCGTGCGAATGTCAAGGCGAAGACCGGCAACGTAACCATCAATCGTCACCTTGCACCGCATGCCCTTCCAATTGACGTGTTGAATCTCGACCGTTCCGTCCCCACCGGACGCAGACGAAGTTGATACGGTGAGGCACAGTACCAGGCATTCCTGAAGACTCAATCCACCGTGCGTGTATTCCACTCCTTCGCGATAACATCTCACGCCGGGTGCGAGAGAAAAGTTCAGGTCAATGTTCCAATACCATGGAAACAGCGTTTCGTTGGTCGCGGCTCCAGGCTTAATCGCGGCGCAGCGTCCCCATGTATTGTCAGCAAGCGCGGATGGAAGAGTTGCCTTGGGTAAACCGCCTGGCATCAACAACCAGCCGTGATCTGTGACGATGCGAATAATTTTCCATCCAGCAGCGAGAAGCTGGACAATTCGATCACGAATGTCATTCAGGATCGTATTGATATGACGAGCCAACTGTGCCCCGCGCACATGGCCTTCATGGTCAACATCTCCGACTTCTATCCACGCTGATCCGTCCGTATCTCCAGTCTCTGCGCGATCAATGACTTGCCATCCATTGTCTTTCAGCAACTTTTTGAGGTGATACCCGCCCTTGAGTGACTGCTCCGTTGCAGCGACGGACGGCTCGAAGTCGGAATTCACTTCCTGCCCCCGCACCAGATGACGCACGGGCGAGATCGCGGGCTTGGCAGTCGCCGTCACGCTGGGCAACGCTGCCCATATTGCGACCGACCCAACGGCGTATCCGTCCTGCTGCAATCGAGCTTCCAGTTGTTTTGCCAAATCGAATCGCAAGCCATCCACGAAAACCATGCATTCACCTGACTGAGGTTCTGATAGCTTTGGGTCCGTGGCGATTCCTTGAGGATACTTGCCCGTCATCACCTGTGTCTGCAGATGTCCAGCGGCCTCGTCAATCCATGGCAAATAGATTGTCTGAAGGACAGCTTCTACAGCTTTGAAATCTTCTGGTTTTTGTGCATTGGTCAGAGCTTCCAGTGCCGCAGCATCGGCTGTCCATCCAATCGTCTGATAGGCCGCTGCCATATCACTCATCGTACCCGAAGCGAGGCTTTGTTTGGTGACTGTGGCAAGCGTGGCCAGGCTTTTCAGGGCCACAGCAAGGGGAGCCTCATTCAATTCAGCCCACACGGAATGGCGCCGGACGGCATGTTCATTCTCCGTATCAATGATCTTGTCGCGAGCTTCATGTGGCGTCAGCTTTGCCATATTCAGCAACTGTTGTCGAAGGGCAGCTTCTGCACGCTCATTGACTTGTGGCCATGCGGACCTGTCTTCGTAGAGATCCTGAGGCGGCGACGTCTTGCGGAGCCATGATGGCACATTCAGGTACCGAGACGGAGCCTCGCAGAATCTGCCCCAGACGCCATCCCAGGATCCCTTGTGGTAGGCCAACATCGAGGCAGCTTTGAGTGGGCCGTCATTCTCAGGGTCAAACGCAAGTTGCGACTTACAGACTTCAACGAATCCACGCCATGCGTTTTCATCCCGCGATGCCTTAAAGGCGTCTCCCTGATCGAGCCACTGCAGAAGATCGCGAACGGGATCGCCGCCGGACAGCAACGTATTGAAATAGTCCTTGTCGAGATGCTTGCCGCGCAGCATTTCGAGGTCTTCATCCAGCACACGGTAAAGTGCAAGCTGCATGGCATGCTTTGAATCGGTATCCTGGGAAACATCCAGACTCAATCCGCCCTGATTTGATTTCAGAAATGCCAGAATCGTCCAGTCTTTGGCATTCACCTGTGACCAAATGGCAACGCGAAACTGCAGTTCCGCCAAGGGCTTCAGCATATCCGGGCAAGTTTCCACCGCTCGCAGATCCTGACGTGTGAATCCGGGAAGATACAACACCGGCGTTAAGCCAGCGGGAATGGAAATGTCCTTGATCGCCCCCGCGATGACGCAACGCATCCAGATTGCCGGGCCAATACGTTTGTCGGGCGCGTAGTCTCCCAGCTGGAACAATTCCGGCATCTCGTTTTGCAGTCGTGGAACGACCGTCTCCCATTGCCGGTCGCCATCGGGCCACAGTATGCAGACCGGTGCTGATTGCACGTCGGGATTATGCGTTGCAGAACCGCGAAGTGACTGTATCAAAACGTTAAGGATTTGCATGAACAGTCTTCAAGGTTGGGTTTGGCGTACTGAGTTCGTATCCGGGGAATCACCAACTTCCGATAAATTGTTTTGAGAACGCGGCAGTGTGACCCTCAGGTAGTCGTCAGTCGCATCGAATCGCGGCTCCGAATGGTTCCGTTCCCTCATGAGCGGAATAATCTTGCGACGGACGCCCATTCCTCGTGCATCCACATAGCCATAATCTCGCATGATTTCGACAATAATGGTATTTCGCGGTGAACGTTGGCCCGCTTTCATTTTTTCGATTGTCATCGAATTTGGTAACGCACCAGGGCTGACGACCTCCAGGCGATCGGCATAAGCGACAACTTCAACATCCACATTCCGAGTCCAGTCACGATGCGTTAATGCGTTCAGTACGACTTCACGCATCGCTTCAATTGGATAGAACCAGAGTTTGTCCCGACGAAGCTGGGCATTCGGTTCGGGAGCAGTCTTCGAAATAAACGGAGAGATCACGTCCATGAAGCGTTCCAGCAGTCCATTGTCGACCAGGTTCCGACCATTCGACGACTGTTCCCACCGACCTACGAGCGGTCCATCCAGAGTCGTGTCCAATCGAGCGTCATAGTCCTTTTCGACGCCCTCAAATGCCATGACACGTAAACCTGAGGTGCGAACGTACTTTCGAGGGTTGATACCGAACAGGACAACTCCGGCAATCGTACACATTGCTGGCTGTTGTTCCGTCCGCACCATTAATCCCAGCCCTTCAGCACGAACTTCCCACGCAGATTGATCTTCCTCACCAGGAATCTCCGGATCGTTCAGAACGTTTCGCAGATAATCTGTGAACCTCACGCGATCCAGAGTCCGGAAATCTGTTCCTGCGACTGGCAGCAGTTCTGTATGGAGCAAACTCCCTGCTGAAAACAATCTAGCCTGCTGTTCCCGAGTTGCCAGTCGTGAAGTTGTGCCCATCCGGACGAAGATCTCTTCACTGCCGCTGTGTCGCACGACATAGGGCTTTGCAATTCCCTGTGGAAACGAGATCACCGCCACACGAATCCCCTGTTCGACCTGGATCTCTTCATAGAAGGGCAGCAGCATGGGATGTACGCGATCCCGGAAGACATTCATGACCCATTCTTCGAGGTTGGGGCGCTGGATGCCCGATACGGCACCGTCATCCTCGACACCCAGCAGAATTCTACCTCCCAGGAAATTGGCCAACGCCACGACTTCCTTAGCCAGTTGCTCCGGTCGAATGTCGTCTCGTTTGAACTCCACACCTGAATTCTCACCGTTCGCGATGATTTCGAGCAATTCTGATTTCAGCACAGTCCACCTCCGTATCCGTATTTCGCCCGACGTTGATTGAATGCCATTTTGCCACCTTCCAGGATTTCAGCGGCCTTACTCGGAAGTCCTCACATGGATTTCAAAGCAGGTTTTGCCTGCGGGCCTCATACCAGACGAATGGCGAAAGTTCCTTCAGCGTCGCTTCGTCGTTCTTCCGCAGGTAACGGACGAAATGCTGAGTCTGCATCTTCTTGTGTTCCGCAGTATTCATTTTGAGCCGCTTGATCGTTTTGTTTGCCAACACAACCTCAGCAGCTGACAAGTTGGAATTTGCCGATATTCGGACCTTGGCATCGAAATCGCCTGGCTCGGGTTGCAATATGACAGGGATCATTTCAGCCATCCCTTCTGTCGGCAGATGTATCGCCATGAAAACAGAAAGTCGTCGGTGGGACCCAGTGCCTGCACCAATGCGGCATTCATCTTCTCGATCTGCTCCGGTGCAG
>Ga0163144_10019054_pt1 | contig 13831 bp, 14 predicted proteins | sample OliLak19BULKMAT1_FD_123175 | JGI IMG/M metagenome (GOLD analysis project Ga0163144, IMG submission 123175) | Freshwater microbial mat bacterial communities from Lake Vanda, McMurdo Dry Valleys, Antarctica - Oligotrophic Lake LV.19.BULKMAT1 | ecosystem: Environmental > Aquatic > Freshwater >... | reverse complement strand
GTCATTACATTCCTTTGTTCATTCAATTTTTCGCGAGTAATTTTTTTCTTACAGAACCAGTATACCATTTGGATATTTTTTCAAAATATCTCAAAAGGTTCTAGACTATGACATCAAGTCATAGTCTAGCCAAAAAAATTATCCGCGTCTCAAAGTCTATCTCTTTAATCGATTACATCGTAAAACGTGACATTTAGTCACCTTTTACCCATTGCGGTCAGAATTTCCTAAGGGCAAAACAAATTCTGACATACATTCACAATAGTCATTACATTCCTTTGTTCATTCAATTTTTCGTGGTGGTTTACCCTTGTTTATTCGGTTTAGTTGCAATTAAAGAAAAATCAGGTATAGTTGTGCAACTAATTAGATTATTACAATATGAGTAAACGAACCTATCAACCAAGTAAGCAAAAGCGCGCCACCACCCACGGTTTTCTCGTACGCATGGCCACTGCCGCAGGAGCTAAAATTGTCGCCGCCCGCCGACGCAAGGGCCGAGCCCAGCTTACAGTTAAGCCGTCAGCTAAGCGATAAACTGCTTTGCAGTTATGTACGGAAAAGGGCTGGCTTCGCCAGCCCTTTGTTGTATTAGGAATAACCCTTCCCCGCTAGTAATTTGTAGCAAATTACGTAATACTAAATTATGTTTAAAAAATCCGTACGCCTTTCTCATTCTGAGTTTATGACATTTTTGTCTTCCGGCAAACGTTACCATAGTACGTCTTTGACTATTACGTATACTCCCGGACTAGTTTTGCGAGCGGCGGCGGTGGTTGGTAAAAAGGTAGCCAAAGACGCCGTTGATCGTAACCGTATCAGGCGGAGGCTCTACGCCACCTTACAGCGTGCTACCATCAACATCACAGCACCTTGTCCTACTGGTGCCTACATCATGGTAGCTAAACCAGGAGCTCTCAAAGTCCCGCGCCTCGCACTCCAGATTGAACAAATTAGTCTCCTCGCGCAGATAGCTAAAGCACGGTAGAATAGCGCCATTATGTTTATGTATATTTGGCACACAGTGTTTTTTGACCCGGTCTATAACGGACTAGTATTTTTTATTGATGTGATTCCTGGTGGCGATGTGGGACTCGCCATTATCGCGACGGTCACGGTGGTGAAGGTACTCCTCTTCCCCATTTCTATCAAGGCCGCCAAGACTCAGAAACTGATGAAAGAACTCGAGCCCAAACTCAAAGCTATCAAAGAAGAATTTAAAGATAAACGAGAAGAGCAAGCCAAGGCCATGATGGCTATCTACAAAGACGCTGGTATGAATCCGTTTGCCAGTATCATCCTGATTTTTCTCCAGTTACCATTTATCATTGCTCTCTACCTGGCTGTGGCTAAAGGGGGTGGCGTAAAACTGCCAGGAATTAACACTGAAATCTTATATACGTTTGTCCAAAACCCCGTAGTAATTACAATGGAGTTTTTAGGTCAAATTGATATTACCGGCAAAAGTTTACCCCTAGCTCTGTTAGCTGGAGTAACGCAGTACATTGCTACCAGTTACGCCATGCCAGCCCTGCCACCAAAGGAGGCTGGGGCTAAACCTGATTTTAAAGACGACTTTATGCGCAACATGCAACTCCAGATGAAATACGTCATGCCAGTCATGATTATATTTATTGCTTACACCTTCTCGGCTGCCATCGCCCTCTACTTCGTCGTCAGTAACATCATGATGATTATCCAAGAGTTATTTGTCAGGAAACACCGATAAACTACCCCCAGAGTTCCTTAACAGCTCTAGTCGATTCTTCCTTTGTGCCATCCTTAAGCTTACTTAAGAGAAGTATACCACAGGCTCTCTCATTGATTGATTTAAGCTTGTCGGGACTCTCCCTGGATACAATTGAGTCATCTTCCCAATTACCAACTTCTTTGCGCGTATCAACCGATTTTTCCCGAGCATCAATTCTAGGTAAAGTTTCGCTGTGAGGGAATTTGTGCCTTTTGCGTAAGCCTTTTTAACTCCCCGCTTATGTCTACTAGGTAAATATATCCGGAGATCCAAAGAATCCTTCTTGGCTTTTTCAGTGACCCCTATTTGAGCATAGATATATTCATAAATTGCTTCATGTGAAATTGTCTGCTTTTCATGATCAATTGGTAGTGTGATGGAAATCTGTTCTGGTGACCAACCAAGTTTCAGTTTCTCTACTACATAATCAATTATGAACTGACTCTTCAACCGAGGTCTTTTACCGCGTTCGCCTCTCTTAATTAAGACTCTTTCGTTAGCAGCGTAGGCACTGTATTTGCCATGACCATTTCTCGGCTTACCATCAATTTCATCTGAGATTGTGCTAACATTTCGACCTCCTAGTAGCTTATTAATCTCTCTGAAATTCTTCCCTCCGTGGTAATGTAGCTCTATTCTTATCCTTTCTTCTAGTCCTAGTTGTTTAAATCCAGCAATTTTTGCCTTTCCCTCTTTGTTTTTGCCGTTTTTAGTTTTAATCATACACTTGATATTTTATATCAAGTGCTCGGTTTCTTTGTTGAACTCACCGAAACAAATTGCTCAAGTCCAATTCCTCTTTAACATTAGGTACATTAGTTCGCATCTGCATTTCTGTATTGTCTAGCGACAGAGCTTGAGCTTCGCCCACTTCACTACTGAAATAGATCTCCGCTTGACTACCAACAACTGGACTTTGAAGGGTGGTGGTGATCACCGCTAGTTTATTGGCACAACTGTTAATAGAAGAGAAGTCAAAGGTTTTATATTGTAATTCTCCCGTCGACGATGAGCTCTGATCACTTCGAGTAAACGTTGTGTTGCCACAGTTTGGGAAGTTTACTTCAATTTTCACTATATCGGGATTAGTAACGCTTGTGTTAGTAGTGAAAAGAGTAATGTTTGCATAGAGAATGCTTGGTAGGTTCTTGTATGTTGCTACTACCTTTGCTTTGGTAGTGCTTTTACCTTTTCCTAGGTATGCCACACTACGGACACTGTCATAGAAACCATAGGTTCCAGTATTTTCGGCACAGTTTAATCCTCCAGGTAGTTGAGTTTCAGGGGTGCAAGCAATTGATTTTCTATCCACAAATGAATCTGTCCTAAGAAACTTGGCTCCGCTAATAGACTGTCGTCGCATGACAGGGTCGTTAGTGATTGTGGTTGAGCTTGCTTCAATGTATGCAACGGCGTAGGGTGGCAGCACTATTGTGCCCGTAAAAGCTCCTACCTGTAGAGATGCTGACCCATTTCTTTGAGGCTCTCCACTTAGTGTATAAACTTTTGCAGAACTACTAGATATTGATGTCGGAAGGTTTTGTAACTGTACAGGTACTGAAGCAGTGGCAGATGTCTCATTCCAGAGTAATACACCCACTTTTGAATTATTTTTACCAGCCAAGCCTTTGACACCTGGTACAGTTGAGAGATCGAGTTTTGTGCGGACAATTGGTAACTTGGCAAAAAGCTTTATAGTTTCATAACGATTAGTGGTGACTAGTGGTAATCCAGTAGAAGAATTATTTTCTGATATAAATCCAAACCTACCACCTATCCAATACGACATGCACATGTGTTGTACATCGGTAGCACGCAATATTTGCGAAAACTCAGACAAAGTTTCCCCGGCAATCCTCATAGTAGGGACAGTCGCTTGACCGCCAATAACATCGCCATTATCATCAACTTTAAGTGTTCGTGGGGCGTATTGCGTGAAAATAATTGGCGGTAATGTAGAACTTGCGCCTACTGCTGAACGAACTCCACTTAAAATGGCCGGCCATTTGCCATTAAAGCTGTTAAAGGTTATAAAATCAATTTGTGGAGCAGCAGGTGGCAATTTTTTAAACTCTCGCATCACTGCGTCAAAGTATGTGAGACCAACATTGTTTAGTTTTACTGGATTAAAATCAGCCGCAATAAAACTAGCAAGACCAAACTGAGCATTTTTATCTATCGTCTTGCGTAGTTCCTTATTATATTCTTGGTACATCTGTGTTATCAAAACTGAACTACTGGCCCACATAAAAGACCTTCGTGTGTTAAATGCTGCTTTGCTTTCAGGAGCAGGGGGAGAAGCAAGGGGTGAACCATCAAGTGCTTCTCCTCTAGCAACCCCTAAAAGGGTATGCCCTGGTTCGTTCCAAAATGACCATTTTATAGGATATGAATGGTTAGTTGCTTGTGTCCATTGGGCAATTATTTTAGCTGCTTCAGGGATGTTGGTTGGAGCTGGGTGTTCAGCAGCTTTGATGATGACAGGTTGATAATAGGGAGCGGGTCCGCCGGTGAGTTGTAACACCTGCGATACGTTTAAGTCTCCCACCGTTCTTTCGTACTGTTTAAACAGATCAGATGGTGTAGTACTGAGAATCTTTTGACCAGTGCTACTGGTTGTATGAACTAAAGCAATATTAGCATCACTGGGAAGATGCGCAGCAGCGTCTAAGTCAAAAGATATCATCGAGCAGATGGTGCCGGGACCTATTTGATCGAGGTAATTACCAGCACTTGTACTTGCAGCACTCATAAGTCCTCGTAGCTCTTTAATATTACTCGCGAACCCAAGTTTTGATTTAAGATTCGGGAAGTACTCAACAATATCAAAGTTTGCTACTACCCCAGGTGGTGGATGATTTGTAGTCTGACTTAACAGTTCCTTTTTAGAGTTAAAAAGAGAAATAGTTGCTGAAAGAATTTCTCTCACAGAATTAACGATAGCAGTTACAATAGTACCCTCATCATAGTTTGTTGTAGTTGTATTGGTTTGTGCAAAAACTGGTTCAATAGGTCCAAAAGTAACTGAGGCAACAGTAACAATTGTAATTACAAAGACTGCAATTTTTTTCATATGGAGATTATATAAAATATGTTAGTAGTAAAATAATACAGTGCTTTCTTTCGCACAATACAACTTGTATGAGGGTACCCCTAGCGCACAGTGAGTAAATCCAGAGATACAATAAGTATATCCTATAGAGGTAAAAATAGTGTCCCTACTTTTGCACACATAAAAACCACCAGTGTACCAGGTGGCTTTTATGTGGTGCGTAATACTACTTACGTGAAGTCATAAGCTTTCCTGGCTTACGACGACTTATACCATCCCTAACAAACCCTCCCACATTGTTTCAATATCCACTCATACACTCAGTATCAGCCGCCAGAGTCCTCAGCCTCTCCACAATCACTACCTCCTGCTCCGCAATCGTTTTAAATATCTGATTAGCCTTCGCCTGGCGCAGTTCCTCAAAGAACCGTTCCGTGGGATTAAGTTCCGGTGAGTACGGAGGCAGGAACAAGACAATTATTCCCGGTATCTCCCGGTGTACCTTTGGGCGATGACACGGCGCATCAGATCACTCCTTCAATGGCGGCGGTGGGTCTGTCAGTTGATAACCCCTATGCAGAAAGTCTTAATCGATCAATCAAGGTTGAGGAGGTGTACCTCAAAGCGTATGAGTCATTTGCTGAAGCGGATAGTTCTATTAAAAAGTATATTGAGGTGTATAATACAAAACGACTTCACTCTTCTCTGGGGTATGTACCACCAGTGGAGTATGAGGCCAATTATCAATTAATGAATCTCTCAAAAGTTGATACTTTGGTCGTCTCAAACTAGTGGGTTGGACCACCCACTCCTCATTTCGCTTGATTGGTTTTTTGGAATATTGATTGTATGAGTTAATAATATAACCAATAAACAGACCCTCACCGTCCAAGACTTTATTGTGGGGAATCCCCTTATCTTTTGCTAGTACTTTAGCGGTTTTCTTCCAGTTATCTTTCCAGGCCTTAAACGTCCCGCCTAGGTTCTCGATACCTTGCACAGAGAAGGCGTTTGGAATCAAGAATATGCAGCTGGAGGTCCATACTAAAATCGTTGTAACTTAGGGGCGACGTTGTAAATGGTAGTCAGGAAATGTAGGGATTTTTTAGTCCAGTCACTTACTGATGAATTCTTGATCACTGCCTCTATTTCAGTTTCGGTATACGTATCTCGCAACCAGGTAACTGATGCCGTATCACCAGAATTAAGAATAGTTTTAATAATCACTGCTTGATGCAGCCTGACGTCTAAATCTTCCAGGCGGTATGACCAGAGGGCTGGCTTTAGAAATGAATATTGAGCTAATGACACTTTCATATTATACCACAAAAGCCTTGATAGACCAACTTTTTAGGGGACAAATTCTGTTTATTTACTGCTATTAAGAATAGAAAGTGTCCGAAACACCCTCGAAATTAACCACCTCGAAATACTGAAATAAGCCATACAGTACCTGAGCCGTTGCCTCGGCAAAGCTTTCACTTGATTGATACCCAAGCCGTTACTTCGTCGAAGCCTTATTGACGGCGTATTTATTGTTTTATGCAGAGTCTAGTCGTGAAATTAAAACTCCAGCCTGTGCTACCGTCTCTGTTACAGATTGCGTTCATGTCGTTTACATCAATAGGGTCACTTTCTCTAAACATCTCAAAATTTAGACCAGGTTCGGGAAAAGGTTTTTCTGAATTTGATAACGCTACACAAGCTGTACCTGTCCATCTTCTACCCTCATCAAAACAATTTAGTGCATCAATTGATCTTTGTTGATCTGCGGCTGCTTCAGCCGTGATGACTTCATCGGGAGTGAGTCCTTTACATACAACGGTTCCAACTTCAACTGAGCTTGAAATTACTGTACGATTTTCAGCAATACATCTTGCTTCAGCGTTTAGACATGAGAAACCAGATCTGGCATTAACGCGTCCGCAATTATATACTCGTTCGTCTGAATTCAATATCAGTCCATGACCGGGGGTTATTCTTTCATCGTAGTAACAATAATTCCTAAAATTACCCTCACTATTTAATAAAGGTACAGGTCCTATAGTTTTGGACAACAAATTACCATCGACAAACTCCCCACCTCGTTCGTCGCACCACTCTTTAGATGCAAACCAAGAGTCTAGCGTACACTCTGTATTATGTCTTCTATTACACTTCTCAAGGGCTGAAGCAAATAAACCAACTCCAATTTGATTTGCCCTCACTGAATCTAATATACCAGCATCCCTCCCGTCAGTATTTGCTGGATCCATCAAAATTTCATTCTTCGTAATATCAGTATTAACCGTATTTAAAATAATTACCGCTCCAATGATAATTAGTAGTCCTAAGAGAGCGCCTTGGATGTCTTTTTTGGCATCCTCTTTTTGTGTCACAATATCTGAGAACATATACTGGACACCCGCATAAATAATCTTAATCACCGCCAAGAGAGCAGCTATACTAATAGCCAGTCGGTACAAAGCATTAATATAGTCACCAAAACCAATACCTGAGTAATCAACCGTATTAGAGGCATTTGGAGTTCCAACTCCCGGAATACCAACCAGGGGTTTAAAGTTTGTCAGTGCCTCCATAAACTCCTTGTTATCCTCGTGACTAGTAGCCATTACTGGTGGAGTAATAAGTACTAGTCCAACTGGAAGCAGACAGATAATCAGTAGATAGGCTGCACAGATTTTAGATTTCATATTGCCAGAGGGTGGTGTCGTTTTTGTTTAAAAAGTATAGCATCTTTTCGTCAGAGCTGACCTGTATACCAATGACATCTAGTTCTCGCCCAACAGTTCGCAGTGGGTCAACTAGTTGTCTGGCAGTAGTATCGCTGAGGTTGATCATCCAAATTCGATCAGCAAAGGTGCGGGTACCTTTGTACCAATCATCAGGAAAATTATAGCCGTAGGCAGTAAGTGCGTAGCCACAAAATAAATGGGTAACCGTTTTGGTGCCAAAGGCACATTTATTAGGTTCAAATAGTATCGGACTAATTTCCGTCTGGTCAGTTGAAAGATTATAAATAAAGCTAATCGGCTCTTCTAGTGGGACAGTGGTGTAGCTGATATATTCAGGATTACCACTTCCCATTAGCCCTAGGCCAGCGGCTGGTTGCCTTACAATTACCCCATTTTTGATAGCGTAGAGGTAGCCGTATAATTTACTGCTGGCTTTAGGATAGACGTAGTGGGGGGTAATACCGTCACGGCTCCAGATTATAGTAGCCGCCTGAAACGGAAGGGTAAATACTGTACGGGTAGCCTTGGTTTTAGGGTTTAAGGCAATACCGTTTGAACCAGAGGTAGTTAGTTCTGAGTAGAGGAGTTCATTGTCTGCCGAAAAGCTAAAGTCACTCACTCTAGCTTTGAGTGTAGTAGCCTGACCACTGCCACTGTCGTCTAGCTCAACCAGTTGGACTTCATTTAAATTTTGGTATCCAGAACGAATGGCAACGTAGCCTAAACGTGGGCTAAACGAGGCGCTCTGGGCGTTTTGCACAGTGGTGTTGGATAGCCTGGTTTCCTCACCGGTTTCTAGATTAATTTGGAAGATGTGCCCAGTGCCTGATTCAGCGTAGAGGATACGTCGAGGGGTGGTTGTAGACATAGCGTATTCTTGGAAACCAATGACAGGACGAACGGTTAATTGGCGCAGTTTATCAGTCGCCACGTCAACTATCTCTTCGGTCGGTAACGCTGGTAGCGGTAATTCCTCGATGGGTTCACTACGGTTACCAAACAGGCCAAAATTTGTAAATACGTCAGCCACTGGTTTTGGGGTACCAAAGAGTAAGAGATATAACCAAATAGCAAATAGAATAACTATAGTACTAATACCACCGATAATTAAAAGAGTTTTTTTCATAGGTTAAAATTCTACTCGAAACGATTGCTCGTCACCCTGGAGTAACTCCGTAAGATTTCGAACTTTAAATCCAATAGTCGCGTCACCAGCGCTTTGTCGTTTGAGGCTAATTTCAAAGGGGTCAGTGTCAGTTGTCGATGTCCGCAGGCCATTTATTTCCCATTCGGTAAACAGATTTCGAAGTACCGCTCGGTTATCGAGGTTGTATGGTACCGCTCTAAAGGTACTACTGTTACCAACTATGGTGACAGTATCCAAGAGCGCCCGCTGTGATAACCCGTACAATGTACTGACTTCGTAGAATTCGAGATCAACTTCAACTGACGGGACAGAAATTAAACGTCGAACTAGTAACTTGCCCGTGTTGTCGGTGACACTCAAGGTAACAATGCTACTACGGCCAAATGGGACAGTGATTTGCGCTCGGTTGTTACCAGTACGTGGTCCACCATAGACGGATTTACTATTGAGTTGCCAGTTATAGGTAAAACCGGCGGGGTTTACCAGTCCAGTTCTATTGTGAATCAGGGCAGTCAAATTAACTAAGCTGCCATGAACTGGCAGTGCTCTTCCTTGATAGAATATTGGTGTATAGGTGAGTGGTTCAACAATAACATCGACATACACTGGTGTGATTGAAACGTTAGCTTCAAGACTAGGTTTATTTGTAAATTGTAGCCGAGCAGTAATTTCTATAATTTCTCCAGCTCCGGGTGCTCGAAGGGTGATACTACGAATATTTTGGGTGTTCGGTAGCGCTACACCGTTTTGTAGCCAGGTAATGACTGCTCCAGTGGCGTCAATCGCGTAATCGTCGAGCGTGGCAGTAACTGTCTCGTTAGGGTTAGGGTACTGAGGGCTTACACTTATACTAACGGCTTCGCCAGTAATGGTACTGCTAAATTGGGCCTGAGTAGAATTGATAACACCAAGTCCAGAAAAATAAATACTAACCATGAGTATCAAAAAGCTGCCTGAGTAGAGCGTTCGCATCTACGTATTGTAGCAAATGATTTGAGCTCAATGAGCAGGTTTTACAGAGGAGATTTATTTTGGATTCAAGACGACAGCAAAGACCCAGAGGCCAAGTAACGGAAACATATTTAAAAGTGGGATAAACGAACTAATCAATATCAACATGATAGAAACCAGCTTAAACGTAGTGCCTCGCCCGAACCAGGATTTAATCATTACCCCTTTAAACATAGAACTGGCAATTAAAATCTGACACACATTTGAGAAAAGTAGAATCCCAGAAAGTCCGAAATATACCACTAAGAAGGCATCTGGTGTCACCCCTTGATAGGCTGCCAGGGAAAAAGCGAGAGCGGTTTCATCAACTTCACTATAGAGGACGTACGAAATTCCCATTGAAATACTCGCGAGGATTGCTAAGGGTAAGGTTAAAAACACATACCAAGGCCAGGCCCAGATTGAGATTGCTGTCGCTACTGGTAATGCCCGAATCCGGGCAACATTAATTCTAAGCATTTGTTTAGCAATAGCCAAACGTGTTTTTTTAGGGCGGATAACCGGAGCAGGTTTTGTGGGTGCAGTATTGGTATTCGCGGGGGCTGCTTGCTCTTGGTCACGGGAGTAGGAATTGAGCTCTTGGTAGCGTGCCGGTTTGCGGTTGGTGTTTCCTGCACTGGTTGGAGTTCTACCATTGGTTACATATTTAACCTGGGCGTTTCGAATAGCTGAACCATTATTTTCCTCTCTAAACGTATCATCGATACTGCGGTGGAGTGGATTTGGGGTCGCCATAGTACCCGTAAGTATACTATAAGTTCGTACCTTCAAGTTCTCGCCGAGCGTTCTTTATTTTGAGGATTTGTGACGGGTCAGAGGTGATAATTTGGTCTTCGGTGTAAGAGGCAATTACCTTAATCGCCACGTGCTTGAGCCCAACGAAGAATAGTCCCTCGCCTACGTCAGACTCGAGGAGAAGAAACTTCTCCTCGTCGGTGAGGTTAAATGTTCGCTGGATGTTATCAATCGCGGTCGGTGACTGTTTCATCAAAAATTGTAGGGACGAGTTGGTAATCATTGGCACACCGTACGGTGAACGCAGAAAATCGTCCACGTCTTGGGTAATGGTAGCGATGCCAAGGAAATATTTGCGCCCTCGTTTAGCCAAACTAAACAAAAATGAGGCGGTGTCTTCTGATTTCATCATCCACCAGGCCTCGTCGATAACCAGCAGTCGCTTGACCAATCGGCGGCGAATGGCCGACCAGATGTAGTTGGTGACAATAAACATGGCGATGGTTTTAAGCTCATCCTCCATGTCACGCAGTGAAAACACCACAAATTTTTGGTTAATATCAACGTTGGTGGGATGGTTCATAAAGCCAGACCAGGTACCCGAGGTGTATTTTTGTAGCCGACTCACGAGTGACGCGCTCCCATTCATCCCCGCCAGCACCATCTCAAAGTCAGACAACAATGGTGGCTCCAGGTCAGCAAAATTACTCTGTTCAGTAATGTCTTTTAGTGAGTAGGTTTCGCGGATAGCCTGGTCGACGATTGATTCTTCTTCGGGCGAGAGACCCCCGAGCATCAGTTTAAAAAGCCCAATTAAATGTACAATTTGAGACCGTAGAATATCACCAGGTTCTTCGTCTGGTGCTGGTGGCGGGAGGTCAAACGGATTGATGTGGTGTTTGGAGGAGAGCGAAATGTTGAAAAATCGTCCCCCGGTAGCCTCGGCCAAATACTCGTATTCCCGCTCAGGGTCAATGACGATTACCTCAGTCCCGAACATGAGTGAGCGCAGGATTTCTAGCTTGATACTGTACGATTTGCCGGCTCCTGAGGTAGCAAACGTCACTGAGTTGTAATTAGTCAGGCCAAAGCGGTCAAACAGTACCAGTGACGAGTTGTGGCGGTTAATGCCGTACAAAATCCCGGTGTCCGAGGTCAGGTCAAAGGACGTAAAGGGAAAGAAACTCGAGAGCGGTGAGGAGTTAAATTTACTGTGAACTAGTAGTTCGTCGGTCGCTATCGGAAGAATGCTTTGAATCCCCTGTTCCTGTTGAAACAAAGCTGGTTTGATGTAAATGAGACGTGAATCAAGCGACCCCTTGATTTCATTTTCCACTTTATTGAGTTCAGTTTCCGTTGAACCATATACGGCAATATATAGTCCTACGTCAAACAGCTTCTCCTCTGCTTGTTGGAGTTTGTCCCGCAGTTCTTCGAGGTTACGATAGGCGGCTTCAAGTTGTGGGTCGCGCACTTCGCCGCGCTCGGCTCTGATATTGATTTGACTCTGCACCTCAGCGACTTTCTTCTGGAATTTTTTTAGGGTATCTGCCGTGTTAATTGGGTGGATGACAATTGTGACATCCAGTTCCTTTTCAAGATTTAAAATTGGTTCTAGCCAGCCGTCATTTAAGTATCGCGGGTACGCGACGGCATAAAATACTCGGGCCTGGACGCCACTAATACTGATACTCCGCGGATTGATACTGACGGCTGATGGTGCGATTACGTCAGTGAGCGTTAGCAAGCTATCAGAAATAGCCGTCTGTGTAGCCGTTGCTGAGTTTTTTCGTAAGTTATCAAGTAAGCCCATAATAATATTATTGTATCGTAGGTGCGCTGCCGGTCATATCTCCAGGGTTGTATATGTGGTAAAAAAGTTCAACCAGTTCATCGGTCTGGAGGGCAATGGTGCGCACCCCAATCCGGTTCAGTCCCTGCTCAACCACTGCTTGTCGTTGTTCGAGCTGTAGGCGCTGTTCTTCGAGAGTGGTCTCACTCTCAATTTTCATGCGGCCTTGTGAGAATATACCCCCAAGACTCTTACTGAGATTAATTTTAGCGGCCGTATACGGCACAATCACAAAAAAGTTTTTGCTCATCACGTCCACATCGGTGACAAACGCCCGAATAAAATCAATGTATTCTCGGAGCTGGATACGCATCAGGTCATTATCCTGTTTGCCCTCGAGGCCTCCAAGCATGGTGAGGTACGGTTCAATATTAAGGCGGCGTGACTGAACGTAGATTTGCAGCGAAAAATCCAGGGTATTAAGGAAATTTTGAAACTGAAATAAAATTGCCCGTTGCTCGTCCTGTGATTTAAGGGCAAAGTTAACTGAGGACGCTAACAGCACCTTGCAGAGTTGGCCATTTTTGAGTATCACAATACCGTCCTTGATATCACGGATGGCGACAAATTCTTGGGAAGCTGCGTTTGGAGTTGGCATAGATAATTATTTTTTTTGGAGGGCCTGGAGTTCTAGGCGTCGCGCTAGGGCGGTGATGTCTTTTTTGGGAGCGCCGGCGCGCGACACAATCGGGGCGTCAATGGTCATGGTGGGCGTAAAGGATTGCTTGTGGATAATTTCCCGTTCCTGTTTCCAGAGATATAATCGGTGGCGCCTAAAATAGTTGTACATGGCCTCGATAAAATAGGAAAGGGGTCGATTGTTGACCGGATAAAACGAGAGGGCGCCAGCGAGGAGACCAAGCGGTAGTCCAACGAGCACAAACACAAAAAACGGCATGGTGAGAAACAGTACCACCGCCATCCCCGCCCCACCACCGAGGTACAAAAATTGCCGCCAAGTAAATGGTCCAAAAATTTTGTCCTCTATCTCAATGAACTGCGGCACTTCAAATTGCATACCAGTATTATACACGGTTCCTATAGATACGAATTGCATTCCAAGGTATTTTATCCCCGTCTGAATGCACGTCTTTGCGAGGTACGAAGCAATCCAGAACGTCACAGAGAGACTCTTGATTACTTGGTTCTCACTCGCAAAGACGTTTATGTTTAACTCCCCCAGCGTGGTGGCTCAGCCGCAATTGTTGAAGCGGTCGGAATATTAACCGGTGCTCCACTGGTGTACGCTGGTAAGTCAGACAGAGTTTGGCGAACTTCGGGTTGATTTGATGTATGAACTATTTCATCAGCTACAACTGGTGCGTAGGCACTACGCTCCGGACTACGGGCGAGCGTGGCGTCACTCGCCATCGTGTGAATCTCAGGGGCAACAGCTACTAATGGAGTAACTCGCCCCGCTTGGAGGTTGCTCGGAATCACAAAGTTTGGAGTCGGTTGCAGGTTTGTAACCAGTACTGGGGATTCAGTCAATGTGTCAATTGATGGGTTTGTTAGTCCTTCCCCACTCCCATCCTGGTAGGTTGTATCG
>Ga0163144_10019053_pt1 | contig 13831 bp, 10 predicted proteins | sample OliLak19BULKMAT1_FD_123175 | JGI IMG/M metagenome (GOLD analysis project Ga0163144, IMG submission 123175) | Freshwater microbial mat bacterial communities from Lake Vanda, McMurdo Dry Valleys, Antarctica - Oligotrophic Lake LV.19.BULKMAT1 | ecosystem: Environmental > Aquatic > Freshwater >... | reverse complement strand
TCTTTTCCACAGATGGTGACGCTGTCGCCAGCCGAGAATGCTGTCACTCACTGCAAGCTCTGAACACATTTCGAGGATCTTTCGCAGGCCGTCGCGAATGAGCGAACTCTCGGTGGGATAATGAATATTTGTCTCCATGACAAATGAATCGGCGCGTAGTTTTTTGATGGCTTCCGGATCGATCTCATGTCCCAGGCCGACAACAAATCGACTGATCGCATCGATCGTTTGCGGCTGCAATCGACACACATTGTCGCGTATCGTTCGCCACTTGAATTTCGTCTGTTCGTCCCACGATCCGAGGCCCATGATGGCTCGCAGTTTGATGTGGTTTTCGGAGAGGTCATGCACCTGATCGTACGTGTAATTGCATCCCAGTCGAGCGCTGGCCAGCACCAGAATGTGCCAGTAGTCCATGCCTTCACGACCTCGCTTCGCCGACACTTTTCCGTTGATATCACGGGCGATGAGCTGCATGATTTTTTCGGTGAGTTCGGGCTTGGAATACACATGCTGCAGCGATCGCAGGACCGGGATGATGGCGTCGCGGCATCCAAAATTGAGTTCGACCTGATCGATCGGCGGGCTGTCCAGACGAAGTTGTTTTGAGTATGATTTTCGCATCCGTGGCTCCTCGAAGATTGAGCGAAGTTTTTCCGTTTTGCTGACGTTTTCAATCAACTCTACGGTTTACCTCCTCATCTTCGCGGAGCCTTTTCTCATCTTCGTCTGACTTTTTCAAGCTCGGGCAATTTTAAAGACACGCACTGGCTATGGGCTGGCGGCGCTTTCGCGGCGCGTTCGCGGCGAGTCGCAGGGGTGTGGGAAACACGTTTGTGAATCACGGACGGCGTCAGGAGCGCGATTTACAAATCGCAGAGACGTGATGACATTGTTGGCGGTTTTCGGAGTAACGTTCGTTTGACCCGCGGATGCGGGAAAAAATCTTAGGCGCAGGTTTTAACCTGCGGTTCGAGTTCGATAAAACCGTGCCGCCGTGGAACGGCGGGAGGCATCGGCGGTCTGTATCCTGGAATCTGCGTGGGCGTGAATCTCGGGCCGTATCCACGGCCCTTGGTTTGAGGCGCATGGAGACCACGGGTTGAAACCCGAGGCTACGCGCAGCCGCCGCATTCGCGGCGAATCGCAGAAACGCGGAATCGCACAGCGAGCCGGTTTGGTATTCCGCTCGCGAAGCGCGCATGTCGTTGCGTGCTGCTCGCACAGCGAGCACGTTGTTGCGATTCGCTCGCGGAGCGAGCACGTTGTTGCGATTCGCTCGCGGAGCGAGCAAAGCGCGTAGCCCCACGCTTCAGCGTGGGGTTCGGGAGCGAACAAAAACCGTCCGCCGTGGAACGGCGGGAGCAATCTCAGGAGGTTTCATTATGTCTGAGTTGAATCCCATTTCTATCGGAGGACGTTCCCAATGCCTACCCTATCGGATCCCGTGTTGCCGCTGCTTGATCTCGATGTTGGTTCGAATGAGTGCATCATCCTGGAACCACCAATTCGCGTCATGGCGCTCCACGCAATGATGTGCTGCGAACGACTGTTCTATCTGGAAGAAGCCGAAGCGTATCGCATTGCAGATTCCAATGTCTACGCGGGTCGATGGCTGCATGATGCATGTTGTGTCAGAGGACGACGTCTCGCCGGAGAAAGGCGTTGAACACACGGATGTGGATTTTGAGTTCTGGTTCGCAGATCGGGTGATTTATTCGTTGATACCGAAAGGCGTGGAGCACGCGGCAATGTCCGTTGCTCATGTACCTCAAAAGAAACGAGCGAGAGATTTGCGACGACGCATTTTTCTTGAATTTCTTTTCGGGAACCTGGGTCTGCATTCAGGGCCTCGGCGGAGTGAGTATCTACGCAAGGACCAAGAAGGAAATCAAACCCGCGATTGGGACGTGATGTCTCCCGAAGTCTTTTCCGGCAGAAAGAAATGACAGTTCTGCCCGACTGGTGGACAATTCGGGCGGGTGTCCTCAAAATGACTGGTGTGAACCCATCCGCATCGCCGTCTTACCACGCAGGAGCTCACAGACGCATGACTCAGTCCGGCAACCAGAATATTCAGAGTTCTCTCAAGGAAACTCGAACCTTTGCCCCGCCCGCTACGTTTTCCGCAAGTGCTCATATCAGCAGTGAACAACAGTATGAAGCGATGTGGCACCGAGCCAAGGATGACCCGGCGGGCTTCTGGGGTGAAATGGCCGGCAATCTGGACTGGTTTCGCCGCTGGGACACCGTCATGCAGGGGCACATGCCTGACACGAAGTGGTTTGTCGGAGGCAAGATCAACGCCAGTTACAACTGCATCGATCGACATCTCAAGGGCCAGAATCGCAACAAAGCGGCTATCATCTGGGAAGGTGAGCCGGGCGATACTCGGGTCCTTCGCTATCAGGATCTGCATCGCGAAGTCTGCAAGTTTGCCAATGTACTGAAGAAGCTGGGCGTGCAGACTGGTGACCGCGTCACATTGTACATGCCCATGATTCCGGAATTGGCGATCGCGATGCTGGCCTGCGCGCGGATCGGGGCCGTGCATTCGATCATCTTCGGTGGCTTCAGCGCTGATGCCGTTGCCGATCGAAACAATGACGCTCAGGCGAAAGTGATTGTCACAGCTGACGGCGGCTGGCGTCGTGGCAAAGAAGTGCCACTGAAAGCTGCAGTTGATGCGAGTATGGATAAATCGCCCTCAGTGGAAAAGGTCGTCGTCGTACGCCGTACCGGCGGAGATGTCGATATGGTACCGGACCGGGATTTCTGGTGGCACGAACTGATGGAAGGCATGTCGGCCGATTGTGACCCCGTTCAACTCGATAGCGAACATCCGCTCTTCATTCTGTACACATCCGGCAGTACCGGAAAACCCAAGGGTGTGATGCACACGACTGCGGGTTATCTTCTGGGCACGATGATGACGTCGAAATGGGTCTTTGACCTGAAGGACGAAGACACGTATTGGTGTACTGCCGACATCGGCTGGGTCACCGGACACAGTTACATCTGCTACGGTCCGCTGTCGAACGGTGCAACGGTGGTGATGTATGAGGGGGCTCCCAACTGGCCGGACGAAGGTCGTTTCTGGGAGATGATCGAAAAGTATAAGGTCAGTATTTTCTATACAGCACCCACGGCCATTCGCGCGTTCATCAAGTGGGGCAACCAATGGCCGGAAAAATATGACTTATCGAGCCTTCGGCTGTTGGGTTCGGTCGGTGAACCGATCAACCCGGAAGCATGGATGTGGTACCACCGCGTCATCGGTCAGGAACGTTGCCCGATTGTGGACACATGGTGGCAGACAGAAACCGGTGCGATCATGATCAGTCCGCTGCCCGGCGTCACTGCGACGAAGCCCGGCAGTTGTGCGCGCCCCTTGCCCGGTGTTGTACCGGACATCGTCACGCGCGACGGACAGAGTCTGGGACCGAACGAAGGCGGCCTGCTGGTAATGCGACAGCCGTGGCCATCAATGCTGCGAACACTGTACGGCGACCATGATCGCTTCAAAAAGACTTACTTCGCCGACATCCCCGGCTGTTACTTTGCCGGTGACGGGGCGCGGCATGACGAAGACGGTTATATCTGGGTGATGGGGCGGGTCGATGATGTGATCAACGTTGCCGGGCATCGACTGAGTACGATGGAAGTCGAAAGTGCCCTCGTCGCGCATCCGAAAGTTGCGGAAGCAGCCGTTGTCGGGTTTCCGCATGAGATCAAAGGAGAGGGTATCTGCTGTTTTGTGTCACTCAAGAGCGGCGAAGGCAACGATGACCTCAAGCAGGAACTGATCCAGCACGTCCGCCACACGATCGGCGCGCTGGCCACACCGGATCAGATTCGCTTCGCTCCGGCTTTGCCGAAAACCCGCAGCGGAAAAATCATGCGTCGCCTGTTGCGAGACGTCGCCGCCGGCCGCGAATCGACTTCGGACACATCGACGCTGGAAGACCTGAATGTGATGGCAAAGCTGAGAGCCGATGACGAATGAAAGGCAGGGATCGGCGATTCTTGTAGCTTGGACATTCATGTCCGAGACATTGCCAGCCAGCGTCCGTTCTGGAAGGACAGTCAACGCACAGAAGCGTTGGCGTCGGTCGTGCTGTCTGGCTATGCGACGGACATGAATGTCCATCCTACGTACATTTTCGCTGCCGTTCCAGTTTTTACATTAAAAAAATCCGCTCCAATATGAGTTGAATCTGGCAGTCTCCGTCGAGCGACAAATTGATCTCGTCATCGCTTGTCAGTCTCTCAACAAACTGATCGTGATCGAGTTCCAGAAACTCGATCGCCTTCTTGTCCGCATCAATGATCAAATACCAGTGTACGCCTTGCTGCTGGTATAGCTCTTTCTTGGCGGTACGATCTTTGTGTTGCGTCGAAGGCGACAGGACTTCGGCCACAAGGGCCGGGGTATAGTCGATGTATTTCTTCGGAAGTCCCTTGCAGATGACGAGTACGTCTGGTCGAACCACAGTGTTCCGATCGATACGCCAGTCGATCTCGGGTATTACAAGGCATTTGCACCGTTCGTTCCTGCGAAGTTGGTCGCGAATCTCATATGCCAGCGATGAGGCAACATACTGATGCAGCGGCGATGGAGAGGGCGACATGCAGACCGCTACTCCATTCCACAATTCCCAGTCACCTTCCCATTGCTCATAGTCATCGACGGTATAGCAGGGCGAATAGCGAACAGCACTGGTAGACATATCGGACACCGAACGTCAGGGGTTCAAAAAGCGAAGACCGTGTTCTGCACAGTTTACCTGCGATTTTACCCGACTGGTAGACGTTTCGACGCAAAGAATTCTGTCAACCGCCAACTTCGCGCTGGGCGGAGCCGCGCGATTGAGGTACTCTGACGATCGCAATGACTTCCCTGTGTAGCTCGAAACAATTTGATCCGAATGACCACCGATGGCGTTGTCGTGCTCAACAAACCTGGTCGTTAAAGGATTTCCATGAAACTTCAACTCAAAAAGAACCTGCTCAGCATATTGGCTTTCGTCGGGTTTATCTGGGCTGTGTATCTGGTCAATCTTCCGCTGCAGCTCAGCGAATACGATCTCAACCAGTTTGGTCTAGAACCTCGCACGTTGCGCGGGTTGATTGGAATCTTCACAATGCCGTTCCTGCATGATGGACTTAACCATGTGCTGGGGAACACCGTTCCGCTCGTCGTGCTCCTGCTGATGCTGGCGTTCACGCAGCCAAATCCTCGTCGAATCGTCGTCTGTCTGTCTGTTATTTCCGGCGTGATGCTGTGGATTGCCGGAGGTAATCGCACGCACGTTGGTGCGAGTGGGTTGATATACGCACTCGCTGTTTTTCTCATGGCAGCAGGATATTACGAGCGGAAGATCATCTCGGTCATCACGGCTGTATTGGTTGTTGTGCTTTACGGTGGCCTGTTTTGGGGTTTGCTGCCGACGGCTGGCAGGAATGTGTCATTTGAAGGACACATATTCGGGGCGGTCACCGGGGGATTGTTTGCAGCTCAAACGGTCGGACGATCGGGACGCAAACCAACACAGACCGTTGTCACATCCCGCACATCGACGATCACGCCATCCATCTCAGCCGATTCCCCTGAAGTCGGCTGAGCGACGAACGAAGCCCGAAGCCCGGCTTTTGAAAAAAAACCGGGCTTTTCTTCTATTCAGTCAGAAAGGCCTTTCAAATCCATTCTTGTTGCCAAATGAATGACAAGTCGGCGCGAAGCCTGAACGTCCATAAGTTCAGCGACATCCTGGAATAGAGCTCACAACCAGGACGGAGCTACTTCTTCGTCAGCTCGTCTGCCTTCGTCTTCAGTTCCGCTGCCTTCATGATTGCGGCGTCTGACTTTGTCTTCAGCTCAGTAAGCTTTGCTGTCGCTTCGTCGGATTTTTTCTTGGCTTCGTCTGCCTTGGCTTTGGCTTCTTCCGCAGGTTTTTTCAGTGGCTCAACAGCAGCGGTTGCGGCTTCAACCGTTTTCTGAGATTCGGCAGCAGCCGTTTCAGCCGCAGTAATGGCATCTTTCGGAGAATTTGGATCGGCTTTCAGATCGACGACAGCCTTATCTGCAGCCGCTTTCGCAGCATTCGCAGCTTCCAGGACTTTTGTGGAGGCATCCAGTGAAGCCTGCGCATCAGCCTGAACTTTCGCTGCGACTTCCGATGCGGCGGCTGTTTCTGTGATGGTTGTGGCTTGTGCCACAATCATCGCAGCGAGTTCTTCAACATGCCTGGCTTCATCTTCCGCTCCACGCACGGCTTCAACCACGATGCGTTCGCGATCCTTCCTGAAGTCCGGCACGATTTCAATTTCCGGGATCGCCGCCTTGAGCGTTTCTTCACCAGCTTCTGAAACGGTCGTCTGCCAGACATAAAGTTTACGAAGAGTTTTCAGATTATTCAGATGCGGCAGTCCGGCATCGGTGACCTTTGTTTCATACACATTGAGATATTCCAGGAGCGGCAGAGCGGACAGGTGTGCCAGTCCAGCATCGGTGACGGCTGTCTTTTCGAGATGAAGCTTTGCAAGCCCCTTGAGTCCGGTGAGTTGTGCCAGTCCGGCGTCGGTAATTTTTGTGCCGCGCAGGTTGAGCGAATAAACGTTGGCGGCATCTTTCACAACGGCAAGTGTTTCATCGGTAATCTCTTTGTCTGAAAGATGAAACGCGACGGAAAGTCGAGCATCATTTTTTGCCAGCGGCATGGCTTGCCCGCCAGCAGCCTGAATGGCTGTAATCAATTGCTTATCGGCGTCAGTCAGCTCTTCCTGAGCCAACGCAACTCCGGAAAAAACCAGCATCGCCAGCAGCGTTCCCGAAATCTTCATGGCACACCTCTTTTGTCGTCAAACAGGTCGTTACTCGTAAGCCCAGCGTTCAAAACAGACACTGGACCGACACGAGGTTACGTTGAGATCCACGAAAGTGCAACAGTCCCGTGGTTTTTGGCATCCACACGACTTCTACTGGCCGTGCAGAGCTTCACTGCGAAGCGAACCGGCACGCTGCATCACGCTGCTGGACAAGTCCGTTCGCTTGGGTTCCAGCTGAAACGAAAACTGCCGATGATCGGTGATGTGTCGTCCCAGAAAATTGTCGCTCACGAAATCGAGCGGAAATTTCTGATACCATGGAGCCGGAATGTCCACCATTTCCGTGTGCGTTTCGTAGCCATCACGCAGCAACTTGACTTCGCGTGTGCCGTACCATGTGTAGTCGAATGAGGCTGGCGTGTAGCCAATATCCTTGCCATCCACCTTGACGAGCGCTCCGGACGGATAAGAATTGATCGTGACACGACGATGCACGCAGCCGACCTGAGTCAGCGCCAGCAGCAATAGCAGCGAAATCCATTTCCAACGCATCGACATCGTGCCGGTTTCCAACTGAACGATAAGGAAACCGCAGTTTACCTTGATCCCGAAAGTCAGGCCAAGATCAATTCGTGGTACATAAAAACCTGCGATTTATCAGGAACTACCGAGTTATCCCTCACGCGGTCAAAAACGATATTAACCCGAAATGTCAGCGAGGAACAAGAATACCAATCCCTCGCTGACGCTTCGGGTTACGATGAAATGCTGGCGATAGTGTCATTTTCGACCCCGTGGAACATCAACCATCTAAAATCCGCGGTCGTTTTCTTCCAACTGCGATTGCAGCTGATCCCGTTCGCGGCGAGTCGTTTCAAGGTCGAACATCAGGTACTTCACGTCCAGTCGCAACTGGGAAAGCGCTTCCTGCACCAAATTGAGAATTCGTCGCCGCCGCAGAATTGATTCCGCGACTCGTTCGTAAGCCGCAGACAATGCCCTTTTTTCGGGACCATTCGACACATCAATCAGCCGCGAAAGTTCCTGCATTTCTGCGGGAAGGCTGGTTGTTTCCGATTCGCGGATTCGCCTGGAGATTGACATTTTGGGGGGTTCCTGGACCTAGCTGAGCCCAGCAAAATCTGGTGGGGGGAGGGAAGAAGGCTTCTATTCTGCCGAATGTGAACGTTCGTCTCAAGCAATTTGGCTCCCGAATGATGTTTTTTTGCAACGAAGCCCTGAAAAGTTGATCTCGGAGTAACATCGGGAGCTGGGTTATACTCCCTGTGGAATCGATTATTTCGACTTTAACACGTGGCACGCATCTCCGATCGGGCAGCCTGGTTCGTCAATAGATACCGCGGAAAAAAATGGAATTAATACCCATCGACCGAGAACGTAAATACGAATCGCCCAAAGATTGGTCGTCGGGCGCTCCGGGCCAGTGGCGCACAGTGTTGACCTTCGAACAGAGAGATCGATGCCCGGCGTCGAGGTCCGGCGTCTCGCGGCGCGTCCGCATACTCCTCTCGCTTCTCTGCCTGTTGCAATTTTCCACAATGGCATCCAAAGCCGACGACGAGACGCCGAGTTGGTTACCGCCAAAAAACAGCAGTGTCACTCAAGTCACTCGTGTTGAGATTCCTGAAAACGGCTCGACCGCCCATCGATTTCGAATTCGTAACGCAGGAGTGCATGAAGCACTGATCTTCAGGTCGCCACGAGCTGTCTCACGCCTGCACAACGATTTCGAAGCATCGATCAGCGTTGTCGCTTCGACCGCCGGAGCGCGGCCCGGACTGATCATTTTGCTGCCACAGCAGCTTGATCCAAGAACCGGCCTGCCACTGCAGACAATCATTCGCGGCGACATGCTGCGCGATGTCGATGTTGTAAAGACGCTTTTTGTGAAAGCGACGAAACAAGCCATCGACGCCCAACTGCGCAACGTCCGCGCAGAGTTGCATCAACCGGACATTAACGCTCAGGGAGCCGTCGTCATCGGTCTGTCGGTGGTGTTTGATGCGATTCCCGGAGAACACTTCATTGAATTTGGAGATGTTGAATACGGGCCCGTAATCCCACCCGATGACGACACGATCAAGTTGGCGGCCAATGCGTTCGGAACTATGACGTCTAAAACGTCTGCGAGTCGCAACTACGTGCCGCTCGACATCTCGCTGGATTCGATTCAGCTCAATCACGAACCCACCATTCTGCGGATGGCACCGGATCACGGTGAATCGATTGCGATGCTGCAGCGATTGGGCGTGAATACCGTGTGGGGGCAGGACTTCGGTGCGACCGAACGGGCGCGTGAGTTATACGAGTCCGGTTTCGCTGTACTCGCCACACCACCGCATCCGGAATTTGAGCCTGGTGATTTTTCAATACTGCTGCAGGCACTTCCGCCACTTGATCAACTGTGTCCCAACGCTTCCGGCTGGTACCTGGGGACTCGTGTTTCGCGCGAAGCCCTGGCGCATCTGCTGGCATGGTCGCGTGAAGTGCGCAGCGGTGATCGTACATTTCAGCGACCTCAATTGGCAGATCTGACCGAAGCCGAAGGTGCCGCGGCGCGGGAAATTGATCTGATCGGCATCGGACGCCATGTCATCGGGCGCTCCGATAGCTTTGGCGAACTCCGAAATCTGCTCTTCCGCCGCCGCCGATCCGGGGGACAACTGACTTTTCCCTGGACGTGGATTCAGATCGAACCTTCTTCCTCACAACAGGCATGGCGTGCTGCCATGAACCTGGAACAGACGTATGTGGAGCCCGAACAAATCCAGCACCAGGTCTATGCTGCAATCTCGGCAGGCTGCAAAGGCATTGGGTTCTGGAAAACGGCTCCGCTGCAACCCGACAATCCTCGTGATCAGGAGACGGCGATCGCGATCGAACTGGCCTGCCTGGAAATCGAACTCCTGGAACCGTTTCTGGCGCGTGGCCGGCTGGATGGTCACTTAAGTTTGCAATTGGCATCCGCGAAAGCCGGGGAATTTGACGCGGGCATAGGCCGCAAACGTCCGTCAGGACTTCAATCGGCACTTGGCAGCGGCAACATTTCAGCCAGCGCCGGGACTTCCGAAACGCCGTCAGGTTCCGATGCGGCAGTGTTCACGGCCGACCGAGCAATGTTGATTCTGCCGATGATCTGGGATGAATCGTCGCAAATCGTCCCCGGTCCGATGTATGAACGCAGCATTGAACTCACCGTCGCTGCGACCGAAACTGCGTCTGCATATCAGATTTCCACGACCGGAATTCACTACATTCCCAGCGATGTCAGAGCTGGTGGACTGCACGTGAGAATCAACGACTTTGACCGCTGTGCTGCCATTGTTGTTTCGTCAGATCAGGACCTTTTTCGCAGACTTGAAGTTCGAGTGCATGACATGGCCGAACGTGTGGCGACGCAATCGACAAAACTGGGCAACCTGAAATATGTGCGCGTGCTGCAGGTCGTGGAGGCTCTGCGGGAAGAACACAGCGTTCCGCGCGGTGCCGATGCATTGCTTTCATCGGCCAGGCAGGCGCTCGATCGGGCAGAACATGAACTCTCAGGTCGCGACTTTGACGAAGCCGCCGTCCGGAGCAATGATTGCCTAAGGATGCTGCGGCAGGTGCAGCAGGCCTGCTGGAATGATGCCATCGCAGAACTCTGTGCCCCCGCGCAATCGCCCCATGCCCTCTCCTTCGCAACGCTGCCGCAGCACTGGCGGCTGATGCACTATGTGACTCAACAGAGCAATCGCATTTCGGACAACCTGCTGCCGTCCGGAGATTTTGAAAACGTGCGACTCTTCTCCGAAGACGGTTGGCAACGCGATGCCGCACCAGATTCGCCGTTCTCCAGCACGGCAGATCTGGTCAATGAGCCATCGACCAACAACACCGTCCTGCAACTGAAGGCCTGGCAATCGCGCACTGGCCCGACGCCGGAAGTCACTCCATTGTCCCTGAGCACTCCCGCGATTTCAGTTGAATCCGGTGACGTGATGCTGGTGCGAGGTCGCGTACGAAAGGGAAGATCAGCATTCGCAACGTCGGCTCGTCCTGCGTTGATCTTTGATTCCGAGCTCGGGCCGGAAAGTGGTCTGCGTCTGAAGCTGACGCAGGATTGGCAGACGTTTGAACTTATCCGTCCGATTTCAGCCGCCTCAGAATTCCGCGTATCAATCGCCCTGACCGGCCAGGCAGAAATCCAGTTGGATGATCTGGAAATCCAAAAACTGCCGCCGATTGCATCTCGCAGCGCTCTGCAACTCACCGGCGAATGCGTTCCATCAATTGGATTGGCACCGCGTTCGTGATCTCGCTGAAGGTCTGTTGCAGTGGATGGATCGTGGTAGTTTCCCTCCGGAAACGGCCCCGGTCAGCAAAGCCGCAGACGATCCTTCGAACGAGTCCCCGCGAACGCTGGGCTCGGAGTGGAACCGGACCGTGGCTCAGGCCGCGTGCCGATACGCTCTGGACCTGGCGAATCAGGTGCTGAAGGATCCGAATGGAATTCCGCACGGAGTTCCATTCACGCGGTCCTGCTGCAACTGCGATGTCGATGGCTCCATCGACCACGACAAGGCTGTCGATGACGGTTGGTTTCGCATCCGCTTCGTCCCGCAGAGTCCCGGTGAAAACTTCATCGGCCTCTGCCCGAGTTGCGAATCGTGTGTTGAAGAATTTGGCCAGCGCGAACTGTTTGGGCTGTCATCAATTGTGTGTTTTTTGTTGAAGAGAAAGATGTCACATGGCAAAACAGAATGGTTCCCCCCGCAAAGGCTCCGGTTCATGAAGTGCGACTCGGACGCATTAAAGCTGCCGTCCGGGAAAACACGACCGAAAACGGAGTCCGGCACAATGTTTTGTTCGGACAGCCGCTCCAACGCTGGCTGATGCGACTCGATCGTCAGAATTTTCGATTGATGAGAACTCACTGGTGGGAATCGTGTGCAAGGGAAATGACGGTTTATTTCAACTCATTCCGCGCAACAGCTCCTGATTTGCCAATGGGTACACGTCCCCTACTCGTTTACGTGTTTTCCTGACATCCGTTAATTTTCGAGATTTGTGTTGACATGCATCATTGCAAGTTCGGACGCGATCGCTGACTTTCCCGCCCGCATCGAGCTGGGATTGCTGGATGACTTGAATGTGTCAATGGATTGACTGTGCTTCATTCTCGTGAGCGAGTATCCAGACATGGCACAGACGTCAGGCGAGTTCCTCGTATTACGTCTGGATCGGGAAAAAGAATTCTGCCACACCAGCTGAATATCCGCAAATTGCTGACCTGGCTCCCCGTTCCGTTCAGGGCGGCGTTTATGAAGGAAATCTTGATCCAGGCGACTACCGCGTTTGGGTTCGTGATCTGAATGGCCCTTCAATTTTATGGTCACTGCCGATGGATTTTTCGGTTGTCGGCAGTGATTCACTTACGCCAGCCGTGACAACCACATCCACTACAATGTCGCAAGGAGCAGCGTTGTCGTGGAGTTCGGTGCCCTCAGCTGTCCGCTATGACGTCGAAATCACAGGTGCCGCAACAGTGACGGCATCGGTCGCTGCGACAGAATATCGCGGTGGATTTCTTTCTCCCGGCAGCTATAGCGCTCGGGTCCGTGGTGTTGACGCGATGGACAAGCCGCTACTGTGGAGCACTGCGTTTCCATTCACCATCTACTATCTCACGTATCAGCCGCAGATCACTGCGACTCCCGTTGGAACACAAACCAACGGCGTAACGCCAATCGTGTGGAATCCGGTTGGTTGGGCCGACTCGTACGAAGTGACGCTTCAGCCAACAACCGGAACGCCTGTTTCGCGCGAGCGAATCAAGGAAACGAGTTTTTCTCCTCCACTCCTGGCAGCCGGAACTTACAATGTGATGGTCAAGGCCTTTGACAGTCTGAACGCATCCTCGACATCGTATCAGACTGTGACAACGGGTAATTTCACGGTTAATGCCTCTACCTACAAAGCAGGTGCATCGAACTTTACTCAGGGAGCAAACGGTTCTCAATTGACATGGCCGCAAGTGAACGGAGCTGCACGGTACGATCTATGGATCGATCGGGTTTTAGTGGTTGGATTTACGGCACAGCTTGTTCGCGAATTTCGGCAGGACACGACTTTTGCTCTCGACAGCCGTTTCGATGACGGCGCGACTTACAGATCATGGGTCAGGCCCGTGTTTCCGGACGGGTCGCTTGGAGTATGGTCGGCACTCAAGGAATTTGTTGCATCGCCCAGTGGATGGGGAACTGTTCTAATTGGTCAAAATGCAGCAACCGGCGAAAGTCTGGCTCCGCAGTTTATCTGGCCAGCGATTTCTGGTGCGGCAGCTTATGATGTCTGGGTATCAAAGCAGGATCTATCGACGCCTGGTCCGGAGTCAGAAACATACTTCCCGATTGTGACCGTAGTAGAGAACCGCTACGTTCACCATTCTTCTGTTCTTGAGCCTGGTTCGTATTTGTATTGGTATAAAGCAAGAAACTCCACAGGAGCGCTGTTTGGCAGTTGGTCAGCAGCGATCCCTTTTACGGTACAAGCTGCAGCGTCAGTTACAATTGCCGACACACTTCAAACAGGACTTTCAAAAGATTCTCAGGCACCAGTTGTTCAATGGAACAGCGTGCAGTCCGGACTTGCGGATATACGGGTCGTTCGAGTTGAACAGCCACAGACTGAAGTTCTGCGCGAGCAATACTTCGTAACATGCAGCGCTGCGACAAGGAATTCTTACGCGCTACGTGGTGGACTTGCACCGGGCTTGTATCGGATCGATGTTGGACCGCGAACTTCGCCGATCGCCGATCGCAGCGCCGGATGAATGGACCGGTGTTTTATTTTGACGGCAGCCGAATCAATACACTTCAGCGACGGTCTTAAGAATGGTCAAGAACTGATTCAAAACAAATTTTGAATTCCTTTCTGTTTTTGTTCATCGCCGCGAGTCGCGCGCGCAGGGATTCGCGTCCCGAAGCTGTTGGATTTTTTT
>Ga0163144_10019052_pt1 | contig 13831 bp, 10 predicted proteins | sample OliLak19BULKMAT1_FD_123175 | JGI IMG/M metagenome (GOLD analysis project Ga0163144, IMG submission 123175) | Freshwater microbial mat bacterial communities from Lake Vanda, McMurdo Dry Valleys, Antarctica - Oligotrophic Lake LV.19.BULKMAT1 | ecosystem: Environmental > Aquatic > Freshwater >... | reverse complement strand
TTTCTCGAAAAGCACCTGTGGTTTGGCAAGAGCGCCGGCGGGTTCGGCGCCGAGTACAGCCTGCTCCTGGTCGCCGCCGGCATCATCACACGGATGCGCGTGTGCCTGAGCATGTTCATCGGGTCGGCGCTGCTGTACTTTGTCGTCGGGCCCTGGGTCGTCGGCATGGACGTCGCGGCCGCGGCGGCGGGCTCACCCAACGGGTGGATCACCGCGGGCGGCACCACGGTCTACGACAAGGCCACGCTCGTCAAAGACACGGTCATCAACATCGAGGTCGGCAGAACGCTGTTCTTCACCCGCTGGTCGCTCTGGGGCGGCACCGCCCTGATGGTCTCCGCCTCGCTCGCGGCCCTGGCACTGAACTGGAAAACCATCGTCCGCGCCTTCAGCGGCCTGGGTGAGAAGAACCCCGGCACAGACCGCATGGCCAGCATCGAGGTGCCCATGTCCTGGATGATCACCGGCCTGATCCCCATCACGATCCTGCTGGTGGCCGTGCAGTATTACGCATTCCAGATCGCCTGGTGGGCGGGGCTGATCGCCATCGCGATGAGCTTCGTGCTCAGCCTGGTGGCGTGCCGAGCCACCGGTGAGACCGACACCACGCCCATCGGCGCGATGGGCAAGGTCATGCAGCTGCTCTTCGCGTTCATCAAGCCCGGGCAGATCGGCCCGAACCTCGCTAGCGCGGGCGTCGCGGCCAACGCGGCCTCGTCCTCGGCCGATCTGCTCATTGACCTCAAAAGCGGGTACCTGCTTGGTGCCAACCCGCGAAAGCAGTTCATCGCGCAATTCGCCGGGGTGTTCTTTGGGACTATCGCCGTCGTGCCCTGCTGGTTCCTGATGATCCCCAGCAAGGCCGCCCTTGAAGACGAAAAGTACGCGCTGCCCGCGACGCGGCAGTGGGCCGCCGTCGCCGAGCTGCTGACCAAGGGCCTTGACAAGCTGCCCGAGAGCGCGCGGTACGCGATTGTCATCGGCGCGCTCGTCGGCGTCGGGCTTGTGCTGGCCGAGCGGCTGCTTCCGACAAAGGCCAAACGCTTCCTTCCCAGCGCGATGGGCCTTGGGCTCTCGTGGGTCATCCCCTTCGGCAACACCTTCGGCTTTCTGCTGGGCGCGATCATCGGCTGGATCTGGGAAATGACCAATAGGAAGCACGCCCAGCTCTACGCCATCGCCATCGCCAGCGGGCTCATTGCCGGCGAGAGCCTGATGAAAGCGATCCTGAGCATGGCGAACACGGCAATCGGCCTGCTCGGCGGGGGCACACCGTAACGCGCGTCTTGATCACCGCCAGGCCGCGCCGCGCAAGCTCGATAGATAGTCGGGCCAGCGCACTTCGCCCCCGCGCGCCGTACCGTTGCACCCATGCCCGCGATCGAGACGCTCGAACTTACGCACGCCTACGGCTCACGCCGGGCCATTGACCACGTCAACCTCAGCGTGCCCGAGGGGAGCATCTTCGGGTTCCTTGGTCCCAACGGCGCGGGCAAAACAACCACGATCCGCGTGCTGCTGGGCTTTCTGCACGCTACCGACGGGGCCGCGCGCGTGCTGGGCCAAGACTGCTGGCGCGCAAGCCGGAGCATCAAGACTGACGTGGGCTACGTCCCGGGTGACCTGCGCCTGTGGCCGTGGCTCACCGGGCACAGCGCGCTGGGGCTGTTCGGGCGCATCCGCGGGACGGACATCCGCGCACGCGGCCAGAAGCTGGCCGATCGCCTCGGGCTCGACCTCTCGCTGAAGGTCCGGCGGATGAGCAAGGGCACGCGTCAGAAGCTTGGCCTGGTGCTGGCTTTGGCCCACCAGCCACGGGTGCTGATCCTTGATGAACCCAGCAGCGGGCTTGACCCGCTGGTGCAAGATGAGTTTCGCCTGATGCTGCGCGAAGCCGCGGACGCGGGGCGGACGGTCTTCCTCTCCAGCCACACCCTGGGCGAGGTTGAAGACCTGTGCGACCGCGTGGCGATCGTGCGCAAGGGCAAGATCGTCGCCAACGACGCCCTCAGCGCGCTGCGAGCAAGGGCGGGTCTACAGGTGGTGGCACACTTCAAACCCGGAGCAGAGCCGCGCGCCGCAGAGCTGCCCATCGGCTTGGTGCAAGACCAGCCGGCGCCGGGCGTTGCGATCCGGCCCGGGGAGTGGCGCGGACGGCACACCGGCGCGGTGCCCGAGCTTCTGAGGTTCCTCGCCGCACGCACGGTGCTTGACGTTTCGATCGGAAAGCCCGACCTTGAGACGATGTTCCGCGCGTACTACACCATCGGCGAGCCCATCGAGCCCATCGAGCCCATCGAGCCGATCGAGCCGATCGAACCCATCGAGCCTGAAACGCCCAGCCCCACACCTCTCAAGCCGGAGGCCCGCACATGACCGACCGGCTGATCTCAAACATCGGGCCGATCAACCTGGGGCTCGTGCAACGAGCGCTGCGCGAGGTGTCTGGTGCCACCGCGCTGCTCGCGGGCCTGACCGCCGGCGTCAGCTATCTGATGGGCTTCGCGTTCCCGCGGATCCAAGAACGGATACTCGAGCGCGGCGGGCCCACGGCGGCGATGATGCGGTTCCGCGCCGCGTTCCTGGGTGAAGAGTCGGCCGCGGCCCTGCCCGCGCAGATCGCCGCGGGCATCCAGTGGAGCCACCCGGTGCTGTTAGCACTGGTCTTCGCGCAGATCATCGTGGTCTGTACGCGCGTCCCGGCCGGTGAGACCGAGCGCGGGACCATCGATGTGCTGCTGGGCCTGCCCGTCTCGCGCTGGCAGATCTACGTCTCCGAAACGCTGGTCTTCCTGCTCACCTCGCTGGTCATGCTGCTGGCCGCCGCCGGCGGGGCCTACCTGGCCCGCGCGAGCGTCAACCCGCAGGTGCTGGCACCGTGGGAGGGCGTGCAGCGCGTGCTGTGCAACCTGGCCTGCCTGCAGGTCGCGATGATCGGCGTGGTCTGCCTGTTCAGCACGCTCAGCGAGCGGCGCGGCCGCGCGGTGCTCGCCGCCGTCACTGTCGTGCTCGTCTGGATCATCGGCGAGTTCTTCGGCGGGCTTTGGGAGCCGGCCGAGCGGTTCGAGTGGCTCAGCGCACTGCACTATTACAAGCCTCTTGCGGTCCTTCGCGCCGGCGAGCTGCCCACGACCAACATGCTCGTGCTGCTCATCGCGGGCGTGGTTGCGTGGGTCGCGGGCGGAATCATCTTGAGCCGCCGGGCCCTGACGAGCGTGTAGCGCCGACTTGCGGTCGCCAAGGTCAAGAGTTATCGCCCGGCCCGGCCGGGTCCGTCACCTCGCTCGTCCGCGGGTACGCGTCGATGATGTCCGAAAGGTTGTTCACGAAGTCGCACACAAACCCGTCCGGCTCGCTCGGCAGCCGCTTCGCCATCGCGTCAATCGGCGCAAGCACCAAAAACCTCTCGTCCCTCGGCGTTCCGTGCACCAGCGCCAAGCCCTCGCCGTACCCGTCGGTCACGTGACACCACGAAAACTCGCAAACCTGCCGCAGATAATCACCCACCAGCAGCCCCGCGGCCTGGGCCAGCTCGTCCGCGTCCACACGACGCCCCCGCGGCAACGCCCGCCACCACGCGATCGCCAGATCCACCAGCTGCGGCGTCTCAAACCCCTCAGGCACACCCTCAACATCCAGCCCCGACTCCTCCGCAAGCTCGTAGATCAGCCCCATCTTCACGACCATCGCCTGCCAGGTCGCGCGGTCGATCGGCTGAACAACTATTGGGCCGGGAGGCGTGCTCATGGTTCGCAAGGCTAGCCAGTCGCGCACTCCACGCGCAGCACGCATCGCGTCTACAACTTCTCGCTCAGAGCCTGGACCGGCTACCTTCCGCCCATGGCAAGCCCCGCGCAACCAGCCCTCGCCGTCGGCGTCCAGACCGGCTCAAGCCCCACCGTCCGCGAGCTCGCCGACGCCTATCTCATCGATGAGCAGCTCATCCGTGCTGGCGGCGGCAAGAGCGCCATCGAACGTCAGCACGAGAAGGGCCGCCTGACCGCCCGCGAACGCCTCGAGCTGCTCCTTGACGGCGGCGACACACAGCAGCCAGACCAGCTCAAGGGCCGCCTGCCGCGCGGCGGGCCCGACCGCTTCCAAGAGCTCGCGCTCTTCTCGGCCTGGGGCATGTACAAAGAGTTCGGCGGCGCGCCCGGCGCGGGCGTGGTCACCGGCGTCGGCACCATCAGCGGGCGGCGCTGCATGGTCATCGCCAACGACGCGACCGTCAAGGCCGGCGCGTTCTTCCCGATGACTTGCAAAAAGATCATCCGCGCGCAAGAGATCGCCATGCGGGCCCGCTTGCCGCTGGTCTACTTGGTTGACTCTGCGGGCGTCTTTTTGCCTCTGCAAGAGGACGTCTTTCCTGACACTGACGACTTCGGGCGCATCTTCCGACACAACGCCGTCATCAGCGCTATGGGCATCCCGCAGATCGCCGCGATCATGGGCTATTGCGTCGCCGGCGGCGGCTACCTGCCCGTGCTCTGTGACACGCTGCTGATGACCGAGGGCTCAGGGCTCTACCTCGCCGGCCCGGCGCTGGTCAAAGCCGCCATCGGGCAAGAGGTCAGCGACGAAGACCTCGGCGGCGCAACTATGCACGCGGGCATTAGCGGCACCATCGACTTCAAGGAGAAGGACGACCCCGCCTGCATCGCCCGCCTGCGCAGCTTGATGGCCAAGTACCGCCCCGAAACGGCGCACCACGCACCGGCGGCCGCTATCACGACTCTTGCCCCCACACTAGACCCCACGGCCCACGCCCAGCACGTCTACTCGATCTTCACCGACAAGCCCGGCGCGCAGTACGACGTCCGCGACCTGATCGCCTGCTTCGTTGACCGCGCGGACCCCAAGGCCGACACAATAACTAACGCAAACATCGACGCAAGAGCCGACGAGAACCCAGATTTCGACGAGTACAAGTCCGACTACGGCCAGTCCATCGTCTGCGGCTACACACGCATCGCCGGGCGGGCCTGCGGCATCGTCGCCAACCAGAAGCACCTGACCAAGACCGGCAAGGGCATGGTCGAGATGGGCGGGGTCATCTACAACGACAGCGCCGAAAAGGCCGCTCGCTTCATCATGGATTGCAACCAACGAAAAGTCCCCATCGTCTTCGTGCACGATACCACCGGCTTCATGGTCGGACGCGAAAGCGAGCAGGGCGGCATCATCCGCGCCGGCGCCAAAATGGTCAACGCCATGGCCAACTCCGTCGTCCCCAAGATCGTCCTGATTACCGGCGCTTCTTACGGCGCCGGCAACTACGCCATGTGCGGCCGGGCCTTTGACCCCTTCCTCTCGCTCGCCTGGCCAAACGCCAAGTGCGCCGTCATGGGTGCCAACCAGGCCACCGGCGTGCTCACAACCATCGAGGAGGCTAGCCGCAAACGCAAGGGCGAGGCGATCGACGAAGCGACCCGCACGCAGATCTACGGCGCCATCCACGCCAGCTACACCGCGCAGGCCGACATCCGCTACGCCGCCGCACGCGGGTGGGTTGACAGGATTATCCAGCCGCATGAGACCCGCGCTGAGCTGATCGCGGCCTTGAACGCCGCCGCGGGCTGGGATTACTCCCCGCCGTTCAAGACCGGCGTCATCCAGACGTAACAATGTACATTAGTGTGGCTCACCATACCTATGCTACGTTCTTTCTTTGCCTCAGCCTTTTCGGGGGCGGGTATGCAACCAGCCTCTTGCTTCCTGCCTCGCGTGGCGCGAGATTTCAGCCTGCCCGCAAAGGCCTTTCCGCCGTGAATTGGGGCCCTCGGCTCTAGGCCGAATTGGTAAGCCGGCCCTTCAATGGCCTGATGTTGACTCGGCAGTTTCCGACCCGCCTTACCTTGACCAATCACCCGCCCTTGCGGCTCTTCATCCGCCCGAACATCCGGTTCGGTGGCATCTTCGTCGGCACCACCCCGCCGGGGAACTTGCCCGCGTCGGCCTTGGTGTCCATCGCCGCCAGCGGGTTCATCGTCTTGGCCATCCGGTCAAGCAGCGGCTTCGCCGGCTCGGCCGGGGTCTGCCCGTGCATCTGCCCCTGCGACTGACCCTGCACAAAGCCCGGCCCACCCACAATCACTGGCCCCGTCCCGCGCGAGCCAGACCCGCCACGCCCCGGCGGCGGCGGTGAGGCCTCAAAGTCCTGATAGTCCAGCTTCGGCACCTCCGCGTCGATGAGCTTCTCAATCGCCGTCAGCAGCGGACCGTCCTCGGGCGTCACCAGGCTCCACGCCACGCCCTCACGCCCGATCCGCGCCGTGCGCCCGATGCGGTGCACATACACCTCCGCGTCCTCGGGGATGTCGTAGTTGATCACGTGGCTGATGCCCTCAACGTCGATCCCGCGCGCCACCAAATCGCTCGCGATCAGCACGCCCAGCTTCCCGGCCTTGAGCCGCTCCATCACTTTGGTCCGCTTCGCCTGCGCCTTGTCGCCGTGGATCGCGTGCGCGTCGATGCCCTTCTCGACCAGGTACTTCTCCAGGTCGTCCACCGTCCGCTTCATCTTGCAGAAGATCAGCGTGGTGTCGGGCTCCTCGGTCTTGAGCATGTGCACCAGCAGGCGGCGCTTGTCCCACCGCGCCACCGGCAGGTGGTACTGCTTGACGGTTTTGGTCGTCAGCGGCCCGCCGTCAACCGCGACGATCTTCTCGGGGCTCCGCGCAAACTTCTGGGCCAGCCGCTCGATCTCCGGGCTGATCGTCGCCGACACAAACACCGTCTGCCGCTCCGAAGGGCACATGCCCAGAATCCGCCTGATGTCCTCGCGAAAGCCGATATCCAGCATCCGGTCAACCTCGTCAAGAACCGCAAACTTGACGCTGTTGAGGTGCACGTGCCCACGCTCGATCATGTCCATCAATCGTCCGGGCGTGCTCACCACCACCTGCGGTCCGTGCCGCAGCGCGTCGATCTGCTTCTGCATCCGCTCGCCGCCATACACCGCCACGACCTTGATGGGCGTGAACTCGCCCATGTCCTGCATCTCCTGCGCCACCTGCACGCACAGCTCGCGTGTCGGCACCATGATCAGCGCCTGAAACGGCACCTCACGCACCGCGTGATGCAAGATCGGCAGCCCGAAGGCACCGGTCTTGCCCGTGCCCGTCCGCGCCTGGCCCAGCATGTCCTTTCCCTGCATCAGGTGCGGGATCAGCAGCGACTGGATCTTGGTTGGGTGCTTAAAGCCCAGCTCTTCAAGGCCTTTAAGCACGCTGGCGCGCAGCCCAAGGTCCTTGAAGGTGATGCTCGTATCAAAGAGACCGCCCGCGTTCGCCGCCGCGTAGATGTTCGCGTCCGCGCTGTGCGCCGCAGGTGCCTCGCCCTGAACTACCGGTGCGCTGCTGGTGGTCGTGGTGCTGGTCTGCTCAGGGGTCGGGCCGCCGCTGCCGGGGTGCTCGATGCTCATAGGGATGTTCATTCGGTCCTTGCTATCAATCCGACGACCGGCAGCGCCAGGCGGGCCACACGCCCACCGCGGCATCAGCCGCGCGCCAACCCGCCGTGCCGGTGGCCCATTCCGGGGCCCCACCGGGCTTGCCTCCAAAGCCGCAGAAGCCCCGCATCGCCCGGCCACGCCAAGCACCCGCAAGGGCCGCCGTCTCAACGGGTAGACGCGGGCCACGCCCACGATCCGCCCGCTCTGGCACGCCCCGCAAGCGTCGCCAGCCCAGCCCTGAAGCTCACGCCCCAACGCCGCGCCGACCACCACCGCAGACCGCACCGGCTTTGCTTCATCGTATCATCCTCGACGCGTCGATACTGACCCAATGGCGTAGTTGTTAGACGCCGCACGCGCGAAGTCCCGCCAAGTCCCGCCAAGTCCCGCCAAGTCCCGCCATGGGCCCCACGGCACGGGCCCGCCGGCCACGGAAGGCTCCACTTGAACACCAGCCGCATCGAGATCGACCTCGCCGCCATCGACCACAACCTCGCCACCCTGCGCGACTGCGCCCGCGCCGGCGCGCGCGCGCACAACGCGCCAGAGAGCGCGCTGAAGCTCTGCGCCGTCATCAAGCAAGACGCCTATGGCCTGGGTGCCCCGCGCATCGCCAAACGCCTCGCCGCTGGCGGCGCTGACATGCTCGCGGTCTACTGCCTGGCCGAAGCGCGACTCCTGGTTGACCTGCCCATCAGCACGCCCGTGCTCGTGCTCATGCCCGCCACGGGCTTTGACCGCAACGACGCCCTCTACCGCCTCGCCGTCCGTGGCCGCCTGCACCTTGTCGCGCACTCCCTCGAGCACGCCGCCGTCCTCACCGACCTTGCCGCCAAGCTCGGGCTGGTGCTCCCCGTACACGTACAAGTTGACGTCGGCATGACCCGCGGCGGCTGCCTGCCAGATGAAGCGCTCCGCCTGCTTGACCTTGTCGTTCACAGCCAGCGCCTGACCCTCGCCGGGCTGATGACCCACTTCTCAGCCCCCGCCACCGACCCCGCCTTCACCAAGCAGCAGGCGCACCTCTTCCGCGCGTGTATCGACAGCGCCAAGGCCATCCTCACCGACCACGCCAAGGCCCTCCGATTGCGCGGCGGCACACCCGCGATCGTCCACCTCGCCAACACCTGCGCCACCCTCCGCTCGCCGGGCCTCCACGGCTCGATGGTCCGCGTCGGTCAAGGCCTGCTAGGCTACGGGCCTGAGGCCTTCGCTGAGGACGAACCACCCGAGTTCGCCGATGCCGCCAAGGCCCTCAAGCCCAGCGTCCGCTGGCTCTCGCGCGTCGTGCACACACACACCATCCCCGCCGGGTGGCCCGTGGGTTATGACCGCACCTTCACCGCGCAGCGCCTAAGCGTCGTCGGCGTCGTGCCCGTGGGCTACGCCGACGGCTACCCTCGCGCCCTTGGCAACCGCGCGTACGTCCGCCTCACCGGCCTCGCTTCAGACCGTCCGCGCACGCTGGGCGCGCTCGAGACCGCCAGCCCAAGCCAGCACACCTCGGGCGTCTACGCACCCGTCATCGGGCGCGTAAGCATGGACCAGATCACTATCGACCTGACCGACGCGCCCCCGCACTGCCGCGCCGTTGGCGCAGAAGTTGAGCTCGTCGGCACCAACACCGAAGCGCCCAACCACCTCCCGCTGCTGGCGGCCCTGGGCCAGACCATCACCCACGAGCTGCTCTGCCGCATCAGCCCCCACCTTGAGCGCCTCTACGTCAGCAGCGCCGCCCCCGAGCAGCATGACGAGCCCGAGCTGGACGTGACCCTCGCCCTGGCCGCCCGCGCCGCGCGCTTGCGTGACGCCGGCCAGCCCATCGCGCGCGTGAACCCCGAGACTGCGCCGAGCATCGAGCCCGCCGCCAAGTCCGCCGCCAAGTCCGCCCCCCAATCGATCGCGAGCCCGCGCCGCCTGACCAAGACCGGCGCCTAACCGCCCCCACCGCTATCAGCCCCCACCGCTATCAGCCCCCACTAAGCTCATCGCATGTCTCACCAGCCCACCGGGCCCATCCACGAGCACGCACTCACCACAGGACTCGCCACAGGTTTGGACGCCGCCATCGAGCAGGCTCGCAAAAGTCTCCGCGAGGGCGGCATCCCCATCGGTGCCGCGCTGCTCAACCCCCAAGGCGTTATCGTCGCCCTCGGGCACAACCTCCGCCATCAAACCGGCGACCCCACCGCTCACGCCGAGACCGTCTGCGTCCGCAACGCCGGCCGCCGCCGTGACTGGCACACCCTCACCCTGGTCAGCACCCTTAGCCCCTGCGCCATGTGCACCGGCACCGCCATCCTCCACCGCGTGCCGCGCGTGGTCATCGGCGAACGCCGCACCTTTCAAGGTCGCGAGGACTGGCTCGCCGACGCCGGCGTCCGTGTTGATGTCCTTGACGACCCGCGCTGCGTAGCGCTCATGACGGCCTTCATCGCCGACCATCCCGAGCTCTGGAACGAAGACATCGGCGTGCCCTAAGCCCAAGGCATAACCGCGCGTCAAAAGCCCCACAAAGTCCGGCCCCTTGAAGGCGAGCCCCCCAAAGCCCAGCTCAGCAGCACATACCCGCAACCGGACTCTGGGCCCAGCACAGCTACGCCGCAGCCCGATAACCCGGCCGGTCGCCTGTCTGGTCCACCACGCTTGCCGTCGGCCCGTGCAACTTGCAACCGGCGATCGCCACCTCCCGCGCCTGCGCTGAGCCGTGCATCTCGCTCACCCCCAGCAGCCCCCCCGCCGCGTCGTGCAGCGTGAAGTACTGCTGACCGCCGTTGGTCTGCCGCCGCACGTACCGCTCCGCGATCAAGGAGTGCTCTCGGCACGCATCCACGGCCCCAATCGCGTGCCCCTGCAACGCAAACACCTCGCTCTGCAGCAGCCGCTGGCCGCCGCCCGCCCGCAGGCTCCAGTAGTACACGCCCTCGCCCGACTTTGACACGCGGAACTCACCCACAAGAACCTCCCCCGGTTGCTGGCCTTTGGCTTCCCGGCCCGCCGCGCTTACGCGGGTGCACATACATGCTGCCGGCCACCAGACACCCTCGGCCGCAAGACTATCGACTACTGCTTAAAGTCTCTTGCGTTGTATAATCACCGCCACGGCAAAACCACACGCCCGTGGGCAAGGGTTTCCCTCCTACAACAGCGTCTAGCCCTGAGCCCCCTCAGCGCTCTGCCTCACGAACCCCCGGGCCCGTCCGTGGCCCACCCGGTTTCCGCCCCGCGGCAGGACATCCGCCCACGGCACACCAACCATCAGCCATGCCCATTACGCCGACATCCCTCCTCGCCCTCATCGCCACTTGCGCCGCACGCGCGTTCCTGCCCACGCTCGCGGCTCTCGCCCTCGTCGCCTCCAGCGCTGCCGCCACCGCCTGCGCCGCCCCTGCCGCCGCCGCCTTGACCGACCCACGTCTCGACGCCGACTCAGGCCGCGCACTCGTCACCTACGCCCCGGGCATCCCCTGGGACCATCAGCACATGATCCTCGAGCTCCGCATCGCTGACATGCGTGCGCCCAAGCTCGATGGTGTCGCCACCATCACCAGCACCTGCCGCCTCACCGCCGCCGCCGTCATCGCCTTTGACGCCCGCGAGACCATCGCCGTCACCAGCGTCACCGTCAACCAAAGGCCCGCCACCTTCAACCACCAGAACAACCGCCTCACCATCAACCTGCCAGACGCGCCCGCCCCCCACAACGCCACCATCACCACCCGCATCGTCTACACCGCTGAAAATCCCCAAGGCAACGGCGTCGGGCTCGTGTGGCTCACCGGCGCGCGCCGAGGCACAGACGCCGACGACGCACCCGCCCGCAACCCCCAAATCTTCAGCCAGGGACAGGCCAACTGGAACAGCTTCTGGTTCCCCTGCCATGACTTCCCCAACGACCGCCTCTCCACCGAGCTCATCGTCGACGCCCCGGAGGGCTTTGACGTCATCAGCAACGGCAAGCTCCTCTCACAACAAACACTCACATCTACCGCCACCACCAAGCCGCTCGTCCGCTGGCACTGGAAGCAAGACCTGCCCCACCCCGCCTATCTCGTCATGCTCGCCGTCGGCAAGTTCGCCAAGGCTGATCTCGCCCTCCCGCCGCCACCGTCAGACGCCGGCGCCTCCATCCTCGCAACCCTCGCTGCACCCGGCACGACCATCGCCCCCGCCAAGCCCACCTCGTTCATTACCGCCCTGCCCATGCGCGTCTACGGCCCGCTCGGCACCGAGAAGACCCTCGCCACCAACTTCGCACGCACCGGCGCGATGGTCCGCTTCTTCGAAGCACTCTTCGACGAGCCCTACCCCTGGGACAAGTACGACCAGATCATCGTCCGCGGCTTCCGCTGGGGCGGCATGGAGAACACCTCCGCAACCATCCTCGCCGAATACGCCGCCACCGGCGACCTCGGCGACCACGACGACCTCATCGTTCACGAGATCGCCCACCAGTGGATCGGCAACCTCATCACCTGTGCAAGCTGGGAGCACCTCTGGCTCAACGAGGGCTGGGCCACCTTCGCCGAGTGGCTCTGGGTTGAGCACACACAAGGCCGAAAGGCTTACAACAAAGCGGTCACCGACGCGATGCGCAAGCTCACCATCCTTCCGCTCGAACCCCTCCCCGCTGGCGTGCCCATGGTCAGCAAGCTCTACACAGAGCCTGACGACACCTTCGAAAAGGCCGAAGACCCCTACGTCCGCGGCGGGCTCGTCCTGCACGCAATCCGCCGCCGACTGGGTGACGAGGCCTTCTTCCGCGGCGCGCGCCTCTTCATCGACCGCCACCGCCTCACCAGCGTCGAGACCGACCAATTCCGAATCGCCTTGGAAGACGCCAGCGGCGAGCCCCTGGAACGCCTCATCGATGAGCTGGCCAAACGCCCCGCCTTCCCCAAGCTCACCGTCAAGCTCCGCCGCGACAACGCCAAAGGCGAGGTTGAGGTGACCATCACCCAGCGCCAGACCATCAACCCCAGCAACCCCGCCTACGAGCTGCTCGTGCCCGTCCGCATCACCGCCGCCAACACCAATACCATCACCACCTTCACCATCCGCACCGACCGCCGAGAAGCCACCGAAATCCTCACGTTCCCCGGCACCATCGCCAAAATCGAAGTAGATCCCGACCACGCCATCCTCGGCCAGATCGAAATCGACGATTAACCCCGCCCTATCCCGCTCTTCCCCCACCGGCCCCGCCGCCACTACCCGCTTTGCCCGCAGGCGAGCGCCCCCGCGGCGCGATAGACTCGGGCCATGCTCAAGCCCGCTTTCTCCACCGTTGCCTGCCCAGAGTGGACCCTTGATCGCGTCGCCCTCGCCGCTGGCCGCCTTGGCTTCCTCGGCGTAGAGCTGCGCACCTTTGACGTCTCCAGCCGCCGCTTCGCCTGCGACCCCGCACTGACAGACCCCGCCAAAACGCGCCGCCTGATGGCCGACGCTGGCGTCGAGGTCTGCTCCATCGCCACCGACTGCTTCTTTGACGCCCTGGTCCTCCCGCCCGTAATCGGGCACGTCATCTCCGATACTGAGGTCGAAATCCGCCGCGCAAAACGCGCCATCGATCTCGCCGCAGAGCTCGGCGCGCCGGTTGTCCGCGTTTACGGCTTCCGCATCCCGGGCGTTGACTCACGCAAGACCTGCGTCGCCCGCATCGCCGACCGACTCCGCTTGGTCGTTGACCACGCCGACAAAACCGGCGTCAAGCTCGCCCTGCAAAACGCCGGCTCCTTCGCCACCGTCAGCCACGCCATGGAAATCATCGACGCCGTCAACCACCCGCTGCTCCGCCTGAGCTATTGCGTCGCCGCTGGCACCCTCGCCGGTGAGAGCCCCTCCGCCGCCCTTACCCGCCTCGTTGTCGCAGGCGTAGACCGCCTCGCTCACCTACGCGTTAAAGACCTTCGCGACGGCCAGCCCGTGCCCCTTGGCACCGGCGGCGTGCCCGTCCGTGCCGCCCTCACCGCCGCCACCGCCACCCTCGCCCGCGCTGATAGCTGGTGCATCTTTGAGTGGGACCGCGCCTGGCTGCCCGACATCGGTGACCCCGACTTCGCCCTCGAACACGCCTCACGCACGCTCTACCAGTGGCTCGCAACCCCCGCCCCGCACAACAGCGCCCACTCAAGCACAACCCACTCCGCCACCCTCGCAGCCGTGTAACATCTCTTCCTTTGCCTCTTGCCTTTCCCTCTTGCCTTTGCCTCTGGCCAAGCAGGTTCCCAACCCGCCCAAAACGCCTTTCCCGCCCCGCTCCTCGCCCCCGACCTCAACCCCGCACCATGCCCAAGCGCGCGCCAAACCCGCGCCCGCTCCCAGCGCCACCTGCGGCCCTTGCCGGCGCGGAACTCAGCCAATGGGTCCTGCACGCCT
>Ga0163144_10019051_pt1 | contig 13832 bp, 8 predicted proteins | sample OliLak19BULKMAT1_FD_123175 | JGI IMG/M metagenome (GOLD analysis project Ga0163144, IMG submission 123175) | Freshwater microbial mat bacterial communities from Lake Vanda, McMurdo Dry Valleys, Antarctica - Oligotrophic Lake LV.19.BULKMAT1 | ecosystem: Environmental > Aquatic > Freshwater > Lake... | reverse complement strand
TCGTCGTCAGAAGTATTCGTCTTCTCGTCTTCTCGTCTTCTGAAGTATTCGTCTTCTCGTCTTCTGAAGTATTCGTCTTCTCGTCTTCTGAAGTATTCGTCTTCTCGTCTTCTGAAGTATTCGTCTTCTCGTCTTCTGAAGTATTCGTCTTCTCGTCTTCTCGTCGTCAGAAGTATTCGTCTTCTCGTCTTCTCGTCTTCTCGTCTTCTGAAGTTAAATACGTAATCCCCACTTTCCGAGGTCCATCCATGCGTGTCCGCCGATACATCGTTCTGCTTCCTCTCGCGCTTACCGCCTGTGGCTATAATACAATCCAGGGGTACGACGAGACGGCAAGCTCCGCCAAGCAGCAAATCGAGGTTCAGCTGCAACGACGGGCCGATCTGGTGCCCAACCTGGTCGAAGTGGTCCGTGGCCAGGCCAAGCAGGAGTTAGAGGTCTTCACACAGGTCGCGCGGGCACGCTCCGGGCTGATCGATGCCGTGCAGAAGGGCGATCCGCGTCAGATGGCCGAAGCCAACGAAGGGCTCACGACCGCCGTGCGTGGGCTCATGATTCAGGTGGAGGCGTATCCGACCATCAAGTCCGACCAGGCCTTCTTGCGGCTGCAGGACGAGTTGGCCGGGACAGAGAACCGCATCGCGGTCTCGCGCACCGACTACAACGGCGCAGTGGAGACGTACAATGCCTACATCCGCAAGTTTCCGCAGGTGCTGACGGCGAAAGTGCTGGGTTCCAAGCCCCGCGAGTATTTCGAAGTGACGAACGCGGCGGCCAAGGACGCGCCGAAGATCGATCTCACGAAGTAGGATCGGCCAGAAAGGAGTGCGGCGCCCGGCAACGGGCGCCGTTTTTCTTGGGATCCCGGTTCAAATCTCCCGGAAGGGTATCGCGCGAAGAGTGGCCATCGCAGAGTTCATCGAATTGGAGTACAATCGAGAGTGCCGAAATTCGCGTCGCGGAGAGCGACATTCCCGAATTGCCAGCCGACGGCCAGCGGGCCACGCGGCGACTGACAGGCGACAGCATATGGTGCCGCGCTCGCGACCCCGCGGCTCGACTGCGTCAACAAATCGTGGGATAACTCCATGCCAAGTACGGGATTCCTAATGCGATTTCGCCGGATAATGCGGCGCAACGCGCTCATCGCGTGCACCGCGCTCGTCTCGCTCACCGGCTGCGCCCGCGAGGCGCCGACCCCCGATCCGCAACTCGTAGCGCAGTGGTTGCGTTCGTCCCTCGCGTTCGTTCGCAGTGAGCGACTGGGCCCGGCGGTAGCGGCGCGCATTTCCGCCTACGCATCCGTCGCGCTCTACGAGGGGTATGCGTCCGACTCCGACTCTCGGCTGCGCTCCATGGCCGGGCAGCTCAACGGCCTCGCGACAGTGCCCGTTCCACCCGAGGGAGGCTCCGTTGACGGAGCCACCGTGGCCTCCGAAGCGATTCGGGTGGTACTCGATTCGCTCTTCCGCGATGGCTTTGCCAGCACCCGACGCACGATTGACTCACTCGCCAAGGCGCAGCGCGGCGCACGCGAATCCGCTGGGGTGGCCACCTCCGAGCGCCACCGCTCGGTGCTGCACGGGCATGCCTTGGGCGAAGCGATACTCGCCTGGGCAGCGGTGGACAGCTTCTTCGCCACGCGCGGCCGCCCATGGATACCACCCGAGGGGCGCGGCACGTGGGAGAATACGGCGACGGTCGACCAGTATGTCCCCCAGATGTTGTCCGGGCAGTCCGACCTAGTGGTCACCAACAACCCCAACGCCGCGATCGATCTCGAGCGCGTGTCCGAGAAATGGGTCTTCACGAATCGTCCAAAGGCGGTGGGAAGCAATACGCTCCCCACCTTCAACCCCGTGCGTCCAACCGAACCGTACTGGGGAAAGTTGCGCACCTTCGTGCTTCGCGACGGCGACGAATGCGCGCCGAGCGCTCCGCCTGCGTACTCAGAGGCGCCCGGTTCTGACTTCTGGAAGATGGGAAAGGAGTTCGCCGACACCGTTGGCGCGCTCACGCCGGAAAAGCGACAGATCGCACTCTTCTGGGCCGACAATCCGGTGGCTACCGGCACACCGGGCTTCCACTGGATAAGTCTAGTCAACCAGATGATCCAGGCTCGTCGCCTAACAGCGGACGAGGCAGTGGAAGTCAACGCGATGACCTCGTTGGCCATCGCCGACGCCTTCATCGGTTGCTGGCGCACGAAGTACCAGACATCGGTCGTGCGTCCTGTGACCTACATGCACCGGGTGTTCGATCGCGCCTTCGCGACCGTGATCCCGACTCCACCCTTTCCGGAGTACACCTCGGGTCACTCGGTGCAGTCGGCTGCCGCCGTCGAGGTGCTCGGTGCCACGTTAGGCAATGCCATACCCTTCGTGGACTCCTCGCAGGTGGACATCGGTCAGCCACCGCGTGCCTTCGCATCGTTTGTTGCGGCGCGCGATGAGATGGCGATCTCCCGCGTGTACGGCGGTGTACACTACCTGCCGGCGGTGATCAATGGCGTGGCGCAGGGGAAGTGCATCGGCCAACAGGTGCTGTCACGTCTGAAGACACGGACGGGTGCGTGAGCGCTTGCCGTCGACGCACCGTGTGGAGGACTACCCGACGCATGAATTACGTCGCCTTGCTTCTGGCGACCGGTTGCACGTCGGCCGAGCCGATCGACACCTCGTGGCATCAGGACGCCCACTATCGCTGGCGCGATCTCGCCGTTGCATCTGGCGGACAGGACGGCTTTACTCTGCTCACGTCGCAGGCCACGGGCCTCACGCACCGCAACGATGTGGATGACGCGCATGCGATGCTCAACCGGAATCTCCTCATCGGCGCCGGCGGTGCGATCGGCGACGTCGATGGTGACGGACGACCGGACGTCTTCCTGGCCTCGGTCGAGCGCAGGGCGGCGCTGTACCGCAACGACGGAAACTTTCGGTTCACCGACGTCACCGCGTCGAGCGGAATAGTGACCGAGGCAGTCGCCACCACGGGCGCCGTGTTCGCGGACGTGGACGGCGACCGAGACCTCGATCTCATCGTCGGGTCGTTAGGAGGGCCCCTCATGCTCTGGTCCAACGACGGAAAGGGTCACTTCACCGACGCTACAGCGGCGAGCGGACTGACCGGGGGCTACGCGGCCACCACCCTCACGCTGGCCGACGTCGATGGCAACGGCACGCTCGACCTCTATGTCGCGACGTATAAAAAGCGCAACGCGCTCGACGCCTTTCCGCCGCAAGCACGCGCCTTCGACCAAGTGGTGAAGAAGATCGATGGGCGATACGTGGTCGTGGATCCCTGGAAGGCCGAGTATCGCATCGACGAGCGCCCCGATCTGGGAGGCATCGTTCGCTCCCAGCGGGCCGATGTCGATTTGTTTTTCCTCAATGACGGCCATGGTCGCTTCACCCGCGTGCCGATTGTCGGCCCGCGATTCCTGGGCGAGGACGGCACCCCCCTCGCCGCCGAGCCCGACTTCTTCACGTTGGCGGCGCGCTTCTACGACGTGAACGGCGACGGCGCGCCCGACCTCTACGTCTGCAACGACTTCGAAGATCCCGACCAGTTCTGGCTCAACGACGGCAAGGGAAACTTCCGGCTTGTTTCGCCCTTTGCGGTGCGCGAAACGAGCAATACCTGTATGTCGGTCGACTTCGCAGACGTGAACCGAGATGGACACACGGACCTGTTCACGACCGACATGCTCAGCCCGACGCTCGAGGCACGCCAGCGCCAGATCCCGACCCATACCCCTCTGCCCAAGCGCGTAGGGCTGACGCCCGACCGGGGTCAGTGGATGCGGAATACGCTGCAGCTGGCGAGAGGAGACGGCACCTGGGCCCAGGTGGCCGATTTCGCCGGCGTATCCGCCACCGACTGGTCATGGGGAGCGGCCTTCCTCGACGTCGATCTCGACGGCTTCGAGGACCTGCTGGTGGTGAATGGCCACCGCTGGGACATTCGAGACGCCGACACCTTCGAGCGCATCCGCAACAGCTTTCCGCGGGTCCCGTGGAACCTTGAGCAAGGTGAGTTTCCACGTCTCGCGGCCAAAAGCGTGGCCCTACGCAACAATGGCGACGTGAGCTTTCGCGACGTGAGCCGCGAGTGGGGGTTCGGCGTAGACGAGGCGATTTCCCAAGGCATCGCGCTCGGCGACCTGGACGGGGATGGTGACCTCGACGTGCTGGTCACTCGGCTTAGCGCACCGTCCGTCGTCTATCGTAATGAGAGCAGTTCCGCCCGAGTGGCGGTGCGGCTCAAGGGAACTGCGCCGAACCATGCTGCCGTCGGAGCTGTCGTCCGCGTCCGTGCTCCCTCGCTGCCCGAGCAGTCGCGTGAGGTGACGGTCGGTGGGTACTACCTCTCCGGAAGCGACACGCAGCTCGCCTTCGCGACCGGCAATGATTCGTTGGTCACGATCGATGTGCGGTGGCGAGATGGGCGGCGAAGCACGCTTCGTTCGGTGAGACCCAATCGACTATACGAGATCGACGAAGCCGGTGCGTTAGGCGATGCCCCCGTGCCCGCTGACTCGGTTCTGCCCCTCTTCGAGAATGCCACGGCCTTGCTCGGCGGGCACTCGCACGTGGACTCGCTGTATGACGATTATCGTCGGCAACCCCTGCTCCCCAATCGATTGAGCCAGCTCGGGCCGGGGGTGAGTTGGATCGACAGCGATGGCGACGGCCGTGAGGACCTGATCGTCGGCACCGGGCGCGGCGGCGCACTCTCTGTGCTGCGAAATACCAGATCGCGCTTCGCCCTGCTTCCGGGGCCTAGTGCCACCGCGCAGTGGGACCTAACCACCATTCTCCCCGTACCCGACGGAGAAGGCGGTACGATGCTGCTCGTCGGGCAGTCAAGCTACGAGTCGTTGTCGCCGCAGGACGCGCTTGGCGTACCATCCGTGCTCGGTTACTCCCTGCGAGGCGGCGCAGTTCAAACGCCGGTGACCATCGCATCGCCCGAGAGCGCGAGCGTCGGTCCGATGGCACTCGGCGACGTCAATGGCGACGGGACGCTCGATTTATTCGTCGGGCCTCGCGTGATTCCTGGTACCTGGCCCTTTCCAGCGCCGTCGCGACTCTTCCTTCGGTCGGCAGACGGTCGTTTGGTCGCCGACTCAGCCAACACGAAGGTGCTTGCATCGCTCGGACTCCTGTCGGCCGCGATCTTTGCCGATCTCGACGGCGACGGTTGGCCGGATCTGATCGTCGCCGCAGAATGGGGACCCGTGCGGATCCTGCGTAACGAGCGCGGCCGCCTAACGAACGTGACGCGCGAATGGGGAATGTCCGATCGCTCAAGCCGGTGGAACGGACTGGCGGCCGGCGATTTTGACGCGGATGGACGGCTCGATCTGGTGGCAACGAGTTGGGGACTCAACGTGCCATGGTCCGCCTCTCCGCAGCGACCGTACGAACTCGTGATCGGCAATTTCGGCGCAGGTGGTCCGGGGCTGGTGTTCGCCAGGATCGACTCGCTCACCGGGCGTGAGATGCCCGAGGAGTCATTTTCGCGGCTGGGTGTCGTTCTCCCCGACGTGCGGGAGCGCATTGCCACCTTCGCCGATTACTCCAGGCTGACGGTGGACGAGGTGCTTGGTGAGGTCGGCAAGACATTCGCGCGAGTCGGCGCGACAACCTTCGAGCATACGCTTTTCCTGAATCGCGGAGGCAGGTTCGAAGCGCGCCCCCTGCCGAGAGCAGCGCAGATGGCTCCGGCCTTTGGAGTTGTCGTTGTCGACTTCGATGGCGATGGACGCGAGGACCTGTTCCTGGCGCAGAATTTTTCGCCGACCGAAATCGGTACCATGCGCTTCGACGCAGGAGCGGGGCAGATACTTCTCGGGGATGGCCGCGGGGGCTTTCGAGCTTTGGGGGTGCGCGAGTCCGGCATCTCCGTGCTCGGTGATGGTCGCGGCGCGGCTGCCGCCGACTACGATGCCGATGGTCGGGTCGATCTCGCGGTCGCACAGAATGGCGCAGCCACGACTCTCTGGCACAATAACCGCGGCGCCGTCGGCGTTCGCGTGCGCGCCGACGCGGGTTCGGGTAACCCGCTGGGTGTAGGCGTCCAGTTGAGGGTCCTCGCCGGAGATGCTCGTGGTCCCGTGCGCGAGGTGAGGGCGGGGAGTGGTTACTGGTCCATGGACGGCGCCGCGACGGTGCTCGCGCTGCCGCGAGGCGCGAGCGCGCTCTGGGTGCGGTGGCCAAGGGGTCGGGAGCAGACCGTCGAGCTCAGTCCGGGACAGCGCGACGTTTTACTTCGCGCTCCTCGCTAGGCTGCGACTATCAACAACATATAGAAGGTTTAATTCCGACCACGTCTGAACGCTAGGTGCCTACTTTCCGGCCAGCGCCAACTCAACAACGGCGCGGAATTCGGCGAGGTGCGTGGGTCCGACCAACTTGTGCGTTCCGATGAAAAAGGTCGGCAGCGACTCGACGCCGGCCGCCTTGCTGCGCGCCATGTCGGTTCGTACCAGCTTGGTCGACAGCGCTCTCTCGGTGCAGAGCCGAAGCGGTCCGGCGTCGGCACCGGCGGCTATTGCGAGCGAATCGAGGAAAGGTCTCGCATCCGGGAGATCCTCCCACTGCCTCTGTGTGGCGAAGATCTTCTCGTACGTCTCCCAGAACTTGCCCTGCACAGACGCACATCCGCCGGCAATCGCCGATGCCATGGCATTCAGGTGCTCGGGCTGAGGCATGTTGACATATGCCATTCGCACCCGACCCGTCTCGACGTAGTCCTTGCGCAGTACGGAGAACACCTCGTCGTGCCACTCTTTGCACTTTGGGCACTGAAAGTCGCTCGCGATAACCACCCACACCGGCACGGTTGCATTCCCGAGCACACGGCCCCGGTCTGCGCGGAGCGTGAAGGAATCGACTCGGGTGTCTGCTTTCAGGCGCTCAGCGAGGCGCTCCTGAATCGACCACTCCTCCGGTGTCGACTTTGGCGAGCCGCAGCCAAGTGCGATGCCTGCGATCACGAGTACGCTCGCCAAGGCGCGGAACCGTGCTGCCGGACGCTCCGTACGCGATGCTAGGGTGCGAGACGTTGGAATACGGGGACGATGCATTGTCGAATCTACACACTCGACTCGGGGACGCATAGCGAGTGTGTCGCCGAGCAGGGTCGACGCTCTCAACCCGACGGCGTGACCCCTGCGCCTACCGTTTCCGTCGCGATGGCCCGGTGCGAGTCCAGATAACGATGACGCCACAGCCGGCACTTCGTCCCGCGTATTCTCCGGGTACGTCGGTCGGACCCGTGTACACCTCGATACCCTCGATATCGCGGATGGCGGTGCTGGGGCCGAACAGATTGTCGAGTCGTTCATCGACGATGTAGTCTGGGTGGCACCGCATGGGCGCTCTCGCCATACGAATGGAACAGCCGAAGCCCCCTCCCCCACAGTCCATCTGCACACCGCGCAGTCCGCGCATCGCATCCTGAAGTGAGGCGTGGCCCGCCTTTTCGATATCTTCGCGCACCACGTACTGGCCGCGACCGATCTGTCGGCGTCGCTCGAAGTCGACGAATCGCGGCATCGGTGCCCTGAGCGCCTTGACCGCCACGGCTGGAAGCGTCTGCGCCGCAGTGCGTCCGACGGCGGTGGAGTCGAGTTCGATCACGCGCGACATCGCCTCGTTGCGGGCGAGGGCCACGATCACCATGAGCGGGGGGAAGCCGCGCCCCCGCACCAGCAGACGCACAATGCCGACCGGCAGCTTCTCGAAGACAAAGGCACCGAGTGAATCGCTCACCACCGTGCGCTCATCGCCCAAGTGGATGATGTCGGCGTTGGCGACGACCGCTCCGGAGCTGATGTCCACGACCTTGCCGGTGAGTTGGCCGTTCCCCTTTTGCGCCAACGCCGCGCCCCACGGCACGAGGACCGCACATGCGACCCCGACCATAGGGTGAAGGCGTGAAACCATTTGGAACGCTCCGGGAAGCCGGTCACCGAGCAGAGGGCGGGACGTGGAGGTGTGGACTCCGGCAAGAAAAGCTTAATTTCGAGGACTAGGGTTGCCGAGTGCCCGGGTTGGTGCTACGATAGGTCCGCGTCCTTCCTGTCTGTCTTCGATATGATTCCGCGAACGCTCACTCTCACTCACGCGCTGCTGCGCGAGGGAGCGGATCGGCGAGATGCGCCGGTACAATCATCTGACGCATAAGTACAGGGAAACGTTCGGTTGTTCAATACCGATCTTTCGTAGCTGCATGCCGAATACCGGCTAACTCCGGCATCGGACTGTAGTAGGTATCCACCCACCCGTTAGGGAGGTTTGATCATGCAAGTGGAACGTGTGTTGATCCACCGGCTGTTGCGAGTGGCCGGAGCTGTCGCCGCACTAACGTTGTTCGCCGGCACGGCTTGGGGTCAAAGCGTCGTCTTTTCTGGAAGGGTCGTCTCTGCCGGAACGCCACTCGGTGGCGCAAGTGTCGGCATTCCGGAATTGGGAGTCGGTGCGATTACGTCTCTCGACGGTCGCTACAACTTCACGCTCGATATTTCGAAAACGACCGGACGTACGGTCAACATGGTCGCGCGCTACATCGGGTTCAAACCCGTGCGACTTCCGATCGTGCTCGCGGTTGGCCGGGTGGAAAAAGATTTCGACCTCGAGAAGGACGTGATGAATCTCGAGCAGATCGTGGTCACTGGCGTTAGCGACGCCACGTCACAGAAAAAGACGGCGTTTTCCGTTGCGGTAGTCGACGCCGCGCAGTTGAAAGACGTGCCCGGGGTGTCGCCGCTGGCGAGCCTCAGCGGCAAGATTGCAGGTGCCAGCGTCGTAACGGTGTCCGGACAGCCAGGTGCTGCGCCCGCCATCCGCTTGCGTTCTCCGGCCAGCATCACGGGCCGCACCGATCCGCTCATCATTATCGACGGCACCATTACCCGCCTATCGCTGGCTGATATCGCGTCGGAAGACATCGAGCGCGTCGAAGTCATCAAGGGGGCTGCGGCAAGCTCGCTCTACGGCTCCGATGCCGCCAATGGTGTGGTGCAGATTTTCACCAAGCGTGGTGGGAGCCTGGCCGAAGGGCAGACCTACTTCACCGCACGCAACGAATACGGCCAGAGCTATCTCCCGCGAAAGGTGCCGGGCAACCAGTCGCACGCGTACAAGAATCTCGCCAACGGCGACTTCGATCGCGACGCGAACGGTAGCCGCGTGAGAAAGGCCGACGGAATCTCCGACAACGCCTACAAGCAAACGTTCGACCAGCTCGACCAGGTGTTCAGGCCCGGCACGAAAATGACGAATTATGTCTCAATAGGCCAGCGCCGAGGCGCAAACAACTTCAGCGCATCGTTGCAGAACACACAAGAGGGTGGCGTGCTCGACATTCTGACGGGGTACAGCCGCCAGAACTTCCGGCTCAACATCGACCAGGCGCTGTCCGACAAAATCGACGTCTCGACCGGTGCGTTCTACGGGCGCTCACGCGCCGATCAGGGAGAAGACACGGGCATTTTCTTCGGTCTTCGTTTCCTCGAACCGAACATCGACTTGCGGGCGAAGAACAAGGACGGCACGCCGTTCAACGCCATCATCAAGCAGCCGCCGCAGTCGGGCAATCTGGTGAATCCCCTCTACGGGCTCGCGCAGCGTGAGATTTCGAACGACCGCGACCGCTTTACCGGCACGCTCAGGGTGCGCTACCGGCCACTGAACTGGTTGACCGCCGAGAGCAACTTCAACTACGACGTCGCCAACCAGAACTACAAGCGGCTCAGACCCCTGGGATTCCTGAGCTCCGCAGGCGCAAAGGACAAGGGCGAGCTTTTCCAACGGGTCGACAGCGACCGGTCGTACAACACCGGCGCAACGCTGACGGCTGTAAAATCCTGGAAATGGCTCACGAACACGTCAAAAATCGCCTACGTGTACGAGGATCAGATCAACTCCAATGTCAACGTGAGGGCGACGGCGCTCACGGTGCCGAGGGTGACCGAATTCTCAGCCGCTTCCCCCGATCCCAACACTCCGATCCTGCCGGGCTCGAGAACGGAAACGCTCCGCGCCAGGAACGCCTTCTTCGTGTCAACGTTCGAGATCAAGGATCGCTACATCATCGACGGCGTGATTCGTCGCGACGAATCCTCGCTCTTCGGTGTCAGGCAGCGCGCACAGACGTACAATCGCCTCTCCGCCGCCTATCGCGTGTCCGAGGACTTCAAAATCCCCGGGGTGGATGAATTCAAGCTGCGTGCTTCGTATGGAACGGCGGGACTCCGTCCGATCTTCGACGCACAGTATGAAACGCTGGAGATTGTTGGTGGAAGCCCGCAAAAGGTCCGGCTCGGCAACCCCGATCTTAGACCGGCCTTTTCGACCGAAAAGGAATACGGCTTCAACCTCAACTTCCTCCAGAAGTTCACGCTCGAGTACAGCTTTTCCGACAAGGTCACCAAAGACCAGATCCTCGACGTGCCGCTCTCTGCCGGCGCCGGATACCGCACCCAGTGGCTGAACGCCGGCACGCTCGTCGGCAACACGCACGAGCTGGCGGCTAGCGCGCTCCTGCTGGCGAAGACGGACTACTCCTGGCGGGTCACTGTTGTCGCCGACCGTACCCGCTCGCGCATCACGGAGCTCAGCGTACAGCCGTTCCTCACCGGTCCCGATGCTACGACGTCGTTTTTCCGCGTCGCCGCAGGCGAGAAGTTCGGCGTGCTGTATGGGGAACGCTGGATCAGGACGGCCGAACAGCTAGCCACGACGTTGGCCGCCAAGAAGCTTGCGGGTGCTGCTGGCGACTATGTCAGAAACGAAGAAGGGTTCTTCGTGCTCAAATCGGCCAAGGGCACAGTCAACGAACGGCCGCTCAAGGCCTTCTTGGCATCCGGCTCTTCGCTGCAGGCTATCGGCGACATCAATCCCGACTTCAACCTAGCGGTCAACAACAGCCTGCAGTGGAAGGGGCTTTCGCTGAACGCGCTGGTCAACGTGGTGCAGGGTGGCAACATCTATAACCTGACACGCCAATGGCCGTTCAATGAAGAGCGCGACCCGGTCTTCGATCAGCGTGGCAAGCCGCAGGCGGAGAAGAAGCCAGTGAACTACTACCAGGTCTTCTACAACGGCATCAATGCCAACGATTACTTCGTGGAAGATGGTTCCTTCGTTCGCCTCAGCGAGCTGTCGCTGAATTGGACCTTGCCGAAGTCATGGGCGAATGCCATCAGGCTTGGTGGCGTCCAGGCCCCACGACTAGGAATTGTCGGCCGCAATATCTGGACGAAGACCAACTACAAAGGATACGACCCGGACGTGACTGGCGCCGGCGGCGTGGAGGGCGGCGGTAGCAAGCCGTTCGCGTACCGAATCGACTACTTCAGCTATCCGGCCTACCGGTCATTCACTGCTATGCTCGAATTCGGCTTCTGAGCCGAGAGCCCCCTCTCAGGAGACTGAAACCAATGAAAATGACTCTTCTTACCCGGGCGATTTGCCTTTCCGCTACGGTCGCCGTCGCGGGGTGCAATGAGCTCGATGTCGTGAATCCGAATGCACCAGATGCCCGGCGCGCCCTATCAGATCCCGCTGCGCTCGAGGCGGTTGCCGGCGGTACCATGCGCACCTGGTTCACTGGCTACGAAGGCATGATGGCCGTCGGGCCGCTGACCACGATCGCCGACACATATTCGTCGTCGTGGAACAACTTCTTCATGCTGTACATCAACAGCCAGGACGCCGACGGCACGCGCAACTCACGCCCATGGAAGAACGATCCAGCGGCGCAGGAGCGGCTCAATCTCGAATGGTTCTGGACGCGGTACTACGGTGTCGCCTCGTCTGCGTCAGACGTGCTCAAGGCCATTCGCACGGACAAGGTCGTCGTCAACAGCGCGTCGGATACCAAGCGTGCCGAGACGATTGCTGCGTTCATGCTCGCCGCCGCGCACTCCGGTATCGCCCTGAATTACGACAAGGGCTTCATCATCGACGAAACGACGGACGTCACGAAGTTGGCGTACTCGAATCGGAAGCTGATGCGCGACGCCGCACTAACGAAGTTGGACGCAGCGATTGTACTCGCCAATGCCAACACATTCACGACGCCGGCGGCGTGGACCAATGGCCGTAGCTACAGCAATGTCCAGATCGCCCGCATTGCGAACACTATGGCGGCAATGACGCTCGCCTATTACCCACGTGACGCGGCCGAAAACGCCACCGAAGTGGACTGGGCACGCGTGGCTTCCTACGCCTCCAAGGGGATGTCAACCGGTGCGGCATTCGACTTCGTCTTCGTCGGCGATGGTTGCGTCTCCTGGTGTCACGAAGTGCTGGTCTGGTTCAATTCCATCGATACGGGCGTCATCCACACCCGCGTTGCGACCTTGCTCGACCCCGTCACCCAGAAGGATCCATATCCGGTGGGCGGCAATTCTCAGCCGAACTCGCCAGACAAGCGTTTAGGCGATGGCACCTTCGGTGATGCGAGCATCGTCGATGGCTTTGGCACCATTCCGGTTGAAGAAGGCAGCACGCCGGGCACGGACTTCAGCTACTCCACCTATGAGCTCTTCAGCTCGTCCCGCGGACAGTACCATCAGTCGAACATCGGACATGTCCGCTACGATCTGAGCCGCAACCAGGATCCGACCGGCATTTACGGCGGCTTCGGACCGGCGCCTGTGATTTCGGCGGCGCAGAATGACCTTCTCTGGGCCGAGGCGCTTATTCGGGGCGGCGGCAGTCTCGCTTCCGCAGCCACGTACATCAACAACACGCGCGTTACCCGTGGTGGACTTGCACCGGCTACGGCGGGCGACGGTGTCACTGGGCTCCTGACCAAGCTGTACTACGAACAAGACGTTGAGCTGCTCGGACTCGGCGCCACAGGGTTTTATAACAGGCGTCGTCTTACCGGTGGCCTGCGCGCGGGAACGCCGCGTGAAATGCCGGTTCCAGCCAAGGAACTGGGCGTGCGGGGCGAGGCGCTCTATACCTTCGGTGGTTCAGGAAACCCGGCCAGCTCGCCGAAGCCGTAACTGGCTACGGCGGTGCCAGCAGGGCTCGTGGCGGCTGAACAGCGCCGCACGCAGTGAGTGAGAAGTACGTGAGTAGAAGGGTCGGCGCTTCCGCGTCGGCCCTTCTGCGTTACCTTCACGAAGTACGGGCAAGGTTAATGCATGGCGCGCGCATGCTCCGCGCGTGCCCCGTGCGAACGCCACGAAAGGGGAAGCAACGATGAAAAAGCGCATGTTGGAGATGGTGTTGAGCGGCGGCCGCGCGACCAGCGCGCTCGCTCTCGTTCTCACGCTGACCGCGTGCCAAGGGGTCGGAGGCATCGATACAAGCCAGGTGTCGCCAATCAGTAACGACGACACCTACGCGACGCTCGGATACCTCTGGGCCGGAGCGCGGAGCTCCATCGAGAGCAGACGGGAGCCGTCTACCAATGCCTTCAACTTGCAGCTGAGCCACCAGCTCTCCTGTTCGCGCGGTGGGCAGGGTGCATACCAGGGAACTTTGGTGGGCAACAAGAGCGCGGGAACGGGGAGTGCCGTGCTCGCGCTCACCGCGACGCTGTCCGAGTGCCAGTTCGATAACAGGGTCTCGGTGACGACGATTTCGGCGACCGGCTTCGCGGTGTCTGGCACCGTCGCCGTCACGAATGACATCTGGGGCGCCATCAATCTCAGGATGGTCGCAACAACCGTAACGGTAAACGGAAAGGTGTGTCCTGGCGGCGTAGACGTCGTGATTACGGGCACCTCGCCGTCGTCGCGTCCAATTTCGACGGGGACCGCATGCGGTCGCACCGGTGCCGTGGAGTTGCCGTAGGACCCT
>Ga0163144_10019050_pt1 | contig 13832 bp, 8 predicted proteins | sample OliLak19BULKMAT1_FD_123175 | JGI IMG/M metagenome (GOLD analysis project Ga0163144, IMG submission 123175) | Freshwater microbial mat bacterial communities from Lake Vanda, McMurdo Dry Valleys, Antarctica - Oligotrophic Lake LV.19.BULKMAT1 | ecosystem: Environmental > Aquatic > Freshwater > Lake... | reverse complement strand
TGCAGCTCAAAGCCGGCCCTGCGCGCGACGCGCTGCATCGCGGCGTTATCGGGCAGGATGTGACCGATGATGCGGCTCAGCTTTTCCTCGCGACCAATCTGCACAAGCAGCTCCAGCAGCCGCGTGCCGAGGCCGTGGCCCTGCCATTTGTCACCGATGACGATGGCAAACTCCGCCTCGTCGAGCCCATGCAATTTGCTCAGCCGACCGACGCCGAGAATCTCGCTCGCGCCGCGACGCCGATGCTCGACGACGAGTGGCATCTCCCGGTCGTAATCGGTGAAGCAGATGCGGCGCAGCCGCTCATGCGCGACGCGCTGCTCGAGGTTCAGCATTCCGAAATAGCGGAAGTGGACGCTCTCCTCGGACAGCGTGCGGTGGAACTCGATCATCAGCGGTTCGTCCTCCGGGCGAATCGGCCGGATCGTCACCGGCGCGCGCAAACTGGTGGCGGAAATCGGCACCATCAAAAGCATGGACATCACCTTGCCCGTGCGCCGGGGCGGCACCGTCACGGAACTGACCGTGCGCACCGTCGCGCGGCCCGATCGGCACGTCGCCGAACTGCTTACGCGCCTGGGCCCGGAACTGCCCCGCCGCAACCGGATCCTCCCCGCCCGCCCCCAGCCCGCCGCCAAGCCGGGCGCCGCAGCGGACGAGAAAATGTAGTGCAGAAAAATGCCGTCCGCCGCCCGGTCGCCTGGGTAAACGCCGAACCAGTCTCAATGAACTGCGGAACTTGGGTTAGAGATCCTTCGACTGCGTTCCGCCTCCGCCTTTCCGCGGCGGAACTCCACTCAGGATGACAGCCGTTTTTTTTCCCACGCGCGCGGCGCGCTACTTCTCCGCCTTGGGCGGCGCGGGCGTTTCGCGGAACCACACGGTCATCCCGCTGGGGTCGCGGTTGGCCCAGGCGTAGGCGGGGACGGCGGTGAGCTGGAATGGCTGGCCCGTTTCCGCGGCGACGCCCTCGGCGCGGAGCACGGTCACGCCGCCGAGGAGGTCCGCGCGATGCTCGGCGGTGAGGGCGTTGGCGGGCGGCAGGTGGAGCGTGGCGAGTTCGGGCTCGGGCTGGTCCACGGATTCGAGGCAGTAAACGATCGGGCCGCGCATGAGGGCGACCTTGCCGGTGTTCTCCACGACCTTTTCGTGCGCGTGGACGCGCCGGGCGGGCATGGCCAAGCGCAGCTCAATGGTGTCGCCGGATTTCCAGACGCGGCGCAGGTGGACGTAGCCGTCCTTGCCCGGCGTGGCCGCGACTTCCTCGCCGTTCACTTTCAACGTGACCGGCGGCGTCTGCGCGTCGGCGTAGGTGTAAAGATCGCCCGGCACCGGATGGCCCTGGGCCCAGCCGGGGATGCGGAGGGCGATGCCGGTGGCCTCCGCCGCCGCTGCCGTCACGGTCACGCGCACCTTGCCGTCCCACGGATACTCCGTCTCCTGCTTCAGCTTCACCGTTTTTCCGCCGCCGAGCGCCACCGTGGCCTCGCCCGCCGCGTAGAGATTCACAAAGACCTCATCCTTGCCCACGGCATACATCAACCCGCCGACCTGCGGGATGATGCGCGAGAGATTCGTCGGGCAGCAGGAAAGGCCGATCCACGGTCTGCGGCGGGTGTTGGCCTTGGCCACGAGCGGGTTTTGGTAAAAGAACTGGTCGCCCGCGAGCGAGATGCCGGAGAGCGTGCCGTTGTAAAGCGCCAGTTCCATCACGTCGGCGTATTTGGCGTCGGCTTTCAGCAGCGCCATGCGCTGCTGCCAGAGCACATGCGCGATGGCCGCGCACGACTCGCAGTAGGCGGCATTGGGCAGCACATAGGCATCGCTGAAACCTTCGTCGCGCCGCTCATTCGTCCCCAGCCCGCCGGTGAGATACATCTTTCGGCCCACCACATCGGCCCACAGGCTGTCCAGCGCCTTCTCGTAGCCGGGCGCGTCGGTGAAGCGCAGCACATCGGCCATCGCCGCATACATATAGCCCGCGCGCACCGCGTGGCCCACGGCGTCCATCTGCTCGATGACCGGCTGGTGATCCTGCATCCGCCCGTTGCGCACGCGCAGACCGTTGCGGCGGATCAGCCGCTTGCGCTCCGCCTCCGGCAAATCGTCCGGCACCGGTGGCACGACCACTTTCGTGGGATCAAAGGGCTTCCGCTCCGTGCCGTGGGCGTAGCCGCGTTCATCGAGGAAAAACTTCGCCAGCTCCAGATAGCGCGCCTCGCCCGTGGCCCGGTAGAGCTTCACCAGCGCCAGCTCCACCTCCTGATGCCCGTCCACGTCGTAGCGCTTGCCGGGGCCAAAAATGCCGCCGATGTGATCCGCGAAACGCTTCGCCGAATCCAACACCTTCGCCTGGCCCGGCAGCGCCGCGGCCATCTCGAAATAATGCCCCGCATTATACATCTGGTGCATCAGCCGCAGATCGTCCCACCGCTGGTCCTGCTCCTGAATGATGAAATAGGAAATCAGGAACCCGTCCTTCTGCTGCGCCGCGAGGATGCGGTCCAGCATCCCGTCCACGCGCAACTGCAGCGGCTGATCCGGGAAGTGCTGGAGCGCATACGCCGCGCCCTCCAGCACCTTGTAGAGATCGGAGTCAAAGGCCGAGTGCCCATCCGGCTTGCCCTTTTCCACACCCGCCGCCTTGTCGAAATTTCTGAGGTGCCCGTCCTTCTCCAGCTCATTCAGCGCGTGCGGGATCGTCACCGCCGCCGCCGCCTTTTGCCGCGGCCCCCAGAACCCGCCACGCAATTTCACCTGTTCCTGACCCACCTCCGTGAGCCCGCGTTTCGGCGCCACCTCCGCGCGTGTCACCGCGCCAGCGAGACTGAGACAAAGGACGAGCGCAAAAGGGAAGAATTTGTTCATCCGCCGAACGTGGGCGGAGAAAACGGGAGCGGCAATTTTTTTCCGCCCAGCCCGCGCGCCGACGGACTCAGGGCGGGCTGGCGGTGGCGTCCGGGGAAAGTGATCCCGGTCTGGGATAGCGCCGCGGCGGGTTCGCGCTGACGCAAGATTTTGTGGGCGTGTCGTGACTTTGTCGCGGGGCGTGGGGTTTGGCGCGCGTCGCGACCACTGCGGGAGCCGCTATCCGCCGGTCAGCCAGCGCAGTCCGAGATGGAGCCAAAAGGGGATGGTGAGCAGGGCGACCGCGGAGGTGGCGAGGACGAGCCGGAGCGCGGTGGCGGGGTCGCCGCCGTAATGTTTCGCGAGGATGACTGGGAGGACGGCGCAGGGCATGGCGGCTTGCACGAGGATGACGCGCCGGAGTTCCACCGGACACGGGAGCCAGTGCGCGAGCGCGAGCATGAACACGGGGAGCAGGCCGAGTCGCAGCAGACACGCGCCGCCTGAATCGGCGAGGTTCGCGGTGAATTTCAGCGCGCGCATTTGGTCCGCGAAAGTGGCCCCGGTAAGGATGAGGCCGAGCGGGATGGCGGCTGCGCCCATGCGGTGGACGGTTTCGAGCGCGAAGCTGGGCAGCCAAGCCTGCGCCCCGCTGAAGTGCAGTGCGACCGCGAGCAGGATGGTCACGACCGGCGCATTGAAAAGCTGCCGCCACGCGCGCTGCGGCTGGGCTCCGCTGATGAGCAGGATGCCCACCGTCCAGAGCGCCGTCTCCACGCCGAGATTGTGGATGAAAAGCACGGCGCTGGTGCGCTGGTCGGTGTGGTCGAAAAGTTTCTGGATCAGCGGTAGTGGAATGTAGCCGTAGTTGTAGATGCCAGCAGTGAAGGCAAACGTCCGCCGCTGGCGGGTTTCGCGGACCCCGAAGAGCGGTGCCGCGAGGTAGGAGACCGCGTAGCCGACGACGACGGTGGCAAAGCCGACGGCGGGCGCGAGGAGCAGGTTGGCGGTTTCGTCGAGCGCGCGGTTGTCGAGGAGGGTGTCGAGGATCAGACAGGGAAAAAGCAGGTTCACCACGACGCGCAGCAGGCTGGCATCGGCCTGCGCGCTCAGCCATCCGGCCCGCCGGATGGCCCAGCCAGTGGTGACGGTCAGGAAAACCGGGGCCACCGCGACGAGCAGGGTGAGGTAGCCGGCGCTCACTCGCCCGGCGACCTCGTCGGCACACCCTTCGGCTTCATGAGGGGGTATTCCTTGCTCAGCGTCTTGATTTCCAATTCCGTAAGGCCGCGCGGGATCGAGATGATTCCGTCGCGCACGGGTTTGTCGATGAGCATGTCGATGACTTGGTGGACACCGTTTTTCGTGACGACGAAGACGACCAGAGAGCTGCCGCGTTTCTCGGTGCTGAGCACTTCGAGGTCGATCCGGCCCTTGTGATCCAGCAGGAACGCCGCGCCCCAAGTGCCGTCGTTGGCCTCAAATGGATATATGGAATTGATGTTGCGTTCATTGATGGATGGCACGCGCTCGATGAAGGCTTCGCGCGGGGGATTTTGAAATTTGACCCGCTTGGAAAAGGCTTCTCCGTCCTTGGCGTTGGCCTCGGCGTAAAACCGGACGGTGATGACCTGCTTGCGCGCCATGCCGAGGCAGGTGAGGGCGAGCAGGGCGGGCAGGAGGCGGAGCAGTGCTTTCATAAAAAACGAATGTCGGGGCGGGGGAAGGCATTTGCCAACCACGAAACGGTTCGCTAGAACTATGCCGATGAAATTTCGCCCCTTGTGCCTGCTTTGCGCCGTCGTGCCGCTGACCATTTTCGCCGCCGAAACGCCGCCGAAAAAGCCCAGCGCGCTGCACCGCCTGCTTCATCCTTTTGGTAAACTGCCGCTGGAGCCCGCTCCGAAGCCGAAGGCGTTGCCGGGGGTCCTCAAGATGGGGCTCACCGTGGAACCCGCGGCGCTGCGCCTCTCGGAGGCCCACGAGGTCAAGGTCACGGTCACCCTGGCCAATCAGGGCAAGAAATTGGTGCAACTGACCTTTCCCACCACGCAGCGCATCGAGGTGCTATTGAAAAACAAGTCCGGCAAGAAACTCGTGCAATGGTCCGAGGACCAGGCCTTCACGCCCGACCCCGCACTGGTCGCCATCAATCGCGGCGAGCGTCTCGAATACCGCGCGACGATCTCCACCCGGGATATGGTGGCCGGCGAGAGCTATACCGTCGAAGCCTTCTTCCCGAACTTCGAGCAGCTCCGCAGAGAAACAGTCCTGGTGCCAGAAAAGTAACTGCTCAGTTCCATTCGCCCCTGCGTTACTTCGCGGGTATTTCGTTCAGCGTGTAATACGCGACCGGGTGGAGCACAGGGTTGCCAGCGGCGGACTTTACGCCGTCGAGGTGCAACTCGTGGATGTGTCCCTTGGTCAGTTTGTCAAAGGTCAGGCGCACGGATTTGTTATCGGCACCGACGACAGCGGAAGTGATTTGCGGGATCACGTCGTCCACCTCGGGGCTGCCGTAGTCGCCTTGATAGATATAGGTAAAGGCGCGGGCCTTGTAGCTCGCGGGACTGCTGGCGGTGGCGGGATCGACCGGCTCGGTGAAGGTGATCTCGAAACCATCTGGCTTGGCGCGCATCTCGTGGACTTCAAAGGGCACCTTGCCCGTCCAGTCCACCCGCTCAAAGCTGAAGGGCTTGCCGCCCGACGCGCCCCAGCCGCGGTCGGAGCCGCCGGCAAAGAGTTGGCCGCTGTCATTCATGCGTCCGCCGATCGGGCCGGACTTGAGACCTTTGAGAAAGGGGAAGACGACCCCTTGTTTGATGCCGTTCACTTCCTCGACAAAGACCCGCGAGATATTGGAGTGGCTTTGATCGGCGACGAAGAGCTGTTTTTGAAATGGCCCGAACTTTCCGTTGCTCAGGTCGCAGACGATAAAGGACGACGAGTTACCGATTTTCCCGTGTACCATGTAAACGACCGGCGGCACCAGTTCCTTGACGCGCTCGCGCTCGGTGACCATGCGGCTCTTGTTCTTGGGCTCGACGGGACGCGGACCCATGTTGGGAGCCTTGTCATACCATTTGAAACCTCCGGGATGACCTTGGAAAGTGCCGGGAGTCAGGTGCTGGAGCGTACACGCGCCATGCCACGGGCCTTGGTTGTCGGTGTAATAGACCTCGCCCGCCGCATCGAAACCCATGCCGCCGGGCGAACGGATGCCGCTGCAGGCGGGGATGAGCGAGCCATCCGGTTTCACGCGCAGGGCCCAGCCGCGGAAGTCAATGTTACTCCCAAAGGAGCCCGTGAGACAGAGCGTCACCCACAGGTCGCCGTTCTTATCGAAGCGCGTGCCAAAGGCATACTCATGGGAGTCGCCGCTGACTCCCCATTTGTCCGTCACCGTGGCAAAAGTGTCCGCGCGTCCGTCGCCGTCCTCGTCCTTCAGCCGGGCGACCTCGTAGCGGCAGGTTTCGTAGAGCGACCCATCCTTCCACGCCAGACCCATGATTTCATGCTGGCCGGAAGCGAAGAGCTTATACTCAACCTTGGCCGGATCGCCTTCCGCGCCGGAGACCGTCCAGATCTCGCCGCGCCGTGTGCCCAGCGCGAGTTTGTTACCCGGGAGTAACTCGATGGAGCTGACCTCCAGCGCCGTTTCCTTGGGTGTGTCAAAGGTGGTGATCTTGTAGTAGTCCGACTCCTTCGGGTTTTCCGCGCGAACGACTGCTGCGGTGACGAGGACGAGCAAGGTGGAAGTGAGAGCTTTCATAGTGAGGATTGAGTTATTGCACCGGTTCTGCCTTGGTCGGCCAGGAGTAGGTTATTTTGATCTCCGCCTGCGCCGGCACGAGCAGATTGCGCCCGACGACCTTGGCTCCGGCGACCGCTACATTCAAGGCACCTTCGACCGTATAGCCAGCGTCCGTGGGTTGGATATTCCCCGAGGCCACCCGGAAGTAAGCGTTCGCCGGGATGGTTCCCACGAGCTGGAGCGTGCGCAGCAGTGTGCCCCCGGTTGCCGCCTGCCCCGCGGTATCAAAGCGATCCGTGATTTTCAGCCCACTCCACTCATACGCGAAGGTGGGGAAGCGTTTCGCGTCCAGCGTGTAACCCTTCCAGTCGTAACCGGCGGCCAGTTGGTTCTTGTCCGTCTTCGGCCATTCCGTCTCGGGATTGGCCAGCACGGCGAAAGGCACCGACGAATCCCCGACCGGGCGCACCTGATCCTCACCCAGCGGCGGTTGCTCACCACCGCCGCGATCAATCCAATGCAGGGCCGCATCAATGAATTCCCCGCGCCACACCAGCGCCAGATTCATCTGCGCCGCGCTCCACGCCAGATTGAAGCCGCCCGGATAACCCACTCCGATGGGCCGTCCGCCCGCATTGGCGATGAAGTTCCGGTAAAGGACCGGCTCCGTTCCCACCGCCAGCGGAATGCCTGTCCGACTGTTACCCTTCTTCTTCTTTCCGCCGACCGCTGCCTCGGGATGCACCCACTTGCTCAGCGCCGTGTTGGGAAAGTCCGCACCCTTCCAAGCCACATAAATCTCTGCCTCACCGGTGCCCTGAAAGTATTCCAGCCGCACCTCATGCTCGCCGGCCGTTAGCTTGATCTTGCCTTCCTTGATCTCACCCGAGCCATGCACGCCGTCGTGCTCGACGACCCGCTTGCCATCAATCAGCAGTCGCACGCCATCATCGCCCGCGAGGGAAAACGTGTAGTCGCCCTCCTTCGGCGCGCTCAGCTTGCCGGAATACACGATCCCGAACTGATTCTTATAGTCATCCAGCTTGATCTGGATCAGTCCATCCGGCACCTCGCCCTCGCGATGCGGCTTCAGCGCCGCGAAATCGGGCAGCTTCTGCCAACTGCCCAGATACAGCGCGAACTTCAGCCCCGTCAGCCCCGGCGGCGCCAGCGACACCCGCATTTTCCCCTGCATGATCGCGGCATGTCCCGGAAACGTGCAGACAAACGGATACACGCCCACCTTCGCCGGAGCCTTAAACAGGATCTCCTCCCTGGCCTTCGGCGGCACCGCCTTTGAGTGCGCCAGCACCCGTTTATCCAGCGGCAGAAAATCGCGCTTCACCGCCTCCGGGTCTTCCACGTTCTTATTCGCCAGCGCCACCACATCCACGCCCGGCTCGAAGAGCACCCAGTTGTGCGGCATGTCGTCCAGGTTTTCAAAAACCAGCTTCACCTCCGCGCCTGGCTTCACCGTGAAATCCGTCACATCATAAAGCATCTTCGCGGGGATCGTTTTGATGTTGATGACCAGCGGCTCCGCCGCGATCCCGCGGGCGGTGAAAAGTGCGGCGAGGAGGAGAAAGGTAGAGCGGAACATATTGTTTGGATGCGGAACAAACGGGTGGAGTTCGCGTGATTGCGGACTCCGGAGATACCGGCGGAGCGGTGGATTGTTTGAAATGTTTCTCGAAAAAAGTCCGACAAGCTCTTCGCGACCGTTCGCCGGATGCGGCGCTTTTTTTGGCGCGCTGGCTTGCGGTTCCCGAGTCGCGTTAAAGCGCCTGCGCGGCGTCCACGACGGCTTGCGGCGTGATGCCGAGGACTTCCATGACTTTGCCGCCGGGGGCGCTGAGGCCGAAGCGATCAATGCCGATCACTTTGCCGTCGAGGCCCACGTATTTCCACCAGAGGGCGGTGACGCCGGCTTCGATGGCGACGCGGGCGCGGCAGGTCGGCGGGAGGACTTCGTCGCGGTAGCTTTGCGGCTGGGCGTCGAAGCGGTGGAAGCTGGGGACGCTGACGACACGGACGCCGGCGCCGAGTGTTTTGGCGGCGGCGACGGCGTGCTGCACTTCGCTGCCGGCGGCGAGGAGGATGGTGGTCAGCGCAGCGGTTTCTTTCACCAAAATGTAGCCGCCTTGGAAGACGCCTTCGCGGCGGGTCTGGGCGCTGGCTTCGTTGAGCATGGGCACGACCTGGCGGGTGAGGGCGAGGAGCGTGGGGCCGGTCGTCCGCTGGAGCGCGGCGGCGAAAGCACCGGCGGTTTCCTCGGGATCGGCGGGGCGGATGACGTCGAGATTCGGGATGACGCGCAGTCCGCTGACGGTCTCGACAGGCTGGTGGGTGGGGCCGTCTTCGCCGACGCCGACGCTGTCGTGCGTGAAGATGTAAATGGTGCCGAGTCCGCTGAGCGCGGCGAGGCGGATGGAGGCGCGGCAGTAGTCGGCAAAGACGAGGAACGTCGCGCCGCTCGCGCGGAAAATGCCGTCGTAGGCGACACCGTTCATGATGCCGCACATGCCGTGTTCGCGGATGCCGAAGCGGATGTTGCGGCCGCTGTGATTGGTCGCGTTGAAGTCCTTGCTCGCGTTGATGTAATTGAGCGTGGAGCCGTAGAGGTCGGCGCTGCCGCCGATGAGATTCGGCACGGCGGCGGCGACGGGCTGGAGCACGTCGCTGCCGGCTTTGCGCGTGGCGATTTTCGCGTCAGCCGGGAACTCGGGGATGCGGCTGAGGAGGTCGGCGGGGATTTCGTTTTTCAGCGCGGCGTCGAGGTCTTTGGCGAGTTCGGGATTCGCGGCCTGCCAGGCGGCGAAGGTGGCCTGCCACGCGTCGTATTTCGCGGCGAGTTCTTGGCCGTACTCAAGGAAAAAGGCGCGCGTTTCTGCGCTGACGAAGAAGTGTTCGTCGGCGGGAAGGCCGAGTCCTTGCCGCGCGGCTTCGATGAACTTTGCCCCGCCTTCGCCGTGGGCCTTGGCCGTGCCGGCGACTTCGGGGATGCCTTTGCCGATGAGCGTGCGCGCGATGATGATCTGCGGTTTGCCGGTGGCGGCTTTGGCTTTCTCGAAAGCGGCGAGGAAGGCGGTCAGGTCGTTGCCATCAATGGTCTGCACGCCCCACTCGACTGCGCCGAAACGCTTGGCGGCGTTTTCGCTCTGCGACTCGTTGGCCATCGCATCGAGGGTCACGTCGTTGGAGTCGTAAATGAGGATGAGGTTATCGAGTTTGAAGTGGCCAGCGAAGGCGATGGCCTCCATGGCGACGCCCTCCTGCATGCAGCCATCGCCGGCGAGCGCGACGATGTAGTTGTCGAAAATGGGGTGCTCGGCGGTATTGTATTTCGCCGCCGCCATTTTCTGGGAAACGGCGAAGCCAACGGCGTTGGCGACGCCCTGGCCGAGCGGGCCGGTGGTGGCTTCCACGCCCGCGGTTTCAAACGACTCGGGATGCCCCGGCGTGTGCGAGCCAAGGACGCGGAACTTTTTCACCTGCTCGAGATCCACCGAGGCGTAGCCGCTGAGGTGCAGCCACGAGTAGAGAAACATCGAGCCGTGGCCGGCGCTGAGGATGAAGCGGTCGCGGTTCAGCCATTGCGGGTCGGCGGGGTGGTGGGAAAGGGCGTGGCCGTAGAGCGCGGCACCGATTTCCGCGCAGCCGAGCGGCAGACCGAGGTGGCCGGAGTTGCAGGCGTGGACGGCGTCCATGGCGAGGCCGCGGGCTTCGGTGGCGGCACGGGAAAGGGCGGTGAGATTCATAAGCGGAGTGTTTTCAAGAGCGCCGGAGGCTAGGGAGCGCGCGGGTCAAGTCAAGGGTGGGAGTGGGCCTTCGGCGCGCCGCGGTCGAGCCCCGCCCCGCGTCTCATCGATTCCCCCTTTCCACACCCGGGAAGCGCGCTCCGCGAAGGCCTACTTCCCGGCCTTTTCCTTCAAGGCTTTGGCCATGTCCTCCTCGGCCTTGGTGGCCAGGGCGTCGATGTTTGGCGCGCTTTGCATTCTGATGATCTCTTTTTCCCCCTGCTTCACCACGACCTGCCATTCGAGTCGGTCCTGCCCTTTACCAGTGAAATTGCGCCAACTGGCGACCGTGGCGCTGCCAACCGCAAAGTCCTGAGTGTTGGCCGGCTTGAGGGCTTTGATCTTTTCGTTGCCGAAATAGAGCACGCTGGATTTCTCGCCAAGGACGACGATTTTCCAGTCGAGATCGCGCTCGGGCATCGGGGTGAAAGAGATGTTCTTAACCGTGATTTTCAGCCCTTGCGTGCGCTCAATGGCATCATAGGTCCCGCGCGACGACGACCAGGCCCCCCGGACCGTTTTGGTTTCGAGCACCGTTTTGGAAACCATGATGCTGAGGCCGTTTTTTTCGTCCGCGCGCGCGGCGGGCACTGCCAGGGCGATGAGGGCGGTGAGGGCGCTGAGGGCGAAGAGGGTGAGGCGGAGCGGGGAGTTCATGGGCGGAGTGGAGTAGTGGGCAGGTTCTAGCAGAGATCGCTCCGTGGCAATCGCAGAATTGGGCGGGTGGCTGGGCTCTCACATGCCTCCAGGGCGGGCCGCGGCGCGACGCTTTCTTCTCGACGACAGCTCGACTGTGCCGCCATCACCAATCCATGCCACACCTCCAATCCACCACCCGCTCCAATCATCCGCCCGCCGCGTTGCTGCGGGTTCTGCGGGCCAGCGCGTTCCTGGCCAGTCTGCTCGCGTCGGGCGCCGTTGCCCAACAGCCGACCGCGGTGTCCTATCAAGGCTGGGCGCGAGCGGGCGCGCTCGCGCTGCTGACCACGCCGGACGGGGCCAACTTGCCGGCGGGGACTTCGGTCGAGGGCTTTCCGGTGCTGGTGCGGCTGCACAAGGATTGGTTCGATTTCAAACAGGCGAAGCCGAACGGGGAGGACATCCGCTTTGCCACGGCGGCCGGCGCGCCGCTGGCGTATCAAGTCGAGGAATGGGATGCGGCCAAGGGGACGGCGAGCATCTGGGTGCGCGTGCCGAAGATCGAAGGCAATGCGCGGCAGATGATTCGCGTGCATTGGGGCAAGGCGGACGCGGCGGGCGAGTCGAATGGCAAGGCCGTGTTCAATGAGGCGAATGGCTTCGCGAGCGTGTGGCATCTCGGCGAGACCGTGGCGGATGAAGTGGGCACGCTGGAGTCGAAGGACCTGGGCACGACGCCGGTGGCGGGGATGATCGGTAAGGCGCGGCATTTCCCGGGGAAGGCCGGGGTGGCTTGCGGCGAAAAGATCACGAACTATCCGGTCGGCGGCGGTGCGCATACGACGGAACTGTGGTTCCGCGCGAACCAGTCGAACGGGACGATCATCGGCTGGGGTAATGAAGGCGGCGGGCGCGGGAGTAAGGTGCGGATGTTATTTGAAAGTCCGCCGCATATCCGCGTGGACAGCGATTTCTCCGACGCGAAGGGTGCGAGCAAGTTACCTTTCGGCGAGTGGATTCATGTCGTCCACACCTATGGCGACGGACCGCGGCGCATTTACATCAATGGTCAGGTGGATGGCGAAACCAACACCAAGCTCGACATTAAGAACCCCGCGCGCCTGTGGCTCGGCGGCTGGTATAACAACTACGATTTCGTGGGTGACATTGACGAGGTGCGGGTGTCGCGGGTGGCCCGCTCGGAGGAATGGGTGCGGCTGACTTACGAAAACCAAAAGCCGCTTCAGACGCTGGTCGGACCTATCGTGCAGCCGGGAGCGACCTTTGCCGTGTCGCCGGCGACGGCGACGGTCGCCGAAGGGAAAAGCGCGACCTTTGCCGCCCAGGCCGGTGGCGCGCTCAAGGTGGTGTGGGTGCTGAAGAGCGAGGGCCAGGAGACGGTCGTCGCGACGGATCGTTTCAACTACACCTTCGAGGCCGGACGCGTCACTGGCGATAAGTCGGCGACGCTGGTCTGCAAGGCGGTCTATCCGACCGAAGTAAAGACCAAGGAGATCGCGATCACCGTGAAGGAGGACATTCAGGAGCCGGTCTTCACGCTCAAGGCCCCGGCGACGTGGGACGGGCGGACGGCGCTGGAGGTCGTGCCGCAGGTGACGAATCTGGCGGCGATGCAGGCGAAGGGGGCAGGGGAGTTGAAGCTGGATTGGCAGGTCGCGGACATCGCGACCGTGAAGGAAGTGATGCCCGGCAAGCTGCTGCTCAAGCGTGCGCAAAACAGCGGCAAGCTGACCGTGACCGCGACGGTGAGCAACGGCGGCCAGCCCGCGACCCAGTCCGTGACCATCGCCGTGACCGAACCCAAGACCGACCCCTGGCTCGCGCGCCCGCCGGAGAAGGACGAGAAGCCGTTGGAAGGGCAGTTTTACACCCGCGACGACAAGAACGAAGGCACGCTCTATTACCATGGCACGCTGACCGAAGCCGCCGACACCGTCTTCCTCAAAGTCTATGCCGACGACAAACCCTATCACACCGCGATGGCCAAACCCGCGGCGGACAAGACCTATAGCTTGGCTGCGAAGCTCAAGCCCGGATTGGTAAAATACAAAGTGGAGTTCGGCATCAAAAGCGGTGGTCAGGAGAAGGTGCTGGAAACGGTGGGTAACCTCGTCTGCGGCGATGCCTACATCATCGGGGGCCAGTCCAACGCGCTGGCGACTGACACCGGGGAGAAATCACCGCCGGAAACCAGCGAATGGATTCGCAGCTATGGCCGGCCTTCGCAGAACCCGAAAGACAACCAAGGCAACCTCTGGTGCCTCCCGGTCTGGAAGGCCCAGAAAGGCGAGAAAGCAGAACTCGGCTGGTGGGGCATGGAACTGGCGAAGCGCCTCGTCGCCAGCCAGAAGATGCCCGTCTTCATCATCAATGCCGCCGTCGGCGGCACGCGCATTGACCAGCACCAGCGCAACGCAGCCGAGCCCACCGACCTTACCACGATCTACGGACGCATGCTCTGGCGCGTGCAACAGGCGAAACTCACCCACGGCATCCGCGGCATCCTCTGGCATCAGGGCGAAAACAATCAGGGCACCGCCGGCCCCACCGGCGACTACGACTGGAAGGCTTACGAGAGTTACTTCGTCGAGATGTCCGCTGGCTGGAAGCGCGACTTCCCGAACGTGCAGAACTACTACGTTTTCCAAATCTGGCCGAACTCCTGCAGCATGGCCGGAGGCAGCGGCGCGGGCGACATGATCCGCGAAATCCAGCGCAGCCTGCCGCGGCTCTATTCAAACATGGGTGCCATGTCCACGCTCGGCATCAAGCCG
>Ga0163144_10019049_pt1 | contig 13832 bp, 10 predicted proteins | sample OliLak19BULKMAT1_FD_123175 | JGI IMG/M metagenome (GOLD analysis project Ga0163144, IMG submission 123175) | Freshwater microbial mat bacterial communities from Lake Vanda, McMurdo Dry Valleys, Antarctica - Oligotrophic Lake LV.19.BULKMAT1 | ecosystem: Environmental > Aquatic > Freshwater >... | reverse complement strand
TTTCCATGGCTGATGTGAAAAGCCGTATGGACGACAAACTCGTAGGCCGCATGATCGCCATGATTAACGGCATGACCGCGAAAGAGCGGCGCAATCCTAAGCTGTTAAACGGCTCACGCCGCGCGCGAATTGCGAAGGGTTCGGGCGTGAATCAAGCGCAGGTTAATCAGCTGATTGGCCAGTACGAGCAGATGGAACAGATGATGAAGAAGCTTGGCGGCGGCGGTATCAAAGGTATGCTGCGCAACTTCGGGCGGAAAATTCCAAACGCCAATATGTTTCGTAAGAAATAAGCCGGCTTTCCATTTGCGCGCGGTTTGTTTAAGCGCTTTATTTGCTTTGATAGGCGGGTGTGGATCAACCATCGGCTTGCGCTGGCAACCTGTTGATCAGGTCAATTCCCCGCAATATCACGGCGAGCGCGCCCAAAGGTAATCCCGCTGAGCTACGACCGCTATATGTCCGACGCACAGAGATGCAAATTTGCAATGTTAGATCGGCGCGGCCGCATGGTAAATTTGCGCGATCACGTAATTGCCGAAAGTGATGGGTATTTGCTTGCCGAGCCTGAGTTCAAAGCCTGGATCAAGTCAAAAATCAGCTACGGCTAGGGCGGCTCCAGCAGGCTAAAGCAGGCTAGAGCAGTTTCCATTTGAGGTTCACGTACTAATCGTTTCGCCGCTGGTTTTACTTGCCGTACCGTTTGACCGCGATTTGCGCACGTGTAGAAACGATGAAGCGCACCGACTCGGCTGCTGACAGTCCGAGCGGCTAGCTGAGCTGCACTACTCGCTTCAGCTCAGCCCCAGCGTAGTCAACGGATCGCTCTGGAATATGCCCGAGAAAAAAGGCAGCGACATTCACCCAATCGATTCGAATCAAACAAGCGTGAGTATTCCGCTAGCTGACGCTACTCTAACGCTGAGCGCGAAAGCCGGCGTCTGGGAAGTATCGAGAAAATAGCTCGGTTTCGATGCTTTTATGCCTGAGATGTCGAAAACAAGGTCGCATGGCGAAGAAACTAGAAAGATAGGTGGCCGCTGGGTGTTTGCTGTGTTCTGTTACACCTGTGAAATAGCGGCGGAATTTGCCACAAAAATGGATACGGAGTTTGCTAAATTGAGTGACAGCAGCGGTGCTCACCCAAGAGTTCAAACTTTATGAAAACCGAAATAATTCACGCATTAACGAATACGTTTGAAGGCTATGCTCTGTTGACCGATAACGGCATCGAGTATTGGCTTGCGCGCGATATCCAGCACCTGCTTTGCTATACCAAGTGGGACAACTTTCTCAACGTACTATCCAAGGCAAAAACCGCTTGCGCAGGTTCTGGGCATCCAGTACCGAACCATTTTGCCGAGGTCGGCAAAATGGTCGAATTGGGTTCAGGCGGGCAGCGTGAGATCGAAGATCTTATGCTCACGCGCTACGCCTGTTACCTCATCGCCCAAAATGGTGACTCAAAGAAGCCTGCAATCGCGTTTGCACAAAGTTATTTTGCCATTCAAACTCGACGTGCGGAGCTAATTGAGCAACGCTTATTGGAAACGGAGCGGCTAGTTGCCAGAAAGAAATTGACGCTGACGGAAAAGGAGTTATCTGCCGTGATTTATCAACAAACCGGCGGAAACCAGGATTTCGCGACCATTCGCAGCAGAGGCGATCAGGCGCTGTTCGGTAAATCCACCTAAGCCATGAAAGCACAATGGCAGGTGCCGGACGCTAGGCCGTTGGCAGATTTTGCCCCTACAATCTTGCTTAAAGCAAAGGATTTTGCCGCCGAAATCACCATCTTTAATTCCCGTGAGCACCAGCTAGCCTCGGAAAGCGCGATCTCACGCGAGCACGTTACCAACAATGATGCCGTGCGCCGAACCCTGCTCGAACGTGGGATTCGTCCGGAATCGCTGCCAGCGTCTGAGGATGTCAAAAAAGTTGAACGTCGACTTGCATCTGAAGACAAAAAATCTCTCAAGAAGCCTGATTCGCTGGAACCTTAAACCGCCACACCGAGAAAACCACCGGTGGTAAAACAATTGCAAGGAAATCCGCACGGGCACGGATTCAGCGCCTTAGGTTCCGCGCGATAGCTAGCAAAGTGTAAGCATGCCTAAAAAACGTTAGACCTTTTAGCGCTATAACCAATTGATTTTACGGGATAATTTGCACCGCAATCGGCTGGGCTATTCTTTTTGCAGCTCGCCCTGCGCCTTGCCCGATTCACTTGCGCCTTCACTGTGAATCGTCAAAGACAGCCGCACATCATCGCCGACGAAGGCGCGGTGGCTTTGCATGCCGTAGCGGGCTCGGTTTAGCTTGCCATCTACTTGGAAGCTGCATTTTTCTAGCGCAGTTGGCTCAACGCAGGCTAGCACTTTTAGGTTTAGCGTTTCCGGCAGGCGCTTACCGCGCAGGCTTAGATGGCCGCTAATTGCGTGGCTCTTTTTATGGTCAAGCAATATTTTCGCGTCGAAAGGTTCTGAGTCGAAACGCACCTCTGGAAACTGTGCGGCGGCAAAAAAACTATCGCCTTTAACCATTTCAGTATCTTTTTTCGAACGCATCTGGGCGCTGTCGCTGCGGATGCTGAGCCAAACCAATGCTTTTTGTGGCGAGCCAGACTGGCGTTCAAACCGTCCATTGAAGTCAGTGAACTGCCCGCTTTTTTTAATTACGCCTAGAATCTGCACGCTAAATTTGATCGCGCTATTGTGGGCGCTAAGGGTGCGCTGGTCAGCAGCAAGTACCGGATTGCCGAGCAAAATAAGCGCTGCGAATAGCAAAATTGGCGGTTTTTCAGCGCTTTTTGTGGCGCATAGCATGGCTAAAAGCGCTTAACGCTCATGCCTCCGCTGGCATCATCACCTGCGCGGCGCACCCCATTGCCGCCCTGATAGCGGGCTTGGTCTTTACCTTTCACTGCGCGCTCTAGCAGCTGCGAATTATGAGTGTCGCTTGGAAATTTCGCCGCCACACCAATGCTTGCCGTGACCTGTGTGGTGCCGCCTTGAGGCAGCGAAAACTCGCGGGCAATCGCTTTGCAAAGCGTGTCCCCAAGCTTAAGCGCTTGAAATTCCGGCACGTCTGGCAGCACCACTAGAAAATCTGCGCCGTCAATCCGGCCAACAAACTGATTTCGTTCAAGCGCACGTTGAATCCGCTGCGCGATCGTTTTCAGCATAACGTCGGCTTTTTCCTGAGTGTTGTCCTTTACAAATGCCCGATAGCCATCTACTTCAATAAACAGCGCCGACACGTTGCGCCGCTCTTTCACTGCTTCAGTAAAAGCGTTTTGCGCGCGCAGCTCGATAGCCGGGCGATTGAACACTTGGGTTAACTTGTCGATCTCCCGATCTGAGCGATCCGTCGATTCAAATTTCGCCACTTCCATTGAATCAATCGCGATCTGAGCAAACTGTGCGGCTTCTTCTAACTCTTCAGCCGTAAACCCAAGCCCCGGCGCACGGCTAATCACCAGCATGCCGTAGCCGGGGCTGGGCACTGGAATCGGCAGTGCGGCTAGCGTTTGGGCAGTCCAGCGGCCCACTTCGGCGCGCAGCTGCAGAACCACCGGATTGCCGGTACGCGAGACGCTTTTCAGCGCTGTTTCATAGGCGCCGGCCATCGCTTCAAACTCCGATTGCATGCGCGGATCGGGGGAAACCAAACGCTCATCACCGTCGGCAAATTTTACTAGGGCCGCCGCACCCCGCTGGTCGTAAAGCTTCTTGACGTGCGCCAAGAGCCTGCGTAACACCACAAAGCTAAGATCTTCCGCACTTGATCTGGCAACGGCTTCTTTAAGCTCTGCTTCGAAGGCCGCTCGCATGGATTGCCGCCGCTGATGCGCTTCAAACAGCACTTCTTTGCGAGCATCGTCACGGTCTTGTAAGCGCCTTTTAATCCACACAAACAGACCGATTCCAACAACCACTATCAGCGCTGCGGCCAGCCGCCAATACGGGATTACGAACCCGTCGGCGGCGGGCGCATTGACGGTGTCTTGCGCAATGGACGCATTGCTTGCGGCAAGAAAACTAAGCGCCGACCAAACGAGCGTGCTCCTAAGGCGCACTATTTGCTAGCCGGAGCGGTGGTTTTCAAATGCTTGTGCAGCCAAGCATTGACAGACTCATGCCACTGAATCGAATTTTCGGGTTTCAAGATCCAATGGTTTTCATCCGGAAACCATAAAAACTGGCTGTCAATTCCACGCCGCTGCAGCAGTGTAAATGCAGCAATGCCTTGTTCGAACGGCACTCTAAAATCGAGCATGCCGTGTATGACCAGCATCGGGCTTTTCCAGTCTGCCACTTTACTGACTGGATTATCTTTTTCAATGTCCGCCGCTTTTTCCCATGCCAAGCCCTGATTTTCCCACTCGACAAACCACTGCTCTTCCGTGCTGTAGGACATAAAGCGCTTGTCAAAAATGCCCGCGTGGGTTACTAAACATTTGAACTGATTAGGCCACGCGCCGGCAATCCAGTTGGTCATGTAGCCGCCGTAAGAGCCGCCGAGTGCGCAGGCGTTATTGATGTCAGCATAGGCAAAACGCTTGCCGACTTCGGCTAAACCCTTTTGTAAGTCCTCCAGCGGTTTGCCGCCCCAATCGCCGCTAATCGAATCGGTGAACGCCTGTCCGTAGCCGGTGGAGCCATGAAAATCGACCATGACGGTAACCCAGCCTTGGCCGGCATAAGTTTGCGGATTCCAGCGGTAGTGAAACTGATTGCCAAAACTACCCTGGGGCCCGCCATGAATGAGATAGGCTACCGGATAGCGCTTGGCAGGATCAAAATTAACCGGTTTAACAATCCAAGCGTAAACCGCTTGGTCGTTGTAACCCTTGAAGTTGAATTGCTCAAAGCTGCCAAACTGCAAACTGGCAAGCGCGCCAGCGTTGACCTCGCTGAGCTGCAAAATTGTGCCGCCACCGGCCGGTATCCGGTAAATATCGGCTGGTGAATCCAAATCATCGCGCGCGAATACGACATGTTTTGCACTAACGCTAAATCCGCTGACCGCGCCATCGCCGGAAATTGCGCGCGCTTCGCCAGATTGCACTGAAATGGCGAACAGCTGGCGCTGGCCGATGCTATCGGTATGCGTGTAAAGCGTCTTGCCATCCGCGCTTAAAACGAGCGAATCCGGTGAGCGATCCCAGTTCGGAGCCACTTCGCGGGTTTTGCCGGAGCTAAGCTCGCGCGCCATAATTTTGAAGCGATCGGCCTCAAAACCGGGGCGGGTCATCGCGCGGTAGTAAAGCGTTTTACCGTCCGCGCTAAACACCGGCGTGCTGTCCCAGGCTAGGTTTTCAGCGGTAAGATTGACGGGCTGAGCGCTGGCTTCAACCGGTGCCTGATACAGGTCAAAATTGGTGCTCCATGGCTCCGTTTTTCCGGCAATGCGTACGCCGAAGATCAGCGTTTTACTATCGGGGCTGAAGCTGTATTCGGTATCGTCGCCAAACGGTTTGCTCGGCACATCGCCGTCAATGCCCTGGCTAATCAGGCGAACGCTATCAAAGCTGGCATTGCTCAGCTCGGCCACAAAAAGCTGGCTGCGAGTGCCGCCCGCCCAGGTGTCCCAGTGCCTGATGAAAAGTGAATCCTGCAAAGTGCCGGTGGTTTTGCGCGCCGCTCGTTGGTCTAATCGGGTTTTGGTACAGGCTAAATCCGCCTGGCAGTCGGCAAAGATCGCCAGTGAAAGCGCCACGCTTTTGCCATTAGGTGCCAGCACATAGCTGCCAATATCAAGGCTTAAATTCGATACCTGCTGCGCCTCGCCACCGGCCATTGGCAAGCGCCAGAGCTGGCTGCTGCCAGACCGGCTTGATAAAAAATAGATCGCTTTGCCATCTGGTGCAAATCTCCCAGTATTAGCGCCGACTGCGCTGACTTGGCGCGCATTTTTGCCGTCAATATCCACCAACCAGAGTGCGGACTCGCCCTTATTAGCCGCCATATTGGTCTGCCGCAGCGCATATAAGACCGATTTGCCGTCGGGCGAAATGCGCGGGTCAGAAATGCGCTTTAACGTCACTAAATCCTGCACCGCAAAGGGTTTGACTGCTGCTGTGTGCGTGCTCGCCGCCAAAGTGGCGCAGCCCAGCAGCGCTGATAGCAATAAATTCTTCATATGTTTAGTTTCCCGAAATGCTCAAAGGCTTTCTAAATATTAGACCAGCGCGCGCGCTTTCACTAGCTATTCTGCGGTTGTGTCGCTTTTTAGCCCAGATTTTGTGCGTACGAATGCGGCTCGGCTACACTGTGCCTACTCATTCGAAGGAGTTTTCGTGCTACATTTTTTCCGAAAGCCAATAAGTGCTATCGTTTTGCTTGCGCTATTGGTGGGCTGCAAGCCCGAAGCGTCAATGCAGCCTGCTGATGGTTTGACGAGTCCAAATCCGTTAAAGCAAGCGCTTGCTGGACAATCTTCGGACAGCGAAAGCGTACTTGCCTATCGTGCGCTGCTGCAAGCCAGTCAAGCCCGTGGCGAGGTCGTCTTTGCACTTGAAAACCTCAGCGTACCTGCGGCTAAAGCGCAAGCGATTGCGCTAGCGCACCCGGTTCTGCGCGAGCGTGTGCCAGTTGGCGCGGACGGCGTTCGCGCTCGGGTTGAAGTTTTGAGCGTTGATCGCCTGCGTGAAAGTGATCTCGCCGATCCAAGCAGTCCGCATCAGTCATGCAAAAACACGGAATGCCAGCGCGTTGATTTGTACGACTTTTCTAGTAGCCGCATGCTGAGCGCGGTGGTCAATCTGCAAACCGAGAAGGTGTTGAGCTGGCGCGCATTGGTTGGGCAGCAGCCAGAAATTCCCGAACGCTTAACGCGGCTGGCTTTAGAAATTGCGCGAAGCTCGCCCGAGGTTAAAGAGGCGCTCGGGGGCAGCGCTCCTGAATCTTTTGAAGTGCTGATGGCAAACACCAAAACTTCGCTCAACGAAACGCATTGTGAGCGCAGCCAACACCTATGCGTTGCCCCTACGTTTGTGCAGGGAAATATCGCGATTTGGGCGATTGTTGATCTAACCGATCTAAAGCTGGTCGGCGTGCAGTGGACTGAGCATGGTCAAGCTGGCCCGCTGAGCGATGCAATAGTGGCGGTGCCGAGCGAGCAAAGCTTGAGCGATGCCGTCATTATGGAGAAATATTGCGAGCGCAATACTACGCTGACAAAGCTGGGCTGGCGTTTGGATTACATGCTTACTGCGAGCGATGGCTTACAAATTAGTGGGGTGCGATTTAACGAGCGCTCTGTATTGACTAGCGTCAAATTAGTTGATTGGCACGTGAGCTATTCCGAGCGTGAAGGCTTTGGCTATGCAGATGCAGTTGGCTGCCCAAGCTTTAGCTCAGCAGCAGTCATTCCGTTTCAAGCCCCGCAGGTTACCGAGATTAAAGAGGCTGGCCTAGTAGTTGGTTTTCGCTTGCAGCAGGAATTTCGCAGCCTAGGCTGGCCCGGCCCCTGCAATTACAGCTATCAGCAAAGCTATGATTTTTATCAGGATGGGCGGTTTCGCCCAAGCGCCGCGTCCATTGGCGCAGGATGCGGTAACGATGGCACTTACAGGCCGCTATTGCGGATCGAGCCTGCGGGCGCTGGCTGGGCCATGCAGGAATACTCGCCCATAAAGACATCAGCAAGCGATATCGGATTTAACGACGTGACCCACGAGCGCTGGTTTGATGCGAACGGCGCGGTGGATGCTGCGGGCGCGCGCTTTACACTGGCACAACGTCAGGCCGGTCAAGTGCTGCAAGGCTTCAAAATTGTCCCGGGGCGCGGTCAGTTTAAAGATTCACGCGGGGATTTTGAGTACGTGTACGCAACCGCAAAAGCCGCCGCTGGTGAAGGCTCAGATGAGCTGCCGACCTTAGGCAGCTGCTGCAATACCGACTACCGCCAGGGGCCTGAGCAGTTTATCGACCAGCCCGCACAGGCGTTGGATCAAGGCTTAGTGATTTGGTATGTGCCGCAAATGAAAAACGAGCTAAATCCTGGGCGTGAATACTGCTGGGCTAATCCGGTGTTAGAAAACGGGGTGGTGAATCCAAAGCGCTATCCGTGTGAAGCCGGGCCAATGTTTGTGCCTGTCGAAAAGAAATCTACGCCCAGCGATCGAGTCAGCCCAACGTGAGCAAAAAGCCATGAGCAAAAATAGGGCCCGCGCGCGTGTCGAGCTGCAAAAAACTGTAACGCTTGAAGCGCAAAAGTTATCCGCAACAATCAAACCAAACGCCCAGCCTAAACGCACTGAAAAGCGCATTACTAAGCGCATAACCGTTGCTGTATTGCTGAGTGCGCTGCTTGGATTGGGCGCAAGCGTTGCGTTCTGGACTTCAAAGCGTTCGCCGTCCGAACCCGCTTTTATCCTGCAAGGCCCGCTCAGCGCGCGCAACGGCTGCCGCAGGCCGCCTACTTTTTTTAACGGCCTAGGATTTGGCCGTGGTGTTAGCTTGAGCACGGCCGAACGCGATTTGATCGGCATTGCAGCGGTTGAGTTTGATTCGAATACGAAGAAGCGCATCCGCTACTGGCAGCATCCGAGCTGGTCAAAATTCGGCCAGCTCAGCGCATTTACGCTGGATCGCCAGGGCGATTTATACGTAATTCCCGCGCCGCGCGTGAACTTGGCCGACAATCCGCCTGCGCTGCAAAACCGGCTGTATCGAATCGACGCCAGCACCGGCGAAATGCAGCTTGCGCTGGCGTTTCCAGTTGCAGCAGCTGCCAATGCGCGCAACCCCTACGCCGGCATGGCGCTGAGCTACGACTGCAATACCCACAGCCTGTGGTTGAGCTCAGTCGCCGGCTCAGAACCTTCGCGTGAACGCGGAAAAATCCTCAGAATTCAGTTGCAACCTAGCATTGCAGTACAAGATCAGCTCGATGATTTTGACGGCTTTGGCATCGCGGCATTCAGCGCCGGCAGCACACTGCAAGCCGGTGCAGATAAAGCCAACCAGCAGGGTTTGTTGATTGCCTCAGCGCGCCACGGCAGCGTTTTGCTGCAAGCTATGAATAAGGATGGTAGCCTGCAAGGCAGGCCGCTTACCATGCTCAGCATCGCTGGCTTAGGGCCGCTGGGCAATGATCGCGTGCGTAAAATCGACATCGGCAGCCAAGGCGAGCTTTTGCTGCACGGCACGCCGTTTAACTTCAATCTTGCCCAGCCCTCCGCCCAACATGCGGCGGTCAAGTATCGTTTTGCGTGGGATAGCGTTACGCGCCAATATCAATTTGTCGATTGGCAGCAATAGCAGCGCTACGACACCAGCTTTCGCATCAAAGTTTGCCAGTCGTCAAAGCTCTGGCCTTCGGTGCGCTTGAGCTCTTCGATCAGTCGGCAGGCGTGGATCACCGTGGTGTGATCGCGCCCGCCAAATGCGACGCCAATATCCTTCAGGCTGTGCGTAGTCAGCTCTTTGCAAAGTGCCATCGCCATTTGCCGAGCTCTTGCGATCGCGCGGGCGCGTTTGACGCTCAGTAAATCACTCAGGCTGATGCGAAAATAGTCAGCACAGGTTTTTTGAATACTGCCGAGCGAAATACTGCGATCCTGCACGGAAAACAGATCGCGCAGGGTTTCTTGCGCAAAATCGTAGCTCAGCGCATTGCCGGAAAAATGTGCGCGTGCCAGCAGCGTATTGAGTGCGCCTTCTAACTCCCGCACGTTCGAGCGCATGCGTTTGGCGAGCAGCTCGGCGACCGCATCCGGCAAATTTACGCCCTGATTTTTGGCTTTCAGCAGCAAAATTTCGATGCGGGTTTCAAAATCTGGCGGTTCAACCGCTACGCTAAGGCCCCAGCCAAAGCGTGATTGTAGGCGCTGTTCAAACCGTTCCAGCTCTTTCGGAAAGCGATCACAGCTCAGCACTACCTGCTGACGCGAGTCGTAAAGCGCGTTAAAGGTGTGGAAAAATTCTTCCTGCGTGCGCTCTTTGCCAGCGAAAAATTGAATGTCGTCAATCAACAAACAGTCGACTGAGCGATACATCATTTTGAAAGGCTCCATGCCAAACGAGCTGACGTTGCGCAGCGCCTTCATCATGCCGCTTACGAAATCCTCGCTGCGCACGTACAAAATTTTGGCATTTGGGCGCTGCGCGATAACTGCATTGCCGAGCGCGTGCATTAAGTGCGTTTTGCCCAAGCCGGTGCCGCCGTATAAAACGAGCGGATTGTATTGCGATGCGCCTAAATTGTTGGCCACCTGCTGCGCGGTTAATTTGGCTAGTCGGTTTGATGCGCCTTCCACGAAAGTGTCGAAGGTGTAGCGCTCGTCCAGCCGATTGTCGGTACTGGAAACTTCAATAGCGGCGGCTTGCGCGCTTTTATCAAGAGCCGCTTGAATTTGTTCTTGTTCGCGCTCTTGTTCTCGGCCATCGCCGAGCAAAACCTCAATGCCTTTTAACTCAGGTGCCAGTGACTTGGCTGAAAAGCGGATTGCGGCCAGATATTTATCCCGCACTTCAGACAGCACCATATGGTTGCTGGCATGCAGCAGCAGCGAATCGCCTTTGCGCCTGGCAACAAGCGGTTGCAGCCAGAGCTGCACCGTCTCCGCGCCTAGCTCCATCGTCAGCTGATTAAGTATTTTTTTCCATGCGTAAACCACAGCGATATCGAGCGCCTCAGTTAAGAAAGATCAAAAAATGCGGCTAAACTGGCTTCAGCTGGTTTAGCCGCGGACTAAAAGCGACGCGCCAGCTAACTCTTCGCTAAGCAGGGCGGTGGAGATTAGCAGACTTGCCTTGACAAACAATAGCGCCCAACCCTACGCTGATCGGCTTCCCTTATTTTGAAGATTCGGCCATGAAACGGACTTTCCAGCCTAGTAACCTCAAGCGCGCTCGTACCCACGGCTTTCGTGCCCGTATGGCCACCAAATCTGGCCGCGCTATTTTGAATGCTCGCCGCGCCAAAGGCCGCTCGCGGCTCATTCCGTAGTCTTTCTTAACTCGAAAGCGTTCACAGCAGCGTCCGCAGCACGCTTACGCTGAGGTTGCAGATTGTGCAGATTAGCGATAGCACGCCTGACATTGATAGTTCGAGCGTTCGCACGTCTGCAAGGCCGGTCCTTATGGCTTTGGCTCCGGCCAACTTGCCCAGACACCGAAAGCTACTAAAACCCTTCGAGTTTGCTGCTGTATTAAAAGATGGCAAGCGCTACGCGGGCAAGTTTGTGGTTTTGGTCGTTCGGCGCTTTCCAGAACGGTTAGCACGTCTCGGCCTTGCAATCGCGAAAAAGCACGCCAAATTAGCGAAAGATCGCAATCAGATCAAACGGATCGCGCGGGAATCCTTTCGGGCTTTGCGGCTTAGGCTACCGCCGGTTGAGATTGTTGTATTGACACGCAGTCGTGAAAAAAAAGCGGATGCGCCAGATCAGAAGCTGCTCCGCATGGAATTTGACGAATTGTTCAAAAAAATAGCCACTATTAAATTAGCCGCCGTTCCTTCTGCCACCCCATGCAGCACACCTTTGCAACGCAACGAGACACAGCCGCATGAATAACACCCGTTTGATGTTCGCGTTGGCGCTCGCCGTGGTTGCTTTTCTTCTGCTTCAGCAGTGGCAAACCGAACAGATTCCAGTGCGTTTGCCGACAGTTGCTAGTCCAGCAGCGGTTTCAACGGCACCTTTAGTGCCAGGCGTGTCAGACGTTCCGAGCGCGGTTGTCGCAGCTGCACCCGGTGAAGTACCGGCGGAAACTCCGGTGCAATCGGCAGCTCCCGTTACCGATACGATCGTTTCTGATGCTGCGACGGCCTCGATCGTCAGCATTGAAAGTGATGTGCTGAAGCTGTCGGTTGACTTGCGCGGCGCTGAAATTGTGCAGGCTGATTTACTGGCTTACCCCGTTTCGCTTGCTGAAAAAGACAAGCTGATTCGCATGTTAGGCGATATTTCTGCCAATCAGATCATGCGCGCGCAAACTGGCTGGGTTGCGAGCGCGGGCGCAGCGCCCTCGCACGTTGATCTTTACCAAAGCGCAACAAAGCGCGCGGTGCTGGGCGATCAAGCCAAGCTTGAAGTGCCTTTTACCTGGGCTAAAGACGGCATTGAAATCAAGAAAGTATTTGTGTTGACGCGCGGCAGCTACACTATTGACGTGCGTTTTGAAGTGAGAAACACCAACGCAAGCACCTGGAGCGCGTTTAATTACCGCCAGCTGCAGCGCACGCCGGCGCCGGGGATAAGCGCCAGTTTTTTCACCAAGCCAGAAGCCTTTAGCTTTATCGGCCCGGCCATCTATTCACCGGAAGCGCGTTTTGAAAAACGCCATTTTGGTGATTTTGATAAAGAACCGCTAGATCGCGTGATTACCGGCGGCTGGATGGCGCTGCTGCAGCATCATTTCATGGTCAGCTGGATTCCGGTACCAACGGAGCGCAATCGCTACACCACTTCGACGCTGCCGGGTGATGCTTTAAGCAGCCCGCGTATGCTGATTCGGCAGCAAACTGATCCGATTAGCGTCGTCAGCGGTGCTAGTGTGGTTACCAACGCACGCCTTTATGTTGGCCCGAAGCTGCAAAATCAGCTTGAAGTCATTGCGCCTGGACTGGCGAAAAGTATCGACTACGGCAAGGTCACGATTTTCTCTGAACCGCTGTTTTGGATGTTGGATAAATTTCATTCCTGGGTAAATAACTGGGGCTGGTCTATTGTGCTGCTGGTGCTGTTAATCAAAATTGTGTTCTACAAACTCAGTGAAACGCAGTACCGGAGCGGCGCGCGCATGAAAGCGCTGGCTCCGAAAATGGAAGAAGTGAAGCGCCGCCACCCAGATGACCGGCAAAAGCAGGGTCAGGCAATGATGGAGCTATATAAAAAGGAAAAAGTAAACCCGCTGGCGGGCTGTTTTCCGCTGCTGATTCAAATTCCGGTATTCTTTGGGCTGTATTGGGTATTGGTGGAATCGCCTGAACTGCGGCAAGCCCCTTTCATGGGCTGGATTAAGGATTTAACCGCCGCAGATCCGTATTTTGTGTTGCCCGCGCTAAATATGGCGGTGATGTATTTCACTACCAAAATGACGCCGATGACCGGTATGGATCCGATGCAGCAAAAAATATTCACCTACATGCCGCTGTTCTTCGGCGTAATGATGGCATTTTTTCCGGCGGGCTTAGTGCTGTACTGGACGGTCAATGGCGCGCTAGGATTGGCGCAACAGCTTTACATTACCCGCAAGCTTGAGCGCGAAACTGCGGCGCTCGCAACAGGAAAAAAGGCCTAGCTCAAGCGCGTTGTAAGCCATGAGCGTGTACCCAAAGCGTGCCCCGATTGCGGCGATCGCCAGCGGTGCGGGTGCGGCGGGGGTCGGGATTGTGCGGGTCAGCGGCGCAGGAACTGCGCAAATCGCGCAAACGCTGCTGGGCAAGCCGCCCTTAAATCGTTTCGCGCACTATGCGCAGTTTCATGATGCCGATGGCACAGTAATTGATCGCGGGCTGCTGCTGTATTTTCACGGCCCACACTCGTTCACCGGCGAGGATGTGCTTGAGCTGCATGCGCACGGTTCACCGATTGTGCTCAGCATGCTGCTGCGGCGCTGTTTAGCGCTGGGTGCGACAGCCGCGCGCGCGGGCGAATTTAGTGAGCGTGCTTACCTAAACGGCAAGCTGGACTTGACCCAGGCCGAAGCGATTGCCGATTTGATTTCAGCGCAATCTGAACGCGCCGCGCGCGCCGCGTTGCGATCACTGGATGGCGAATTTTCCAGGCGCGTGCGTGCGGTGTTATTTGAGCTGACCGCGCTGCGCACCTACATCGAAGCGCTGATTGACTTCCCCGATGAAGAAATTGATTTTTC
>Ga0163144_10019047_pt1 | contig 13835 bp, 9 predicted proteins | sample OliLak19BULKMAT1_FD_123175 | JGI IMG/M metagenome (GOLD analysis project Ga0163144, IMG submission 123175) | Freshwater microbial mat bacterial communities from Lake Vanda, McMurdo Dry Valleys, Antarctica - Oligotrophic Lake LV.19.BULKMAT1 | ecosystem: Environmental > Aquatic > Freshwater > Lake... | reverse complement strand
CATCTTTTTTACAAGCAACAAATAAAACGGAGAAAAGCACTAATAGGAATGAAGCACTAATCATTTTTTTACGAATTGTCATAATGGTATTTTAATTAAAATGTTTAAAAATAGCTTTCATTCTCCTATACAAAGTGTGAGGCAAAATGGTTGCCTGCGTGCTATTTTATATTTTAGCTTTCATTTCGTTACGTACAAAAATTACCTGATTCAGCGGGCTGTTAAGAGTCCACACTTCGAACTAACATCCGAGATTATTTCTAAAACCTGTAGTTTAGTCCGAAAGAGGAATAGAAGATAGAAAGATTTGCAATATTAGGATTTTTGAAGCCCTGATAGCCCTCTTCTACAAAATACTCTATCTTTTTGTACTTATAAGCCTCAACAATCCCCATTTTGAGAGATCCGCCGATGTGGTGATGCTAGCCCGAAATGTAACTCAAATTAATTTGTATAAATACCAAATATATTTTCTTTTTTAGATAAGACCAGAAAAAAACAAAGAGATGTTCAAATTAATGTTGTTTTATTTGGAATGATTCTAAATTAAGCCAAATCTTTCACATATTTTTACGTTTCTATTGAATAATCCACAATCGTACATTTATTTTGTAGTAATCATTTGTAAAAACTGATTTTGATGTTAGTTTTGTGCTTTGATTCAGGTAGTCTAATTGTATATCTATTTTGCCTAAGCAATTAGAGTAGCAATTTTTATAATTTAGCGTGTTTATTTAGCAAATTCGATAACCAAAATATATATGTCAAGGTCTATATCAACGAATATTTTATCTTTCTTACTCGCTTTCTTCTTTGTAAGTGCGGTGGCTTTTGCACAGCAAGATACTACAAAGCAAGCAGATGGAAATAGCCAAACAGATGGCGCAGCGCAAGCAGGGGGCGCAACAGGGGGATTATCAACTGATGCGGCAGTAGTAGCCAAAGGATTGGAACTTTTCAACGGAAACTGTAAGCAGTGCCACGCTATCAATGAGAAAATAGTAGGTCCCGCTTTGGCAAAAGTTTACGAACGCCGCCAAATTCCTTGGTTAGTTAATTTTATCAAGTATCCTCAAAAAGTCATCGAGAGCGGTGATGCCTATGCTGTAGCTCTTTACAAAGAGTACAAGCAGTTCATGCCTAACCACGACTTTTTGAAAGATGAGGAGATACTTGCTATCCTTTCTTACGTAAAGCAGGAAACAGACGCACCTACTAAAGTTACCACAGCAGCTGGCGGTGGCGGTGCTAGTACATCTACTGAAGACACAAAAGGGGCTAATTCAGGTTTGTTAGTCGGTATCGTTATTGGCTTGGCTACCTTATTGGTCGTAGTTTTAGCAGTTTTGGCAATGCTTGGCTCGGTACTTACCAAATACTTGGCAAAAGAAAAAGCATTATCAGAGGCAGACAGAGCTATACTAAGCCAACGCATAGAATGGGGAAAAATACTAACAAGTAGAGGTTTTGTAGGGATAGCAAGTTTTGTGTTTATCGCCTTAGTATTAAAAATAGTTACTGAAGGTTTGATTACGATTGGCGTTCAGCAGGGCTACGCACCAGAGCAGCCCATTCCATTCTCTCACAAACTTCATGCAGGTCAGTATGAAATAGATTGTAAATACTGCCACAATACTGTAGAAAAAAGCAAGCATGCAAGTATTCCTGGTCCGTATGTGTGTATGAACTGCCACAATGCGATTAAGACTACTTCGCCAAATATGCAAAAAATATATGACTACATAGAGAAAGATGAGCCTATCCAATGGGTAAGAGTTCACAATCTACCTGATTTGGCGTACTTTAACCATGCCCAACACGTAAAAGTAGCAGGCTTGGACTGTACCAACTGCCACGGCGACATTAAGAACATGGAAGTAGTACAGCAAGTATCTTTGCTCACAATGGGTTGGTGTATAGATTGCCACCGCAAAACAGAAGTGAATGCAAAGGGCAATGCCTACTACGACGATTTGAATGAAATGCACTCAAAATATTCAAAACAACCAATGAAAGTGGAAAATATTGGTGGCTTAGAGTGTTCTAAGTGCCACTATTAAGCGTAATTAGCAGCATTACAATCAATCATTAGCAATTAGTAATTTAAAAATATGAGCGATACTAAGAATTTTTACTGGAAAGGCATAGAAGAATTAACCAATGACATAGAAGTTGTCAAATATGCAGACAAGGAATTTCCTGACCATTTGACAATCAAGGATACTTTCGGGGATAATTCAGAAGACGGGAAGTCTAATAGAAGGGATTTTTTGAAGTTGATGGGCTTTAGTGTAGCTGCCGTTTCTCTGGCAGCTTGCGATACACCTGTGAAGCACGCAATCCCTTACATAGTTCAGCCTGAAGAAATCATACCTGGTGTTCCGAACTATTATGCTTCTACGTATTTAGATGGCGGAGATTATTGCTCTGTCTTAGTAAAAACAAGAGAAGGTCGCCCTATTTTTGTGGAAGGCAATAGCTATTCAGGGGTAACAATGGGTGGTACAAGTTCTTTGGTGAATACCTCTATCATGTCCCTGTACGATATAGAGAGAGCAAAAAAGCCGAGCATTAACGGAAAAGACTCGACTTGGGCTGCCGTCGATAAGGAAATTGTGGATAAATTGACACAGATAGCTCAAAATGGTGGTCAGATTCGTCTTGTTTCCAACACTATTCTAAGCCCTTCTACTAAGAAAGCAATTGCTGATTTCATTGCAAAATATCCAACTGCTGTTCATGTAACCTACGACCAAGTTTCTGCCTCTGCTCTTTTGCAAGCAAATAAAATCAAATTTGGAAAAGCAGTTCTCCCTTCGTATAAGTTCGACAAAGCAGAGGTCATAGCAAGTTTTGGCGCTGACTTCTTAGGTACTTGGATTTCTCCTATCGAATACGCTCGTCAGTTTGCTCAAAATAGAAAATTAGGGAAGGATAAGAACAAAATGTCCCGCTTGTTCTCTTTTGAATCAATGATGTCATTAACAGGAGCAAATGCAGACTATAGAACGCCAATCAAGCCTTCACAAGAAGGTTTGGTAATTGCAAAATTATACAATCTGATTGCAGCAAAGGCAGGTAAGCCAGCTGTTGCTACAGCAGATATAAAAATTCCTTATTTAGATAAATGTGCCGAAAATTTGTGGGAAGGCAAAGGAAAGTCTTTGGTAGTTTCTGGCTCAAACGATTTGGAGTTGCAGCAATTAGTTGCTGAAATAAATGAAATGCTTGGCAGCTACGGCACTACAATAGACATGAATACTCCCTCTTATCAAAGACAAGGCGATGACGCAAAAATGTCTGCCTTTGTCAAAGATGTAGAGGCTGGTACTGTGAAAGCAGTTGTATTCTATAATGCAAATCCCGTTTACGATTACCCTCAAGGAGCAAGTTTAGCTAAAAATTTAAGTAAAGTAGAGCTAAAAATATCTACAGCAGACAGACTGCACGAAACCGCTTCTCTCTGTAACTATAACTGCCCCGACAGTCATTTCTTAGAATCTTGGAATGATGCGGAGCCTAAGCGTGGCTACTTCAGTTTAGGACAGCCAACAATAATGACGATTTTCAATACTCGTCAAGTGCAACAATCCTTGCTTACTTGGGCAGGAAATAGCCTTGATTATCTGACATACATCCGTAATTTTTGGAAAGATAACTTGTTTTCACTTCAAAATAAGGAAAGCGAATTTGAAACATTTTGGAAACGTTCCTTGCACAATGGCGTATTTGAGCCAAGTGTAAGCGAGGCTTATACTTCTGTAAATCAATCTGCTACCGAAGCAGTAGGTACGGTCGATTTGGGTGCAATAGCGTCCGAAATTACAAATGAATACAAAACAAGTGGCGGAATAGAGTTAATTATTTATCAGAAAATTGTTGCTGGAACAGGTACGCAAGCAAATAATCCTTACGTACACGACTCGCCCGACCCTATCTCTAAAATGTGTTGGGGAAATTATGTGTCTGTGCCTTTGAGCATGGCAAATAAAATGGGTTTTGCGAATAAAGAAAATAAAGCAACAACAGCCACTGTAAAAATAGGAAATACAGAATTTAAGTTGCCTGTAGTTATCCAACCGGGGCAAGCACCTGATACCATTGCTATTGCTTTGGGTTACGGTAGAATAAATAGTGATAAGATAAGTGTTGGTAAGGTAGCAACTGAGGCGGCGGGTGTAAATATGTACGCTTTTGCCACTATGGGCAGCAATATTAGGTATTCAGCGTTTAGTGGTGTAAGTATTGCAGATTCAGGCGAATGGGAGAGATTAGCTTCTACGCAATCTCATAGCACTTTTATGGGTAGAGAAACCATCATTCAGGAGGCTACCTTGGCTCAATATAAGACAAATGAGCAAGCTGGTCGTTTCTTCCCTAAAATTAATGGTAGCATCAAAGGAGAGAGAGTTGCTACTGATGTTTCTCTTTGGGACGTATCGAGTGATGGGTACGGGAAAAAGCCCGAACCTAAATCTGAGGTAGAGAAAACACTTTGGAATGAAAGACACAAAACTGGTGCAGATATTTTCAAATATCCCAATCATCATTGGGGTATGTCCATCGACTTAAACTCATGTATTGGTTGTGGTGCTTGTGTAACTGCCTGTCACATAGAAAATAATGTTTCTGTTGTTGGTAAAAAAGAAGTTATTAACCGCCGTGAAATGCACTGGATTCGCATTGACCGTTACTACAGCTCAGAGGGAGATGGCTTAGAAGAAAGAGATTTTGATAAGTTGGCACAAGTAGTGGAAAATCCGAAAGTTGTATTTCAGCCGATGATGTGTCAGCATTGCAATAATGCTCCTTGCGAAACAGTTTGCCCTGTGGCTGCTACTACGCACAGCACCGAAGGCTTAAATCAGATGACTTATAATCGTTGTATTGGTACAAAATATTGTGCAAACAACTGTCCTTATAAAGTAAGACGCTTTAACTGGTTCAAATATCATAATAACGAGGAGTTTGACTACAATCAGAATAATGACTTGGGTAAAATGGTATTAAACCCTGATGTTACGGTGCGTTCAAGAGGTGTCATGGAAAAATGCTCTTTGTGTATTCAGCGCATTCAAGCGGGTAAACTCAAGGCTAAAAGCGAAAGTAGAAGACCAAAAGATGGCGAAGTTATTACAGCTTGCGCTTCGGCTTGCCCTACGGAAGCAATTGTATTTGGTGATTTGAATGATGTAAATGCACGCATTTCTAACTTGTTAGATTATGAGGTAGAGAAAGGCAGAGCCTACAATGTGTTGGCTGAAATCAATACAAGACCTAACGTTTGGTATTTGACCAAGATTAGAAATATCGACGAAAAAAGTGTTTAAAATTCGCAAATTAGAAAATTAATAGTATGCAGATAGTATCAGAAGTTAGAGAACCTTTAGTAACAGGTGGCAAAACACACAAAGATGTTACTGAAGATATTTGTAAACAAATAGAAGGCGCACCAGCACCGGCTTGGCTTGCTTCTTTTGCCGCTTCCTTATTGGCATTAGGTATTGGAGGATATTATTTAGGAGACTTACTCTGGAATGGTATTGGTAAATGGGGACTTAACAAGAGTGTGCAGTGGGCATGGGATATTACCAACTTCGTTTGGTGGGTAGGTATTGGTCATGCAGGCACACTTATTTCTGCCGTTTTGCTGCTATTTCGTCAAAAATGGCGTACTTCTATCAATAGAGCAGCAGAGGCAATGACTATTTTTGCCGTTATATGTGCTTTGTTTTGGCCTATAGCCCACATGGGCAGACCTTGGATTGGCCCAGTATGGGCTTTCCCTTTGCCAAATACGTATGGCTCACTCTGGGTAAATTTTAACTCTCCTTTGCTTTGGGACGTATTCGCAATTGGTACATACTTTTCTGTTTCCTTGTTATTTTGGTTTATTGGCTTAGTTCCAGACTTTGCAACCATCAGAGATAGAGCAACTTCCAAAGTATCGAGATTGATGTATGGAATGTTGAGCTTAGGTTGGGACGGTTCGGCAAAATCTTGGATGCATTACGAGTCGGTATCACTCATCTTGGCAGGTCTTTCCACTCCTTTGGTACTTTCAGTACATACGATTGTGAGTTTCGACTTTGCTACTTCGGTGATTCCGGGTTGGCACACTACGATTTTCCCGCCTTATTTCGTTTCAGGTGCTATTTTCTCTGGGTTTGCAATGGTGCTAACCTTAATGCTTATTACAAGAAAAGTATATCATTTGGAAGACTATATTACTATAGAGCATATTGAGATGATGAACATTATCATTATCGTAACGGGTTCTGTAGTTGGGATTGCTTATTTAACAGAGTTCTTTATAGCATGGTATTCAGGGGTAGAATTTGAGTTATACGCCTTTATAAATCGTTCCACAGGTCCGTATTGGTGGGCTTACCTAGCAATGATGACTTGCAACGTGGTTTCTCCACAGCTATTTTGGATTAAATCTATCCGTACAAGTTTGACATGGACTTTTGTGCTATCAATCATTGTAAATATTGGTATGTGGTTCGAGCGTTTCGTGATTATCGTAACCTCCTTACACAGAGATTATCTACCGTCAAGTTGGACATATTTTGTGCCTACTATACATGACGTTGGTACTTATTTGTTTACATTTGGCTTGTTCTTTACTTTCTTTTTCCTATTTGCTAAATTCTTCCCTGTGATTAACATGGCAGAAGTAAAAGCCGTACTAAAAGAGTCAAACTCTAAGATGTATAGAGCGAGGAGAACCTTAGTAAATGAGCCTTTGCCTACGATAGAAGAAAGTGTCATTGAAAAAGAAGTTCATTAATTTTAATACGACAATGGATAAAAATAAACATTTTTTAGTGGGTATATTTAATGACCAAGACGACTTGCTACATGGCGTAGAAGACATTAGAAAAAAAGGAGTAAAAATTCATGAAGTTTTTACGCCCTTCCCTGTACATGGTTTAGAGCATGCTTTGGGCTATGAAAAATCTTGGACTCCAAAGGCAGCATTTATGTTCGGATTTTTGGGTACTTGTTTGGCTATTACGATGCAAGTGGGAATGATGGCTATAGACTGGCCTATGGTAATAGGAGGAAAGCCTTATTTGTCGATTCCTGACTTTGTGCCTGTTTCTTTCGAATTTACGGTACTGTTAGCTTCCTACGGAATGACATTGACCTTTTTGTTTGTAAGAGGTTATTTGCCGCACTCAGTACCAAGAATTTTTGATATTAGGTCGACTGATGATAAGCACGTAATGGCAATTGACTTGGCAAATAATTCTTTAAGCGAGGAGCAAATACGCTCAATAGTAAAAGATGCACACGCAGAAGAAGTGTATAGACGTGATTTCACTGATGAGGAGAACGAAGGCTCCTTCTTAAAATACGTAGTAGATTTGTTTACCAATGGTGTAACAAGGTCAAGCAGAATAGCTCATCACCGTTAAAATAAACCGAATTAGCAAATGTTATCAAGAGGAAAATTAACCATTATTGTAGCGATTTTCGCTTGTTCGCTTTACAGTTGCGAACCGAAAGGAGATTATACGGGAGTAGAATATGCACCTAATATGTATAATTCTATTGCTTACGACCCATATTCTCAAATTACTGATTCTACGGACGCCTATTATAATTCTACGCCTTACAACCAATATAAAGGAAAGCAGAAAATAAATATGCTACTTCCTGTAGAAGGCACAGTATCTCGTCAGAATTTTCGTTCTGTCATGGATACTTCGCAGGATTCCAGAGATAAAAATCTGTTCTTCTATGAGTTGCACAAAGACAGCATAGATTTGGCGGCAAGAGTTCTTAAAAACCCTATTGCTTTGGACTCTGCTGGTTTGATATTAGAAGATGGCAAAGAACTATACTTGACATATTGCCAGCCATGTCACGGAGAAAAAGGTGTGGGAGATGGCAAAGTAGGTGTTATGTACAAAGGCGTACCTAATTACACTGCTGGTCGCTATAAAACATTAAACGAAGGTCATATTTTTCATACAATTACAAATGGTCGTAACCGTATGTGGGGACTTAAAACAACTATAACTCCAGAAGACAGGTGGAAAATAGTCCATTACGTCCAAAAATTACAAAAAGGAGAAGGCTAAGACTACAATTTTTCAATGTTTTTACTACAGAATTATTCTGTTAAATATACTAATTTTATAAAAGAATGAAAGCAAAATCATACGATACAGACGAAAGATTTGTTTTTTCTGACGGTGCAAAGAAAAGCGTATTCACTATTTTAGGAATAGGTCTTGTTTTCTTTGTGATAGGTATCCTCTCTTTAGCATTTGGGAGTGAGAGTGGCGGAGCCGAGCATGCACTCGCAGGACTTGAGGAAGGTGGTGGAGAACACGCTGGTTCTCATGCATATCATTGGACGACTCGCATCAAAGTAAATTTATGGATTAATAATATATTCTTCCTTGGGTTGAGCATCATTGGCGTATTCTTTTTTTCTATCCAATATGCAGCTCATGCAGGCTGGTCGGCAGGCATAAAGAGAATTCCAGAGGCTTTTGGAAGTTTCTTGCCTGTAGCTTTCGTTTTGATGATAGCTGTGTTTGCTTTTTCTTACCATGAAATTTTCCATTGGACTGATGGCAATTTATTCGATAAAAAACATGAGGACTATGACGAAATCATAGCGGGCAAGCAGGCATTTCTTAATATGCCTTTCTACGTAGGCAGAATGTTTTTATTTATAACTGTTTGGTATTTATTTTACCGTGCCATGAGAAAGCAATCTCTCTTGGAAGATATTGAGGGTGGCACAAAGCGTTTCTGGAAAATGAAGACACTTGCTACCTTATTCATCATCTTCTTTGCAATTAGTTCTTCTGTTGCGGCATGGGATTGGGTGATGTCTATTGATACACATTGGTTTAGTACCATGTTTGGTTGGTATGTATTCGCAAGCTGGCACGTATCGGGCTTGGCTGCTATTTCTTTGGCATTGGTCTTTTTGAAAGAAGCGGGCTATTTGAAATTTATGACAGAAAGCCATTTCCATGACATTAACAAATTGATTTTTGGCTTTAGCATCTTTTGGGCTTATATCTGGTTTGGGCAGTTTATATTAATTTATTACGCAAACATACCAGAGGAAACTATTTACTTTGTAGAAAGGTTAGAAAGTGATCACTACAGCAAATTTATTTTCTTTAATCTGTTTATTAATTTCTTTTTTCCTTTCTTGGCATTTATGACAAGAGATGCAAAGCGAAAAATGACAATTATAAAAATCGTTTGTATTGCTGTATTAATAGGTCATTGGTTTGATTTTTACTTAATGATTACGCCAGGAACGCTCAAAGAACATGGCGGACTTGGGTTCTTGGAAGTAGGCTTGACAATGATGTATTTGGCGATATTCATTTATGTAGTTGCTAATGAACTTTCAAAGGCACCGCTGATTGCGAAAAATCACCCAATGCTACAGGAAAGTTTGCATCATAATATATAATAGTTGAGGTTTTTGACCAAGTAAATCTGTTATAAAGTGAATTTTTTGGTCAGAAACTTTTGTTACTTTTATTTTCAGAAACTTTTGAAAGTTTTTTTTCAAAAAAGCCTAAATTTTTAAAACCTTTGTGTTTCACGTATTGTCATTAAATTTGAAATTAACAATAATTTTTAATATCTATAATCACACTATGACAGGTCTTCTCATTACAGCAGGAACTATTCTCACTATCGGGCTTTTTGCCTTAGTGTACAGAATATTAGCCTTAGTCAATATTGCGAAAGGTGCACACGAAAAGCGTGTGGGTTATAGCAATACGGTAAACGCTTTTATGTTTATCCTATTTTTCTTTGTCGGTTTCGGTGCCTTCTTTTGGTATTCTGGGAAAGCAGACTACTTGCCCGCACCATCTTCTGAGCATGGAGTAATTACGGATAATTTATTTTGGACTACGACAGCAGTAATCACTGTTGCGTTCTTCTTAACGCATTGCTTGCTATTTTTCTTTCCATTCATTTTTAGATTTAGAGAGGATAGAAAAGCGTACTGGTATCCAGATAATATGAAGTTAGAGATTCTTTGGACTATCATTCCCGGTGTTGTAATGGCTATATTGGTAATTACAGGCTTGATTGAGTGGAACAAGATAACGGCTCCTGCTCCCAAAGGCTCCGTGCAGTTTGAGATTGTAGGTAAGCAGTTTAACTGGATGGTAAGATACCCTGGTAAGGATAAGAAGTTAGGCAAGTATGACTATACCAAAATAGATGGGACAAACCAGCTTGGTATGGACTTCGCAAACGACAATGCTAACTTTGATGACTTTGTGCCTGGCGAAATTCATATTCCAAAAGGTAAGTCTGTGGAGCTAAAAATACGTGCAAGGGACGTATTACATAGCGTTTATATGCCTCATTTCAGAGTGAAAATGGACGCTGTACCAGGTATGCCTACTACTTTTTGGTTTGTACCTACTAAAACTACAGCAGAGATGCGTGCAGAGTTAAAAAATGATAAGTTTAACTATGAAATGGCTTGTACTGAAGTTTGCGGCAGTGGACATTTTTCTATGCGTATGGTTATCGTAGTAGATGAGCCCGAAGCATTCAACAAATGGGTTACAGAGCAAGAGCCTTGGGCAAGTAAGAATAAGGAATATATTTCTGGCTTGAAATTGAAAGATGTAAATCTTACAGAGGTAGCAAAGTAATTGGAGTTTGCAATAATTTAAAAAACTAAAAATAATCATAATTACAAAAAAATATGTCTGCAGCAGATATTCAAATTGAGAAAGTGGTAGATGTTCATCATGATGAGCATCATGACCACGAGCATCGTGAGCAGTCTTTTATAAGAAAATACATCTTTTCTGAAGACCACAAGACTATTGCAAAACAGTTCTTAATAAGCGGTATTTTCTGGGCTGTGATTGGGGGACTTTTTTCTGTGCTTTTCCGATTACAATTAGGCTTTCCAGAGGCAAATTTGGAAATACTAAGACCAATATTGGGCGGATGGATTACAGAACAAGGTAAACTTGACCAAAATTTTTACTTGGCATTGGTTACTATGCACGGTACAATCATGGTATTTTTTGTACTTACTGCTGGTTTGAGCGGCACTTTTAGCAATTTCCTGATACCATTGCAAATTGGGGCAAGGGATATGGCTTCTGGCTTCTTGAATATGCTTTCTTATTGGTTCTTCTTCGCCTCAAGCGTAGTAATGTTTACTTCGCTGTTGATAGAAACAGGACCCGCTTCGGGTGGCTGGGTAATTTATCCTCCTCTGAGCGCATTGCCAAAAGCAAGTTTAGGCTCTGGCTTGGGTATGACTCTTTGGCTGGTAAGCATGGCATTGTTTATTGTAGGCTCTTTGCTTGGTAGCATTAATTATGTTACTACGGTAATAAATATGAGAACACGAGGCCTAAGCATGACAAGATTGCCGCTTACTATTTGGGCGTTTTTCTTAACAGCTATCATTGGTATTCTTTCTTTCCCCGTGTTATTTTCAGCAGCTTTGCTATTGATTTTTGACAGAAGTTTTGGTACAAGTTTTTACTTAGACCAGATATATATAGATGGCGAGGCGTTGCACAATACTGGCGGTAGTGCCTTACTTTTCCAACACTTGTTTTGGTTCTTGGGGCATCCAGAGGTATATATTGTACTTTTGCCTGCTTTGGGTATCACTTCTGAGATTGTATCAACAAATTCAAGAAAACCAATATTTGGTTACTTGGCAATGGTTGGCTCTATGTTGGCTATTACCTTTATTTCATTCATTGTTTGGGCGCACCACATGTTTGTAACAGGCATGAATCCATTTTTAGGTTCTGTGTTTATGTTATTAACGTTGATTATAGCTGTGCCTTCTGCTGTAAAAGCATTTAACTACATCACTACGCTTTGGAGAGGAAATATTGTATTTACGCCAGCTATGCTATTTTCTATTGGTTTGGTGTCTTTCTTTATTTCTGGTGGTGTAACAGGTATAGCACTTGGTAACTCTGCTATTGATATTCAGCTACATGATACTTATTTTGTAGTAGCCCACTTCCACTTAGTAATGGGTTCTGCTGCATTCTTTGGTATGTTGGCGGGTGTATATCATTGGTTCCCTAAAATGTTTGGGCGTATGATGGACGACAAATTGGGTTATGTACACTTCTGGATTACTTTTGTTGGTGTATATTTTATTTTCTTCCCAATGCACTACATAGGTATTGCAGGTTTCCCAAGAAGATATTATTCATGGACAAATTTTGATGCTTTTAGCACTTATGCAGACTTAAATATGCTTATCAGTGTGGCAGCAATTATAGTAATGGCGGCACAATTCATATTCATGTTCAATTTCTTTTATTCTATATTCAACGGTAGATTGGCTCCTGAAAATCCATGGAGGTCAAACACGCTGGAGTGGACTACGCCGAGATTACCCGGACATGGCAACTGGCCTGGAAAGATTCCATCAGTTTATAGATGGCCTTATGATTACAGCAAGCCGGGAGCAAAAGAGGACTTCATTCCTCAGAACATTCCTCTTTCTGAAACAAGAGATTCTAACTTGGCGCATGAGAACGAACAGATTGCTGCGGAATTAGAAATGATTGAAGAAGAAAAGCACAATGTGGACAATCATCACGGACACTAAAATAGTATTTTGATAATAAAAAAAGTCTTACTTTCAAAGTAAGACTTTTTTTATGCACTAATCTTCTTCATTCCAAATTTCCCAAGATTTTTCGGCTTGTAAATAAAGCATCGGTAGTCCGTTTATTGCACTTGCACCCTTTTCTACTCCTTTTTGCATGAAAAGTGTATTTTCGGGATTGTAAACCAAATCGTACAGGTAATGCTGTTCACCCAAAAATTGATAAGGTATTTCAGGGCAATCATTCACTTGCGGAAACATTCCCAAAGGACTTGTATTGATAATCAGCTTGTGTTCCGCCAAAACATCACTATTCAGTTGGCTGTATGTTAGACCAAGCCCGGACGTTCTGCTCACAAATAAATAAGGAATCTGTAAATCTTCCAAAGCAACCTTGACAGCTTTGGAGGCACCGCCAGTACCAAGAATTAATGCTTTGATATTGGTGGACTTGCTCAAATAATGCTTTTTTAGCAAAAGATTAATTAGAGACTCTTTGAATCCGTAGTAATCAGAATTATAACCACTCAAAATCCCTTGTCTATCTATTTTTATGACATTTACCGCTTCTATTCTCTGTGCGGCAGCATCTATTTCGTCCAGAAAGGGTAAGACCTCCAATTTGTAAGGAATAGTTACATTTAGTCCTCTCAAAGTAGGCTGATTTTTGATTAGATTTGGTAGTTCTGTAATTGTCGGCAGCTCGAAAAGCTCATAAGTTGTGTTTTGAATATTTTCTTTTTCAAACTTCTCTGTGAAGTATCTTTTTGAAAAAGAGTGAGTTAGTTTTTTTCCAATGAGTCCAAAAGTTCGCATAAAAAAAGATTTTTAATAAATTAATGAATCAAAGGAACATAAATACAAAATTTTGCGTAATTTGCTTACATACCTTGCTGTTTTCCTTCAAAATAACAAAACATGACACAAAATTGAAGCTATCAGAAACTATATATCAATTAGATGAAACCGTGCCAATGCACCAAAGTTTTATGGGCAAGTTTATCGGCGGGTTCATACTTGCGTGGATGGGCATTTGGTTTGGCGGTTTTTTCTTCAAACTTGCTTTTATAGTGAGTGCGTTGGCTTTGCTGTTGCCTTTGGCTGTCGAGTTTTGGCGTGGGCAGCTTAAGTCTATCTTGCTCACAAAAGATTACTTGGAATTTCGTGTCGGCTTAAGCGAGCAAGTGCAGCGTATTTACCTTTCAGAAATCAAGCGAGT
>Ga0163144_10019046_pt1 | contig 13835 bp, 21 predicted proteins | sample OliLak19BULKMAT1_FD_123175 | JGI IMG/M metagenome (GOLD analysis project Ga0163144, IMG submission 123175) | Freshwater microbial mat bacterial communities from Lake Vanda, McMurdo Dry Valleys, Antarctica - Oligotrophic Lake LV.19.BULKMAT1 | ecosystem: Environmental > Aquatic > Freshwater >... | reverse complement strand
TAAAATAACAGGAACACTTGCAGCGGCTAAAGCTTGACCTAGAGCGGGGAGTTTTCCATCTACTGATGAAAGTGAGGTATTGCCGGTATCTTGTTTTGCGCTGCTTGACGCTCCTGTAGGGAGTGATACTGTTCCCGTAACGTCGGTTATGCTTCCTATGTTTGCTACACCTGCTGCAAGCTTCCCTATTGCTGCTGTACCTGCGGGCAATGCTGTAGTAAGGGTTACAGAAAGACCATTCGTTGCATCAACTGGTGCTACTCCTGCGTTTGTTGCGGGGTCACCTAGTACCACCACTTGACGGTGGTTGCCGTTTGTTGCTTCGGTACGAGTATCAATACTTGTTCCTGCACCCGCTGATATTGCTACTGCTGAATCTGCCATATTATGATAACGCTACTCCTATTGTTGTACCTTCTTTTGTTTGATATTTAAGCGCATAACTAAGCGACGCACCCGCTCCTGGTTGAGTAAGTGTGAGTAATAATCCGTACGATTCTCCCGCTCCTACGCCTCCGCTTGTAAATGTTTTAAGTACCCAGCTACTTTCACTCTTAGGACTCGATGGATTGCTATCGAGTTGTGGGATGTTATCCCAAATCCGTACCTTGTCTAAAATTGCGTCGTACTTTATTGCCATATTAGCTATAACTTAAGCCTACCCTGCTATCCCAAATATTAGCGTAAGCGTCTGTACCTCCTGCGAAACCTATTGTTGTAACTGTTCCCGATACTGAAACTTTCTTTATTTGCCACTGGTCGGTGCTTGTTGGCGTTCCTATTAGTGCTTTTCCTACATACGTTGTATTTGCGTCTACTTCGTCAACTTGCGTTGTGTAGTTGTCGTGTGCTTCCTGCACGATTCTATTCCAGTCTTTATACCGTGTCATAATTTAATGCGGTAGCTGTCGTTGAATTTGAGCAAAGAATTCTGTTTTAATCGTTTCCTTATACTCAACTTCACGATCTGATACTACTTTCTCTCTTTTGGATACTTCTATTTCTCGTTGCTTAACGACGTTGTTAATGTCTGCAAGATCGTTTTCTTTTGCTTTCAGCGTTGTAAGATCATTACTTGTCTTTTCTCGTAGTACTTTGAGTTCTGCTACATCACTTACGACTTTCTCAGCATTTAAAACAATAGCTTCTCTTTCGCCTAAAGCTTCATCACGCTTAACAAGATCGTTATGTTTTTCAATGAGTGAAAGTTCTTTGTTTCTTTGTAGTTCTATTGTTGCGTCAAGTGAAGCACGATCATGGTCAATCTCAGCCTGTCGGCTTACTAATTCTGCAACTACTTTGTCAAACTCTTTTCGTAAGTCCATGCTATTTATGACTCCTTACATGAGAGGAAAACCCTGATTTTGACTCTGTGGTGAATCCGCACTGTTCGCACGTGAATGTTTCATTTGTCTCGACTACATCCAGTGTGACAACTTCTTCTACTGTCTTAACGGGTTCTTTAGCTGCTACAAAGTCGGTGAATCCTTTTCCTAACGCTCCGGGGTCTTGTCCTTCTGGTATAAAATCTCGAAATGCGTCTGCCATAAATATCTCCTAGGGGTTAACTCCTGCGGGTACAAAATCCTTGCCTTTATCAACCGGACTTAATGTGTCGGTTTCATCGGCTCGCTTTGTACCGCCTTGATGAATAATGTCTCGCTTTTTTGCTACGCCTTTAGCCATATGCACAAAGTGTAGGGATTAGGATATCGACGGGTAAGAGAATTACGACAAAAAGCCTATGATTTCAAAGATTGTTCGTATACGTTCCTCATAGGTGTGGTGCTTGAGAAATTCTTCATGTCCGGCTTTGGCAATCGCTTCCCGCTCATCATCGTGCTCAATGTAGTAGCGTGCTTTATCTATGGCTTCTTCCTGCGTCTTATAGGTAACAAGGTGTTTGCCGTCTTCAAACCGTTCTCCAACTGTCGGGAGATAGTTCGTTAGAAGGAAAGAACCTGATGATAAAGCCTCAAAGACCCTCATATTTAAATCATCACGTATCGAGATATTCAATACTACTTTTGATTGACAGAACTTTTTGCTTGCATCCTCAAACATATTTGCTGCGGGCTTTTGCGGGTTACGTGTACCAAAATAGAAGTTTGGGAACTCTTTAAACATTGTGTCCAGAAAGTCGATTCGTGTCATGCCGTTGTAGTTTGGGGTGTCCTGCATATGTCCAATAAACGCAACGTCATACTTCTTGACTATCTCAAAGTGTGGATATGCCTGTGGTTCTGCGGCGTGTGGTAGCCACTGTATTACTTGCTTGTCGGTTATCTCTTTTGGTGTACGTTCAAGATATTCACCAATAAACCGTTTCTGGTTAAAGAATACATAATCAAATTGCTTTGCTTTCTCTAAGCGGTAGCCATTATCGAGGTGAGCATCCGAGCAAACGTATATCTTTTTACCACCATCATCGGGTATCTTCCATTCGTGATCAACGGGTAGTCCGTCTTCTCCGTAATCTACCAAAAAGTGATAATCAAACTTGCCAAAAGATGAAGTGTCGCCTTCTGGTGCTAAGTGAGTAACGTCTAGTTTTAGTTTATTTAATAGGCAATTCCAATAATAGAGAGGTGGGCCATCGTTACGACCAAAGCATGTGTGATAGTAGATTGCGATTTTCATAATTTTCTCCTTCGAGCTATAGTTATAAATGAAATCCCGTTTTCAGAATACAATTGCTCATTTATCTCTAACCCTAACAACTCCAACATCACCCGCATACTTTTAGGATTCCAAGAACATTTATGCTCGATATTCATTGGAATGGAATTCACCAACCCTTCAAGCGGAACTGCTATAATCAATATCCCATCAGGTTTAAGTGAATCCAGCCAGTGTTTTATGGCTGTGATCGGGTCTTGCATATGCTCTAGTATGTGACGAGCAATAATAGTGTCCGCATCTTTTACTGGAAGACCCTGTGATACATCGGCTGATACATCGGCACTCGAAACTGTACCGCTTTGCAAAGTTTCAACCGTTTCATCTTTTGGTACAAAGTCTATACCAATTGAATCAGGTATGGTTTTGTTTCCTCCACATCCCAGATCGAGAACAACCCCCGGTTTTATCCTTTCTCTGATGAAAGCCCCTTCGGTATCTTCCCACGCTGAACCCTTAACGGTGGTATCGAAGTCATATTCATATAATCCCTTCATACATTCCCACCATTTTTTTAGTCCATGCTTTTTAATCAGTGCAAAGTCTGTTTTCTCTTTAAACTCGTAACTGTTCCACCCGTTTGCGGTGTTGTGGTCTCCATGAACCCGTACACCCGTTTTAAATCCGTGGTGGTAGATGAATACTTCACGGTCAACGATCAACTTGTATCCGGCATCTCGTAGCCTTATGGACATATCCAGATCATCACCCCCCGGTAGCGTGTCATCAACCCCACCAATTGAATCAAAGATCTCTCGCTTTGTGAGAAAGCAGTACCCAACGAGAAACTTAGCGGGGAATGAACTGTAGTGAATACTTGCAAAGATATTTTGCATTCCCATAACGACGTTAGTACTCGGCCCAACTGCTCCTACTTTAGGGTTTTTGAAGTGCTGTAAGAGCTGCGTGAGCCATTGACATGATGAGAATGGTATGTGTACATCGTCATTTAAAAACATGACGTAGGGTGCTGTAGAGTGTTGTAGACCTAACTTTAACCCGCCTTCCCATCCGAGATTATCGCCCGCTTGCAATACGGTTATGTACGGCGATTCAATCCAATCGCACGATTTAGCGTGTCCGTTGTTTACGACGTAAATATGTGCGAGTCCTTCAGCACCTCTTGCCATAAGAAGACTTTGCAAACACTTACTCAAATATTCGTAATTGTTCCATGAGGGTATAATAATATCAACGATAGCCATAGTTTTACCTTTCGTACTGAGTATATTTATGTGGTGTTTCGAGTATTTCAATGCTGTTATCTTTGTTATATTTGTCTACAAAATCCTCATCAGCAACCATTGGGTTCATTAAGTGACCGAGTTTAATTCGTGTATCCATGAATATTCGAGCGTTACATTCTTTTTTAGCTTTGTGACAGAACCAGATATCTTCACCTGTTCCGGTTGTTGAAAAGAAGTAGGGGGCTTTCATCTTCTTTATAAGGCTCATCTTTATAAGCACTGCACCAAACCCCACGGCATCACACTCGACCAGTGTGTTACGTGGGTAGTTCCTGACAACCTGATTCGTGTAGTAGGACTGGTGGCGGTGGCTGTCGTAGCCTTCTATCGTGGTGTACATAACTGCACTATGTGGCGGGTTACGCATGAATGCGAGTGGAGCAAGAATATCTATTTCGGGATGTTCTTCCAAATCTTGTAACATACATTCGAGAAAGTCGATTGGATAGAGCATATCATTGTCGAGCATACAGATATAATCACAAGTTGCAGCAAGGGATGCTTCGACTAGTTTCTCTCGTGCCATCTGCGTGAGTAATCTACCAGTTGAGAATCTATAGAACTCGTACTGTATGGGGCGGTTCTCGGCTTTCCACTGTTCCTCTAACTTCCCTTGATGGAATGCACAGATTATATGGTTCTCGTAAGCTGAGGGTAATACGAAGGCTTCATTTGGAACACCTATCGCAACCTTAAAAATCTTAGTAGCGGCCATACTGATTTTCCTAACTTTGTTAACTCAATAATTTGTAATTCTTCCCCAATGGTTTTACCTTGGGATAATTCTTTTTCTGTATATATCTTTCCTGTTTTAATTGATCTGTACATAAAAAGAATGGGGAATTGTTTAGATTCCCCTAGATTCCTTTAGACTAATTTAATAAGTCCTGAAACATACGCTGCTGCGGATAACGCTGCTGGTACGTTTGATGCTACCTGTACCCATTTAAAGCCTGAGTTAGCGTAGGTTGGTGCTTGTGAGAAAAATCCACCCGGTCCCGGAACTAGTGGATCGGCTGCGTTAATGGTTATAGATGTTCCTACATTAGAAAGAAGAATCGAGTTAACGAAACCCCCAACCTGTATGAGTCCGTAATCATTGTTTGCAATGTTTTTATTGGCTATACCAATAAACCCTGGATAATCAGCTGCTGCGTTAGCAATAACTGCGTTTACGCCGTCCATAGAGCTACCCAGTGCATAAGCAACGGGTAATCCTGTCGTAATGGTTGCGCCTTCTACGTTGTTCACGTTGATAAAAACTCTATCTGAGTCAGTTCTGTTTAATTGTTGAAATAACATTTGTGTCCTACCTTTTTTGTTTCACTGACGAAGCGGTAACGCTTCCGTTGATTTGTAAGTTTAATTTAGGGGGAGTCGTGCCGCCTTCTCCCCCCGTAAGGCCAAAGATTATTAAGTCTTTGCAGTGAGCTTAGCAAAGCTCTTTCGGCGATTACAGGTTAAGTTACCCATCCAAAGAATCTGAGCTACTTTAGCGTCCTGATTTTCTGGTTTTACAAACTGTGATGTTTCAAAGTTTGCATCTGGGTGGTATCTCAACTTCATGTGCTTGGAGTTCAAGAACAACATTTCACCTGTTACGGCCTGTTCGTCCCAAGTAAGCGGAATTCCTTTAAATTCGAGTGTCTGGAAACCGCCGTCAACAACATCTTTAGTCATTGAGGAGTACATGGTGATTGTTCCAGTAAACAAACCTTCGTATTTTTCATAGAGTGCTTGAGTTGTAACTGCGATTGTTGGGGTATCTGATCCACCGATTGAAGCGGTGTTATACGCTGTTCTCATCTTCGTTAATGCTAAAGCTTCGGAAGCTGATTCAACGTATGCTTGCCACCATGTGTATGTAGCGGAGTTAATACCTCCGTATGTACCTGAATCAAGTATCATCGCGCCAAGTCCTGTTAACTGCTTAGAACCATTTGCGGTTCCGTTTGAGAACAAGCCAATTGATAGCTCTTCTTTAAGTGACATTTCGGCTTGAGTTGTTTTTGCTTCGAGTAGATCAATGATCTTTGCTACGCCGTTGTTTTGTCGCTCTTCTTTACCTGAGATAGTGATTGAAGCTGAGTACTGTTTCCAGTTGAATTCAGCACTGTCGATACCTTCTTGAGGTGTTGTGTCGAGTGTGTCGTATCCGCTGTATGATCCAACAGTTGTGTTTTTACCGTACATTAATGGTTCAACTAATCGTTCCCCACCGTCTGTACTTTTCATTGCACCCATTTTCTTCAGCTGGTTAAAAACAGCGTTAGACTTATGGATGTTATCTGTTAATGTTTTCTGGTAGTTTTTAAGTGTTGTACTTAATAACGTACCTACGTTGGCGTCTGCCATATATCCTTTCTTTTACATACCCAGTTGTTTTCGTGCTGCTTCCGCTGCTTGCGCCATCGTCATGTTAGACCCAGATTGAGCAGCTCCTTGAGGTGAAGAGTTGGTTGGTGAGAATCTAACGCCCTTGGCTTTTGCTGCCTCTGAGAGTTCTCTCTTGCCGTCTACTTTGGCCGAATTAACCATTGCATCAACTATTTGAATTGATCGTTTTGTTGCGCTTACAATGTCTCTATTCCAGTTAGGTTGAGACTGTGTGATACCCGCTACGATTTCTGCAAATGTTGATTGTGATCCATCGGGTAGGGAGTAGATAAGATTTGGATCGTTAAGCCGTGAATCAAGTTTTTCAGCTTGTTCTACTTGGCTTGAAACCCTTGTCTGTTCTGCTTCCTGTTGACGAGTCTGGTTAAACTGGTTGAGGGTGAATTGCGCCCCCATCTTCATCATCTCTATTGCTTCGTCGGAATAACCCGCACCCTTCAATTGAGATTCAAGAGCTACAAGTTCCGGTGACGATTGCGGTTGCTTAGGGGCAAGCATCTCATCAAGAACTGGTATGTATTGTTCGTATCTGCTAAATGCGTCTGCTTTGGCTTTGTACGCTTCTACCTCTTTTCGCTGCTGTGCGAGTTCTTGGGTCTTCTTCGTCCATGCGCCTTGCATCTGCTTATAGGCAGGTAATAATTCCTCAGATAATGAATTGGGGTCAAAGAAAGAATCCTCTCCTGATTGTCCCTGACTCTCTACATCCGCTGAGGTATCAGGCTGTAAGGAATCATCTGTGGAAACGTCGGTTGTACTGATCTCAGTATCCGAAGCTGCCATGCTCTCGTTTGTCATTTGGGTCCTTTATGGGGTTATCCAATAATATAGGGATTAAAGCAGTGGTTTAGAGGAGAGGTAAGAGAATAGGGTATTCTTTAGATCTTATAGATACGAAAGCTTTACCTTCGCACTCTTTATAGTTAATACCTATATGAACCGTTGTCGGGAAATGACACAATTCACACTCTATTTCACGCTTACCAATATCTGTAAACGTGAACGAATGATCGCACCCTGTCGGGTTCATCACCATTTCAGGGGTATAGTACGCATGGTTTGAACGCTTTGTCGGGATGTGGATTATTTCCTCATCGGGGGTATCTTCACGGTAGTAAGCGTAATCACCTGCTACCCTGTCGGGTTTATCCGGTAAAGGCGGGTTGTTGATTCTCGTCTGGTACTCCTAGCTCTGGCTGTCCTGCACCTAACTGTGGTGGTGGTTGGAGTTGTCCCCCCATACCTTGTGGTATTCCAGCCTGTTGTACTTGTTGTGAAATCATCTGTTGCGCCTGTACCATCTGCATACCTGCGCCTTTTGGTAAGAGTCCAGCTTGTTCAAGCAAGAGCGCACCAATTGGAGTATTAGCATCAACTCGAATAGATACGTTCTCCCCCGGTGTTGGTTTCTGACTTTCAGCCATTGCTTGCTTTTCTTCCTCAGAAAGCAAGAAGCGATCAGCATCCCGCTTACCGAATGCGTTTTCCAGCATATCTTTTGCGAGTGCGTCCATCTTAAATATTCCCGGTGACCTTGTAGCTAAATCCCAGAGATCGAGTGCTTCCTGTTTGATCTGTACTTTGTTTACCGAGAGTGACTCAACCTCAATGTCCAAAGCGTACATTGTACCAACGCCACCGAGTACCTGAAGAACTTCTTGCGTAACTGGTTCTTGGGAGGGTTTGCCCCCTTGAATAATAGCAATTGTTTTAGAATCATCGGGTTTCCAGTTTTGCGCTACCTGTTGGAATTGAAAGATAATTAGTTGACGTATAAGTCGAGATACTTTTTTCTTCTTACGTCTTATTCCACGATCTGCGGCCTCTGAGAATACTTGTATGCCTCGTGGTGACTTAACCTGACTTGATCCACCTCCACCATTTAAGTCAAATGATGCGGCTGTCTTTTCTAAATCGGTACGCACCATTTCAATACCAACTGATACTTCTTGTCCGAGTGGAGCAGGGGCCATGTATGAAGGTGGTACATCACCTTGATACTTAATGATGTTTCCGGGTAGTGGATTCCTGAGTGTTTCCTCATCAACCATTGCATTAGTTGGGACAAGCTTGGAAGGATTAGCGGCGAACCTATTGTGGTTAAGTATCTGTGAACGGTATTTCTCTAGCTCCTGTACCAGTGGCATTAAGTGTTTAGCGTCACCAAATCGCCAGAAGTCATTTGCAAGGCCGTAGTTACCTAAGAGAAAATAGGGCTTACTCGTGTACGGACATTCTTCAAATGATAGTTCTTCCTTGTCTGTTATATATAAGTGATACTCTTTGTCATACTCCCAGCCCTTAGCAACCATATCCTCCGGTAAACACCCGTAGTATTCATATACCGTAACCCGCTTCATATCGTCTTTCATGCTTGGATTAGATTCACTATCGTTTTTGAGGGTAGTATCTGCGTCGATATCATCAAGCTTCATGGTTTCACTTGACTTAACGTCTTTACCAAACTTGGATTTGATTTCTTCCTGTGTCATGACCATTTCTTCAAAGAGATACGGACATGACTTATAATCAAGTAGTGGTGAGAACTTAGTTTCAGGAGAAAAGTATATTTTAAAGATATTAGAAGCCTCAGCCATTGGATGATCAATTACAGGTACTTCATACTCGTGCATGACGGGCTTGCCCTTTTGGTCAAGTATTGGCTGACCTTGTTCGTCCATTACGGGTTCTTCCACCTTTTTATTTTTCGTTACCCACGGAGATTTTATTATTCCCAATCCTAAAAGTTCAAAGAATAACCCGGCATCTTCAATCTTTTCTTCAAGGTTTTGTATATCCCACAAATAGTCGTATACGCCCGTTATGAGTGGTTCGATCTCTGCGGAATCGCCATGTCTTCCCTTTATGAATAAATCTGGTTGATCATCAAAGATAGCGGGTAGCTCTGATTCTATCTTACGAAAGATATATCCGATCCGTACCTTATCCCGTATTTCATCGGTGTTACCAAAGTCTTCAATCTTGTATTCTTTAACCCACTTGCGGAATCCATCGTGTGGCTTTTTGCAGAATGTTTTAGCTGTTTTAAGCCGTGACTTGAGTAGCCCTAACCGTTCCTCGTTTGATTTCATACTATAAACTATAGGAACGATTGAGCCGAGACGTAAGAGAATCTATGTTTCGATCAGTGAGTGAAGTATAGATAATACATCCGCAACCCCCAGCTTTTTACTAGATGCATAGCGGGTTGGTGCTTCAATCTTCCAGTTATAGGTGCGTTGCTTCTTACCTCCCAATATGAGCTTAATTGTCTTTATCTCCTGTGAGATACGAGGTCGTGATACGTCAAATATGGATGCTATCACATCAAGTGGGTAACCATTCTCAAGCATTGCCGCTACTGCCTTCATGCGAGTGGTCGGAAGTTTCTTATAGATCGTGTCTACAGTATCTTCGGATATTATACGAGTTATTACTCGCTCTTCATCGGTGAATCCATCGGGTGGTTCTATTATTCCCACCATCTTAGCAATCTTTCGGTGTGGTTCATTTAGCTGATACTTGTACTTCATGCTGTTCCTTCCTCCCTAGCTCTTTTGTTAATTGGTTATATGCAATTACATCATCAGGTGTTTTAGTCTGTAGTTCTCCGCTCTGTATAACGGGGCTCACGCGGAGTTTGCCGTCCTTCTCGATCCAATCCTTACCAATCTTTCCAGACTTGTAGCAATCGGTGATGTAGCGTAGTAAGTGGGCTTCTGTACGCTCTCTAGTCTCCCACGAGTACACATCACATATATATTCAAGTAAATCACCGTCTTTATATCTGACTTCAAGGATTAAATTCTCATCTTTTACTTGCTTCCAAATGTTTTCTGCTTCTTTTCTGTTGAATACGTTCGCTTCAAACTCAAGCAAGAAGTTCTTAGTTATCTCCGGTGCAAAGTGTTTTTCAAGTAACATCTGTATACCGTTTCTGAATGGGTGAGTGATTAGTTTCATAGTAGTTGATTAATACCCAACGTACTCATTACTGAGTAGTCGCTCCTCTCTTTTCTTGCGCATAATACCCTCAAATGATCTGGCTGGTGGTTTAATTATTCGTTGTGAAAGTGGTCGAGGTCGAGACATGAGAGCGTAGCGGCAGTTATGTACCAATACTCCATTAGCATAGTATTCTGGAGTTTTATCTACTGTGAGGTTGTAGACCGAATCTATCCCCGCCGGGGAGATATCTACTACATGCACGGCACTTACTCCATTTGTCACGGCACTTAGGGGGTCACCATATTGTAATATATCAATACGCATAAATCCTTTCCCCTTGACATATATAGGGTGGTTAGCTGTGCCTGTTAATGCTGATCCATTAGAAAATGTAACTTTATATACTTTTGCTTTTGGGTTGGTCATTCCTGACTGTGTAACTTTTCTATAGCCCTCTCGTGTCAACACTCTATCTCCTATATTCACAAGCTCGATAGGCACATCTCCAATACTCGTTGCAATCATAGTACCTTTTTTTACGCACATATCATAGTCGTCATCACCGCCCTTGCCGTCTTCATCGGCATCGACTTTAAGTACATCCTCTGAATCATTCGGATCAAAGATCATACCCGATACAACCGTGAATACTTCGCTGGTATCCTGAAAGAAGTAAAACCGTGGTTTACCGTCAACGGGGCCGTCGTCGTCTTGTGACGTACCTTTCCATGCAAAGAACGACCGCATTTGTGCTACGCCTTGCGCTCTGGCGGTTGCGGCTTTTTGTAATACTATCGGGGTAGAGAAATTTAAGAATTGTTCATAGATAGACGGCTCTGTACGTTCCTTGCGGATATTCCAACAGTCTGTCCCAGCAACGGTGTAGCTGAATCGTTTTATCCCGCCGTAAGGTTCTACAGCGTCAATAATGGAGCGTGCTATTTCATCAACACGCTTTAATCGTCCTTTGATTCTCTTTATTAAATATGTGACTCCATCTCCATTGACTGCAAATATCCCGAATGAATACGGGTGATTGAAACCGTAGTCAAATGCACCAAACATATTCCATCCTTGTGGTATATCAAATGAATCGACAATATGTTTATCTCGTCTGAGTTCTTGGAATGCCTGACCTGTGAATGCGTCCCAGTCTCCCATTAGAAGCGCACGGCGTTCTTTTTCTGGTAGACCTAATAATCTCTGGATATATTGCGGGTCATTATCCATGATGTATTTATTCTCGTACACACTTGAGGGAATAAACATGGTACTAAATACTCGTCCTGATTCTTCATCGTGTTGCGTGATCACCTCTTCCGGCTTACCCACCGTGATAAATCGTTCCTTGACCCACGTATTACCAATATTGCCGGGATTAGATGCACTCTTGGCTTTTGGTGTGAAGTCTTTACGGGTATTTCTCAGACGTGATAGTAGGTATGTGTATTGAAACTTAGTGAAGTGCGTAAGCTCATCAAAGTACAAAATGTCATATTCTGCTGACTGGTAGTTATATACATCATCCTCGTTCTCACAGTAGTTTAATTCAATAGTTGATCCATTAGGGAAAGAGAATACGTGCTCTGACTTATTGTACTTGTATGTACCTGTTTGCATGGTTGAACGGAACTTCTTTACTATTGAGCGGTTCAGTTCGGGGAAAGTGCGACGAAATACACCTACATTTAGCCCAGCGAACGCACACGCATTGCCCGCTGCGTCGGCAACGATGGCCTGTGACTTTCCACCTCCCGCCATTCCACCAAAAAGTAGTTCATCTACTTGAGACGCATGGAAAAGAGTCTGCCGTGTCTGTGACTCGTACAGAATCTTATCCTTGAATCCCAAAGTGAAAGTATCACCCATAGAGCGAGGCTCGAGTTTCCCCGCTCTATGCTCTCGAGTTGATACTTACATACTTCAGTACTTCCATTGTGTTATACAAATTAATTCCCGTTAGTCGCTTCGACATTGTGTGACGATCTACGCCAAACAACTCAGCCATTTCTATCACTGTTGCTACCTTTCTATCTGATATTTTCTTCCTTTTCGCCATACATCGCTTACCTGTGGCTAATATCGACCTTATGTACTGCGTTTAAACGGGTTAAAATAGTCGGTCTGAGCACTTACCTCTTCCATGTCATCGTAAATTCTTCACTAAAGTTATTTGTGTCATTGAATCTCTTTTTGAGTTTGAGAGCTGTTTCTAAATATTGGTGTCTTACCTTGAAGTCGGGTAGTATCTGACCCGTCATATCTGATCTGTACGCTCCAATTCCATCAAGGTGGGACTGCAATAGTAGTTTATCTGTTAGACCTGCCATCTCCATAGCCTCACTGTAGTTAAGTTTTTGTAAGTTCTCCCATCCGATCACACCTGCTGACCCATCAGTGCAATCATAAACTTGCCTAGCCGCCTCTTTTGCATTACCAAGCTTAATATAGAGCTGCAACCATTTACGTTGTTTAATAGTGAGATTTCTTTGTTTAGCTTCGGGAGTATTTTTAGATAGTTTTGTTATCTTGGACATTAAGCTACTAATAGCATAGCTATAGGAAATGTGCAACTACTTTCCCTCCTTGGTGAACTCTTCTAAGAGATGGAGAACCGCATCACGCCGTACCATTGAGTGCGAATACTCTCCGACTATATCCATTTCGGGCAACTGCCTTTACCATTTGTACTGATTAAAGCACTATTCCCTTACTTATGCAATTATCAACAATGCTATAACTATTGTGCCTATATTACCTAACAAAAAAAGCCCCCCATTGCTGGGAGGCGATTAAGTTATCGTCGTACTTCTACCTTCTTGCTGTTGCTATCTCTATAGCATGCGTACCGCACAAATAGACTGCCTCACGAGTCTTCAGGTTCGTAACCTCCTGAACCGCCAACGCTCCACATTCCTTTGTGTCTGAGCTGTCTACTTGGTCTATGTGTTTACGGCACGTCGGATTAATGGTGGTGAACCACATGCCTGATTTTTCTTGGGCGTATTCGAGTCGGTGTGTGATCGTTTCACCGTACTTCTTCTCATACATCCTTTTGAGAATCTGGTAACACGCATCGTAATACTCGTCAGAGCCGAATATTGGATTGCACGCCCGAATAAAGTCCACGTCATCAACAAGCCTTGCTTCTCCTCGCAAGAGGTAGAACTCTTCGATTTCTTCTTTAGATGGGAACTTAGGAATGAAGTCATACTGCCTACCTTGAGGCTCAAAGAACTCAGAGCTTTCTACCTCTTCAATGGTGTAGTGCTCACCGTCAAAATCGTGATAGACGGAGAAGTCCTCGCTTTTACTCCAATCGTATACCTCTTTTTCCTTCTTCATGAAGTAATACTGACCCTGACCATTTAGCACACACCAGCGTAGTTCTTCACCCGCTTCGTGTCGAGGAATATCTTTGATTAGTTTGTAGCACTTATAAAATATCTTTTCCATAATCCTCCTTTTCTTGTTCTCTCATATTTTCTCCTTAATGTTGTATATATTCTTCTAAACGTTCCATATGCCTATGCCCTTGACCCACCCTTAAAAGAGGTGGGCTTG
>Ga0163144_10019045_pt1 | contig 13836 bp, 11 predicted proteins | sample OliLak19BULKMAT1_FD_123175 | JGI IMG/M metagenome (GOLD analysis project Ga0163144, IMG submission 123175) | Freshwater microbial mat bacterial communities from Lake Vanda, McMurdo Dry Valleys, Antarctica - Oligotrophic Lake LV.19.BULKMAT1 | ecosystem: Environmental > Aquatic > Freshwater >... | reverse complement strand
GGCCCCCAGCGCCAGGTCGGGGTGGGCGCGCGTGGCCGCGATCAGCGCCAGGATGTAGCGCTCGACGGTCTCGTCCACGTGTACGTCGCTCACTTGCCCGGCCAGGGCCAGCAGTTCGTCGCCGCCGGCCACCGGTTGAATCGCGTCAATCGGGTGCGCCCGCCGCTGGTGGCGGATGATCTCTAGCTCGGCCTCGGGCGCGGGATAGCCCAGCGACAGCCGCATGAGGAAGCGGTCGAGTTGCGCCTCGGGCAGCGGGAAGGTGCCCTCGAACTCGATTGGGTTCTGCGTCGCCAGCACCAAGAACGGCGCGGCCAGCGGGTGGGTGTCGCCGTCCACGGTCACCTGGCGCTCCTGCATGGCCTCCAGCAGGGCGGCCTGCGTGCGCGGCGTGGCGCGGTTGATCTCATCGGCCAGCAGCAGGTTGACGAACACCGGCCCGGCCCGAAAGTCGAAGGTGCTGGTCTGCTGGTTGAAGATGCTGACGCCGGTGATGTCGTTGGGCAGCAGGTCGGGCGTGCACTGCACGCGCTTGAAGCTCAGCCCCAGGCTGCCGGCCATGGCGCGCGCCAGCATGGTCTTGCCGGTGCCGGGCACATCTTCGATCAGCACATGCCCCTGGCACAGCATCGCCACCAGCAGCAGTTCCACCTGGGCGCGCTTGCCGACGATGACGTGCTCGATGTTGCCGATCAGCTTGCTGCTGAAGTCTGCGAGGGAGGTCATGCCATCATCAATCGTTTACGGCTAGGCGGCTTAGTCGTCTTCCGGTTCCGGTTCGTCGCTGTCCGGCGCGGCGGTTTCCGGCGCGTCAGGCTGCGGCGGCGTCTGTCGCCCAATGGCGCTGGCGGTCTGGCCCGCCTCCGGTTTCGCCTCGGCCACCGGCTGGGCTTGAGCCGCCGCGTCGCCGTCCTTCTTAACGTCCTTGCTCCACTTGAGGATGACGTTGAAGTTGGCGTCGCCGCCGTTCTTGGCGACGGCTAGCCCGCCTAGCTCACCGCTGGCCTTAAGCGCAAACGCCACGGTCAACTCGTCGGGCGGGGTGCTCAGGCCGCGCAGCTTGCTCACCAGCAGGTCGGCCGAGCGCCGCACGGCCTCAACCGAGGCGTCAAACGACTGCGTGGCGGTGTTGGCGGCGGTGTAGCCCTCCTCGCTGCGCAGAAAGCCGCTGCCGGTGCGCGTCGGCTCCTCGGCCGATTCGATCACGATATTGCCCCCGCCTTCTAGCGGGAATTCAACATATTTAGACACAGCGTGCTCCTTGACTGGGTGTTGCGATGAACTCTATCAGCACAGTTTACCGCGAGTCGGGTAATTGCTGTAAGCGGGTTGTGGGGCGGGGTGCCCGTTGGCCTCTCGCTGCCTGCCTTTTCCGACCTCCGACCTCTAGCTCCCCTTGCTCTCCAGCGCCAGCAGCCGCTTGCTGCGCGGGGCGTAGTAGACCTTGTAAACCGGCCCGCTCACCAGCGCTTGGTACGCGCGCAGCGTGACCGTGAACTTCAGGCCGCCCACCTGATAGTAGTAGGTGGTGCTGCGCCCGGTGCTGGCGTACGTGCGTACTACCTGCCCTTCCACTGACTCGACCCGGCCGCCCAGCAGGTCTAGCCCCAGCTTGACAATTGACCACGCGATCAGCAGCGTCCCGCCGACGCCGATGACGGCCACGAACAGCAGCGGGATGGTCGCATCGCTCCGCGCGTCGCTGGTGATGCTAAACGCCATGAAGCCGCAGAAGGCCACGATCACCAACGCCACCACGCCCAGGCCGACCATCGCCATCACCATGCGCGCCGCCTGGCCGCCGCCCAGCCGGCCCTCGCGGTTGGCCTCCATGTCGCCCGCGCTAAAGCCGACCACGCCGCCCAGCACCTGGTTCAGGTCCGCCGTCTCGCCGCCCAGCGTCATCAGCCCCGACACCTTCTCGGCCGAGAGCACGTAGCCCGAGCGCGGCAGATAGAAGAAGCGGTACGGCCCCGGCGGCAGGCTGGTGACGCTGTTGTTCGTCCAAATGGCGCGCCCCGGAAACTCGGCCGCGTAGCGATGCCGCCGCCAGGCCACCACGCCGTCGGCCTGCTGCACGTCGCCCGCCGCCAGGTCTTGCCGCGTGAGCACCAGGCGCACGACCTGCATCAGCACCAGCCCGCCCACCGGCACCCCCGCCGCCAGCACGATCAGCGCCGCGACCAGCAGCCCCCACGCCTCGCCCGCCTGCTGCCAGGCCAAGACGAAGGGGAAGGCCAACAGCCCGCCGACCACCACCAGCACAAATATTGCGACAACGCCTGCGCCCCAGTTGAACTTCAGCGCCTGCCGCCGCTGATTGTCCGTCAGCGTGCCGGTCCGGTTCGCCGCCAGGTCGTCCGGGTTGGTCAGATAGCGTTCAGTCCGAGTTCGTAACACGTCGTACCCTCCTCAACTGATCTTGTCCTTAGCCCCGTGTCATCACCCAATACTCGTTCAGGTCGCCGCTCGCGCCGTCGGCGCTGAAGGCCGCCTGCACCCGCAGTCCGGCCGCCGCCGCCAGCGCGCGCGCCTCGGCCTCGTCCAGCAGATGCACATAGCGCAGCCCCTTCCGGCCGCCGCGCTCCCACGGTAATAACGTGTCGCCTGGCTCCACGTCTTCTTTACGCAGGTCGAGCGCGGCCCAGGCCACTTGCCGCCGCACCAGGCGCTCGCTGCGCGCAAACTGCCAGTTCGCCATCGCCAGCGTGCCGCCCGGAGCCAGCCGCGCCGCCAGCGTGCCAAACACCTGCCCGCGCCGCGCCGCCCCCGGCAGATGATGAAACACCCCGAACGCCAGCACCCAATCGAAAGACCGGTCGGGCAGGGCGCTGGGCCAGGCCGGGTCCATCAGGTCGGCGTGCAAAAACGTCATCGGACCTGGCGGGCTGTTGGCGGCCTCGGCCGCCGTATAGCGCCGCGCCCGCGCCAGCATGGCCGCGCTCACGTCTAGCCCCACGTAGCCGCCGGCCCCGGCCCGCGCCAGCGCCCGCCCCACCTTGCCGTCGCCGCAGCCCACCTCCAGCACCTGCGCGCCGCGCGGGATGAGCGCCAGCACCCGCGCCACTCCGGCCGGCAGGCGCGGGCGCGTGTCGGCAAAGTCTTCGGCGTGCTCCTCGTAAAAATTTTGGTTGAGCGCGGCCAGGCGCAGCGCGGTGGCGAGTTCCATGTGAGATAATTATAGGGTAAGCCATCCGCAACTGCTGATTGGACCCCTGTGCCCCTTTCCCTGATTGGAATCCTAAGCGCTCTGACCTCCGCCGCCGTGTGGGGCAGCGGCGATTTTTGCGGCGGCCTGGCCTCGCGGCGCGGTAATCAGCACCAGGTGCTGGTCATCGTCACGCTGGCCGGGGTGCTGCTGCTGGCGCTGCTGGCGCTCCTCCTGCGCGAGGCGCTGCCCACCGGCTGGGCGTTGGTCCAGGCGGCCGGGGCCGGGCTGGCGGGCGGTTTGGGCATCGTCTTCCTGTATCGCGGCCTGAGCATTGATCGGGCCGCCACGGTCGCGCCGGTCGCGGCCGTCATCACCGGGACGGTGCCGGTGCTGTATGGGGCGCTGTCGCTCGGGCTGCCGGGCCGCTGGCAGTTGGCCGGCTTTGCGCTGGCCCTGGCCGGCATTTACCTGGTCTCGCAGAGCAGCGCGGCCGACGCCGGCGGGCCAAGCGGCGGCTCGCGCCAGGGCTTGCTGATGGCCGTCCTGGCTGGGCTGGGCTTCGGCGGCTTCTTTGTGCTGCTGCCGGCCAGCGCGCCGGGCCAGGTGTTCGCCCCCCTGCTGATCGCGCGGCTGGCGTCGTTCGGCCTGGCGCTGCTGCTGCTGGCTGGCCGCCGCGCGCCGCTGCCCAACCCCCTCGGCCACCCGCTGGCCCTCGCGGCCGGCGTGCTCGACGCCGGGGGGAACATCTTTTACGCCCTCGCCAAGCAGTACACGCGCTCCGACGTGGCCGCGGTGCTGGCGTCGTTCTATCCGGCCGCCACCATAGCGCTGGCCGCGATCGTGCTCAAAGAGCGCGTCGGCCGGCGGCAGCGGGTTGGGGCGGTCTTGTGTCTCGCGGCGGTGGTGCTCATCGCCGTGCCCACTCAAGGAGCGTAGGCGGCCATGCGCACCGAACAGTGGAACCGCAAGCACGCCCGCCCCGCCGCGCCGTCCGATGACGCGCAGCTCTTCCGGCTGATTCAAGAAGCGGCCGGCCTGGCACCCTTCGGCCCGGAGGAGATGGCCCGCCTGCTGCGCCGCTACACCCGCGCCGAGGGCCAGTTCGCCAAGGACCAGATCGTGGCCGCCTACCGTCGCTTCTGCGAGGCCGGCCGGATGACCTTCGACCGCGACCTGCTGCGGCGGCTGCAAATGAAGCCAATCCGCACGCTCTCGGGCGTCGCCACGGTCACGGTGCTGACCAAGCCCTTCCCTTGCCCCGGCGAGTGCATCTTTTGCCCGACCGACGCCCGGATGCCCAAGAGCTACCTGGCCGACGAGCCGGGCGCGATCCGGGCCGAGTACCACCACTTCGACCCGTACGCGACCACCGCCAGCCGCCTGCGCGCCCTCGACAACATCGGCCACGCCACCGACAAGGTGGAGCTGCTGATCCTGGGCGGCACCTGGTCGTACTATCCGCCCGACTATCAGGAGTGGTTCATCCGCCGCTGCTTCGACGCCCTCAACGGCGTGGAGTCGGCCACGCTGGCCGAGGCCCAGCACCGCAACGAGACGGCCACTCACCGCAACGTCGGCCTGGTGATCGAGACTCGCCCGGACTATGTGGATGCCGCCGAGGTGCGCCGCCTGCGCCGCTACGGCGTGACCAAGGTGCAGCTCGGCGCGCAGAGCCTGGACGACCGCATCCTCGACCTCAACCGGCGCGGCCACACGGTCGAGCAGACCCGCCGCGCCGTGCGTCTGCTGCGCGCCGCCGGCTTCAAGCTGCATCTGCACTGGATGCCCAACCTGCTGGGCGCGACGCCCGCCGGCGACTTGGAGGACTACGGCCGCATGTGGTCCGACATTGGTCTGCGCCCAGACGAGCTGAAGCTCTACCCGTGCGCGCTGGTGCGCGAGGCCGAGCTGGTGGCCTGGTATCAGCGCGGCGAGTATCGCCCTTACACCGACCCAGAGCTGATTGAGCTGCTGGCGGCCTGCAAGCGCCAGACGCCGCGCTACGTGCGCCTCAACCGCATCATCCGCGACATCCCGGCCGGGCACATCGTGGCGGGCAGCACGGCTTCGAACCTGCGCGAGGTCGTGCAGCGGCGGCTGGCGGCCGATGGCCAGGCCTGCCAGTGCATCCGCTGCCGCGAGGTGCGCGGCGCGAAGGTGCTCGATACCTGGCGGCTGGACGTGCACCCCTACGCCACCAGCGCCGGGGCCGAGCACTTCCTCAGCATCAACACGGCCGACGACAAGCTGGCGGGCTTTCTGCGCCTGCTGCTGCCCGACCCGGCCGCCACGGCCGAGACCGGGCTAGATGAGTTGGCCGGCGCGGCCCTGATCCGCGAGGTGCACGTGTACGGCCCGGCCATGCGCCTGGGTGACAGCGCGGCGGGCGAGGCCCAGCACCTGGGCCTGGGCGGCCACCTGCTGGCCGAAGCCGAGCGCCTGGCACGCCAGGCCGGTTTCCGCCGCCTGGCCGTCATCGCCGCCATCGGCACGCGCGAGTACTACCGCAAGCACGGCTTCGAGGTCGTCGACCTCTACATGAGCAAGCCCCTCGACTAACCTCCGCGCCACTTTCTGACTCTGGCGCGGTCCGCCCCCGAGTCCCCCTCCTTAGACCCTTTATCCCCTTTAGGCCCCCTGCCTTATAATGCCCCCATCCGCCGGCTCAAGGAGACGCCATGCCCGCCAGTTCCCGCCGCATCCAAGACGCCACCACTCGGCTGGGGCCGTTCCTAAACTTCTTTCTCAACTCCACCTTCGCGCGCGAGGGCCGGCGTCCCGGCGCGTGCCTGTTCGTCACCGGCGACCCGCAAGAAGGCCCGCCGGCCGGTTTTGTCGAGAGCTTGCAGCGCGCGGCCGTGCCGCATAACCCGAATTGGTTTGGCTACAAGAACAGCGAGCCGGCCGCGCAGGCCATCGTCGCCGCCAGCCTGTTGGCGCAAACCGGGCTGGAGTATCTGCCGGACGACATTGCCATGACCAACGGCGCGTTTGCCGGACTGGCGACGCTGTTCCTGACCCTGACCGATCCCGGCGACGAGGTCATCTTCAACAGCCCGCCGTGGTTCTTCTACGAGGGCATGATTGCCGGCGGCGGCGCGACCCCGGTGCGCGTGCGCGTGCGGATGGACAACTTCGACCTCGACTTGGCCGCCATCGAGGCCGCGCTGACGCCGCGCACGCGCGCGGTGCTGGTCAACACCCCCAACAACCCCACCGGCCGCATTTACCCCGAAGACACCCTGCGCGGCCTGGCCGACCTGCTGACGACGGCCTCGGCGCGCTTCGGCCACCCGATCTACCTGATCTCGGACGAGGCCTACAACCGCATCCTGTATGACGGCCGCCAGCACCACAGCCCGGCCAAGTATTACGCCAACACCTGCGTGGTCTACACTTACGGCAAGACGCTGCTCACCCCCGGCCAGCGCATGGGCTATATTGCGCTGCCGCCGGCCATGCCCGACCGGGCCGAGGTGCGCGCCGCTATTTTTGCCGCGCAGTTGCTGGTGGGCTTTGCTTTTCCTAACGCCTTGCTGCAATACGCCCTGCCGGAGTTGGAGCAGCAGAGCATTGACCTGAGCCGGCTCCAGCGCCGCCGCGACCGGGTAGTGCGCGCCCTGCGCGGCATGGGCTACGAAATGCACCAGCCCGAGGCCACGTTCTACGTGCTGCCGCGCTCGCCGCTGCCCAACGATGGGGACTTCACCGAGCGCCTGGCCGCGCGCCAGGTGTTTGTGCTGCCCGGCCTGGCGGTCGAGATGCCCGGCTACTTCCGCATCTCGCTCACCGGCAGCGACGACATGGTAGACCGCGCCCTGCCGGTCTTTGCCGAGGTGCTGGCCTCGCTCACAGCCTAACGCTGCAATAGAAAACGGGCCAGTCAGTGGTGCTGACGGCCCGTTTCGTTTTAAGCCTGGTTGGCGGCTCAACGCACGGCGTCAGCGTTGTTTGTGCGGCGCTGTTGCATGGGGACGCTGCGCGTCTCGCGCGCTGTGCGGAGCTTAGGTCTATAGGCCCGGCCCTGCGCTCGAAATGAGACTGGGAGACATTGCTTGACATTGAGGATCATGGATGAACATGGACGAGACAACGCCGCTTCCATGTTCATCCAAGTTAACCTAGGTCATTTCGAGTGCCCACAAGCGCCGCGCCCTACCCGCACACCTGCGGGCGCGAGACGCGAGACGCGAAGCGTCACCTTGAACCCCAGTGATTTTTCGTCCTGCCCCCACCTGACAAAGCACAATGAATTTCCGAACGCCCTCGTTAAAACATAGGGCATCCGCTACACCCGAAGGGGCTACAGCATCCGTTGCCACAGCCGTTGCCACACCCACAGCGAGGCGTGCTCCGGCTGCATACTCTCCTCCACCGCCGCCAGCAGGGCTGAATAGGTGCAGGTGACCCAGAGTGTATTCCCACTTGGCGGCCGTTATGATTATCAGGCCGCGGGGCTGTCACCGTCGAGGCAGGTTCTCACCGCAATTTGGGGTTGTGAGACTTCGTATCTGACCGACACCAAATTTTCAAGCAGGGGATGGGCCGGCCCATCCCACGCTTGAAAATTTGGTGGTTTACCCAAAACGGATGCGGCCAAAACTGCCGCCTGCACCCTGACCAGGCGGTTCATAGAACACAGGCGTTCAGTCAGTCGCCACCGTGTGCGAGCGCTCTGTGCGAGCGCCGGCGAAAAAAGCAGCACCGAAGGCAGGCTTGCCTGCCTTCGGTGCTGCTTTTTTCGCATTCGGTCGGTTCGGCCGATTTCAAACGCGCTTGTTGCGATGAGGCGGCCGGCCGACGTTGAAGGCCAAAGGATTGCGCGTCAAACTCGCGAAATTACAAAATCATCCGCTCAACCAAACCTGCGGCGGGCCAGCACGGCCGCGCCCACCACGCCCGAGGCGTCCTTGAGGCCCGCCGGCACAATGCGCACCGAGCGCACGTTGTGCTTGTTGATGGCGTTGGCGTAGGCCAGCTGGCGGATGGGCGCGATGAAGCGGCTGCCCAGGCGCTCGGTCACGCCGCCGCCAAACACAATCATCTGCGGGTCGAGGATGTTGATCAGGTTGCCGGCCAGCAGCCCCAGCGCGTGCTGCGCCACCCCCAGCACCTCTTCCATCACCGCGTCCTTCTGGCGCAGCGCCTGGTAGATCACGCTGCTCGTCAGGTGCCCGCCGCCCACCGACGTGATCAGCTCCGGCACCACGCTGGCCCGGCCCTGCGCCACCAGCTCGCGCACCTGGCGTGCCATGCCGGTGCGGCTGCCCAGCGGCTCCACCGTGCCGGGTTGGCCGGTCTTGCCCAGGATGCCGTTGTCGCCGGCGATCACCGAGTGGCCCACCTCGCCCGCGCTGCCGCGCCAGCCGGTGCGCAGCTCGCCGCCCAGCACCAGCCCGCCGCCGATGCCGGTGCCCACGAACACCGCCACCATATCGTCCAGGCCCTGGCCCGCGCCGTGCGTGTGCTCGCCCAGCGCGCCCACGCGCACATCGTTGTCGAGCATCACCGGCAGCCCCAGGCGGGCCTTCAGCTCGTCGCCCAGCGGCAGGTTGGTCCAATCCGGCCCGAGGTTAACGGCCAGCAGCACCACCCCCCGCTCCGTGTCAATCGGGCCGGGGATGCCGACGCCGATGCCGCCCACCTCGCGCGGGCGCAAGTCGGCCTGCTTGAGCGCCCGGTGGATGGCTTCGGTCAGCCGCTCCAGCACGCCGCTCGCGCCCAGTTCGGCGCGGGTCTTGCGCTTCTCCAGCGCCAGCAGCGTGCCGTCGGCCGCTACCACCCCGGCCCGCAGGCTGGTGCCGCCCAAGTCAACGCCGATGTAGGGTAAACGCTTCTTCTTTGGCATGGTCACTCACTTTGCGGTTCGACTAACATCCGGCGCAGGACCTTGCCCACAAAGTTCTTGGGCAGTTCCTTAACAAAGACAATCTTCCACGGCACGGCGTATTCTTCCAGCCGGCGCTTGCACAGCGCCATCAATTCTTCCTCGCTCACGCTGGCGCCCTCGCGCAAGACCACATAGGCCTTCACGCGCTGGAACGGCCACTTGGGCGGCTGCACGCCGACCACCGCCGCCTCCTTGACCTTGGAGCTTTCGTACAACACCTCTTCCACGTCGCGCGGGTACACTTGCAGCTCGCCCGCCAGGATCATCTCGCGCTTGCGGGCCACGACCTCAAAGTAGCCGTCCTCATCCATGCGCGCCAGGTCGCCGGTCAGCAGCCAGCCGTCGCGGGTGATGAGCTCGCGCGAGGCCGCGCCGGCGTTCCAGTAGCCCAGCATCACCTGCGGGCCGCGCACCGCCAACTCGCCCACCTTGCCAGGGGCCAGACTGCGCCCGGTCGCCAGGTCTACGATCTTGGCCTCGGTCGAGGGCAGGGGGATGCCAATCGAGCCGATCTTGCGCATACTCGTCAGCGGGTTGGCGTGGGTGACGGTCGTGGCCTCGGTCAGGCCGTAGCCCTCCACCAGCCGCCCGCGCGTCAGTTTCTCGAACGCCTCCTGCACCTCAATCGGCAGCGGGGCCGCGCCGGAGATGCAGGCCTTGATCGATTCAATCCCGTAGCCCCGCACGCCGGGGAAGTTGTTGAGCGCCATATACATGGTCGGCACGCCGGGGAAGATCGTCGGGTGGTAGCGGCGGATGGCGTTCAGCACGTCGGGCGTGGAGAAGGTGGGCAGAATAATCATGGCGGCGGCCAGCGCCACCGGCACGTTCAGCGCCGCCGTCATGCCGTAGACGTGCGAGAACGGCAGCACCGACACAAACGTCTCGCGGCCTTCGCGCAGGCCCGGAATCCAGTGGCGCGTCTGGAGCGTGTTCGCCACCAGGTTGCGGTGCGACAGCATCACGCCCTTCGGCTCGGCCGTGGTGCCGGAAGTGTACTGGATCAGGGCCAGGTCGTTGGGCTGCACTTCGATCTCGGGCGCGTGCGGGCCGTACTTATCCAGCTCGGCCGATTGCAGCCACAGCCCCGGCTCCAGCGGCTGCCGCAGCCGGTGCCCCTCTTGGGCCTCGCGCGTCAGCCCAAACCACAAGCGCTTAGGCTCGGGCAGGTAGTCTTTGACGTTGGTGAAGATCACGTGCTCGAGCTGCGTCTCGGCCTTCACCTGCCGCGCCAGCGCCGCGTGCTTGGTCAGCGTAATCAGCACCCGCGCCCCCGAGTCGCGCACCTGGCGGGTAAGCTCGGCCTGCTCTGAGAGCGGGGTGGTAAAGACCACCACCCCGGCCGCCTTCAGGATGCCGAAATAGGCGATGACGGTCTGCGGCAGGTTGGGCAGCACTACCAGCACCCGGTCGCCCGGCTTGACGCCCAGGGCGCGCAGCCAGTTGGCAAAGCGCGACGACTCGCGGTTGAGGCGGCGGTAGGTGAGCCGGCCGCCGGCAAACAGCAGGGCGGTGTGCAGTGGAAAGCGCCGGGCCGACGAGCGCAGCACGCGGTGCATGGGCACCGGCGGCAGGCCGATGGTGTAGGGCACGTCGTCGTCGTAGTGGTCGAGCCACACGCGTTCCTGGCGCATCTGGCGGCGCGCGTCGTCGTCTTCCAGCCCGCGCCGGTTGCGCCCGCCCTCCACAAAGCGCTCGATGGCGCGGTTGACGGCCTCGCGCCGTTCCAGCATCACCATATGGGCGCTGGCCCCCACGTCTACCTCCTCGGCGTTGGGGATGACGCGGGCCACGTTCTCATACGCGGCCGGGGCCAACACCTTATCGCGGCTGCCGCGCAGCACGAGCGTGGGCATGGTCAGGCCCTTGAACAGCACCCAGCCGTTCCACGAGCGCACGCTGTTGGCGTTCATGGCCCGCAGCGCGTAGGGCGAGGCCGAGATGAACCGGTGGGCGTACAGGGCGTAGACCAGGTTGAGCACCGCCACCGGCAGCCGCAGCACTAGCGCGGTGCCGGGTTGCAGTTTGTACTCGCCGGCGCTGGCGATGAGCACCAGCCGCTCCACCTGCGCGGGGTAGGCGGAGGCATACTCGCTGACGATTGCGCCGCCAAACGAGTGGCCCACCAGCACAATCTGCTCGGTGACGCCCAGCACCACCAGCGCCTGGCGGATATCGTCCAGGATCGAGGGCATGGTGTAGCTGCTATGCGGTTTGTCAGACAGGCCGTGGCCGCGCAGGTCGAGGGCGATGACGCGCGAGTCGTCGGAGAACTTTTGGAGTTGGTAGCGCCATTGGCGCGCGTTGCCGGCAAAACCGTGGATGAAGACCAGCGTGCGCTTGGGCCGGTCGGGGGCCATATCAATCGCGCTCAGCCGCACCAGGGGCTGGTCAGAGATGCGCACCTCGCGGCGGTATAGCTCGATATCAACATCCATAGGGACTGTGTGTTCCGAGCCGGATTATAGCCCCGGCCATCCTAAAAGCCCACTGAGCTTGGCCCACAGCGGCGGCCCGAAGATCAGCAGCCCGACCACCCCGGCCGTGCCCGCGCCCACCAGCACGGCGGCGGCGGCCACGTCTTTGCCGACCTTCGCCAGCGGGTGCAGATCGGGCGAGGCCAGGTCCACCACCGCCTCCAGCGCGGTGTTGACGAATTCGGCCATCCACACCAGGCCGACCGCGAGCACCACGATGGCCCATTCCACCCGGCTCAGGCCCAGCCACAGCCCCAAGGCGAACACGGCGGTGGAGAGCACGGCGTGAATCCAAGCGTTGCGCTGGGTAAGCAGCACATGCCACCAGCCCGCGAACGCGAACCGGAACGACGCCAGGCGCGACGGCGCCGGACGCAGCGGCGTGTGGGGGGGCGGCTTCAGCATGACGGGAGTCTAGCGGGTGTAAGAGAAAAAAGAAAGAGAAAAAGGTGTGGCCGAAGGGCGGGGTGGTCGGTGGGCCGCGCCCGACGCGGCGCTGCCTCGTTAAATGTCATTTCGAACCCGCCTCAGGCCGGTTGACGTTCCGCTGCCTTCAAGCGGGTGAGAAATCTCACCCTCAGTTCTGCCAACGCCGCCGACTCTACCCGACCCTCGGCCTGTCCTCTTTCTCTTTCTTTTTCTCTCCCACCATCTTCAGGCGGGCAGCAGGTAACGCTCAATGGCCGGCGCGAGGTGCGTCAGGTCACTCAGCCCTTCAGCGAAGGCGGCCCGGTCGGCCCCGATGACGAGCGTGGGCACGCGGTTGAGCGTGTGGTGGCGGTGCTCCAGGTTCTCCAGGTTGCCGTGGTCGGATGTTATGACGATCAGGCCGCTGGCGTCGTCCCAGGCGTCCAGCAGGCCGCCCAGCACCGCGTCAAAGTTGGTCAGCAATTCTCGCGCCTCGTCCAGCGTGCCGCGGTGGCCCAGGTAGTCGGTCAGCCAGTACTCGAAGAAGGCAAAGCCATACTGCCCCGCCAGTTCGGCCAGCTTGGCCCCCGCGCCCGCCGGCGTGTAGGGGGTGAAGGCTACCCGCTCCGGCTCCGGCCAGCCCTGCCCGGTGAAGTCGGCGCTCAGGGCGCGCCCGGCGCTCAGGTCGGCGGCGGTGAACAGCGGCAGCCCGGCGGCCGTCACCGCCAGCGGAATGGCCGAGTAGCTGCGCCGCCCGGAGGCGATGGCATCGAAATAGCGCTGGGGGTAGGCGTTCAGCAGCGCGGCCGGCACGCCCCGCGCGGTCAGGCGGCTGAAGACGCTGCCCTCGCGCAATATAGCGGCCACGGCCTCGTTGGGCTTCGGCCCCCAGTGCCCGCCGATCTCCTGCGGCACGTTGCGGCCGGTGAGGATGGCCGCCTGCCCGCTGGCCGATTGCGGCGGGCCGGCCAGCCCCATCTCCGCGTCGGTGGGGATGAAGACGGCGCGGCCATAGTCGCCGGCGGGCGTGCTCGCCAACGGGCGCTGCCCGCCCAGCAGACCGCTCAGGTTCGGCAGGTCGGCGGTGGCGAACGGGTTGGTGGCCGCGTCGTCCGCGCCCAAGCCAACGCCGTCGAGAAAGATGAATAGGATGTGGCGGTCAGGACGCGGCACGCTGGCTCGGCCTAGGGCGAGAGGGTCTGCTGGTCGAGCCAGTAGATGACGCGCGCCCGGTCGAGCACCAGGGTGAACTCGTCTTCTTTGCTGCCGTAGGAGTTGAAGAGCAAGAAGGAGGGCGTAAAGGTGACGCGATAGCGCTCGGCCAACTGCCGGCCGATGGGGTCTTTGACGTTGACGCGCAGGATTTGCAGCCGGTGGCCGGCGTCGCTTTCCAGCCGGTCCATCGCCGGGCGCATGGCCATGCACACGCCGCAGTTCTCGGAATAGAACTCCAACAGGGTGGGGCGCGTGTCGCGCAGCACCTTGTCGAAGGCGGCCAACTCGTCAAAGTGGGCCAGTTTGGCGCGCGGCGTGCGCATGACGAAGAACACCGCCACCGCCGCCACGAGGTACAGCCCCAACAAGACATAGTCCAGCAGCGTCAGGCCGCCCAGCGCCAACAGCGCGGCCAGCAGCAGGCCAATGGCCAGCGCTACCCAGATATAGGAGTTGTGTGAGAACAGCCGCAGCAGACGGTTCATAAGTGTTTGGGTGATTTTACCACTGCGCGGCAGTGGGCCGTTTTGGGCGCTCATCGCACAAGGCGCTGAGGAAATTGAGAGAGCGTCTAATCTCGGCCCGAGGGGTGTGCCGTTTGTGAGACGTGGGAGGTGGCTGAAAGAAGTCTTCCAGTCGCCTCCCACGCCCTCGGCCGCCGCCACCGCCCCTCGCGCGCATTAGGCACATGCGGC
>Ga0163144_10019044_pt1 | contig 13837 bp, 13 predicted proteins | sample OliLak19BULKMAT1_FD_123175 | JGI IMG/M metagenome (GOLD analysis project Ga0163144, IMG submission 123175) | Freshwater microbial mat bacterial communities from Lake Vanda, McMurdo Dry Valleys, Antarctica - Oligotrophic Lake LV.19.BULKMAT1 | ecosystem: Environmental > Aquatic > Freshwater >... | reverse complement strand
CGGGGCGACCTTCTCGATCACGTCGGTCATCTTGGCGTTGATCGGGCCCTTGCCGTCGATCGGCGCGCCCAGCGCATTGACCACACGCCCGATCAGCTCGGGGCCCACCGGCACCGAGAGGATGCGGCCGGTGCACTTGACGGTGTCGCCTTCCGAGATGTGCTCGTACTCGCCCAGGATCACCGCGCCGACCGAGTCGCGCTCGAGGTTCAGCGCCAGGCCGTAGGTGAGCGTGCCATCGGCAGTGGCCGGGAACTCGAGCATTTCGCCGGCCATCGCGTCCGACAGGCCGTGCACACGCACGATGCCGTCGGTCACCGACACCACGGTGCCCTGGTTCTTGATGTCCGACGAGGCCGCGAGGCCCTCGATGCGGCTCTTGATCAGTTCAGAAATTTCAGCGGGATTGAGTTGCATCTAAGTCTCCAGCAATCGGGGTTCGGGCGGGGCCGGCGCGGTGGCAGCCGTCGGCGTTCAGGCGGCGCTCAGCGCCGTCTTCATCTGTTCCAGGCGGGCCTGCACCGAGGTGTCGAGCACTTCGTCGCCGACGACCACACGGATGCCACCGATCAGCTCGGGCTGCACGACCACGTGGGCGTCGAGCTTGCGAGCGAAGCGCTTTTCCAACGCGCCCTGCACCGTCGCCAGCGCGGCGTCATCCATTGGGAAGGCACTGTAGACGGTGGCCTGCGACACGCCTGTGCGCGCGTCGAGCAGCGCCTGGTACTGGGCCTCGATCTCCGACAGCGCCGCCACCCGGCCGTTGTCGATCACGGTGCGCAGGAAATTCTGCAAGGCCGGCGACAGCGGCTCGCCGACGACGCCGGCGATCAGCTCGAACACCTGGCCGGCAGCCACGTTCGGGTTGTCGGCGAACTGGCGCAGCTGCGGGTCGGCAGCCACCGCGGCCACCGCCTTCAGCTGGCGCGCAGCCGCCGGATCGGCCGCCGACTGGAACAGGGCCTCGGCGTACGGGCGCGCGATGGTGGCGAGTTCGGCCACGGTCAGAGTTCCGACTTCAGGCGGTTGAGCAGGTCGGCGTGGACCGACGCGTTCACTTCACGGCGCAGGATTTGCTCGGCGCCCTTGACGGCCAAGGCCGCCACTTCGTCGCGCAGCATCTCGCGTGCACGCACCGACTCCTGCTGGGCCTCGGCCCGCGCCGCCGCGACGATCTTGGCGCCCTCGTCGCTGGCGCGCGACTTGGCTTCCTCGATCGTCTGGTGGGCCAGCCGCTCGGCGTCCGCCAGCCGCTTGGCCGCGCTCTCGCGAGCCGCAGCCAGCTGCTGCTCGACGCGGGTGTTGGCCTGGCTCAGTTCGGCCTTGGCCTTGTCGGCCGCCGAAAGACCTTCGGCGATTTTCTTGGCGCGCTCGTCGAGGGCCGCCGTGAGCGGCGGCCAGATGAAGCGCATCGTGAACCAGACCAGGATCGCGAACACGATCATCTGGATGATGAGGGTAGCGTTGATGCTCATGATGGCCTTGAACGAAGGACGAGAGCCGCCGCGCGCGGCGGCGGCAGCGACCGACTGCTTACTTCGGCAGGTTGGCGATCTGGGCGATGAAGGGGTTGGCGGTGGCGAACCACAGCGCGATACCCGTGCCGATGATGAACGCCGCGTCGATCAGGCCGGCGAGCAGGAACATCTTGGTTTGCAGTTCGCCCATCAGCTCGGGCTGGCGCGCCGCCGCTTCCAGGTACTTGCTGCCCATGATGCCGATGCCGATACACGCACCGAGCGCGCCCAGACCGATGATCAGGCCGGCGGCGAGGGCAACAAAGCTGATGACTTCCATGATGACTCCTAAGGGATTTGGGTTTGTGGTGGAAAGGAAAAAAGAAAAACAAGACTTAGTGAGCGTCGTGCGCCTGGCCTACGTAGACCAGCGTCAACATCATGAACACGAAGGCCTGCAACGTGATGATCAGGATGTGGAAGATGGCCCAGGCACTGCCCGCCACGACATGCAGCAAGGCCAGCGCGAAGCCGCCTGCCGACAGCGTGAAGGCGCCGCCGAGCAGCGCGATCAGCATGAAGATCAGCTCGCCAGCGTACATGTTGCCGAACAGCCGCATGCCGTGGCTCACGGTCTTGGCGATGAACTCGATGAGCTGCATCGCCAGGTTCACGACACCGAGCACGATCGCGAAGATCGGGTTCTTGCTGCTGCCGAACGGTGCGCTGACCAGCTCGTGCGCCCAGCCGCCGGCGCCCTTGATCTTGACGTTGTAGGCCAGGCAGACCAGCAGCACCGACAGCGACAGTCCCATCGTCACCGACAGGTCGGCGGTCGGCACCACCCGCTGGTACGGAATGCCCATGCGCTCGGTGATCCACGGCAGCAGATCGACCGGCAGCAAGTCCATCGCGTTGAGCAAGAAGATCCAAACGAAGACGGTGAGGGCCAGCGGCGCGACCAGCTTGCGGCTCTTCGCGTTATGCACGATGCCCTTGGCCTGGGTGTCGACGATCTCGATCAGGATCTCGACCGCCGCCTGGAAGCGCCCCGGCACGCCCGACGTGGCCGTGCGCGCGGCGCGCCACAGCAGCCAGCAGCCGACCACACCGATCAGAACCGCCCAGAAGATCGAGTCCAGGTTGAAAACCGAGAAATCGACGACCGACGTCTGTTTCTTGTTCTGCAGATGCTGCAGGTGGTGGACGATGTACTCACCCGCGGTGAGGGCGTGACCTTCGGTTGCCATGATGTTGCTGAGGATCCCGTCTTGTTCGTTTGTTCTTCAACCGCGGCGGCGCCATGCCAGCGCCAACCAGTACACCTGCATGCAGGCCACCATGCCGACCAGCAGGGCCGGCCAACTCAGCGGCTGCACGATCCGCGTCGCCAGCACCAGCAGGACGACCGAAGCGCCAATCTTCACAAGCGCCCACACCATGAAGCCGAGCGCACTGGCGCCCGGCGACAGGTTGGTGAACGCACTGGTCATCCCGCGCGCCATCAAGGCGCCCGGAATCACCACTGCGCCGGCACCATACAGCGCCGACCAGAACACATCCCAACGCGCGCCCACCGCCCCGGCCAGCAAGGCCACCAGCACGCCAACCATGAATTGCACTGCCACAACCCACCAGGGCGACACCGCATGCGGGTTGTTCGCCAGCAGGGCCTGCGCTTGCGCTCGCGTCAGGCTCGGGATCGGTTGCTTGCCCTGGCTGGTCGCCTCGTCGGAGTCGTCGTCCCAGTTTTCCGAACGCGGGATGACGCGAAGGCGTTCGGGGGTCGTCGAGCTCACAGATGCGTCCAGCAAAGCCGCGGAAGTATACGGGCTAACCCGACCCTTTCCAGCGACGTGACGCGCGCACAGCACAATGCCGACCGAGCCAACCTCGTCCAGCGTGCCTTCCAACGACCCCCGCTCCAGTTTGAGATGGGCCGCCCGATGGGCGGCATTGAAGGGCCACGTGCGTGCGAAGACGCCCGCCAAGGACCAGCTGCTGCAACAACGCTGGCTGCGGCCGGTGGCGCACCGCATCAGCGATCCAGACCTTTGGCATATGCACACCGAGTCGGTGGCGCGCGGTACCGCCATCGGCGTGTTCTGGGCTTTCGCTGTGCCGTTCGCACAGGTCGTCTTCGCCGCTGCACACTGCGTCTGGTGGCGCGGCAATATCCCGGTCGCCATGGCGATCACCTTGATCACCAACCCGCTGACCACCGGTTTCTGGCTCTGGCTGGCGTACCAGCTCGGCTCGCTGGTCGTCAGCCCGGCGGTCGCGGCGGTCCAACTGCCGGACGTCGGCTGGGTAGAGCGCCTGCAACTGCTGGGCTGGCCGACCGTCGTCGGCATGGCACTGTTTGCCGTCGTCGGTTCGCTGCTCGGCTACGTGTTGGTGCGGCTCGGCGCGCGACTGTGGTTTCATTGGCGCGTGTGGCAGCGTCGGCGACGGCAGGCTGCCTCCCCTGCCTCTTCCCAAGGGCAACGCTGATGCCGAAGAACGCACTGAAACGCACCGCTTCGACGTTGCCCATGCGCTGGGCCCCAGCGGCCATGGCCGCTGCGGCGTGGGCGCTGGCCGCCGTCGCCGCCGTCGCGACGTCGGCCGCGTCGGCATCTGCGGCATCGGCGGTCGTCACCACCGGCGAAGTGCGCGCCGAGCTGGTGGCCCACGCGCCGCAAGGGGTGGCTCCGGGGCGGGAGGTGTGGCTGGGCCTGAGGATCGTGCACCAGCCGCACTGGCACACCTACTGGAAGAACCCGGGCGACTCGGGCCTGCCCACCACGCTGGCGTGGACCTTGCCGGCCGGCATTGCCGCCGGCGAGATCGCCTGGCCGACGCCGAAGAAACTGCCGGTCGGGCCGCTCGTCAATTACGGCTACGAGGACACGCTGCTGCTGCCCGTGCCGGTGAGCATCGACGCCGGCTTCAACGCCAGCACGCTGGACGTGCGCCTCAGCGCGCAGTGGCTGGTGTGCAAGGAGGTCTGCATCCCGCAGCAGGGCGAATTCGCGCTGAGCATTCCAGCCGAGGCCAGCACGGCGGCGCACGCGGCGGAGTTCGACGCCGCGGCAGCGCGGATGCCCAAGCCGGCACCAGGCGCAATCGCACGTGCGGCGCTGGCCGACGATGCCCGCGTGCTGCGCGTGGCGGTGAGCGGGCTTCCCGCCTCGCTGCAGGGGCGCGAGCTGGCCTTCTTCGCCGAGACCCCCGGCGTGATCGAACATGCGGCTCGCCCAACGACGCGCTGGCAGCAGGGGGTCTGGCACGCAGACGTGCCCGTTGCGTCGCAGCGTTTCGAGAGCCCGGCCCAGATGCAGGCGGTGCTGACGGCCCCCGGCATCGCTGCGGGCGTGCAGATCGGCTTGGCCATCGAAGGCACCTGGCCGCCGCTGGCGCCGCCCGGCCTGCAGGCCCCGGCGTTGCTGCCGCCGCTGCTCGGCGCCGCAGGCGAAGCCCGCGGCACAACGCCGGCTGCGGCGTCGCCACTGCCCTTGCCTGCCGCCCTGCTGTTCGCCCTGATGGGCGGCATGTTGCTGAACCTGATGCCCTGCGTATTCCCGATCCTGACGCTGAAGCTGCTCGGCTTCGCAGGCCACGCCCACAGCCGCCGCACGCTGCTGGCCAGTGGACTGGCCTACAGCGCCGGCGTGGTGTTGAGCTTCGTCGGCCTTGCCGCGCTGTTGCTGGCTCTGCGGGCCGGCGGCGAGCAGATCGGCTGGGGCTTCCAGCTGCAATCGCCGATGTTCGTTGCGGCACTGGCGGTGCTGTTCACGTTGATTGCGTTGAACCTGGCCGGCTTTTACGACTTCGGCACTCTGCTGCCGAGCGGGCTGGCTTCGATGCGCCTGCGCCACCCGCTGGCCGACTCAGCCCTCACCGGCGTGCTGGCGGTGGCCGTGGCATCGCCCTGCACGGCGCCCTTCATGGGCGCTGCGCTCGGCCTGGCCTTCACGCTGCCGCCCGCACAGGCGCTGGCCCTGTTCGCCGCGCTCGGCGTGGGCATGGCACTGCCCTACCTCGCCGCGAGCGCCTGGCCGCGGCTGGCGCGCCTGCTGCCCCAGCCCGGGGCGTGGATGGCCACTTTCAAGACGGCGATGGCGTTCCCGATGCTGGCGACCGTCGTTTGGCTGGCCTGGGTGCTCGGGCAGCAGACCGGCACCGATGGCATCGCAGCCTTGCTGGCCGTGCTGGTGGCGCTGGCCTTCGCGTTGTGGGCCTGGGGCCGGATCGAGAGCGGCCGCATGGCGCGAGCCGCGTGGGGCACCGCCGGCGTGGTGTCGCTCGGCCTGGCACTGAGCTGGGCCTTGCCGAGCTGGCGCGAGGCCCAGGCCGCCGCCTCGGCGCCGAGCGCCGAGGCGCGCTGGCAGCCCTGGAGCGCCGAACGGGTTGCTGCGCTCAACGCCGAGGGTCGGGCGGTGTTCGTTGACTTCACGGCCGCTTGGTGCGTCACCTGCCAGGTCAACAAGCGCACCACGCTCGGCGATGCGGCGGTGCTGGCCCACCTCGACGCCCAGCGCGTGGCGCTGATGCGCGCCGACTGGACGCGCCGCGACGCGGCCATCAGCGCCGAACTCGCGCGCCTGGGCCGCAACGGCGTGCCGGTGTATGCGATCTACAAACCCGGACAACCGATGCCGACGCTGCTGCCCGAACTGCTGAGCCCCCAACTGCTGCGCGATGCGCTGCCCTCACCTTAAATCACCCTAGGAGCCGACGATGAAAACTGCTGCGACCCTGATCGGATGGATGCTGGCCACGGGCACCGCCTGGGCGGCCAGCGTGGGCCAGCCCGCACCGGCCTTCAGCGCTGCCGATGCCAGCGGCAAGACAGTGTCGCTGGCCGACTTCAAGGGCAAGACGGTGGTGCTGGAATGGGTCAATCCCGAATGCCCCTATGTGCGCAAGCACTACGACAGCGCCAACATGCAGGCCACGCAGAAGGCCGCCACGGCCCAGGGCGTGGTCTGGCTGTCCGTCAACTCGACCCATCCCAGCCACGACGACCACAAGAAGCCGGCCGAGATGCTGGCCTGGACGCAGAAGCAGGGTGCCGTTGCGACGGCCACGCTGATGGACGGCGACGGCAAGATCGGCCGGGCCTACGGTGCGCGCACCACGCCGCACCTGTACATCGTCGACGCGCAGGGCCGGCTGGTCTACGCCGGCGGCATCGACGACAAGCCGAGCTCGAACCCGGCCGACGTGAAGACGGCCAAGAACCATGTCAACGCTGCGCTGGCGGACGTGCGCGCAGGCCGGCCGGTGGCCCAGGCGGTGACGCGGGCCTACGGCTGCTCGGTCAAGTACAGCGACGGTTGAGCGCGCGAACTTCCTGGCGCATCCGCCTGCTCAGGGCAGCCGCTGGTACTGGGCTGCCAGGCTGTCGAAGTTGCGGCGCGACGCACCAGCGTCGAAGCCCGGACCGAGTTCTTCGGCCAGGATCTCGGCCACCGCGCCGCCCTGCGTTGCCGCTTCGGCAGCATCGAGGAACAACAAGCGCGAGCGGCGCGCGAGCACGTCTTCGACGCTGCGCGCCATCTCGAAGCGGGCGGCGAAGCGAACCATCGCCTCGCTCAGGCATCTCGCCCCCGACTCGGCGTCGCGCCAGAGCCAGCGGTCGGCGCCGGGCAAGGCGCGCAGCACGGCCGCGTCGCTGCCGTACAGGTGCTCGCCCGGAGCCGCAGTGAGCGGCACGACCGCGTGTTCGCTGGCACCAATCAACGGCAGATGCACCGTCACGCCGGCGGCGCGTCGCGGCAGCAGCGCCCGTTCGAAGCACTGTTCGAGCACGTCCTCGGCCATCGCGCGGTAGGTCGTCCACTTGCCGCCGGTCACGGTGACCAGGCCCGATCGCCCGACCAGCACGGTGTGCTCGCGCGAGATCTTCTGCGTCTTGCCCGCGTCGTCCCTGCTGGGCTTCACGAGCGGGCGCAGTCCGACCCAGACCGAACGCACGTCGGCGCGTGTCGGCGCCATCGAGAGATACCGCGCCGATTCGCGCAGGATGAAGCCGACCTCGTCGGCGAAGGGCACCGGCTCGCGCACCACATCGTTGCGTGGCGTGTCGGTGGTCCCCAGGATCGTCTTGCCGAGCCACGGCACGGCGAAGAGGACGCGGCCGTCCTCGGTCTTGGGCACCAGCAGCGCGTGCGTGCCCGGCAGGAAGGCGCGGTCGACCACCAAGTGCACGCCCTGGCTCGGCGCGACGATGCCGGGCTGTGCGGGCGTGCCGGCGTCGCGGTCCATGTTGCGCACGTCGTCGACCCAGACGCCGGTGGCGTTGACGACGCACCGGGCGGCGATGCGCAGTTCGTTGCCATCGGCTGGGACCGCGAGCGCATCGCGCGCAACCAGGCCGACCACCTTGCCGCCTTCGCGCACCAGCGAGGTCACCGGACAGTGGTTCAGCAGCACCGCACCGCGCGAGATCGCCGTGCGTGCCAGCGCGATGGCCAGGCGTGCATCGTCGAACTGCCCGTCCCAGTACTTGACGCCGCCGACCAGCCCCTGCGGCTGCACCGTGGGCAGCAGCTCGCGCGTGCGCGCGGCCGACAGGAACTCGGTGGCGCCCAGGCCGCGCGCGCCGGCCAGCGCGTCGTACATCTTCAGGCCCACGCCGTAGAAAGGCGCCTCCCAGAGGCGGTAGGCCGGCATCACGAAGGCCAGCGGCTGCGCCAGGTGCGGCGCATTGGCCAGCAGCGTCGCGCGCTCGTGCAGCGCCTCGCGCACCAGGCCGATGTTGCCCTGCGCCAAGTACCGCACGCCGCCATGGACCAGCTTGGTCGCGCGCGAGCTGGTGCCCTGGGCGAAGTCGTCCGACTCGAGCAGCACCACCGAGAAGCCGCGCGCCGCCGCGTCGAGCGCGACGCCCAGTCCCGTCGCCCCGCCCCCGATGACGGCGAGGTCGAAGGTCGTGCCCGCGCGTGCGAGCGCCAGCTGCCTGTCGCGCATCAATGGCGTACTGAGTGTTTCAAGTGATCACCGACTGCTGCGCGATACCGGCATCGACCAGCACATGCTGGCCGGTCATGCCATCGCTGTCGTCGGCTGCCAGGAACAGCGTGGCGCGGGCGACGTGGCCACTGTCCAGGCGCACCTTCAGGCATTGGGCGTCGAGGAATTGCTGGTCCGCCGCCGGGTCGCGGTGCAGCGCGGTCTGGCGCTCGGTGACGATGGCGCCGGGCACCAGCGCGTTGACGCGGATGTTGCGCGCGCCGAGCTCGCGTGCCAGGGTTCGCGTCAGACCCAGGATGCCGGCCTTGGCCGTCGTGTAGCCAGCCAGATTCGGACGGCCGCGCATCCAGCTCACCGAGCCCATGTTGACGACGCTGCCGCCGCCCGCCTGGGCCATGCCAGGCGCCACGGCCTGGATCGCGAAGAAGTAGTGCTTGAGGTTGAGCGCGAGGCGATCGTCCCAGAACTCGGGCGTCACGTCTTCCATCTTGTGGCGGTCGTCGCGGCCGGCATTGTTGATGAGCACGCGCACCGGGCCCAGTTCGTCGGCCACTCTCTTCAGCAGGGCCTGGTAGGCCACCACGTCGCGCACATCGCAGGGGGCGTACCAGGGACGGTGCAGCGAGCCGGCAGCAGCCGTCACCTCGTCGATCAACGGCTGGCCCCCGCCGGGCTTGGTGCCGCAGAACGCGACGCGCGCGCCTTGCGCCGCGAAGGCGCGCACCAGCTCGGCTCCGATGCCCGAGCTGCCGCCCGAGATGAAGACGACGCGGTCACGCAGTGATTCGTAGCGGGTGTAGGCCATGGCGCTTGCTTGTACTTTCAGAGCTGGACGAAATGGGCCGGCAGCCCCGGCACCTGCGTGCGCACCTGCAGCACGCAACCGGCCAGCGGCTCGCGCGCCAGTTCGTCCTCGGGGCGCCGCTCGCGCGAGGTGGTGATGTAGAGCGTGCGCAGGTCGGCGCCGCCGAAACACGGCATCGTCGGGCAGCGCACCGGCAGCGCCAGCTCGTGCGTCGTTCGACCGTCGGCCGCGATGCGCAGCAGGCGCGCCCCCTCGAACATCGCCACCCGGTACCCACCATCGGCATCCATCGCGGCGCCGTCGGGCCGCCCGCCGTACCCGGACAACGGCTGGCCCGGCGTCTTCACCGGAAACTGCGCAAAGACGCGCCGGCCGGAGAGCCCGCCGCTGCCGACTTCGAAGTCGAGCGCATAGACGGTGTGGGCCGTCGTGTCGGCCCAGTACAGGGTGCGCGCGTCGGGGCTCCAGGCCAGGCCGTTGCTGACCGTGATGTCGGTGGCCACGCGGTCCAGGCGCCGGGCGGCGTAGCGGTACAACGCGGCCCGCGCGGCATCGCGCGGCTCGAAGATCGTGCCGACCCAAAAGCGGCCGCGCGGGTCGGCCTTGCCGTCGTTGAAGCGTTCGTGCGCCGGGTCGTAAGGCGCCTTCACCAGACTTCGACTGCGGCCATTGGCCGGGTCGAAGCGCACCAGGCCGCTGCGCAAGGCCAGCAACAGGCCCCCGTCCTGCAGCGGCGCGCAGCACGCCACCTCGCTGTCGAAGTCCCACTGCGCATGGCCGCCGCTCATTGGGTCGAAGCGGTTCAGGCGCTGGCCGGGAATGTCGCACCAGTAGAGCACCTGCTCGCCCGGATGCCACATCGGCGATTCGCCGAGCAGGCTTGCGGGCACGCCGGGCAAAGGTCCGATGCCGGAGGATAAGAATCCTTCCGAGCGACCGCTGCGGATCGGGCTCTGCCCGGCCGCTGGCGGTTCCCCCTCGAGGGGGAACGCCGCAGGCGCTTCGGGGGTGTTCAAGCTCTGCTCACCTCGATGCGCATCCACGCCTCGATCGTGTCGCCGGCGGCCAGGGCCACCAGACCGTGAGCGGCAGGGTCGGCCATCTGGACCGCGTTGCTGACGTGGCTGACCGGCTCGACGCAGAAGTAGTCGCGCGTCGGCGGCGTGAAGACCACCAAGTACGGCAGCGAGGACGTAATCTTCAGCGCCAGCTTCTCGTCGCGCACGTTGGCCGCGCCCTTCCAGCCCTCGAAGCAGTTGTCGAAGTCGAGGTGGCGCACCTCGCCGTCGATGCCGCCCTGGCTGACGCGACGCGTGGGCAGTTGGGTGGACGGGTCGGACTCCCAGCGCTGGCTGCATTCGGCATGCAGCCGGCTGCGCGAGCGCTTGGGGAAATACGGATGCCAGCCCAGGCCGGCCGGCTGGGTGCGGGCGTCGATGTTGGTCAGGGTCATGCGCAGCGTCAAGGCGCTGTCGGTCAGCTCGAAGCTCTGCGTCGCGTCGAAATTGAACGGCCAGTGCGCGTTCGCCACATGCGTCAGCGCGAGTTCGGCCTGGCCGGCATTGCTGCCGGTGACCTGCCAGGGCTGCTGCCACACCGTGCCGTGCAGCGAATGCGGATTGCCCTCTTCGAAGTTGGCCGCGGTGCTGAAATCTCGCCCCATCCAGCGGAAGTGCCGGTAGCCGATGCGGTTGGAATACGGCGCCATCGGAAAACAGGCCGAAGGGCGCGACGCCTTCAACTCATGCGGCTCGACGCTTTTCAGCACCGGCGTGGTGTCGTGCCAGAAGCCGGCGATGGCGCCGCCGAGGTCGGGGCGCAGCGCCAGGCGCAGGGCGCCGGCATGCAGTTCGAGTGCGGGAGAGGGCGAAGATTCGGTCATGGTGCTCCGGGGCAAGTTCGGGTGCGCGCCTGCGGCGCAAGACCGATGCTACGGCCTGCGCAGGGTTCTGCTCACCAACCCGCGGGCAGCACTTCGGCCAGCGCCACGACCCGCCCCGCGTCGATGCTCTTGTGCGCGGCCAGGCCGGTGGCCACGGCGCGCAGGCCTTCCTCGAGCGGGATCTCGGCCGGCAGCCCCTCGCGCACCGCCTGCGCGAACTTCTGGTGCTCGATGTAGCTGGCACCGAAGTGCTGGCCCAGGTACTTGATGTGGGTGTCGCGGATCTGGCGCACCGCCACGCCCTTGGCGGTGCCCGAGGGCTGGCCCCAGACCTCGCGCCGGCCCCAGTCTTCGCGGCGGCCGTAGCGAAGCACGCCCGAGGGCAGCAGCGATTCGAGCTTGCCCTCGGCGCCGACGATGACGACGTGCTCGTTGTCGACCGAGTTTTCGGCGAACATGCACAGGTCCAGGCTGGCCCGCGCGCCGCTCGGGTATTCGACGATGACAAACGCACTGTCGAGGATGTCCGGTGTCTTGCCGTCGTATTTCTCGTCGAGATGGTTGACGCGCTGGCCGCCCGACGCGAACACGCGCAGCGGCTTTTCCTTCAAGATGAAATCCATCAGGTTGAAATAGTGGCAGCACTTCTCGACCAGGGTTCCGCCGGTGTTGGCGTTGAAGCGGTTCCAGTCACCCACCTTGCGGTAGAACGGCTCGCGGTGCTCTCGGATCGCGACCTGATGCAGCCGCCCGACGCCGCCCTCGTGCGCGATGCGGATCATCTCGGCCACCGGCGGCATGTAGCGGTACTCCTGCGCCACCCAGACGATGCCTTTCGTCTTGCGGCGGGCGATCTCGAGCATCTCGACGCCATCGGCGACGTTCGTCACCAGCGGCTTCTCGACCAGGATGTGCAGGTCGGTGGCCAGCGCGTCGCGCATGACCTGGATGTGGGTGAAGTTCGGGCTGGCGACGACGACCGCGTCGCACAGACCGCTGTGCAGCAGGTCAGCGTGCTGCTCGAAAAATTTCACGGGCCCTTCGAGCAGGGCCGCCGCCTGCTCGCGGCTCTCGCGCGTCGGGTCGGCGACCGCGGTGACTGCGCCGCCACCGAGGGCGCGGATGTTCTCGATGTGCTCGCGGCCCATGCTGCCGCAACCGATGATGCCGTAGCGAATGATCTTTTGACTCATGTTCCAGTTCCTGCAGGCCGCAAGGCAGGCCCCGCCGCGGCGGGGCCCACGCTCGTGCTCAGCGCACCTTGCCGGCTTTCCACGCATTCAGCAGCGTGTCGTAGGCAATCGTCTCACCCTTGGGCTTCTCGTTGGCCAGCTTCTTCCATGGCGCGCCCTTGTCGGACAACCACTTGCCGGGGTCGCTCTTGGCGTTGAGCTTGGGCGGGCAGACGGCCATTCCGGCGCGTTCGAGCCGGCCCATCACGTCGTCCATCTCGTTGGCCAGCGAGTCCATCGCGGCCTGCGGCGTCTTCTCGCCGGTCACCGCCACCGCCACGTTCTTCCACCACAACTGCGCCAGCTTGGGGTAGTCGGGCACGTTGCCGCCGGTCGGCGTCCACGCGACCCGTGCGGGGCTGCGATAGAACTCGACCAGGCCGCCGAGCTTGGGTGCCAGGTCGGTCATGGCCTGCGACTGGATGTCGGACTCGCGGATCGGCGTCAGGCCGACGATGGTCTTCTTCAGCGATGTCGTCTTGGCGGTGACGAACTGCGCGTAGAGCCAGGCGGCGGCAGTCTTGTTGGCGTCGTGGTCCTTGAAGAAGGTCCACGAGCCCACGTCCTGGTAGCCGTTCTGCATGCCCTGCTTCCAGTACGGGCCGTTGGGGCCGGGCGCCATGCGCCACTTGGGCGTCCCGTCATCGTTGACCACCGGCAGGCCCTTCTTGGTCATGTCGGCGGTGAACGCCGTGTACCAGAAGATCTGCTGCGCGATCTGGCCCTGGGCGGGCACCGGGCCGGCTTCGCCGAAGGTCATGCCGCTGGCCTCTTTGGGCGCGTACTTCTTCATCCAGTCCACGTACTTGGTCAGCGCATAGACGGCGGCCGGCGAGTTGGTGGCGCCGCCGCGCGAGACCGAGGCGCCGACCGGCGTGCACTTGTCGTCGGCCACGCGGATGCCCCACTCATCGACCGGCAGGCCGTTGGGAATGCCGATGTCGGCGGTTCCGGCCATCGACAGCCAGGCGTCGGTGAAACGCCAGCCGAGCGACGGGTCTTTCTTGCCGTAGTCCATGTGGCCATAGATCGGCTTGCCGTCGATCTGCTTCACGTCGTTGGTGAAGAAGGCGGCGATGTCTTCGTAAGCGCTCCAGTTCAGCGGTACACCCAGGTCGTAGCCGTACTTGGCCTTGAACTTCTCCTTCAGCTCGGGCTTGGCGAACAGGTCGGCACGGAACCAGTACAGGTTGGCGAACTGCTGGTCGGGCAGCTGGTAGAGCTTCTTGTCGGGTGCGGTGGTGAAGCTGGTGCCGATGAAGTCCTTCAGGTCCAGGCCCGGGTTGGTGAACTCCTTGCCGGCCCCTTCCATGTAGTCGGAGAGCGCCAGGATCTTGCCGTAGCGGTAGTGGGTGCCGATCAGGTCGGAGTCGCTGATCCAGCCGTCGTAGATGCTCTTGCCCGACTGCATCGAGGTCTGCAGCTTCTCGACCACGTCGCCTTCCTGGATCAGGTCGTGCTTGACCTTGATGCCGGTGATCTCTTCGAAGGCCTTGGCCAT
>Ga0163144_10019043_pt1 | contig 13838 bp, 14 predicted proteins | sample OliLak19BULKMAT1_FD_123175 | JGI IMG/M metagenome (GOLD analysis project Ga0163144, IMG submission 123175) | Freshwater microbial mat bacterial communities from Lake Vanda, McMurdo Dry Valleys, Antarctica - Oligotrophic Lake LV.19.BULKMAT1 | ecosystem: Environmental > Aquatic > Freshwater >... | reverse complement strand
GCTTATCCTGTAAAATTTCAGCTATCAGATAACGCGCATCTCGCTGCTCGTGTCCCAATAGCCAATGGACCATAACTTGGTTCTCAACCCGTGCCAGCTCATAGTACGCTGTAAGCACGCGGGCATTGGCTACACCCTGCATTGGCCATGCAACTTGCTCAAGTTTGGTGGGATCAAAATCCCCCCTTACCAGTGACGAAGCTACGGACTGAGTTCGAATTTCTGGATTTGATGTGAGGGCCGAAAGTGAGCCTTGGAAGTCTAGATCGATAAGTAAGACCCGCTTGCCCAAACTCGCGTAGTACCAAGCAAGATTTGCAGTAATGGTTGTTTTGCCCACTCCGCCCTTCAGATTCGCGATTGTGATAATCGGAATGCTGTTTGCTAGATTACTGGAATAGTTAGGCGGCAGAGCAACGGGCTTTGCCATCCAAATGCCATCTCCACTCACGGCATCAATAGCTGTCGAAATCCTAGCCGTCTGTTTGTCGAGTTGATGCTGGATTTCTTCCCGCTCGTTTTGGAGTTCGAGTATTTGCTTCTTCAACGCTTGCTGCTCAGTTTTGCGGTTTCTCCAGCGATCATAAAACCATGCAAAAATGGCGGTCAGAACGATCCCGACGACAGCCCCAACAAATTGATCAGCCAGTACACCTAACATTCTTCCCCGCCCCCACGTCAGTTTTCCGCATTGTACGCTACCTTAGCGATCAGCGCTGAAGATATGAAGCCAGCAAATATCGAGGGGGGGGAGGTGATCGTCAGAATCCGCAGGCCAAAGGTGGTGAGGTCCATATTTTTGCGGGAGATCACTATACCCCCTCCCACTTGCGGGAGAGGGGTTGGGGGCTCGCGAGGATCAGAAATCGCACCGCGATTTCCCGAGCGAGGCCGCGCGCCGCAAGGCGCGTGGCAAGAAAGACTCCTAATCCATCCCGACGCGATATATCTGCCTCCAAGCCCCCTCACCCCTGCCCCTCTGCCGCACGCGGGAGAGGGGTTCCAGAAGAAGACATCATGACCTTCACCCTCTACCCCGCGATTGACCTGAAAGACGGCGCCTGCGTCCGCCTGCTGCGCGGCGAGATGGACGCGGCCACCGTGTTCAACACCGATCCCGCCAACCAGGCCGCCGCCTTCCATGCGATGGGCTTCACCCATCTCCACGTCGTCGACCTCAACGGCGCCTTCGAAGGCCAGCCCATGAACCGCGCCGCCGTCGAAGGCATCCTGAAAGCCACCCCTGCCCCGGTCCAGCTCGGCGGCGGCATCCGCACCCGCGCCCAGATCGACGCCTGGCTGGAAGCCGGCATCGCCCGCGTCATCCTCGGCACCGTCGCCCTGCGCGACCCCGAGCTCGTGAAAACCGCCGCCCGCGCGCTGCCGGGGCGCATCGTCGTCGGCATCGACGCGAAGCAGGGCATGGTCGCCGTCGAAGGCTGGGCCGAGACCAGCGACATGCGCGCCACCGAACTGGCGAAAGCCTTCGAAGGCTGCGGCGTCGCCGCCATCATCGCCACCGACATCAGCCGCGACGGCCTGAAGACCGGCGTGAATGTTCCGTTCACGGCAGACCTCGCGAACAGTGTCACCATCCCCATCATCGCCAGCGGCGGCGTGCGTAACGTAGACGACATCCGCGCCCTGAGAGCCAGCGGCGCGCCGATAGCGGGCACGATTTTGGGGCGGGCGTTGTATGATGGGGATATCGATCCCGGCGAGGCGGTGAGGGCGGCGGGTTAGCTTTTGGCACAAAAGCTCGAGGCGAATCTATCCTTCTGTATAGTGTCGTTGAATCTCTTCAATCGCCAGCGAACACTGCTTTTTGTCGGCCCATGTGGTCCAACAGCCAAGCAGGTTTTTCCACACTGGCGGCAAACCCGCTATCTTGGTGTCTGAAACCATCCTTTCAACAAACTGCCTGAAATTGACGCCAGACCTGCTATTCAGATTGGCGTACGCTTCAAGCCGCTTGGCCTCGTCGTTCAATTGATTCGTAGACGCGTGCTGTTCATCCAAACGATTACGCAGCGCTAGTTCAATTGCCTTGGAAGCAACTCCTTCGAAGGCCAGACGAGCCGATATCTCTGAAGGCTCTATCGCGTTCGCATCTGGCACAAACAGCGGGCTCCTGAATTCAAAGCCCTCGACGATCTTTCTTTTATCTCGGTACTGATCAACAGCTTTGATTTTGATCTTTCGCTCTTGAGACATTGCCAGCCAGCCTGCTTCGTCAGTTGCAAGCGCATGCTCAGCTTCGACCTCTTTCCGCCGCTGATACTGTCTAGCCGCAAAAAAGATTGTCGAAATCCACATAACGGCAAAGGCTGTTGCGAAGTCTGAATCCAAAGCTCGCCCGGCGGCCTTTCTGGCTTCGAAGAGGCGAAACTCTCCCCAGACAACGTTCTGTGGCATCGCCGCCAAAGTGAAGAGCGAAAGACAAACAGCTATGCCCGCCAGAACTTGCCAAGGCCAAAGCCAGAGACTTAGCTTCATCCACATACGCCAGACCCAATTCTTTAGCTTCGCGGACACTGACCGCTTCGGTCTTCGGGGTCCCTTGATTAGCTCCGCCAATAAATCTTTCTTTCTCCGGATTCGCTCGATGCCCCTCAGTACTTTCTTTAGTTCGTCACCCGCTCGTTTGTTATCGTCGTAGAGGACGGCCCTTTGAAGTGATCGAATTTCCCTTGCGCTGGCGTCGATATGGATAGCTTGCTGACTATTCAGAGCTCCAAAATGCAACGACAAGCCTGACAACAGCAAGAACCCGAAGAACCACAGCCAAGCCTCAATGAAACTGAGAATACCTCCGATGATCCCCGTTCGCTTGGCTCCCTTTTCTGTGTTGAAGCGATGTCCTTCTTCAGTGACCATGACAATGGAACTGGTTCTGGCAATTGAGTTGGCGAACTCAAGATCTGAGTCATTTGCGCGGATAACGATCGGTGTGATCGAGATGTCTGACTGGGCATCAATAGCCGCAAGCGCATCCTCAACTGAGGCACCGCAGCCCGGCGATTGAGCCCAATCACTGGCTACAAAAATATCCGCAGGTCCTTCACCTGCCTTCTTAATCGCGGCGAGAAGTGCTGACCCGAGCGGCGTATAGTCGTTGGTCGCAAAAACTCGTCCGCGGGACCGAACTGGCCAGTTTGCGTCAGCAACTGCTGCGGGCACTTCAATCTCATTGTCGCAATCTTCAACTCGCTCCGCACGGAATTCTGTTAGAGAAAGAGGCGCGTCGGGACGTTCATTCAAAATTCGAGATCGTTGCTCTGCAATTTCTGATTCCGCATCGGCAATGCGCGATTTCATTGAGCCGCTTATGTCGAGCAAAAAATAGGTGACACGCTTAGTTTGATCGCCCGGTTCGGTACCTTGGGCGCGCGCACACGGCACGAAAAGAAACGCCACCATCAACAATAGTGCAAGTAAACGCATCTTACGCTCCGTACAGAGAATCACGTTCGCGCAATGTTCCCACCGATTCCGAGATTCGCTCAAGTGGAATTGTCTGCTCGCCTGAATCGAATCACAGGATTTGTCGTCATCCCGGTTTTGCCGCAGGCAAATTCCGGGATGACGGGATCACACGCCAAACAGAGTGACGCTCATCCTGAGCGAAGTCGAAGGATAGGCCACGCCGCGCGCCCGGCTGGCCTTCCCGCGTGAGCGGCAACCGGACGATCTGGTGCAGCCTCGCCGGTTTTCGGGAGGGCGCGCCCCGGTTTAAGGCGTGCCTGCGCCTGGCGTCACGATGAAGCCTTCAACGCGTTTTGCCGTAAACGGCTCGGTGACACGCGCACCCTGCGCCTCGACGCTGCCCTTGAGAGCGTCCGCGTGCCCATCCGGCAGGTTCGACATGACCACTACAGTCGGGCGTCCACCGGACTGCGCGATAAGATCGCTTGCCATCGCGTCATGCATGCCGATCAGGTCGCGCGGCGCAATCGTCATATCGAGATCGGCGCCATAGTAAGTGTGCGCCGGAGCAGCTCCCGGCGCGGCATACAGATACTTGTCCGAATGCCGGCGCGCATAGTCCATGAGGGCGCGATTGTCTTCATACTCACCATAGATCTCGACCTTGCCAACCTTGGCGAGGGCGGGATGCAGCCCGGGCGCAATCGGGATGGCGAGGATCGTCAGCAGCGCGGACAAGGCCACGAGACCGCCAAGCGTGAGCGCAACGGGCAGACGCATGGCCGGCGCCAGGGACGCAATCAGCCCGTTCAGACCGATAGCAAACATCAGGCAAATGAAGGGGCCGATAAACACCGAGTGGCGCGGGCTGCCATAGGGATAGAGTTCGAGCAGCCCGGCGAGGATCATGCCTCCGATCAGGACAATCGCCGCGACAATGCCCGGATGGTCGAGCAGCGTCAGGGGTTTGGTGACGTAGCGCCCCAGGAAGAGGATCATGACCACCGGCAACATGATCACAGATATGAGTCCCGGTACGGACGCGAGAAGAATTCCGCCGGAGTTCGTAGCCAGCCATTCCGGCAGGCCCATGCCGGAAAGCTGGTAATAGTGCTCGATCAGATACCATTGATGGGCCGTACCCAACTGGTGCTGGGCGATCGCCAGGTAAGACGCGGCCGCAGACGCAAGGAAAACAGCCCCGGCAACAAGGATTTTCCAGTAGGGCACGCCTGTGCGTTTCATGATTCGCAGGGCGGCAAGGGTCGTCAGGACGGCAAGCGCCGCAAAACAAGGGCCATAAGAGGCCCAGGGCGTTATGGCCACGACGATGCAGAGAACGAGCGCCCGGCCGGTATGCAGAACACGGAACATTGAATAGAGCAGCAGGGCAGACATCAGGATGGAGAGGCCATACTCGCGCACTTCCTGGGCATAGATGATCTGCATCTGCGCCACGGCAACAAGCGCCGCACTGATGAGTGCGACACTTCTCGCGACGCCCACATCCTTGAGGCGCGTCATCACGAAAACAGACGCAATGCCGAACAGGGCCGATGGTAGCCGGGCCGTGAACTCACTCAGGCCTACCGTCCGCTCAAGGAGGTTCAGAAGCAACGGCAAGAGGACGGGAGAGCTGTTGTTGGACTGGGTCATGCCCACAACGTCGCCGAAGTCACCGCGCGAATTGACCGCGTAGACAATTTCGTCGAACCAGAGCGACGGCCCGCCAAGATCCCAGAAGCGGAGAGCTATGGCAGCAAGCATGATCGCCAACGTCGCGTTGCGGTAGGCGCTGTCCGAAAGACTGGAGGGAACGGCAGAGTTCATCACGCCGCGCCTTTTTCCAGGACCGCCGTCGCGGGAGTGAACCCGCCTTCCAGGCTTGCTGCGATCTTGTCGCCAATGCGAAAACCTTCGCGGACGGCATAGTTGGTGCCGCGGTCCTCTGGATAAATCTGCGCCATGCTGCACTGCCAGAGTCCGCCGACGGGCGTTTTCGCATCCGGAATCAGTCGGCTGTAGCCAGGTTTGACAATCGGCTGGGTGTATTCCGACCGGAAGACGTGGGCATCCAGGATCCAGTCGCGCTTGAGGTCCGGGAACATGCGCTGCAGGTGCGGAAGCGCGAAGTCGACCATCTCCTGAGGCGTGAAGCTGTACATGGGCGTGTCGGTCGGCAAGTATTTTGAAAGGTAGACGATGTGGCGTCCGCCATAGGTTTCGGTGGGCTCGAAGTTGGTGTGTTCGATGACCCCGACAAACGGGAATTCCGGGTCCGCGACGTTGATCCAATAGGTATCAGACAGCGACTTTTCGAGCTCAAGAACCATGCAGACGTTGCCAAGATATTCGATCTTGCGGAGCTGCTCGACATACGAAGATTCGACATGCGGCGCGACGAGCTTGGCAAACACTGGCTGGGGAATTGTGGACAGCACGCCTTGCGCCGCCACCGGGCCGTGACTGGTCGTCACGCCGGTTACGCGGCCCTCCGCCAACGATAGTCCGGTCACGGACGTATTCAGCCGCACTTCGCCGCCACGCTCGATGACCCGCGCCATCATCGCTTTCGAGAGTTCCGCGAAGCCGCCCTTGTAATAGGCCAGCACTTCCTCGCCGCTCTTGTCGCGGCTGCCGCCGCGCAGCGCCAGCTTGTTCCACATCCAGACCGCGCCGATCTGGTCTGCGAACTTGCCGAACTTTCCGGCGAGCAGCGGCTTCCACACGCGCTCGTAGACTTCCGGGCCGCACATCCGAAGCAGCCAGTTGGCGGCGGTTTCGTCTTCGATGGTGCGCCAGTCCTTGACCGCGCGCGCCTGGAACACGAGCAAGCCGAGGCGAATGCGGCCGATCAGCGACAGCGGCGTATAAGCCAGAAGGTCGAGCGGACGCGATAGCCGGAAAAGGCTGTTGGCATAGTAGCTGCCCGTCTTGGTTTTGCGATAAAGGATCTCGTCCTCGAGGCCCAGTTCCTTGACCAGCTCGTGGATGTGCACGTCGCTCTTGAACCAGTGATGGTAGAACTTCTCGAGCTCAGCGCCGTTGACAGTGAAACTGCCCGCAAGACCGCCGGGCTGGCTGTCCTGTTCGAGCACGATGGGATGCACACCCCGATCCAGAAGGCGGAGCGCAGCGGTAAGGCCGGTGAAGCCCGCGCCGATGATGGCGACCGTTGGTTTCGTCATGTTGGGCGTGTCCTATGGTTTGAGGGGGGAGGCGGAGAAAGCGAGACCAGACCCGCCGCCGCTTGTGGAAGGGTCCGCAGGCGACTCCGATTGAGCGCGCCGGAAAGGCCCACGAAGTCCGCCGATAGACATCAGCAGGGCCAGACCGGTGAGCGTCGTCGCGCTCCAGATGATGAAGTGCGCAAGCGTGACGGCCAGAAAGGCGGCGCTGAACTCGGGACCGGCCAGCGTCAGCGCGTGCGCCGCAAGATAGTGGAACGTGCCGAAATGTCCCGGGGTGCCGGGCAGCAATGTGCCGAGATTTCCGGAGACGATCGCGAGCCAGGGGCCGGCGAGCTCGGAACCGACACCCAGCGCCTGCGCGCTGGCGAAGATCACTCCGCCTTCGACCGTCCACGCGATCAGTGACAGCCCGATCAGCTTGAGCGAACCCTGGCGGCGGATGATATGCGAGATGTGGATCAGCGTGCGCAGGCCGAAACGTGTGAGCGCGCGCGGCACGACCTTGCCGAGCGGGGTCTTGAGCACCAAAAGGTAAAGCCGTCCCAGTGTTTTCGGAACAGTCAGCACAGCCGTCAGCACACAGAGCAGGCCGCCGAGGCCGGCAATCGCCGCCGCGCTGCCCATCACGGGCAAGCCCGTCAGCACATGTGCCATCATCAGCAGAGAGACGAAGCCGAGCAGCAGCAGCGCGTAGAGATCGAACACACGCTCCACCAGCAATGATGCCGTCGCGCCCGAGGCCGAGACATCAAGGCGCCGGGTGAAAGCAGCGGCTCGGGCAACGTCACCCATCCGGAATGGCAGGACATTGTTGAGGGCGAATCCCCCGAAGAAGGGTGCCGCAATCTGGCGCCGCGTGGCCCGCGAGCCGATGGCCGACAACATGAGCCACCAGCGCTCCAGGCGTATGAGGAACGCAACCGCGACAAGCGGAAAGCCGAGCAGCGCCCAGCCAAGATGCGCCTGCGCAAACGCTGAGCGTACGGTCTGCCAGTCCAGGGAAGAAAGAGACAGGTAGATGAACGCGCCGCCAACCGCGAAGCCGAGAGCGACCCAGACGTATTTCAAGGTCGCGCCCATGGGCCTACCCCCGGCCGCGAGGTGACTTGGCGACAGGACCGCCGCGCTCCTTGATGCCGTAGAGAGGCCGGCCCTTGGATTCCATGTAGATGCGGCCGACATATTCACCGATCGCGCCCAGGACGACCAACTGCACGCCGCCCATCAACATCACCGAGATGAAAAGCAGGGTCCAGCCGCTGACCCATGCGTCCGTCGTCAGTCGCATGATGATTGCGTACAGCACGCCGAGCAGGGATATGCCGACGACCGTCATGCCTAGCGCGAGGACGAACCGGAGCGGGGCCATCGAAAAGGACATCATTCCGTTGAAGGCAAGCGCCAGCATCCGCTTCAGCGGATACTTTGTCTCGCCCGCAAACCGGGCATCACGATTGTAAGGCACCGCCGTCTGCGTGAAACCGAGCCAGGCGACCATACCGCGCAGGAACCGGTCGCGTTCGCGCATCCCGGCCAGCATGTCCGCCACTTCGCGGTCCATCAGACGGAAATCGCCCACATCCAGCGGAATACTGACATCGGAAATGCTGTTGAGGGCCCGGTAGAACATTTTCGCGGTGGCCAGCTTGAAACGGCTTTCACCTTCACGCGCCACGCGTTGCCCGTATACGACATCCGATCCTTCGCGCCATTTTGTGAACATCTGGGCGATGACCGCTGGCGGGTCCTGCAAGTCGGCGTCGATGAAAACGACGGCATCGCCTTTGGCGGCATCCAGTCCCGCCGTCACAGCGACTTGGTGGCCGAAATTGCGCGACAGGCAGAGATAGCCTGCGCGTGGATCGCGCTCGCTAATCTCGCGGAGAAGGTTCGCCGTGTTGTCACGCGATCCGTCATTTACATAGATGATCTCGAAATTGATGCCGTCACTCTGCAGCGTTTCCGACAGCTGGCGGTGGGTCTCAAGGATGACCTCTTCTTCGTTGTAACAGGGCACAATGACAGACACGAGCGCGTCTGCCGGCCGCGTTGCAAGGAAATCAGCGGCCTGCGAGGGCAATGTATTGAACTCTGCTGCATCCGCCATGCTCATCTCCGTCAGGCTTTTGCCCCATAATGCAATCATCAGGCCAGTTGATCAGACATACCGCATATGGTGAATTTTGTATTGGCCGCCGCTGTTCCCCCCGATCTTTCCGGCGGGCCGGGCAAGGCGGGAACTGACGGAAACACAGGCCGCCCTCCCAAATTCCGGGTTCCTCCCGCTTGAACCAAATAATTTAATGATATCACGCGCGCGCGGTTCTCGATCACCTCTATAGCTCGGGCTAGGTCCCATGATTTCCCGCGGTGTCAGGGACCCGAATCGGGGAGGATTCAACAACCCCTCCGCGAAGCCAAAGCGACGAGAAGGGCACCTTGGAGCCGGTGTTGGCACCGCGCATTGGCTCTTGGTATAGCTCCATATTCACGTTTCGCTCGCGCCCGGGTGGCCTTCCCACGATGGCGGCTTAAGATGCACGCAGCACCAGGGGAAATGACATGTCGGACGAACTTGTAGCGCGCATGAACGCCTTCACGGCGAACAAGCATCCGGGCCAAGTCGGCGTCTCGCTCACGCATTGCGAGGCGACCCGCGTCGAAGGCCGCCTGACGGTGACCGAGGCCGTCGTCGCCGGCACCGGATTTCTCTGGGCACCGGTCGTCATCACGCTGGCGGACTGGCTCTGCGCCGCCGGCATGTCGCCCAACCTGAAAGAGGCCGAAAGCTTCACCACCGTCGAGCTGAAAACCAATTTCCTCGGCAGCGCCAAGGTCGGCGAAGTCGTCTCCGGCGTCGCCCGCCCCGCTCACCGGGGCCGCACCACGCATGTCTGGGATGTCGAGATCACCAACGAGAACACCGGCAAGGTGATTGCCCTGTTCCGCTGTACCCAGATGATCCTCGCCCCGCGCTAGCGCGCGTCGGTTGCGAACCCGGTTCGCGCGGCTTTTGCCACCGCGCGGCGTTCTTCGCGGTGGTCCAGGTACTGGGTCACCGCGCGTTGCACCAGAACGGTGAAGCCCACAGTGAGGGCAGTCTTGATCAGTCGGCTCATGGCATGTCTCCTTGCATGTTGAATGACCCAACAACGCTTGGAGGACCGCGCCGGTTCCGGCCGCATCGCCGCAACGACAGCTGTCGAAGATTTCATTAACCCGTAATGGACTTTACAGAATTGTTCTTGTATTGTTCTGAAATGCATAGTCTGCGGCGTTTTCCTACGTGCGCCGATACCGCCCCCACGCAGAGGCAGCCCATGTTATCGATGTCAGCGCTGGCAGACGTGATAAACGAGAACGCCGCCAAGGTTTGGGTCTTGCTGGCGATGGCGGCTGTCGCCCTTGTCTGGCTGGCGATTTCGTTGTTCAGCTGGCTTATGTTCACCAGCGCGGGCGGCTACGTTCTCCTTGCGTTGTGCGCGGTCTTCGTCCTGTCACGCCTTTGGCTCACCCTGCTCGTGGTCGGCGGTTTTGCCGCGCTCTCGCTACTCGACCAGTCGATCAGCGCGATCACCGCTTTTGTCGTTCAATGGTGGCCGCTCGCCCTCGGGCTCGCCGTTGCGGCGTTGATGGCTCTGGTTGTGGAAGCTGTGTTCTTCCGGCGTCAGCGCGTGGTGGACAGCGGCCGGCGCAAGCGGCGGCGGGTGCGCAGGGCGTAGGTCAGCGCGCTTTCCGGCGCGCCCGGAATCCCGGCTTCTTCCTGCATCTGCGTCAAGCGCGCCGCGAGGCGGCATAGGTTTTCGGTATCGTCCTGGCGGATGCGCGCGGCAGCCCGCCGGCTGGCTTTGTTCAGGTCCATGGGCTCGTCCTTTTCAAGGCTCTCAAAAGCACCCCCGGAGCCCATGTAGCAGAAAAGCGCCGCCGCGCCAAAAGCCCCTCAGGCCGGAACGCGGATCGGCCCCGGTGCGGGCGCGTCGCCCAGTGCGCGGTTCTTGCCCGCCGCCTTGGCGCGGTAGAGCGCATGGTCCGCCCGGCTGAGCAGCGCGGACACCGTGTCGCCCTCGCGGGCCATGCAATAACCCAGGCTGATCGTCACGCGCAGGCGGTGTCCGCCGTGCACGCAGCCTTCCCCGCCCAGCGCGCGCACCAGGTTCTGGAAATACTGGCGCGCTTCCGCCTCCGTACCGAACAGTCCGACCACCGCAAATTCCTCGCCGCCAAGGCGCGCCATCACGCCGCCCTCCGGCTCGATCACCCGCAATGCTCCGCCTACGGATTTCAGGATATTGTCGCCCGCTTCGTGGCCATGCTCGTCATTGACACGCTTGAAATTGTCGATGTCGGCAATCGCGCAGGCCAGCAGCCCCTCGCCCAGCGCCGCCCGCCCCTGGAGCTGCTCCGCCGCCGCAAAGAAAGCCCGCCGGTTCGGCAAGCCCGTCAGCTCGTCACTGTTGGCCAGCCGGTGATTGGCCAGCGCAAGGCGCTCGGCTTTCATCTGTGCCCGGAGGATAAAGAAACTGCAGGTGGGCGCAATGATCATCGGCAGCACGATGCAGGACGCATAAATCGACGCGTGATCGATCACCGGGTCGATCTGCAGCCAGATCCACACCGGCACAACCGACGCCAGCACCGAGCCCGCCGTGATCAGCGCGCCGGTCAGGATGGCTTTTCGAAGGGCAGATTTCATGGGCAGTCGGTTCTCGGATTTCCGTCCTCATGCCTACACCGTCATGCTTAAAGCCAGCCCCAGATGATCGGTGCAATTTGATGGATTTGCCCCTGATCTCCGCCCGCGCCCCCTTCCGTTAGCCTGCCCCTGCCGCTACACCCCCGCCCATGCTGAAAACGCGCATCATCCCCTGCCTGGACGTGAAAGACGGGCGCACCGTGAAGGGCGTCAATTTCGTGGACCTGAAGGATGCCGGCGATCCGGTCGCCCTCGCCCGCGCCTATGACGCGCAGGGGGCGGACGAATTGTGCTTCCTAGACATCACGGCCAGCCATGAAGGCCGGGGCACCTTGCTGGAAACCGTCAGCCGCACGGCGGAGGCCTGCTTCATGCCCCTCACCGTCGGCGGCGGGGTGCGCTCGGTGGAAGACATGGTCGCCCTCTTGCGCGCCGGCGCCGACAAGGTGGCGATCAATTCCGCCGCGGTGTCAGACCCCGGCCTCATTTCGGCCTGCGCCGCCAAGGCCGGCCGGCAATGCGTCGTAGTGGCGATCGACGCCCGCAAGACCGGCGACCATTGGGAGATATTCACCAAGGGCGGCCGTGAGGCGACGGGCATTGACGCGGTTAACTTCGCCCGCCTCGCGGCCTCGAAAGGCGCGGGCGAAATCCTGCTGACCTCGATGGACCGCGACGGCACCAAGACCGGCTATGACATCGCCCTCCTCAAGGCCGTCTCCTCCGCCGTCACCATCCCGGTCATCGCCAGCGGCGGCGCCGGCAGCGTGGCGGACTTTGCCCCCGCCGTCCTCGAAGGCGGAGCGAGCGCGGTGCTCGCCGCATCGATCTTCCACTTCGGCGAAGCGACCCTTGCAGAAGCCCGCGAGGTGCTGGCGAAGGCAGGCGCCCCGGTGCGGACGGTTTAGAAGGCCCCACCCTAACCCTCCCCAAGATGGGGAGGGGACAGGGAGCATTTTGTGGCGAGCAACACCTGCCCCGCAGAGCGACAGGTCCCCTCCCCCTTGTGGGGAGGGTTAGGGTGGGGCACTTGGTTAGTCCGCAAACACCGCCTTGCGTTTCTGCATCTCGGCCATCACGGCCTCGATCTGGTTGGGCGTCCGCATGACCTTCAGCTGCTCGCTGCTTTCAAGCAGAAGCAGTTCGGCGTCGGTGGAATCGGCCATCGCATTGCACAGCACTTTCGCCCCGCGCATCGCGGCGGGATGTTTGCCGGCGATGAGTTTGGCATGCCAGAGCGCGTCCTCGAGAGGAGTCTCCGAAAGCTTCGTGGCGAAGCCGAAGGCATGCGCCTCGCTGCCCTTGAACTCCCGGTTCGTATACGTCAGCTCACGGATCACATCATCGCGGACATTGCCGCGCCAGAGCGGAAAGCCTGCCATGTCGGGCACGAGGCCCCATTTCATTTCCATGATGGCGCAGCGCGTGTCCGGATGGATGATGCGGATATCGGCGCCGGACATGATCTGGAATCCGCCGCCGAAGGCGATGCCGTGCACGGCGGCGATCACCGGGACGGGCAGTTCCCGCCAGCCCCAGGCGACATGCTGGGCCAGGTTGGCGAGGCCGTGACTGCGGCTGCCGAGGCTTCCGGTGGCGCCCTCTCCCTGCTTCTTGCCGTCGCCGGGCTGGGCCATCGAGGAGAGGTCCAGCCCCGCACAGAAGGCCCGGCCCTCACCGGACAGCACCACGGCGCGCAGGCCCTTCATGTCCTTGAGCTGCGCAATCGCCTCGGCGAGGCCGGCGAACATCAGGTTGTCGAGGGCATTCATCTTGTCGCTGCGCACGAGGCGGACATCGGCCACGCCGTCTTCGAGCATCGTGATGGTAACGCGGTCTTTCATGGGACTTCCTCCGTTTCCACCAAAGCTGGCGCCCTTACGCGGCGTCCGTCAAGCTTGGCCGGGTGACGCGGATGCCGGGGAACGCTAAACGGCTTGCAACAGGAGCCCGCCCCATGCCCGACCTTGCCTCCCCTGCCCGGCTGTCCGCCGCGCTGGCACACCTCGCCGGCACCATCGATGCCCGCGCCGCAGACGGCGACAATGGCAAGAGCTGGACCGCGAAACTGCTCGCCAAGGGGCCGGACGCCTGCGCGGCCAAGGTCGCCGAAGAGGGCGGCGAGCTGGCGGACGCCGTGCGCGGCGAGAGCGACGGCCGGGTCGCGAGCGAGGCGGCGGATGTTCTCTACCACGTGTTCGTGGCGCTCCGGTCGCGCGGCGTGAGCCTCGATGATGTAGCGGCGGCGCTGGAAGCCCGCCAGGGCACCAGCGGAATTGACGAGAAGGCGGGGCGTTAGGGCGCCCCACCCTAGCTCTCCCCACGCTTCGCGCGAGGAGGGGACCGGTTGCATCTCGGACAATGCTTGCGCTCACCGAACGCTGAGCGGTCCCCTCCCCGGAACGGCAGGGCTATCGCATGTAGGCGAAGGCCTTTTCGAGATAGTCGTCTTCCCATGCACATCTCATGAGCCTTTGTCGCTTTGAGGTTTTGGGATCGTCGATAGCGTTGATGATGTTGAGGGCGGC
>Ga0163144_10019042_pt1 | contig 13838 bp, 12 predicted proteins | sample OliLak19BULKMAT1_FD_123175 | JGI IMG/M metagenome (GOLD analysis project Ga0163144, IMG submission 123175) | Freshwater microbial mat bacterial communities from Lake Vanda, McMurdo Dry Valleys, Antarctica - Oligotrophic Lake LV.19.BULKMAT1 | ecosystem: Environmental > Aquatic > Freshwater >... | reverse complement strand
TCCCGAAACTCACTGAAGCCGAATACATCGAACTGGTGGATTGGACCGGGCGCCAATGGGATCCAAACAAACCCGGCACGATCGCCGACACCGAACCACCGGCGCTGCGCCGACTCGGCCTTGATCCAACGCACTGGACGCATAAGGTCAAAGGCATCGGCAGTGCTTACTGGAGAGTAATCGGAACGGTCGAAGAAATGCTCGTTAAGGCCGTCAAGATGAAGCAAAAGTGGGTAAAAGGAATCAACTTTGCGCGCCGGCTTGAGCAAAAACTGAGCTGATCCACTCAACCGGATTTATTGGCTCCGCCGAGGGGTCGATTCGGTTCGGACGCGATAAATCGCGCCCCTGCAGCGCAGGCGCAGACGCCAGCAGACCCCAGCAGACCCCAGCAGACCCCAGCAGACGCCAGCAGACGCCAGCAGAGCCGTGCTGATCAGTCGATATGCAAGGGAACGCTACTCGGGCAAAGCCACGCTCTCAAACAGCGCGTCCTGATCTGCGTAGGCGGGCATCACGCCGTTGAACAGCTGCTTGAGTATCGGCGCCTTGGGCAGTGCACCCAGCGCCAGCAAGCGTCCAGTCCAGCCAAGACCGCGCAGCTGGAAGGCATAGCGTCCGCCCTGGCCATTGCCCAGTTCCGGGTCCAGGATCAGGCATTCGCTATCGCGGCAAGCTTCCGGCGCGTTCGGAATCTCTGCGTGCACGGTGACCGTGCAGCCCATCCGGCGCAGGGCGACAGCCAGCAATACCGAGCGTCCCTCCTGAGCATCGATGATTGCGACTCTGCTCGGTAGCCGGCGCGGAAGGCTGATCTGTGCCGGCGAATCAGCCTGCGGCAGCTGTGGCGGCCAGCTCAGGGTGAGGCGCATGCGCAGAGCTGGCGACCAGTGCCGCGTTGCACGGCCATGCTGGCGCGCCAGCGCGGCGCCGCAAGCGAACAACCAAGACGCCAGGTAGCGCTCAACGGCAATGCTCTGCCAGTCTGGGGCTTGAGCATCCCAAAGCGCCTCGGAAAGCGCCGGCGGGTAATCCGGGCCATCGTCATGCACCAACCAATAGTTGGCGCTGGCATCCGACTTGCATTCCACGCGAACTGGTGCTTTATCGGCGCGCGCCAAAGCTGCCAGCAAGGACCAGAGCATGGCTGCCAATTGATCGCCCGACCAAAGCAGTTCGGGCGCGAAGGCCTGGCACTGCAAGCGACCCTGATTAAGCTCGTCGGCGAAGGCTGCCTGCAGCCAAGCAAGCCACTGCGCGCCCGAGATCGCAGCATCTGCAGGCGCCAACATCATGTCGACCACCAGGGCAAGCTGGCGCACAAGTGCTGGCGCATGCCGACACGCCTGGATGTGACGCAGCAGCAGCGCGCGCTCGGCTTCCAGACGCGCAATTTCCGCCGCGGCCAGCGCCAGCTGGGCGGCGTCTTGGAGCTTCGCGGCAGAGTGCAGGCGCACCTCTTTACTCTTCTGATAGCGCGCCAGTTCTGCGTCCTGCGCGCGCTGCTGAAACTCGCGCAGGTTCTCCACGGTATCGGCCACGTCGACCAAAAGCACGTGCCAGTGCTTAGCCTCGGAAAGCAGATAGAGATCGACCGGGGCGCCATTGGGCAGGCCTAAATGCTTGAGCGCCGAGCCCCGGACCCGCGATAGCCCGATACAAAGGTCCCGGAACAAATCGACCAACGCGGCATCATCAAGCGACTCCAGTCCGATCCGCGCCAGCTCACCAAAGCGCCCAAGCACCAGCCAGTGCTCGGAAAAGCTGATCACTGCGGCGCGCTGTTCCGGCACTTCCAAGCGCTGCAAGTAGCGCTGCGCAAGCACCGGCAGCGCGCTCATGAGAGCTGTCCTGCAAGCGCCGCAAAGCCGGCCTCAACGCCTTCACCGGTGCGCGCGCTGGACTCGAATACGGGCATGATGCGGCGCGCCTCGACCAGCGCCGCTGGCCCCACTTCCCACTGTTCGAGCAAATCAAACTTGTTGACCAGCAACACCGCCTTGAGATCGGGCAGCTCACCGCGCGCCTGCATGAACAAATGAACGGCCGAACGCATGCTTGGCTCACGCGTGCCATCGGCAACCAGCAGCACCCCGGAAGCGCCCTGCAGATAGGACATTCGAGCCAGGTCCAAGGCATTGCGACCCGCGATATCCCAGAGCACCAGCTTGAAGCTGTGTTCGCCGACTTCCAGAAGTTTGGTATCCACCTTGACGCCGATGGTGGTGATGTAGCGTTCGGTAAAGCTTTGGTGGATGAAGCGCGCCACCAAACTGGTCTTGCCGACCCCGAAATCTCCCAACATGCAAACTTTTCGCGTCAGATCCATGGCGTTCCCGCGCGGATCCCAGCAGCAATCAGCAATTTGTTCGGCCTGCAGTGCATGAATACCGTTGCCTTTCATTCTAATCGGGGAGATTCCCCGGTGCCCTGCCCAATGTAAAGCTCAACGCCTAGACTAATGGCCTGCACCTTTGCCGTGAGAACGTAAAGCACAACAAATGTCATTTCTTGCGCCAGCACGCGTTGCGCTGGCGCCCGGGGCGCGCAGTACCGCTCCGGAAAACCCGCTGCGGCGCGCTTGGATTAGGGCTTTTCCAAACCAGTGAAGTACGCCACAAACGCCATCCAGTCAGCATTCTCCTCGATCAGCATCGCGGTTGGCTTGCCCGCACCGTGGCCGCCACGGGATTCGATCCGAATCAGCTGCGGGTGGCTGCCGCGATAGCTGTGCTGCATTTCAGCGGTGAACTTGAAGCTGTGCGCTGGGAACACCCGATCGTCATGATCAGCAGTCAATACCAGCATCGGTGGATAGTCGACCGCGGCACGAATGTTGTGCAGCGGCGAATAGCCGTAAAGCACCTTGAATTCGTCCGCATTCTGCACCGAGCCGTAGTCGCTCTCCCAGGCCCGGCCGATGGTGAATTCGCGGAAGCGCAGCATGTCGAGCACTCCCACCGCCGGCACCGATGCGGCAAACAACTCAGGCCGCTGCATGGCAACCGCGGCTGCCAGCAAGCCACCGTTGCTGCGTCCGGTGATGGCGATGTGCTTGGGCGAACTGATGCGCTCGGCAATCAGGTACTCGGCCGCGGCGGCAAAATCGTCAAACACGTTCTGCTTTTTGAGCTTCATGCCGGCCTCATGCCATTCCCGACCAAACTCGCCGCCGCCGCGCAGATTAGCGACCGCATAGACGCCGCCCATGTCGAGCCAAGTTGCCACTGCCGGTGAATAGGTAGGAAGTATTGAGATGTTGAAACCACCGTAGCCGTAAAGCAGGGTGGGATTGGCGCCATTTTTCTGCATATCGCGATGGTGGGTGATGAACATCGGGATCATGGTGCCGTCTTTTGAGCGATAGCGAACCTGTTCGGTGACGTAAAAATCGCTTTGAAACGGCGTCTGCGGCAGGCGATACAGCTGGCTTTGATTGGGCTCAGGCAAATAGCGATAGATTGAGGCCGGCGCGGTGTAGCTGACGAGGGAATAGAACGATTCCTTGTCCGAGCGATGTCCGGTCAGCCCAGCCACGGTTCCCAGGCCGGACAGCACCACCGATGCCAAAGGCGTACCGTCCAGGCTAAAGCGCCGAATTTCAGAGCGTGCCTGCGTGAGATAGATGGCGTGGAACTGATCGTTGATAACGTTGACCGATTGCAGGGTGGACTGACCTTCTGGCACCAAAACGCGCCAGTGCTCTGGCTCCGGCCGGTCGAGATCGATCGCAATAAGCTGATAGCGCGGCGCGTTCCAGTCGCTTAAAAACCAAAACGTCCGTCCCTCGTTGCCGACATAGGTAAAGGCGGCAATGAGATCGGGAATCAGCGCGAGCGCCCCGCTGCCGACTTTGCTCAATTCTTTATAAAACAACCGATTGCGTTCGTCGGTGCCTTGGCTTACGTTCAAAATCAGGTAGCCGCCGTCGTCCGATACCGTGGCGCGAAAGCCCCACTGCGGTTGATCCGGACGCGCGTAGAACAGGACGTCTGCGGTCTGCGCGGTGTTCAGGCGGTGGAAGTAGACCTTCTGATTCTCGTTGCTGGCTTTCAGCTTGTCCTGACCCTCGGCGGGCGGGTCATAGGCGCTGTAGTAGAAGCCGCTGCCGTCAGCCGCCCAACTGGCGCCGCTGAACTTGCTCCATTGCACCGCATCGCCCAGATCACTTGCGGAGTCCACGTTGCGCACGCGCCAAGTTTGCCAATCCGAGCCGCCACTTTGCACCGCATAGGCCAAATGACGACCATCCCGGCTCACGCTGTATTGCGAAACCGCTTCCGTGCCGTCCGCAGCCAGGGTGTTGGGGTCAAACAGCACTTTGGGCGTCTGATCCAGCGCTGGCGCCCAGTACAGTACGGGCTGGTTTTGAAGCCCCACTCTCTGGGTGAAGAAATAGCGCCCGCCCTCTTTGAACGGCACGCCGTAGCTGTCGAAATTCCACAGTTCGGTCATGCGCGCCTTGAGCTTCTCACGCACCGGCAGTTTGGCCAGAAAGCCATCGGTCAATGCGTTCTGCGCGGCAATCCAATCGCGCGTCGGCTGGGCGTCCAGCTCCTCCAGCCACCGATACGGGTCGGCCACAGCGGTTCCATGATAGGTATCCACCTGCTCGCCGCGCGGCACCGCTGGATACTTAAGTGCAGGCGCCTCTGCGGCACTGTTTTGCAGCACGTCCTTCGGTTCCTGATTGGCGCAACCTGCGATCAGCACGACACCTGCGACGAAGCCCAAGCTTCTCATATACACCTGCGGTCAATGGCTCAAGAGACGGCACTCTAGCGGCAGTTGCCGCACGGCGCCATGGCCCAGATTACCCAGCTTGGCGAGTAGAAAGTGGGAGCCTCTACAAACCTACTGCGGGCTCCGATTGCTGCGTTGCGCGGTGCTTGGAATCCTTGCGCACCCCTCTTGTGCGCCCTTGTGCCCTGCGCTTCCTGCGCGCCGCGCGCCTTGCGCTCGAACCTTCTAGAACTTCCCAAGTGTTCACAGTGATTGCCTGACGCGCATTGCTACCATTTGCTGCGTGCTTTAGCGCACAGACGAGCGCGGGCGATGACTGGCAAATAGCTGAACAAGTTGCAAATCGCCTGCGCAAGCTAGGGCACTGAGCCTATTCAATGGGTTCCCAATTTACGTAGTCCCCAACACCCTCAAGGAGATGGAAATGAAACGCTGGCTGATATTGGTCGCCGCATTGGCACTGGCACTGAGCTCGACGTCGATGGCACAGGGCGCCAACGCCAAAGCTTATGCACCGGAAAATTTGAGTCGTTTAGCCCAGCCAGATCAGATCAGGGTGCTGGAAAAACAGTACGCGGAGCTCGCCGGTGGGCGCCAACTGCCGGAAGATCAGCTGGAATTTTACCTTGAGCAAATACAGCGCGGTTGGACCTATGCCCAGATCACTCAGGACATGGTGCAATCGATCCGAGACCGCGTTGACGGCGTCACCTTTCCCAATCAACAGCCTCCAGGGGGCTGGAATACTCCCGGCTGGACCACGGATCTGCCAGACCGTGGCGGCATCATTGAATGCCAATCAAGCGATCGACGCTACAAAGAATGCGCGACCGGCTTCCGCAATCCACCGCAGATTCAGCGCCAGATCTCTTCAACCCGTTGCGTTGAGGGCAGCAACTGGGGCCACCGACCTGGTCTGGTCTGGGTTTCTGGAGGCTGTCGTGCCACCTTTGTCGAGCGCGCGCCAGCCATTGGCGTGCTGCCACAAGTCACTTGCCAAAGCGTGCGCGGTTATCGCGAATGCAATGTTCCATTCCGCGGGCCGGCCAGCTTGGTGCGTCAGATCAGCGGCAGCGGGCTTTGCATTGAAGGTCGTACCTGGGGCCAGCGCGAAGGCAAAGTCTGGGTCGACCGCGGCTGCAGCGGCGTATTCTCGGAAGGCTATCAGCCGAGCGTAGGCTTCTATAAGCCCGACGAGTTCAGTGGATTTTTGGTCGACTGCGCCAGCCTGAACAATGCCTACGGCGTATGCAGTTGGGATCCGCGCACCGGGCCTCCGTTCCTGCGCGAGCAGTATTCGCTGAGCCCGTGCATTGAAGGCATTACCTGGGGTTACTCCGATCGTCGCGGGCTCTGGGTGGACGCTGGCTGCCGCGCCCGATTCGGCGCCCGCAGATAGGCCTTCAAGGCACTGCTGTTTGAACCGCAACCCGCCCAAATAACGTCGGGTTGCGCATTTTTTTGCACTAGACCGTGCCGTCGATTGCCTTGCGATAGCGCATTTCGATCGGATCAAAATCCATATCGGTCTGCGCCATCATCACCAGTGAACCCTGACGCAGGGGCACCAATCGTCCCTGCACCCCGCGTTCGCGGAAACCACGTGCGTCGTAATCCAGTGCGTTCTGCAAATACAGCAAAGTGACCGGGCCATGTTGGGCCTGCACTACCAGATGTAGAGCCCGATAAGGCCCGACCGGACAAGGATAGCTGTAGTGCACAGGACCCACGGAATCACCCAGCACAACGCCGCGTTCCTGGAACGCACGGCGTACCAGGGCGTCAGGCACTTCAGTTTGCCGTGCGAGCAAAAAGGGCTCGTGCGTAAGGTGATCCACGCAGGCGAGCTGTAATTCGCTCTGACCGGCGAAGGCTGACGCCTGCTCACGCCGTATCCCCCAGCCGGTGGCCAAGGCGCCGAGCGACACCGATGCCGCCATGGCCATCCAGGCCCGACGCGACCGGACGGGCGAGGCAAGCTGCGCTGACTTCGCGAGGATCTCGTCGGCCAATCCGGCCGGGGGCTCAACTTCTAGGGCCGAACGCAACTTGCGTTCAAAGGCGAGCGCGCGCTTGACTTCCAGCTCTGCGCCGGGCGGTGAATCACGCGCGGCAGCCTGCTGCAGGCGCGGATCGAGCGGATTGAAATTCAGTAATTCGTTGAATTCAACGGAGTTCATGGACGCTTCCTCCGCGGCTCTGGGTTTGGGTTGGATTTGCTTGTCCATCAAGGACTTGCTTTAGCTTCTGTCGGGCGCGAAAGACCTGGGTCATGACCGCGGCTTCGGTGATTCCCAGCGCTGTGGCGATTTCCGCGCAGCTGTAGCCGCCCAGCACCTGCATCACCAGGGGTTCCCGATACTTCGGCTCCAGCTGCGCGATCGCCCGGCGCAGCTGAAGCACCTGTGACTGGTCATATAGCGAGGGGGCTGAATCCTCCACGTGTGCCTGATCCACGTCCACGATGTCCAGACGCTTGCGCTCAAACAGGCGCGCGTGTTCGCGGCGGACAATGGTCATTAACCACGCCTTCGCGGCTTTCAGGTCGCGCAAATCATCCAGCGCGCGCCAGGCACGGATCAGTGTTTCCTGCACCACATCCTTGGCGGTTGCGTCGTCGCGCGCCAGCCAGTAAGCGAATCGATAGAGATCGCCGGAAAGCGTGCGCACCAAATGTTCGTATTGCGATTTTCGTGTTTCCATGTCGGTTCAGACCGAGGCGCAGGCCGAAACCTTTCGCACATTTGCTACACAACATTTCTTCACGAAACGACCTCAAAACCCACCGCATAGTCCGGCTATTCTGAAGCCACGCAGCGCCCATGCGGGTGATTGCCGTGATATTGCTTGCTGAGTTGGCAACCAAGAGGGAAATTGCGTGACGCCAGAAATTGCCAAAACACTTGAAGAGTGGCGCAAGAACTTAGCTCCTGATACGTTCTCAGTATGCCGTCTCGGTGGCACAGAGCGCCCGTTCTCCGGTCGATTTGACAAGCACTTTGAAGCTGGCGTCTATCATTGCGTATGCTGCGGGTCGCCGCTTTTCAGGTCAGAAAGTAAGTTTGATTCGGGCTCCGGCTGGCCAAATTTCTTTCAGCCTGCGGGTGCGGAAGCGCTGTGCGAACGGGTCGATGACAGCCACGGCATGCGCCGGGTGGAGATTCGCTGCGCAGCGTGTGAGGCGCATTTGGGCCACGTGTTTCCGGATGGAAAAAACCGACCGGCTTTCGCTATTGCATCAACTCCGTGGCGCTCGATTTTGTTCCAGCTGCGCCTCAGGACACTTAAGGACGACGCTTCATCATGACCGATGTCTCCGCAATCCAGCGCTCTACCAAAACCATTCTCGACTCGGCGCTTAAAGTGCTCTCGGCCAACTGGGATGGCGATGTGGTCGGGCAGCTTTATGACCAATCCGAAGATCTTGCCGAGCTGGCGCAAGAGGCTGGCTTCGATGACTTGAGCGAATCGCTGCTGGGCTTCGCGGCCTACATCAGCTCGTTTGCATACTCCACGCTGGTTCCGCGCCTGCCCCAGCTGCAGCAGATTCGCGCCCTGGCGGAATCAGTGGCGGAATCCCTCCAGCGCATGCGCGCCTCGGTGGTGGTCAGCGATCTCAGCCCTGAAACCGGCGTGATTGCACCACCCAAGGCCGAGGTGCTGTTTGTGGGTCCGCCATCGACCGATATCGATGCGCTGAGCAAGGAACTGACCGAAGCGGGACTTTGCTGGCAGGCAAGCGAGATCGCAGAGGCTGCGATGGCCGCCTACGATCCGGACCGGACGCGCGCCCTAGTGCTGTATGCAGAAGCGGTACCGAGCTGGCTGAAAGCGGTTGAATTGCGCCAAGAAGCGATCAACATGCCCACCATTGCGGTCTCCAATCGCGAAGATCTGGGGCTGCGTCTGCGCGCGATCCGGGCCGGCGCGGAAGCCTTTTTCCTGCTGCCGCTGGACGCGCGCGCGGTCGCCAAGCGGATTCAGGATCTGATCCGTGATCGCGATGATCCCTATCGCGTGCTGATCATTGATGACGACATGTCAATGACCCTGTTTTGCGATTCGGTGCTGCGCCACAACGGCATGCTTACCCGCTGCGTCAATGATCCGGTCAAGGCCCTGACCTCCCTGCATGAGTTCCAGCCCGACGTGATCTTGGTTGACCTCTACATGCCTGATATCAGCGGCCTTGAGCTGCTTGCGGTATTCCGTGCGCATCCACGCACCCTGGTCACCCCGGTCATTCTGCTGTCCGGCGACGAGGATGCCGAGCGCCGCTTCGACACCCTGCTTACCGGCGGCGATGACTATCTGACCAAGCCGATTCGCCCGCGTCACCTCGTCGCGGCTGTCACCTCGCGCGCGAAGCGCTCGCGCTGGTTGAAGCGGGAACTCGGCGCCTCCTGATCCGGTTGCGCCAGCGTCCAGGCGTAGAGGTGCCCAAGCTCCGATTTGAGCAGCTACACTGCGCTGCTCGCAAGCACCGATGCCTTTCTCCATGTCGTTGATCAGTAAGCTGCCCAAAGTAGGCACCACCATCTTTACCGTCATGAGCCAGTTGGCGGCCCAGCACGGAGCGGTGAATCTGGGCCAGGGATTTCCAGATTTCGAAGGCCCGGAAGAGCTCAAGCGGGCGCTCATGCGGCACACGTTTGAAGGCAAAAACCAATACGCGCCCATGACTGGCATCGCCGCTTTGCGGGAACAGATCGCGGCCAAATGTCTGGCATGCTACGGGCATGCCCCCGATGTTGAGGCAGAAATCACCGTCACCAGCGGCGCAACTGAAGCGCTTTACGCCGCGATTGCGGCGGTGGTTCGCCAGGGCGACGAAGTGATCGTGTTGGACCCGTGCTACGACAGCTATGAACCCGCGATTGAGCTCAACGGCGGGCGCGCCATTCACGTGCCCTTGCGCGCCAGCGATTTTGGTATCGACTGGCAGGCGCTGAGCGACGCCTTATCGCCGCGCACGCGCATGCTGCTGATCAACTCACCGCATAACCCCAGCGGCGCCGTGTTGGAGCGCAGTGACCTGGACCAACTGGCCGCGATGATCCGCGGGCGCGACATGTATCTGCTCTCAGATGAAGTTTATGAGCACATCATCTTCGATCAGCGCAGCCATGCCAGCGTGCTGGCGCACGCTGAGCTGCGCGAACGCGCGTTCGTGGTTTCCAGTTTCGGCAAGACGTACCACATCACGGGCTGGAAAATCGGCTATTGCGTGGCGCCCAAGGCGCTCTCCGTCGAGTTTCGCAAGGTGCATCAATATCTAACGTTCTGCACCTTTCACGCGGCGCAGCACGCACTGGCCGACTACATGGCGAGCGGGTCGACGCATCATCTGGAGCTTGGCGCCTTTTATCAGGCCAAGCGGGATGCCTTTCAGAGCATGCTTGTGGGCTCTCGCTTCCGGCTGCTGCCGGTGCACGGTGCGTACTTCCAACTGGTTGACTACAGCGCGATCAGCGATCAGGACGACCAGAGCTTTGCGCGCTGGCTCACCACTACCGCCAAGGTGGCGGCCATCCCGGTCTCGGCGTTCTGTGAGGCTGCTCCTAAACAGCGGCTGGTGCGCTTCTGCTTTGCCAAGCGCGATGAAACCTTGCGCGCCGCGGCGGACCGCTTGCTTAACCTTTGAGTACTCAGCATGACCCAGCCCTACTCGGATCTCAGAATCGTCCTCATCCAGGCCGCGACGGTTTGGCACGATGCGGAAGCCAATCGCGAACTTTACGGCCGCATGCTGCGCGCGCAAGCGGGGCGCGCTGATCTTTACGTACTGCCGGAGACCTTTCTCAGCGGCTTCTCGAACGAAGCCGCGCTGCGCGCCGAATCCATGCAGGGCGCTTCGGTGCAGTGGCTGCAGCGCATGGCCGTTGAACTGGGTGGCGTGATCACCGGCAGCGCCGTCATTGGCGAGAACAACCAGGTGTTCAATCGGATGCTTTGGGCCGAGCCCTCAGGACAAGTGCAGTATTACGACAAGCGGCATTTGTTTCGCATGGCCAACGAACACGAGCGGTTTGCTGCAGGACGCACCCGCTTGGTGGTGGAACTGCTCGGCTGGCGCATCTGCCCCATGGTTTGCTACGACCTGCGCTTCCCGGTGTGGATCCGCAACCGCTTCGACCCGGAGTTCAGGGCTCGGTTTGACTATGATTTGGCGCTCTTCGTGGCGAACTGGCCGGCAGCGCGGCGCTACGCATGGCAAACCCTGCTGCGCGCGCGCGCGATCGAAAATTTGTCCTATGTGGTCGGGGTCAATCGCGTCGGCATCGATGGCAATCAGCTGGCCTATGCCGGTGACAGCGTCGCGCTGGATTTTTACGGTCATCCGATCGTTGAATGCGGCAGCCAGCCGATGTCTGTGCTGTGTACGCTGAGCGCCAGCGCTCTGCACGAACATCGGCAGCGCTTCCCCGCGCACCGCGACGCGGACGACTTTGAACTCAAGGCCTGAGCGGAATCAAGCCCTGACCGGAACCACGGCCGGCCCCGTGTACCAAGATGCTGCCAACGCGCTGACCAAGTTCGGCTTCGCCTGCCTTGATCAGTTCATGCCCGACCAAGCGATCCAGAGCCTGCATCTGGAGTGCGCAGCGCGCATGGCTGCGGGCAAGCTGGCTGCGGCTGCGGTTGGGCGCCTGAATACGCGCCGCCACGCGCCCGAAATTCGCGGTGACCACACGCAGTGGCTGACGGACGAAGAGCCAGCGCTGGCCGAGTATTTCTGCGCCATGGCGCTGCTACGAAACGCGCTCAATCCATTGCTCTTGCTTGGGCTGGATTCCTTGCAAGCGCACTTTGCGCTGTATCCGCCCGGCGCAGGCTACGCCCGACACCGCGATCGCTTTCGAAGCGACGATGCGCGCGTGCTATCCAGCGTGCTTTACCTCAACCCCGACTGGCAGCCCGAGCACGGCGGCGCCTTGCGTGCGCACCACGCAAGCGGCGTGCGCGACTACCTTCCCAGCGCAGGCCGACTGGTCTTGTTTCTCTCCGACGAGCTGGAGCATGAAGTTCTGCCGGCAACCCGCAGCCGCAGCAGCATCGCCGCCTGGTTTCACCGCCGCACGGTCTAGCCGCGAAAGGCAGCGCGACGAAGTGGGCCCCGCCCGGGTTCGACGCCATGAGGGTTCGACGCCATGGCGTTTGGTGCGCTGGCGTTCGGTGCGAGGTCGTTCGGTGCGAGGTCGTTGGGTGCGAGCGCGTTTGGTGCGAGGTCGTCCGGGCGGAGTCGTTTTGAACGAAACCCACTGCCTTTGCCTCGAAAACCGCACAATCAGCCTGCATCTGGCCAGACTTGTGCGCCGCGCAAACATCTGCGCAGCGGAAAGTGAGCCGCCCAACGTGCAAACCCAACGTGCAGGCCCATTGTGCAGTCCCACTGTGCAGGCCCAACGTGCAGGCCCACTGTGCAGTCCCAACGTGCAGTCCCACTGTGCAAATTGAAGCCTTCGCCCTATGCTGACCGCCATGAAAACTCTTGCGCTATGAAAATCCTTGCGATCGAAGCGTCGACTGAACAACTTAGCATTGCGCTGTATGTCGATGGCCAAGTGAAGCAGCTGGTTGCGGCGGAGCCTCGGCGGCATGCCGAAGCGGCCCTGCCGATGATTGATCAGCTGCTTGCGGATGCTGGTATCGGCAAACGCATGCTGGATGCGATCGCCTTCGGGCGCGGCCCGGGCGCCTTCACGGGTGTGCGGCTTGCCTGCTCGATGGCACAAGGACTCGGATTTGGCCTTGACCGGCCCACATATGGCGTCTCCAGCCTGGAAACTTTGGCTCGCCGAATGGTCGAGCTGGGTGCCGCGTCGCCGGTGCTTGCCCTGCTGGATGCCCGCATGGGCGAACTGTATGCCGCGGGCTATGCGCTCATCGATCAGCGTTGGTGCGAATCGATTCCCGAGCAGCTGGTCGCGCCGAAGGATTTAACGCTTCCGGGTGACGATCAGTGGCAGGTTGCGGGTAGCGGCTGGCTAAGCCATCAGCAGATGTTGCAGCAGAAGTTCGGTTACCGCATGGCGGGTCTTGAACGCGGCGCCGCGCCGGATGCAGTTTGGGTGGCGCGCATTGCTGCCGAACGCATGAGCGCAGGCATCCGAACTTCGGTCGATGCCGCGCTACCGGTATACCTGCGCGACAAGGTTGCATTCACCACCAGCGAACGCCTACAGGCACGAGGTTAAGTATGAGCACTACACGCGATCCTGATCCCTCCTCCGGCCCGGATTCCAAGGGCGGCGAGGCAGCGCCGCCCGAGATTGCCGTTCGCTTTGAGGACAGCCGTGGATATCTTGCGGCGTTGCTCACCGTACTCGGCGAAGCGCGGCGCGCGGTATGCATTTACACGCGTGATCTTGAGCCGTTGATTCTGGATCGCCAGCCGGTGCTGGATGAACTGCGCAAAACCGCCATCAAGGGCCGCGCCAGCATTCGCATATTGGTGCAGGACCTGGCGCCGGCGATCCACTCCGGTCACCGCATCATTGAGACCTCACGGCGCATGAGCAGCAGCTACGCGATCCGAAAGGTGGATGGTGAGGATTGCCAGTATCCGAGCGCCTTTGTCACCACCGACGCCGGCGCCTGGCTGTTGCGCAGCTTTGGTGATCTTTACGAGGGTGAAGGCAACCGCTACGACCCGCCGAAAGCTCGCCAGCTCAACCGCTACTTCGATGAAGTTTGGGAGCGCGCGAGCGTTCCCGTAGAGTTTCGCGCGCTCGGCATCTGAGAGTTGGGGGCTTCGCGCGCAAACGCTTGGCCGGAAGAGCTCGGAGGCGCTCAGCTCAGATTCGTAATCTTAAGTAGCTTGAAACTAATTCAGTTTAGGGAAGCAGCAGCCTGTGGGGGTGCGAGTCAAACTGATGTGGCCGTGCTCATGTGGCTTGTCTTGAGATACCAGCGGCGGCGACTGGGGGATCGAGCCCACGCCCCGAACGGGGCGAAATAACAGGCCATTGGAAATGACAGGCCATTGGAAATGACAGGCCATTGGAGATGACAGGCTATTGGAAATGACAGGCCATTGGAGATGACAGGCTATTGGGGATGACAGGCCATTGGGGATGAGGCCGTGCCGCTCT
>Ga0163144_10019041_pt1 | contig 13838 bp, 14 predicted proteins | sample OliLak19BULKMAT1_FD_123175 | JGI IMG/M metagenome (GOLD analysis project Ga0163144, IMG submission 123175) | Freshwater microbial mat bacterial communities from Lake Vanda, McMurdo Dry Valleys, Antarctica - Oligotrophic Lake LV.19.BULKMAT1 | ecosystem: Environmental > Aquatic > Freshwater >... | reverse complement strand
TCAACGCATTCCCTACGTCAGCTTCCGCTCGCGAATCCAGTCAGTATGGAATTTTTCGCCGCGAGGTTTGTCGGTGCGTTCGTACGTATGAGCCCCGAAGTAGTCACGCTGAGCCTGCAACAGATTCGCTGGAAGGCGGCCTCGGCGGTAACCGTCATAGTACGTCAGAGCGGCACTGAAGCCGGGGACGGGCAGACCGAGCTGAATCGCTGTGGCGACGACACGACGCCATGCGGGCTGCGCCTTGCTGATGGCGGTTTTGAAGAAATCATCCAGGAGCAGATTTTCCAGTGTCGGATTCTTATCAAAGGCTTTCTTGATGTCTTCAAGGAAACGCGACCGGATGATGCAACCGCCGCGCCACAGCAACGCGATCGGGCCGTTGTTCAGTTTCCATCCGAACTCCTTTGCAGCAGCATCCAGTTGTACATAACCCTGAGCATAGCTGCAAAGTTTGGATGCGTATAAAGCCTGCTTCACGTCATCGATGAACTGTTTGCGGTCGCCTTCAAATCTGGCTTCTGGTCCGGATAGAACCAGTTCGGCTCGCACGCGCGCGTCTTTCTGAGCCGAAAGGCAGCGGGCAAACACTGCTTCAGTAATCAGGGTCGTTGGCACTCCCAGATCCAGAGCATGCTGGCTCATCAACTTGCCAGTGCCTTTTTGACCGGCGGTGTCCAGAATCAGATCCACAAGATCCTTGCCGGTTTCTTTGTCCTTGACGGTGAAGATATCACGCGTGATCTCGATGAGGTAACTTTCGAGTTCGCTGTTATTCCATTCCTTGAACACCTGATACAGCTCTGCATTCGTCAGCCCGACACCGTACTTCAGGATGTAGTAGGCTTCGCAGATTAATTGCATATCGCCGTATTCGATTCCGTTGTGGACCATCTTGACATAGTGACCAGCTCCGTCTTCACCGACCCAGTCGCAACACGGGATATCGTGATTCGGCCCCACCTTGGCGCTGATCTTCTGGAAGATGTCTTTGACGAACGGCCATGCTTCGACATGACCACCGGGCATGATGCTTGGGCCCTTCAATGCTCCTTCTTCACCGCCGGAAACCCCGGTGCCGATGAATCGATAGCCTTCCGCAGCCAACTGCCTGCTTCGGCGGTTGGTATCCACGTAGTCCGCATTGCCTCCGTCGATAATGATGTCGCCTTTGGACAACAGCGGCTTCAACTGATCGATGACCGCATCGACAGGAGCCCCCGCCTTGACCATGATCATGACTCGCCGCGGTGCTGCCAGGCTGTTGACGAAATCTGCCAGGGTGTCATAGCCCTTGATACGATCCGTTGTTCCCTTTTCAACAACTCCCGGTGGCCGACTGCCAAGGCCACTCACGAATTCATGAGTCGTCTCGGTCGTGCGGTTGTAGACGCCCACCGAAAAGCCCTTGTTGGCCATATTCATGACCAGGTTCTGCCCCATCACCGCCAGGCCAATCAGGCCGATATCGTGCTTTGACATTTTTGAATTAATTCTGTTTTCTGAAAGTGGTTTGGAAAATGAATTCTGTGACTGCGTGGATTGTTATTTGAAGATGTCACTGGCGACTACATCAAATCCCGGCAACACATCCTGCCCCGTCAACTTGCTGTCACCCGCAAACATCTGTGGGGTCGTCCGTGGTCTATGAACAACGATGGTTTTGAACGTTGGGTCAACGACCCAAACCATTGGAACACCGGCGTTCAGATATCCCGAAACTTTTTCATTGATCGCCGACTGTTTATCGCTTGGGGAGAGAATCTCTGCCGCCAGCAGCGGCAAACCCTGGATGTATGGTGAAGCACCCTGCATCGCCAATGTTTCCGCAGAAAAAACGGCAACATCGATTCCAACATCCAACGACCGATCTGGAGCTTCGCAGCCCACTTCTCCGCTAAAGATCCCGCATGGAAAACCCACGCGATCTCGCCATGCGTGCAGCAAAAAACTAAGGCGTGATTCGACTCTTGCATGTTGTCGGTTGCGTTTCGTCATGGATTCGTCCTGCCCGGGATTGGCTTCGTCAAAAACGATTCCATTGATCAAGGAAAGACTGGATGCCTCGGGAAGGTTCAGCATTTTAAACTCTTCAAAAGACATGTGGTCTCCGTGTTTTGGAATTCGGGCAGAGATAACTGACATGCGGCAGGTCCTTTCTATTCATTTAGACGTTGCGACAATTCTATCCTGAGACCCTTCCATAGAAACGCGGCATTCTGCAAATGCCGCGTTTCGTAATTGACACCTACCGCTGCACTCGCGCCGAACCGCCGGCGGCGACTCCTTCAACTTCCTTGATGGTCGCCATCGTCGTATCACCAGGATATGTCGTCAGCAGCGCGCCGTGAGCCCAGCCCAGGTTGAGCGATGTTTGAGGATCTTTGCCGTTGAGTAAACCGTAGAACAGGCCAGAAGCAAATCCGTCACCGCCACCGATGCGATCTATGACATCCAGTTCCATAGTTTTTGCCTGATACGTCTTGCCATCCAGCCACAGCACCGCACTCCATGAGTGACGGTTCGTGGAATGGACTTCTCGCAGAGTCGTGGCGACGGCCTTGACGTTCGGAAGCTTTTTCGTGACTTCTTCCATCATGCCGAAGAATGCTGATGGGTCCAGTTTGGAAGAATGTTCAACGTCCTGTCCTTTCAGGCCGAGTCCCTTCTGCAGATCTTCTTCGTTGCCCACCAGAACGTCAACATGCTCGACGATCCTGTTCAGCGTCTCCTGAGCCTTATCCAGCCCGCCGCTGATATGCCAAAGCTTGGCGCGGTAATTCAGGTCGAATGACGTGACGGCACCGGCGGCCTTGGCTGCCTTCATGCCTTCGATGATGACTTCCGGAGTGGTGGGTGACAGCGCCGCGAAAATTCCTCCGCTGTGAAACCATCGAACGCCGCCTGCAAATATCTCTTTCCAGTTGAAGTCACCGGCCTTCAACATGCCAGCTGCTTCGTTGCTGCGATTGTAGAAGACGACCGGACCGCGCACACCGTGACCCTGATCGCTGTACACCGTCGCCATGTTCGGGCCACGCACGCCGTCATGATCAAACTTCTTGTAGAATGGTTTCACTCCCATCGCCCGGACGCGTTCAGCGATGAGGTCACCCAGTGGATAATCGACCATCGCCGTCGCGATACCGGTCTTCATTTGAAAACAATCCGCCAGATTGGCTGCACAGTTGAATTCACCGCCGCTCACATGAATCGAAAGTCGACTGGCTTTGCGGAACGGGATAATTCCCGGATCCAGCCGGTTGACGAGAGCTCCCAGAGAGACAAAATCCAAAGCGCCGGAAGCAGGGACTTTCAACATTATTTTTTTCCTTGATGACCTATCGGCGACTTGCCGAGCCTTTACTGAAATGTCGGGAACACTGACCGCAGACCCGTGCATAGTAAAGATTCCGGAACCCGATTTCAAAACAACCGCGGCGCGTTAAGGTCCCATTCCCATTCGAGCCAGGAGGCTGGGTGATCGCATGATTTCCGATCACACGATGAATCGCCTATTCTGTGACGTACGATGGGATCCCGTCGGCGGAGCGTCGGGTGTAAGGTTCATCCGTAGCTCAGCCCACGGGAATTGTGTCCCAACCTCGAATCAAAGAGAAACCTTGATGCGACTCATTCACCCGATGTTGATTGTCCTTCTGCTCGCATTGTGTCCTGCGGGTGTGAGGGCTCAGCAAACGAAACAACAGCCGGCCCCGGCACCGGCTGTTAATCCGCTGATTTCCCGCATCGCCTTTGGCTCCTGCTCGAACCAGGATGATCCGATGCCGATTCTGCGTACCGTCCTCGAATGGGAGCCGGATTTGTTCGTCTATCTCGGGGACAACATCTACGGCGATACGCGGGACATGCGACTGCTGGAAGCGAAATACGCAAAGCTCGGTGCAAAAAAGGACTTTCAGGCTCTGCGGGCCACCACGCCCACGATCGCCACCTGGGATGACCACGACTTTGGCGACAATGATGCTGGCAAAGAATTTCCATTCAAAGCTGAGTCCAAAGAAATCTTCCTGAAGTTCTGGAACGAACCCACGCCCAGTCCGCGCCGCGACCACAACGGCATCTACACCAGTTATCGTTTTGAAGACGCGAAGCCCGGCAAAGTGCTGCAGATCATTCTGCTGGATACGCGCTCATTCCGCGATCAACCGCTGCGAAATCCATTCCCGTCATGGAAGAACGACTATCTGCCCGACACCAATCCGGACAAAACCGTCCTTGGTGCCGAGCAGTGGGCCTGGCTGAAACAACGACTGCAGGAACCCGCCGACCTGCGCGTGATCGGGAGCAGCATTCAGTTCGGCCATGAGTACAACGGCTGGGAATCCTGGACAAATTTCCCGATGGAACTGATGAAGATGGTTAACCTGATCACTGAGACGAAGGCAAATGGCGTCGTCTTCATTTCCGGCGACGTGCATTGGGGTGAGTTGTCGATTCTGAAAACTCCGGACTGCTATCCTTTGCATGATCTCACCGCGAGCGGTCTGAATCGCGACTGGAGCAACGTCGAACCAAACCAAAACCGCCATGGGGAAGCATGCATGGATTTCCATTTCGGAATGCTCGACATCGATTGGGCCGGTACGCCGACGGTTCAACTCCGGATTCACGACATGACAGGTCGTGGCCGAGTTCGCAAGTCCGTACGGTTGAATGAGCTGCAGTTCTGATATGATGATCTGGCGATTTACACTCCAGTCGAGCGAAATAAGCACCCACGCACAAGTTTTCGCATACAACTTGTTTAACCGCGTGCCCATCGGGCCGCGTTTTACTCGCGAAAGCGCGGGGCGATGCCCACGCGGTTAAACGAAGAAACACATGCACGCGTGCTTACTCGACGTGATTGAACTATTACTGGCCAGCTATCGCGAAAATGCAACGCAGCAGGCACCCTCGCACGTCGTCCGCGAATTCATCAAGCTCAATGACAAGTGAGTAACAAGAGTACAATTATGAAACGCATGCTCATCTTTGGCGGAGTGATCTTCACGGTCATTGCGATGATCGTTGGTTCGATTTACTGGTGGTGGTTCGAAGCGCCGCACCTGTTGACGGCCGACGTCGTTTACGGTCAACGCGAAGACAAACAGTTGTTGCTGGATGTCTTCATGCCGCCGGAGCAAAATGGAGCGGGTGTGATCCTGATGGTCAGCGGTGGCTGGAAATCGGGTCCCGGTTCCGTGGGACCGTTTTTGTTCGCTCCGTTCCTGCGACGTGGTTACACGGTGTTTGCTGTGCGGCACATTTCACAACCGGAATGTCTGATTGCCGACATCGTGGCGGATATGCATCGGTCCGTGCGATTTATTCGTCATCATGCGAAGGACTACGGGGTCGATGGAAATCGACTCGGTGTCATCGGCGGCAGTTCGGGCGGTCATCTGTCCCTGATGCTGGGAACCTGCGGTGGCCCAGGACCTCTGGATGCCGAAGACGAAATCGATCGTGAATCCAGTGCCGTGCAGTGCGTTGCCTGTTTTTATCCGCCAACCGATTTGCTGAATCTGGGCAATTCGACGGAAAACCCGGGCGACGGCGGACCACCGAAAAGTTTCCGCAAAGGATTCGGCCCGAAAGCAGAATCCATGGATACATGGAAGATCCTCGGCCGAGATCTCTCGCCGATCTACCACATCACGCCCGGCATGCCTCCGACATTCATTGTCCACGGGGAAGCTGACACGCTGGTCACTGTCGACCAGTCACAACGATTCGCCGACAAAGCCATCGCGGAGGGCCTTACCGTGCGACTTGAAACCCGCCCCGGCAAGGAACATGGTTGGCCAACGATGATCCTGGATATACCGCGTTTTGCAGACTGGTTTGATGAACACATGCCGGCGAAGAAATAGACGGCGGCCACGAATGAACTCTCGCTTTCGTGCTGTCAGACGCCTTCCAGCGCCTGCTTCAGATCCGCGATCAGATCATCCACATGTTCCAGGCCGACGGAGATCCGTACAGTCTTTTCAGTGATCCCGGCGCGGGCACGGGCTTCTGCAGTCATTGATGCGTGGCTCATGGTGACCGGGAACGAAATCAGGGATTCGATTCCTCCCAGCGACACGCAAACGTCAAACAGCTTTGTCTTCATGCACACGCGTTCTGCGATTGAGCGACCATCTTTAGTATCAAAGGAAAGCATCGCACCAAAACCGCGTTGCTGCGTTTTCGCCAATGCGTGCTGCGGATGCGATTCCAGGCCAGGATAGTAGACCTTTTCGATCAGTGGATGGCCATCCAGAAAGCGAGCGATCTTCATTGCATTCGCCTGCTGCGCTTCCATGCGGCATCCCAGAGTCTTGATGCCGCGCAGAACGAGCCACGCGTCGAAAGGTGAACATGCCAGACCCAGCGCGTTGCAGATCCAGGCAATGCGATCCGCATGTTCCTTTGATTTTGAGACCACACATCCGCCGACGACGTCGGAATGGCCGTTAATATATTTCGTAGTCGAGTGCATCACGATATCGATACCGAATTCGAACGGACGCTGCAGATACGGCGACATAAACGTGTTGTCGCACAGCGTAATGGCGTTGTGTTTTCGTGCGAGTTCTGCGACAAACGCCAAGTCGATCACTTTCAACAGCGGGTTGCTTGGCGTTTCGATCCAGACGCCTTTGGTCGCCGACGTGAACGCAGCCGCCAATGCCCCGTGATCGGTCATATCCACAAACGTAAACGTAAGTCCCTTTTCTGCCAGAAACTTATCGAACAGTCGAAACGATCCGCCGTACAGGTCCGATGGAGCCACAATGTGGTCTCCCGGCGAAAACATCGCCATGGCGCAGTGCGTGGCGGACATGCCGGTCGAAGTGGCCACACATCCAACGCCGCCTTCCAGCGCCATGATGTTTTCTTCCAGAGCCGCACGAGTCGGATTTCCCGAGCGTGTATAGTCGTAACCAGAATTGCTTTCCAGGCTGTTCCAGTAGAACGTTGAGGTCGGGTAAATCGGCGTCGTCACGCTGTTGTACTGCTGATCTTTATGGACTCCGCCATGAATACACTTTGTTTCAAATTCCATAAGCCTGTTTTCTGAGTTATTGGTGTGGGGTTGGACCAAGGGCTCATAAGCCGCACCAGTCCGCCGCGATCGACTATTCCCTGAACTGTCCTGATTCGCTTTCATTGCGGAGAAGGCCGGCTGATGATTCAAAGAAACGACGCCGACGATCAGGAACCTGCCCTGTCTGCGTTGATTGTTCCTCAAGGTCGTGCAGGTTTGCCTGACACACACGGCAGCCGACCGTGTTCAGATGAAACTCCACGTACGCTGCGGCGTCCGGAGGTAATGTTCCCAACAGGTAGCCGCCCAGTTCGGTCCGCACCGGGCAACTCAGTCGAGAACGTTGCCAGATCTCGCCGATTGTGTTTCCGCCCTGATCCCGAAGTCGAATGAGAACCGCAAGTCGCGCCCGCAGAGCGCCATCCTGCCGAAGCTGGTTTTCAAAAGCCGCCATCCGCTCCGCAGGTAGCAATTCGTCCAGCCATGCCGTCAGTTCACGATCAGTCCATTGCATGAAAATGTCCGTCGTCAGAAGGATGAGTTTGCACAGACTATCCGCATCAGGATTGGATTTCTGCACACTGGCAGTCAATTTCGTAATCTTGCCGATCGGAAGAACGTGAGAATTCCATCGAACCAGCCGCCTTGTCTGGATAGCATACGTCAGCTAGATTCGCAATTTCCAGTCGCAATGCCGACGCATTTGCGATCTCGCTGTTCCAGGTGCCGGATCCGTTCCTGCGAAAGACAACCTGATTGTGTTGTATCGCCGCTTCCACAATTCCGATCCCCCAAAGCTGCATCAACTGTGGCATTTTTGCGCCTTGGGGCCAAACGCCGCCGAAGGATTTTCGTGCGACGTGTTCGAGTTGTTTGCCTGTTCCCAGCCATACTGGGATCCGAACGGCCTGATTCTGGCGCAGGATGAAGATTCCGGTCGGATCGCTGGATTTGTACATGCAGGGTTTGCTCCAAACGCGGAACAGAGTGCATTGGATTACAGCAAAGGGACCATTTGCGGACTGATGGTGCATCCGGATTTCCGCCGACGAAAAATCGGAACAGCACTAGTGGGCCAGGCCGAAGACTACCTTCGATCTAAAGGTGCAAAATCCGTCATTGCAGGCGGTGGGCTCGAACAGAACGCCTTTTACGCCGGGATTTACGGTGGGCTTGATCCTTCTGGATTCTGCACATCGGCAGCTGCCTGGCCACAATTCTTTCAGGCGTGCGGATATGACGCATTTGACGAAATCCTGATCCTGCGACGCGACCTTATTCGCAGTAAAGACCCGGTAAATGCCAAATTGCTTCGCCATCGTCGCCACTTGAATCTGGTCATTACCGATCGTCCCACGAATGAAACGTGGTGGTGGTTCGTACGCTACGGGCATCTGGATTCGCTCAGATTTGAACTGCACGAAAAAGGCACAGGAAACGTCGTAGCCTCCGGCCAGATTATCGGGATGGATCTGTTTATCCCCAAATGGGGCGTGCGGAGCGTCGGTATCCGGGAAATCTTTGTGCCGGAGTCTCAGCGACGCCACGGATATGCCCAAGCCCTGCTCCTGGAAATCTGCCGTCGCCTGAAAGGCGAATCTGTCCAACTGGTTGAAGCGCATGTCCTGCCAGGTGACCAGCCAGCGCTGGATCTGTTCAATTCGGCAAAGTTCGAGATGACTGGTCGGCTACTGACATTTCGCCGGTGGCTTTAAGCACCTCCGCACCACTAAATCGGTATAACCTCGTTTAACCGTTAGCCGACAGGCGTACGTTTTCCGCACTTGCGTACGCCTGTCGGCTAACGGTTAAACACTAAAACTTATGTGCTGCTGCTTAATTGGTCTTTTCGCGCCGGACCACTGCCCTTTTGCCCCTGAATCGTAAAATCGGGACAAAACTGATGAATCGGATTCCAAAAACGGGTTACCTTACAGCATTGTTTGCCGTCACCCTGCCACATCGTTCGTCACTCCGAAACCTTTCTGAAGTGACGCTACAGCCCGACGCCATTGACTAATCATGCAGCGAAAGCAAAAAACTCAATGGTTTTCGTCTCTCCGGTACCGGTGCCATTTCTGCCGTGAGTTGCTCCTGGCAGTGCCGCTTCAAGGAAGCTGGTGGTTGCTTTGCCTCTGTGGATTCCGGCAGTTCTATTGCCCACATTGCTTTCAGGTTACCGTCCGGTCGTGTGGTTGGTACAAACTGCTGCTGATACCATTTCGCTGCACCCATCATGCCCTTCTCAAGCTTTGGCGATAGAGGCCACAATTTCGGCGACATCGCAATCTGCGATAACCACGATGTGGCAAATCCTATAGGATGCCCACACCCGTTGTTTCCCCTGCACTGCGTCAAGCCTCTGAAACTGTCGCATTTTTGAAAGTGCCAGCCGTCCAGTGTCGCCTCCATTGAAACTCACACCGTTTGAGGAGTACATGCTTTGCGATGATCGTCCCGATTATCCAATGACGGGATTCTTTCGACTGCGATTCTCAGGGAAACTGAATTTCCAGGCGATGGATTCTGCGATTCAGACGGCGACAGCCCGGCATCCACTCCTGCGATCCAGGGTTTACCTGGATGCGAAGTATGGGTACAGTTGGGCGACCGACGAGACGATTTGCATTCCACTTGAAAGATGGTCGGCTGAGACACATAATGAATTTCCGGATGCTGCGCACATAGATCTTACGCGCACTATGGGAACACGGATCTGGCTGGTGGATCATGAAAGCAGAAGCGATCTGGTTGTACAGGTGCATCACGCCTGCAGTGATGCGATTGGCAAGTGCCAGTTTATTGATGACCTGCTGATCCTGTATGCCAGAAATGTCGGTGAGCTCGGCACCGACGTTGAACTTCGCCCGCTGGACAATCAGCGACTGCCACTTCGCAATCAATTCGGACTGACGTGGCGAAAACTGCTGCGTCTGCTTCCCCGACAGATTCTGGCACTCCAGTTCATCGTGGAGCACTTTGTACGAAGGGCTGCTCCCCTGCGACTCCTTTCCGGCGATCAGACACTGCAGCAGGCTCCTGCGTTCCCTTCACCGTGTACATTCTATTTTGAGAGGCCGGCGACCGCGTGCATCCTGTCCGAAGCAAAACGACGAAAGGTGACGGTCAATGACCTGCTCACTCGGGATTTGTTTCTCGCAATCCATGACTGGCGTACCCAGAATGGTGTGCAGTCAGAAGACGAATGGCTGCGATTCTTTATGCCCATCAATGAACGTACGCCTGAGGACGAGACCTTGTCCGCCGCAAACATCATGAGTGCCGTCTTTCTTGAGCGAAACCGACGGCACCTGACAAATGCGGATTCGCTTCTGCAATCAATCAAGACTGACATGCAGAGGCATAAACGCGGCCACCATGGATTGCTCTTCATCGCGGCTCTGGCCTTAATGAAACGCCTGCCATTTCTTCGGAATCACGTGCTTCACGGCGGAAAATGCATGTCGTCGTGCGTCTTTTCGAACCTGGGTGTCATTCTGAACCGGACGCCATTGCCTCGGAAAAACGGAAAGCTCGCCATCGGCGAAATTGTACTGGAAAAAGTCGACTTTATTGCTCCCCTGCGGCCACTGACTGCTGCCGCGTTTTGTATCTATACCTACGCGGGAGGCCTGACCCTCAATCTGCACTTTGATCCGCGATCAATTTCAAAGCTGCAGGCGAATGAACTCCTGGAGATGTTTGTCAGACGGATTCACGAGTCTCTTGAGGATGCCGATCGGGAACTAACACCAACTCCTGCTTGTTCAGAGCAACTGTCAGAACACTGACGCTTAAAAAAGGGGTCAGGAACCAATAGTGCGGAGCACCCTCTGGGCCATTCGGCTATTGGTTCCTGACCCCTTTTTTAAAGCCTGACAGAGCACTAGCGTTTCAAAACGACCTGCGCGGGATTGATGGCTTTGAATTTGCCTTTGTTCGCCGTAATCTCGAACGCCTGCGGGACGGATTCCAAGCCGTCAAGCTGATGGGTGATTGTCGATCGCAATTGCACTCGGCCCGATGCCACAAGACGCACGGTATGTTCCAGATGTGCCTGAGTGCTGATGTCCGGAAACAGATATCGCAGACTTCGTTCCCGCAGGAGATCGATGTTCATTTCGAACGGTGCTCCAAACCACGAGACGCCGATGAGTTTTCCGCCTGAGCGAACGGCATTGATGGCCTGTCGCACGGTTTCTGTTCCGGCCATCCCTTGTTTCGGACTGCCGCCGGCACATTCAAAGACGACATCTGCACCATTACTTTCGGTCAGTTCAAGAATCGCAGCCACAACGTCGCAGGTCCGCGAATTCAGCGCATGATCCGCTCCCAGTTCTTGTGAAATTCGACACGATTCGTCTCGCACGTCCACAGTAATGATGCGGCCAGCTCCGCTGATGCGTGCGATCTGAAGGCACTCCAGTCCCATACTGCCCTGACCGAAAATCACGACCGAATCGCCCATGCACAATTGAGCGGTTTCGACGGCCGCCACACTATCGCTCAGAGATTGCAGACACGCCGCTTCGCTGTCGGAAATACAATCATCGACCTTGACCAGCGAGATTTCCGGCAGGATGGCGATGTCACTGAAGCATCCAGGCAGGTCAAATCCGATCACCGGGCCCTTGCGGCAGAGATCACTCCTTTCCGAAAGACACAGTGGGCATCGTTCGCACGGTAATTTTGCTCGTGCCGCAATGCGATCCCCCACTTTGAAGCGATGAACACCTTCGCCGACTTCTACAATTCTCGCACAAAATTCATGCCCGAATAGCTGCACGGGCGCTTCGTTTTCCAGTCTCCGTTTGACGCGATCGTAGGCCAGTGTGGGAATTCCGAATGCCAACTGAGCTTCCGTCACGCTGGGCTGAACACAGAGCGGCTCCACGAGAACATGGCGCGGCTTCAGTGTGGGGACGGGGACTTCATCCAAACGAAAATCGCCGAATCCATAAAATCGCCAGGCCCGCATTTTCAGGTTCCTTCAGAGTGTTTGCAGTACGAACTTTTGTAGTGTGTGACAATCCGGGGAAACATGCCCACGATTGGCTCCCGCAGACCAGACAACTTCCGATACATACACGTCGCCGTGCGAGTCGATTCTGATATCGTGAGGTGCAAAGAAATCACCAGGAGCCGTGGGGTTTCTGCCGCCTCCCCAGCGTGCCAGCAATTGACCATCGGGCGTGAAGATGCTGATCCGTCCTCCGGTCGCGTCCGGCGTTGGTGGAAAAGTCCCCGGCCACATCCCGGAACGATAGCCAAGTTCGGCGACGAACAGGTTTCCCGCCGCATCGAATGTGACCTGACATGGACGCGCAACGTCCGTGCGTTCGCCGAGAAAATCGCCGTTGGGAGCAAAGAGCTGGATTCGGCTGTTCTCTCGATCGGCGACATGGACTGTGCCACTCCGATCGACAGCAATCCCATGCGGAACGTGAAACTGTCCGGGGCCTGATCCCGGTTCTCCCCACGAAAACAGCAGTTGCCCCTCCGCAGAAAATTTATGAATACGAGCGTTGCCGTATCCGTCCGCTACGTAAAGATCCCCCTCCGGGGACAGTGCGATATTGGTCGGAAAATAAAACGGCGGCCCTGCGTGCGTGATCGTGCGGTAATCGATACTCGTGGCACCCGTATCAGATGGTTGCCCGCTGGTTCCCAGTTTCCAGATGAACCCTCCGTCCGGTGTGAATTTGCGAACAGTGTGGTCGAGATCGTCGGTGCAGTAAACTGAATCATCCGGACCAATCGTGATTCCGTGAGCCCGGGCAAAAACGCCTTCACCCCACGATCGAAGAAAACGCCCATCCCGATCGAACACCATCACTGGATGCGCGCCCCGATTGAAGACCAAAACATTGTCCGACGAATCGATCGCCACCGCCGAAACTTCCGGCCAGGAGTACCCATCCGGACGCTGCACCCATTCGGCATTCGCACGATAGGTGAAGCGACCGGAGCCGACGACAACGTCTGGTTCGAAAGATTTATTGGGACTCATGCATGGGTGCTTATGTAGGATGGACATTGATGTCCGTCGCTTAACCTTAAAACTCTGTCGAAGCGAAGGCCATCGTGCCTCGACGTTGTGCGACACTGCGACCATGTCTGGCGAAAATCTCGGACATGAATGTCCAAGCTACAGGAACTGCACCTTTGGATCGAATTCAGTCAGATATAAGTTTCAATTCAGGCAGCGGCGACGGCAAATGATAGCCGCTTCGATTTACGCGAATGCGGTACAAACTGGCACCAGCCGTGATATACAGCAGATTGGCGTCTTTGCCGCGACCGAAACCGACGTTGGTTGGGACTTCGGTTGGAATGTAGGCCAGCTCTTTTCCTTCCGGCGAATACACACAGATCCCCGGACGATTTTCCGCTCGCACTGCAACATACAGGTTGCCATCCTGATCGACAACTAAACCATCCGGCCCATCGAACGGTGCATAGTCCACAAGGACTTTGCGAAACTTCGCCGTGCCGTCGGCCGCCAGATCATAAGCCAACAGCGCCATCAAACCTTTCCTCAGTGGCAGGTTCACTTTGTTGGCTTCTGTAGCGTCGGGGTCGGCGAGGCGGTCTATGGCAGTGCCACCATTTTCGTTGCTGACGACGTAGAGCGTCTTCTGATCCGGTGAGACGCAGACACCGTTGGCCTTGCCTGCGTCCGTGATGATACGATGCAGTGAGCCGTCCGTATCGATGCGATACACTCCGACAACCGGCTGGTCGATGGGCTCATGACCAAGATATCGTGGATCGCTGAAATAGATGCGGCCCTTTTTGT
>Ga0163144_10019040_pt1 | contig 13838 bp, 14 predicted proteins | sample OliLak19BULKMAT1_FD_123175 | JGI IMG/M metagenome (GOLD analysis project Ga0163144, IMG submission 123175) | Freshwater microbial mat bacterial communities from Lake Vanda, McMurdo Dry Valleys, Antarctica - Oligotrophic Lake LV.19.BULKMAT1 | ecosystem: Environmental > Aquatic > Freshwater >... | reverse complement strand
TGTCACCATGAAAGATAAAAACGGGATGACTGCCTTGCAATATGCCCTCCGAGCTAATCGCGCAAAATCTGCAGAACTCCTCCGTCAAGGTGGCGCAAAGGAATAAACCCTTCGTTGGTTGAAGGGTTTATGCAGACTTGGTAGGGGAGTGGTCTCTCGCACGATGATCTTTAATGTGTGACGAAAAAACAATTCACACCCTATTCTGCTGTATACATAAATTCCACTTCCCCTCTACCACACGGGGGATTATACTGTGTGGTGATGTATCATTTTTCAAAGGCCGTCTTGGTAGGGGTTCTTTATCTCATTTTCTTTCATGCCCCTGGATATGCAGTAGAGAAAAATGACATTATTATTTACCTGGCCTTGGATGGGGACGCAAAAAATAGTGCACGTGAGGAGTACCAAGGCAAGGGATACGCACTCGAATTCACCACCGACCGTTTCGGTAATGCCGGTAAAGCCCTGTGGCTGAATAACGCCAAGTCATTTATCGAAATTGATAAAAGCAATGAACTGTATCTGCAGAATACTCCTTTTACGATTATTGCATGGATGAAGTTTAACTTAGATAACCCTGATAATGCTGCGATCTCAAAACATCAGGCCGGATCATTTAATGGTTATGGTATCGGGATCACACAGAATAAATTTGTCTTTTATCTCAACCAAGATCCGCGCCTTATGAGCCAAAAGGCGTACAATGACGATCAGTGGCACATGGTTGCAGCGGTCTATGACAAAGAAACCATGCGTCTTTATGTCGATGGTATTCAAGACTGCCAACAAGCGGTCAAGTATACTAATATCAACTCTTCCCCCCTCTATATTGGCACATGTGACTCCAGTATCAATAGGGTTAATGCTGTATTCAAAGGATGTCTTGATGACATCTTTATTATTGGAAATGCCCTCAGTCCTGAGCAAGTTCTCAGTTTTTATAATGCTTCCAAACCGTAGACAGGATTTTTTTCCTAAAATCCTCGAGTAACAGGGCTTACAGTATTACATGCCCAGAGTATCACATTGCAATTGAGTCTTGTTGTCATAAGGATAATTTGCTAGTACGGAACCCCGTGAATCCCCTCGTCCCTCGAAAAACCGTTTACCGGCTTTCCGTCTATTTCCGTTGCCTACAAAGGCTTTTGGAGAATGCCGTAGAAACAGTCTCTTCTCAAACACTCTCAAAAATCGCTGGTGTAACCCCCTCGCAACTCAGAAAAGATCTCGCCCATTTTGGTAACTTCGGGCTCAAAGGAGTCGGTTATAACGTCCCGGATATGGTGAAGCAAATTGCGCTTTTACTGGGCACAAACAAACTCAAGCCGGTCGTACTTGTCGGGGTCGGTGACTTGGGTTCGGCTCTTCTTTCTTATAGGGGTTTCCAAAAGGAGGGCTTTGAAATTATTGCAGGCTTCGACGTGGATCTGAAAAGGAAACGCTCAAAAAAATTCGATATCCCGATCCTCCCGATGACTGGGTTAAAAAATTTTGTGCAGGAAAACCATATTAAAATGGCAATCATTACTGTTCCCCCTTTTTCGGCCCAGGAAGCTTGTAATCATCTGGTAGAATGTGGAATCGATGGAATACTGAATTTCGTCCCGATTAGGCTTGCGGTCCCTGACCGCGTAGTGGTCAACAGTGTCAATCTGGCTATGGAACTGGAAAATCTTTCCTATTTTATCAAATAAATAGTTGATTTTTTATTAATGAAGCCTGTTGACAAGGGGCTACTTGATGCCCTAGTATATAAGAGTATGCGTTTTATCAGTCGGACATGGTGGCGGTCAGTCGCGGGTAGTCAAAAGAATGCCTGGTGATCGTTGAAACTCGGTGGTCGGGAACGGACGGTTGAGGACGCTAATAATAAATCAGGAGAAGAAATAGTATGGGCACAAGGCTCTATGTAGGCAACCTCCCTTTTTCGACAACAACCGAAGAATTGCAGGCACTTTTTGGCGAAGCAGGGGCAACTTCCGTTGTGGAAGTCGTTCAGGACAAATTTACCGGGCGCTCCCGCGGATTCGCATTCGTTGATATGGCGGATCAATCCGGGGCAGACAAAGCGGTTCAAATGCTTAATGGCTATGATATGGGCGGTCGCGCTCTCGTCGTTAACGAAGCTCGTCCTCGTGAAGAACGCGCTCCCCGTTCATTCGGTGGTGGTGGCGGCGGTGGCGGCGGCGGCGGATACCGTGGTGGCAGTGGTGGCGGTGGCGGTGGCCGTGGTGGTGAACGTCGCGGCGGTGGTGGTGGTGGTGGCGGCGGCGGCTGGAATCGCGGTGGTGGTGGTGGCGATTGGAGCTAACCCCTTCCGACAACATAATAAAATTTCAAAAACCCGGCTTGATCCAAGCCGGGTTTTTTATTGCCTTATGGTCTGGGGCATATTTACAAACAAATTGCCCAACAGAAAATTTTCTTCATTCAAGGACACCGCAGGAGGCGGTTATTTTTTTGCAACGAGTGTCAGACGGGACCAATACCAGATGATTTTACCGTCCTCCGTCGCGAGGTGATAAATACGTTTCACGCTCTCGGGGGCATCCTGCACGAGGGCCAGAACGGCCTTACGGTTCTCCGGACTTGTATTCGCGGTCTGGAAATACCATTCTAGATCAGGTTGTTTAAAAGGGGAAAGCTCTGCCCTCCCGACATCCAATCCAGCATGGGTACACAATATCCGCCACGCGCCTGGGCTCAAGAAACGGTGATGGCTCGGGTCACGGAATTTCTCGACCTGATGAATCCACTCCTCCGCTTCGGGTTCATCATCCTCGACCGATCCGTCGATTAGAATAAAGTATCCGCTCTTTTTTAAGACACGGGCGACCTCGTGGACAAATTGCTCTGGTGAACTGAAATGATGGGCGGCGACCCGGCAAGTGACGAGGTCAAATGATTCATCCGCGTAGGGGAGCTCCTCTGCAGCATGTTGTTTTGTTTGAAGACAAAGTCCGCGTTCCTGAGCGAGTTGTAGCGTGGCGTGGAGCATTCCTTCGCTGAGATCGGCCGCCGTTACCACATAACCGGCCCCGGCTAGATAAAGGGCGGTATGTCCGCCACCCGTGCCGATATCAAGAGCCCTCATCCCTTTGTGGAAGGGAATCCCGCGTAAGGCATCTTGCACATCACTGACATTCGATAAAATATGGTTTTTGCCATAATTGGCACTTTGCCGGTCAAATTGTTCTTGGGCTTTTTTCTGGATATCATCGAGGGTGCTCATGGGGGGAAAGTTTAACTCTACTCCCTCCATTTACACCAGCCACAACTTCCACCAAAAGCCCATATCTCAGACCTCACCCATCCGGGAAGGATCAGATAATACAATCAAGAATGATCGTCGTCGGAAGTACCGAATGCCTCGTTGACAAATGTGAAAATCGCCGTGCCCACCCCGACGACTATGAATGTGGAGATCAAACGCCACAAAACCTCACCACGGGTAAAGTCCCAAATCCGGAGGATGCTGACTAGCACGCAGAAAATAACACAACCGGTAATCACATAAAAAGAAACCGCACGAACCAAATGAGGATTCAGGAAACCTTTCGGTTTTTTGGCCTGTTTCTTTTGATTCGGGATGGGAGGCGTGGATGAATCACTCATAATACCCTCTCGTCTACCCGGTTAAAAAACCTTGAGGTCACGATGATCATGGGGGAGTTCTTTCCCCTCGGCAGCTAGTTTCGCGAGGGTTTTCTGTTTCTCCCGCTCGCGCTTGGTCATCCAGTCATCCCAAGATTTTCCGGCAGCCATGTCGGACCCAGTGATCCTGATGTCTTTGAGATTTTTGATAAGATAACGAACCGGCACTGCATTATCCGGAAGGTACACCTCGATAAAAGGTTCAGCAGTTTTGAACTCGCGATTAAAGAGAAATCCTTCAATCGATGTACCATCATTGAAATCAATCGTCACATCACCACGGTAATCAAAGGCTTTATTGGCTATTTCAGAAATTTGTTGTGTTTCCATAAGTGTATCGATTTAGACAGACTGGGGATTAAGCGTGAACTTCACAGTATCCATGAAACCGCGCATCGTACCAAAGGTTTCATCTACGGCACTGGCTTCATAACCGCAGTGAACCATACAATCAGCGCAGTGTTCATTGCCGCTTTTGCGTCCGTAATTTTCCCATTCAGTGGTTTCAATCAATTCTTTGAAGGAGGGAACATAACCTTCCCCGAGCAAATAACAGGGTTTTTGCCATCCAAAGATATTAAAAGTCGGGTTACCCCAAGGTGTGCATTCATATTCACGTTCGCCTTGGAGGAATTTCAAGAAGAGAGGCGACTGGTTAAAGCGCCATCCTTTTTTCGGGTTGTCCAAAATCTTCTGGAAAAGTTCGTGAGTACGGGAACGCTTCAGGAAGTGGGCTTGGTCAGGGGCTTTCTGGTAGCTGTATCCCGGCGACATCATCATTCCTTCGACCCCGAGCTTCATCATTTCATCAAAGAACTCGCGGACACGTTCAGGATTCGCTTCATCAAAAAGTGTGGTATTCGTCGTCACGCGGAATCCGCGTTTGAGCGCTTCTTTAATCCCCTTGATAGCCACGTCGTAAATCCCGTCACGGCATACAGCCATGTCATGTTCTTCTTTGAGCCCATCCATATGAATGCTGAATGTCAGATATTTAGAGGGTTTAAATAGGTCGAGCTTGCTTTTGAGGAGGATCGCATTTGTACAGAGGTAGATATATTTCTTGCGGGCCACGAGGCCTTCCACAATTTGAGGCATCTCGGGATGGAGGAGGGGTTCGCCCCCGGGTATACTGACCATCGGAGCACCACATTCCTCGGCTGCCGACCAGCATTGCTCTGGGGTCAAGCGGCGTTGGAGAATGTGTTCGGGATACTGGATTTTACCACAACCGGCACAAGAGAGATTGCAACGGAAGAGCGGCTCCAACATCATAACGAGTGGGTATTTATCGTTACCGCTGAGTTTTTTACCCAACACGTAACTAGCGACTGTCCAAGCTTGAGAAATAGGTACTGACATAGGTTTATAGAGTTTCTGAATTAAGTTAGTATGTTAACAATCAAAATGAAAATGTCAATCAATTCAGGACTCTTTATGTCCTGTTTTAAATCTATCATTTTCCGTGACTTAAGTATGGTTAATTTCTGTCGTTGTCGAATTCAATATCACTTATTATTCCGTTTGTTTTGATGTGTGTATTAAATCATTTGTAAAAAACAACTTACAACTTTTCTCCGATATCAGAAGTGCCATGAAAACCTTTAAGAAATCAATCCCTATAAGCGCCCGTATGACAAAAAGCTCTAAGAATTTATTAATCTTTTCTGAGATAAGAGTTAAGCCATGGAGAGCCAAAAACGAAAATCTTAGCTAGGGCGACAGCCCTCATTCACAGCATAACAATAGGGGAGTATCCTGCGCAATTTGCTCGCTACACCTCGAGTTTTTCATGGTGCAGACCGTAGGCGAGGAACTTTGCTAAACGTCTACGCATGAATCCAAACCGGGACAATATCCTCATGGGTAGCGGCGGGACAAATTCCCCGGAGGAATTCAGGGCTTGGGTAATCACCCGCTTCTGCACCATTTCTTGGAATCTCTGGATGGCACGCGTCGAGGGAAAACGCCGTTTTTGGATGGTTTCCAAAGCAATATCGAGTTTATCCCCGGAAACATCTGACTGCCCCTGTAAAAGCGGCACGAGGATATTAGCCGAGCAAATGGCATCTTGAATGGCGTAATTTACCCCGACACCACCGACGGGTGACATGATATGTGCGGCATCACCAATGGCGAGGAACCCGGGCAAATGCCACTTGGGCAAATATCCGGTCTGCACTGCCAGCAGCGATGTCTGGTTCCACTCCTTGAGCTCATCCATCCGGTCAGCGAAAAAGGGGAAAATCGAGAGCAAATTGCGTTTCATTGATTCCATGCCTTCTTCCTTGAGCCCTTTGAATCCGCCCTTGAGGATGACGTAACCCATTTGCCAATAATCACCGCGGTTGATCGCAATAATAAAATTACCCTGCCTGATTTTTATCTCAAGGCCGCCGGGCACTGCGTCTGTATCTTTTTTACTGAGGCGGAACCACAGCACATCCATCGGCGGGGCGGTTTTAATCATTTCCAGACCTGATTTTGTCCGCAAGGTGGAGTTCCGTCCATCAGCAGCGATGACCACACTCGCCAGAATATCGAAAGGTTCCTCGCCTTGGCGTTCTCCTTTAATCCCGGTCACCCGCCCGTTGTTTTTGATCAAATCCGCGGCACGTGTGGACATGAGGAGGCGGACATTCGGATAAGACTGCATCTTTTTCGCCAGCAAATCCAAAAAATGTTCCTGCGGGATCATAGCCACAAAAGGGAAATCCGTCTTTAACCCGGTAAAGTCCGCAATCGTGTATTCCTTGTTCCCGATAGTCATAGAGAGTTTCTCAAGTTTGCCCCGTGAAAAAGCCATGACCTCGTCTGCAATGCCAAACTCTTTCAATACATCAAGGGTCGCGGGATGAACCGTATCACCTCGGAAATCCCGGTCAAAATTCCCGTGTGACTCGAGGATCGTCACATCGACTCCAGCCCTCCCCAGTAATAAGGCCAGCATCATTCCGGCCGGGCCTCCCCCGGCAATCACACATTGAGTTTGGATCGTTTCCCCCATAAGAGAGAGGATTCAAGCACAATACTCACCCTTTACTCCAGAAAAAAATCTTGAACCACTGGCTTGCGAACTGGTCATTTACTTATATCATACTCTGGAACGTGAGAAACACCCCCAGTCCGACATCGCACAAGAAATGGCATGAAAGGAACTTCGTCACAGAAGTCATGCTCCCGGCTCTCTTTACCAAACGCCATGGAAATCAACACAAATTGCGCGACCTCAAGCTCGGAGCCAAAGACGTCGCTATCACGTGGATCGGCCACGCTTCCTTCCTGATTCAAACACAAACGGACAATATCCTCATCGACCCCATTTATGCGAATTGGATCATGGGCATCAAACGTCTCAAAAAGCCGGGGCTCCATATCCGCGACCTGCCCCCGTGCAATCTCGTACTCATCACACATGCCCACTTCGACCACCTGCATCCGCGCACTTTGCGCAAGGTCGCGTGTGGACAACCCATCGTCGTTCCTGAGCACTGCGGTTCTTTGGTCAAGCATTTGAATTTCTGCCAGGTCTATGAGATGCGCTGGTGGGAGACCATCTCCTTTGGTTCTGTCAAGGTGACTTTTACCCCGGCAAAACACTGGGGGGCAAGAACTTTAGTCGATGGCCACCGGGCCTTCGGGGGATTCATGATCGAGTGTAATGGGAGAAAGATTTTTCACAGCGGTGACTCTACTTATTTTGAGGGTTACAAGGAAATCGGAAAAAGACTCCACCCTGATATCGCACTCATGCCCATCGGGTCTTATGAAACCATCAGCGGCCGCGATAATCATATCCGCCCCGAAGATGCCGTTAAGGCCTTTGAAGATACTGGTGCCAAATGGTTTATTCCTATGCACTACGGCACATTCCGCCTCAGCCATGAGCCGATTGAGGAACCCCTCCAGCTCCTTTTTAAAGCCGCCCTCAAACACGCCGTCTCAAGCCGCATCCGTATCCTCGACCCCGGTAAAGCAGAGATTTTTTAAGTCATCATTTAGTATACGGACACATGAGGTCCATTCGAAATTCTGGGGCACCACCCGCAGAAACTACGCAAACCCTCGACCTCGATGGTTCATTCTTTCCCACACACATTCAGCCCTTCCGTTTGCAGGGACAGGTGATACCTGATACATTGTGGGCATGTCAGGACTTGTCGATGCACATTTGGATCACCGGAGGAGCTACGAGGACTTCTATTACGTTTACCCGGTAATCTCCCGCCGTTCCAAAGGTGTGTCGATCGGGGTAAATCTTAACCCGGATAAAGTCTGTAATTTCGACTGTGTTTATTGTGAGGTAGATCGCAAAACCCCGGCCCGTACCAAAACCGTTGATCTGAATATCCTCGAGGCGGAACTCCGCTCCATGATCGGTATCTGGAAAAGTGGGGAACTCTTTCAGAAAGAGCCTTTCTCCTCCGCCCCCGGGAATCTACACCGCCTCAATGACATCGCCCTCAGCGGGGATGGGGAACCCACCAGCCACAGGGAATTTGACCGGGCAGTGGAAATCGTCGTGCGTTTACGCGCGGAGCTTTGTCCTCCCGATTGCAAAATCGTCTTGATCACTGATGCTGCAGGCCTCGACCGTGAAGCCGTCCGCCGCGGACTCACCCTCATGGATCAAAATAACGGGGAGGTCTGGGCTAAACTCGACGCGGGCACGGAGGAATATTACCGCCTCGTGAACCGTTCTTTTGTGTCTTACGACAGAATCCTCAAAAACCTGGAATCCACCGCTAAGGAACGCGCTATCTATATCCAGACACTTTTTATGAATATCAAAGGGCTCCCACCCAGTCCGGAAGAAATCAATGCTTATTGCAAACGCCTCTGCAAATTGCTCTCCCAGGGCGCGCAAATTGCGGGGGTGCAACTCTACACGATCGCACGCCCCACCCCCGAGGTATGGGCCACGGCTTTGGATAAAACCAGCTTACAAAAAATTGCGGAGACCATCCGACAAATAACCGGTTTGCCGGTTGAAGTCTTTAATGGGACAGCCTAACCTCAAGCACAGCGTAAAAAGCACTTTCTGTTTTATCGCCGTATTATTTGAATTTTAAAATCGGATCCCTTATGTCTTTTTCTTTCCAACCCAGCCAAAAGAGAAATATCCTGTGTGTGTTTCCTAAATACTCGCATTCCTTCGGTACATTCAATTACGCCTTTGTCTTGATGGGCCCGGTCAAAGCATTCATGCCCCCCCAAGGCATCCTGCTGATTGCCGCCCTGCTGCCAAAAGAGTGGGAAGTCCGTTTCGTAGATGAAAATGTCAGGCCCACAACTGATCAAGAGTTAAAGTGGGCTGATGCCGTATTCCTCTCCGGCATGCACATCCAGCGCGGCCAGATATCGGACATTAACCGCCGTGCCCATGCTCACGGTAAAATCACCGTCCTGGGCGGGCCCTCTGTTTCTTCCGCCCCGGAGTTCTACCCCGGGATCGACCTTTTACATTGCGGCGAAATCGGGGATGCGACCTTGGAACTTTTTAAGTCATTGGATACTTCAGTGGAGCGCCCGTCCGGACAAATTATTTTCCGCACACTTGAACGCCTCGACATGACGGAATTCCCCACGCCCGCTTACCATCATATCAAGATGTCGAATTACCTACTCGGCAGCATACAGTTTTCCAGTGGGTGTCCCTTTACCTGTGAATTCTGTGATATCCCCGGACTCTACGGACGCAACCCGCGCCTGAAAAAACCGGAACAAATCATTAAGGAACTCGACATTCTCGCGGATGCAGGTGTGCCTTCCGTTTATTTTGTGGATGATAACTTTATCGGAAATCCCAAGGCAGCCCTGGAACTGCTGCCGCACTTGGTGGAATGGCAGAAAAAACGCGATTACACCGTCCTCCTCTCCTGTGAAGCCACCATGAATCTCTCCCAACACACCAAGATCCTTGAGCTCATGCAACAGGCCTTTTTCACCAATGTCTTTTGCGGCATCGAAACCCCCGAGGCTGGGGCTCTCAAAGCCATGAAAAAAATGCAGAACCTGCGCACGCCCATCGAGGAAGCGATTACAACATTTAACTCCTACGGGATCGAAGTCGCCTCCGGGATTATCATGGGTATGGACACCGACACGGAGCGAACCCCCCAAGCCATTATCGATTTTATCCAGGCCACCCACATCCCGATTGCCACGGTCAATATCCTTTACGCCCTTCCCAAAACAGCCCTGTATGACCGGTTATCCGCGGCGAACCGACTCGTCGATGATACGAACCGTGATTCGAATATCGAATTCCTCATGCCCTATGAGACCTTGGTCAAAAACTGGAAACGGGTGATCCACGATATTTATAATGCCGATGCCCTTTATGCCCGGTACGCCTACCAGTCCGCACACACTTTCCCGAACCGGAAAAAGCCGGTCTATCCCTTGAGGCAGCTTAACTGGCGCAATTTGTCCCGGGCACTGGATATCAGTATCAGGATCCTGTGGCACGTCGGCATTAAAAGTCCTTACCGCTCACTCTTCTGGAAAATGGCCAAGTCACAGTTCAAGGCCGGTGCTATTGAAAATATCTTTCAGATCGCCATGGTCGCCCATCACTTGATCACCTACGGGGCGGATTGTGTGAATGGGAAAGTCCAGGCGTCGAATTATTCCTACCGAGCGGTAGAACCTGAAAATAAAAATGAACCGGCAGCACTTTCGGCTGCATAACAAACGAGGATCTTCTTTTATGAAAGCAGTGCAATTTGCAAAATTCGGTGACGCAAGCATGCTCGAGTCCGTCGAAAAAGACAGGCCATCCCTTTCATCCGGCCAAGTCCTGATCCGGGCGGCTTCTGCCGGGCTGAATCCCATTGACTGGAAAACCCGTAAAGGCATGGGCTTCGTCGCCAAACAAATCTCGGACCGTTTGCCGTGGGTGCCGGGATTTGATATCGCCGGGATAATCGAGGAAGTGGCCCCCGATGTCACGGACTTCAAACCCGGTGATCACGTCATGGGCATTTGCGGATTCCAGACGGATGGCGGGGGTTATGCGCAGCTCGTCCGGGCCACAGCCGCCCACATCGTGCATTGCCCCGCAGCTATCGACCTGAAAACTGCCGGGGCCATCCCTCTGGCCGCACTCACCGCTTGGCAAGCACTCTTTCGGACGGGCAATTTGCGCAAGGGCGAAATCGTCTTGATCCATGCCGCTGCCGGGGGTGTCGGCCATTTCGCCGTGCAATTTGCAAAATGGAAAGGGGCCAATATCATCGCGACTGCTTCAGAAAAAAACCGCGACTTCCTAAAGTCTTTCGGGGTAGATGAAGTCATCGATTACAAGAGCCAGAAATTCACTGAGGAATGCGAGAATATCGATTTTATCCTCGACGGTGTCGGCGGACAAATCGGCATCGATTCCCTCAAAGTCCTCCGCCCGGGTGGCACCCTCGTGACCCTGCCCACACTCTCAGCCCCCCAAATCATTGAGGCGGCCAAAGGCACCCACTACATTGTAAAAGGAATGACTATGGAACCCCTGGCCGGCGACCTCGCGGAAATTGCCGCGCTTGTCTCTGAAAAGAAGGTGAAAGTCGATATCGAAAAAGCTTTTACCCTCGAAGAAGCCGTCGAGGCCCATACCCTCCTCGAAAAAGGTTCCGTCCGCGGTAAACTCATCTTTAACCACTGATACCATCTCGACAGAACCCCAAAATAATCGTAATAAACAGATCATGCACTTGCCCGAGATCCAACACACTCCGATTAACCCGGCAATGATTCATCTCCGGGGGCGGCATGAAAAGGAATTCGTCATCTTTATCCTTAACCGGGCTGGAATGATGCTTCTGCCCATAGGTGAAAAATAGCCATTATGCCTTTTGACCTCGTCTCAGAATATTCGCCCCAAGGTGACCAGCCAAAAGCCATTGAGGCTTTGACCCGCAATATCCTCGACGGGGATAAAAGCCAGGTGCTCATGGGTGTCACCGGTTCGGGAAAGACATTTACTGTCGCTAATGTCATTAAAAACCTCGACCGCCCGACCTTGGTCATCTCGCATAATAAAACCTTGGCCGCCCAGCTTTATTCCGAGTTTAAACAATTTTTCCCGAAGAATGCTGTGGAGTATTTTGTCAGTTATTTTGATTATTACCAGCCGGAGGCTTACATCCCGCGCACCGATACCTACATCGAGAAAGATTCCAGTATCAATGAGGAGATCGAGCGCATGCGCCTTTCCACGACGAGTTCGCTGCTTTCCCGCCGCGATGTCATCGTGGTATCGAGTGTGTCCTGCATCTATGGTCTGGGTTCACCCGAAGACTATTATAATATGATTATCCCGGTGGAGATCGGCCAGCGGATCCCGCGTGAGACACTCCTCGGCCGCCTCGTGGATACGATGTATAACCGTAACGACATTAGTTTCACACGGGGAAATTTCCGGGTCCGTGGCGACACTGTCGAGATCGCCTTGGCTTATCAGGAAAATGCCCTGCGGGTGGAATTCTTCGGCGACGAGATCGACCGCATTACCGAATTCGACCCGCTGACAGGCCACTCCATCCTCCAACACCATAAATTTACCATTTTCCCGGCAAAAGCTTATGTGACTCCTGCGGATAAACTCCGCCGGGCCATTACCACTATCGGCGAGGAAATGCACGGGCGGGTGGCGGAATTTGAAAAATATGAAAAACTCCTCGAGGCCCAGCGGATCAAACAGCGGACCATGTACGATATTGAGATGCTCCAGGAAATGGGGTTCTGTAGCGGGATCGAGAATTATTCGCGCCACCTCACCGGGCGCCCGCCGGGTTCGAGGCCTTACACACTTTTTGATTTCTTCCCAAAGGACTATTTGCTCGTGATCGACGAGAGCCACGTCACCGTCCCCCAAATCGGGGGCATGTATGAGGGTGACCGTTCACGCAAAAATGTCCTCGTCGACCACGGTTTCCGCCTCCAAAGCGCCCTCGATAACCGGCCGCTGAATTTTACTGAATTCGAAGCCCATATTAGCCAAGCCCTCTATGTATCCGCTACCCCCGGGATCTATGAGCTCAAAGAAACCGGTGGCCGTGTCGTGGAGCAAATCATCCGTCCGACATTCCTGGTCGATCCTCCCGTGGATATCCGGCCATTGACCGGCCAGATCGACGATGTCATTGCCGAGATCCAGAAAGTCATCCCGCTACAGGAACGCATCCTGATCCTGACCTTGACGAAAAAAACAGCGGAAGACCTGACGGATTACCTCCGCGATGTCGGGGTCCGCGTACGTTATTTACACTCGGAAATCGATACGATTGAACGGGTGGAGATCCTCCGCGCCCTGCGCGAAGGCGCTTTCGATGTACTTGTCGGGATCAATTTGCTGCGCGAAGGTCTCGACCTCCCGGAGGTTTCTCTCGTCGCAGTCCTCGACGCCGACAAGGAAGGATTCCTACGATCAGAAAAATCCCTGATCCAGATTACAGGCCGGGCCGCCCGCCATATCAATGGCCGCGCCATCCTCTACGCCGACAAGGTGACCGACTCCATCAAGGGCTTCATGAAAATCTCCCAGTACCGCAGGGAACGCCAGCTCGCTTATAATAAAGAACATAATATTACCCCCCAAGGGGTCGCCCGCGCCGTCCAGAAAAGTCTGCACACGATCGTCAGAGGCAAAGATGAACCCATCCACGACAAAGATCATAAACTCGATAAAGCCGATCTCATCCGTGAACTCGCCGAGCAAATGATGGAAGCCTCCAAGAATCTCGAATACGAACGCGCCGCCCTCCTCCGCGACCAGATCGACGAACTCAAAAAATCAGATATTATCTCCAGCGAAATCATCCCCCCCGCGGAATACGTCCAGCCCACCGGCCGCAAAAAGAAAAAACCCGCCCCCAAAACGTAGCCCTTACCTACAAAGCCCTCCCCGCTCAACCCTTGTCTTCCCCATAATCCCCATATCCAAGACAAACAAGTTTCACATCACAAGTCCGCCGATGACGGCAAAAGGAGCAATTTGCGCGAAAATGGAGATGAAAGACACGGGGACCGAGGATGCTTCCCAGTAACATTCTGGAAAAAATAAGTTTCACTCAAAGGCCACATGATTTTCCGCGTGTAGGGCGACCGGCTCGGTTGCCACGGGCCAGAGTTTCTCTGGTTATATCCGGCATTCGGCAAGCAGAGCCGCTCGCCCTACAGAAAAAGGG
>Ga0163144_10019038_pt1 | contig 13840 bp, 13 predicted proteins | sample OliLak19BULKMAT1_FD_123175 | JGI IMG/M metagenome (GOLD analysis project Ga0163144, IMG submission 123175) | Freshwater microbial mat bacterial communities from Lake Vanda, McMurdo Dry Valleys, Antarctica - Oligotrophic Lake LV.19.BULKMAT1 | ecosystem: Environmental > Aquatic > Freshwater >... | reverse complement strand
TGAGGCGATACCACTGCTAAATTCCTCTCAATTTATATGCTCTACTCGATTTGTCTACTTTACTGCTTAGCCGTCTAACCTGCCAATTACTTAAGATTTAGTCTAGGGCAAATTGCCAAAGTTCTCTCTAAGTTCTTTCTAATGTTTTTAAGACAATTCAGAATTTAGCTAAGCTCCAAATTATTATCAACTAATAATTGAGCACTACAATAATAATCAATGCACTTTATCTAGCTAAAAATCTGACTGAGGCTAGTTTATACCAATGCTTTTGCCCAATGATATGACCCAGATCACTGCACTCCAATCTAATCGCGATCGCTTGCCAGAATGGTTTCGTTCTCAGACAGGGCTAGGCGGAGCGGATCAGATTTCGACGGTGCAGCAGATTATCCGTCAGCATGGCATCCATACGATTTGTGAAGAGGGACGATGCCCCAATCGGGGCGAGTGCTATAGCCAGAAAACTGCCACGTTTTTGTTGATGGGGGCTGTATGTACGCGCAATTGCGGTTTTTGTCAGGTAGATAAGGGTGCGCCAATGCCATTAGATCTAGCTGAACCCCAGAAAATTGCTGAAGCAGTTAGGCTGCTGGGCTTGCGCTATGTGGTACTAACTTCGGTAGCTAGGGATGATTTGACCGATCAAGGGGCAGGGCATTTTGTTGAGACGATTAAATCAATTAGAAATCTCGAACCTGATCTAAAAATTGAAGTTTTGACTCCTGACTTTCGTGGCGATCGCGCTTTAATTTGTCAAGTAGCTGGGGCAATGCCCGTTTGCTACAACCACAATATTGAAACCGTGGAACGTCTGCAAGGAAAGGTGAGACGCGGCGCCAAGTATGAGCGATCTCTGGGAGTTTTGGCAACTGTGAAGCAATTTTTTCCAGAAATTGTGACTAAATCGGGATTGATGTTGGGGCATAGCGAGACTGAGTCCGAAATTATTCAATGTCTCAAGGATCTGTGGCGGGTAGGCTGCACTTCCGTTACCTTGGGGCAATATCTCCGCCCTTCTTTAGCGCATTTGCCTGTACAAAAATATTGGAAGCCTGAGGAGTTTACGGCTTTGGGTGATATGGCGAAGGAAATTGGTTTTAGTCAGGTGCGCTCTGCGCCTTTAGTTAGAAGTTCTTATCATGCAGGTGAGGAGTAAGGAAAATTGGAGTTGGGCTTTTGAGGCTGATGATTTGAGGTTTAACCAAGCAGGTTTTAAGTTTAAGTGAGAATGTTCTACCTCTAAGGTTGACTGTTTTAGCTTGAACTAGGAATGTTCTGCCTTTGAGCGACAATGTTCGGTGTTTTTGTAGGAATGTTTTAGCTAAATTTTCAAGTTATGTTGGTCGCTGATTAATTTCTGAACTTCTTCCACAGAATAAGGCGGGGTTTTTAAATGAATAATGGAGTGACAGTTAGGGCAAACAGGAATTAAATCTGTGAGAGGGTTAATCATATATTCCTCTCCTATTGAGCTAATCGGGGTAAGGTGGTGAACGTGAATAAAAATCAAGTGTTTCAAGAATTAAGCTTGGATTACTCAGTCGTGACTGGCTGGCGCTTGTGGTTTCTTCAATGTTGGGCGTTCTCGCTTAATTGATTCTGGTTTTTGAGAATCCAAAATTTGAGAGTCGAGTCGCTGAGACTTCGGGATCGGACTACTTTTGGCATCACTACTGCGTTTTGGCTTAAATATTACTTCCTTGCTCGTTTTTTGTAACTTAGAACGATTAAATATAGGGGCGATTAAACTTCCATCCACAATCTCTAAAGTATTTTGCGATCGCTTAGCATTAATTTCCCAAAAATAGCCCACAGGATGATTTGGTAAGGTTCCAGTCAATTGCAATTTGAATTTCTCATGATTGCGATCTAAAGTTTTGTTTGGGTCTTTACGCAGGATTTTAATGATTACGACATTTTGTTCAAATGACTGAGAAACAACTTCGCCGCGAATAGAAAAGTAGCCGTCATTTACGCCTGGGTCATCAGTTTGATCCGCTTTCCCCAACTCTTCGGGTGCCCATACTCCAGTAATTTGTAGGTGTAAAAGTCCAGTTTTTGTTCTTGTGCGAGGATATACAACCCAGCAATATTCTTTGGCTAAGTCTAAGCGTTTCTTGACTACGGCAATTACTCTGCCCAACAACACAGTTTCGATTTCTGTACCATCAGATGTAACCAAAATTCCCTTGGTCAATACTTCATCTTGGGGAATGTAGGTGCCATAGACAACTCCAATTGCACGGTACTGCATGAGGTCAGTGACTGGGGCAATTGGCTGAATCCGACTTACTTCTATTTGATCGGCAGTTTGATTATTAGTCGGATCGGGCTCAATTGTTTCTAAATTTTGAGCTGTTTCAGAAGGGACTTGCTCAATCTTAGATTCAGTTTCAGATTCAATATTAAGCTCAGGCGGTTTTGGCTGAGTGGGTTGGTTAATTCTCACCAGTTCTAGCTTAGGCTTTGGCTCTGGCTGTGCTGCTGCTAGTTTTACTGCTTCTGATTCTACTAACTCTGATGGCTTGTTAGGCTTAACAGGCTTTCTAGGTCTTTCTAAGGGTTTATCCGAGTTACTCATGGGCAGTAGGGTGATTATGAGCGCTTATTCTAGCAAAAACTGCGGTTGCTTGGCTGAATCTCTTGGGTAAAGCCACTTTAATAGTTGACAATTTTAGCAAATATGTCTGGCTCCAAACTAGCACCACCAACCAATACGCCATCGATCTGGGGCTGTGCCATGATTTCCTGGATATTACTAGGCTTAACCGAGCCGCCATATTGAATAGTAACATCTGGGTTTTTGAGTTGGCTACGGATCAAGGTTATTACTCGATTAGCTTCGCAGGGTTCACAGGTATCGCCCGTGCCGATCGCCCAAATTGGTTCGTAGGCAATGATCAGATTTTGCTGATCCACATCGATTAGTGCCCCTTCTAATTGGGAAATAATCCAGCTTTCGGTGGCATTGCGATCGCGATGCAGTTTAGTTTCGCCCACACAAAGGATTGGCGTGATTCCTACCTGTTGTGCCGCCTTAATTCTCAGATTGACAGTCTCATTAGTTTCGCCAAAAAGCTGACGACGTTCGCTATGACCAATAATTGCGAATTTTACATCTAACTCAGTTAGCATCGGCGCAGATATCTCGCCTGTATATGCTCCACTTTCTAACCAATGAATATTTTGGGCACCGAGGGCGATCGCTGGTTGATTAGCGGTATATGCAGCCAAAATCGACAATGCTGTAAAGGGCGCGCAAATTACGATCTGAGTTCCTGGCTGGGGCTGGGCTAGGGAGGAGAAATCCTGAAAAAAACTTTTGGCTTCGTACTGGGTTTTGTACATTTTCCAGTTGCCAGCGATCACAATCTTGGGCAAGGTGCTATGGTTCCGATTTAATTCTTTGAAATTAATGTAAAGCATTATGGGCGCGATCGCACGATTAGCTCTACTTTGATTGCCTAAAATTAATCAAGAATTGCCTAGTAATCCCTCAAGCGATCGCGCAGAGACAGGCACTATGATGTAACTATGCCAGTAACCCCCGATTGCATATGAAATTTTACACCTTTGGAAATAATGCTCCGCAAAAACCAGGTTCAGGCTGGCGCTTTTGGCTAATTACTTTTTTAGTACTTTGGGGCTTGGGCGCGATCGGGTTAGGATGGTTGGTGAATACTTTTTTTATCTTGATTGGGATCACGATTGCCCTGCCGATCGTGGCTGTTTTGTCGCTGCAATGGTGGGTAAGTCGCAGCCTAGTAACTAGCACCTGTCCAGTCTGTACAACTGAATTTACTGCTGCCAAGAATAGTCAAGTACAATGTCCTAACTGTGGTGAATTGTTGGCAGTAGAGCAGCAAAAGTTTGTGAGACCAACTATGCCTGGTACGATTGATGTTGAAGTGCAAGCGATTGATTAGCTCGCTCCTTAGCCGTAGCCCTATACCCCAGTGGAAATTTACTGTACCCGTCCTGGTTGTGCTAGACCACGCAACTCTTTTCCAGAACTAGATTCTGGCAATACGCTAAAAATAGCTACCCAAAAATTTTGTACCTGCTGTGGGATGCCGATGATTTTGGCAGGACGTTATCTGCCTGAACAGCCGCTAGCGAAAGGTGGCTTTGGTACTACTTTTATTGCGCGCGATCGCTACACTCCAGCCATGCGCCGTTGTGTGATCAAGCAATTGCTGCCAGTGGGGCTAAATCCTCAACAAATGGAAGTAGCAAAGTCGATGTTTGAACGCGAAGGCGCGGTTTTGGAAGAACTAGGCAGGCATCCGAATATTCCTGATCTGCTAGCATTCTTCCCAGTGGAATCGGGGGCAGAAGAGTATTTTTACTTGGTGCAAGAGTATATTGATGGCTTGACCCTAGAGCAGGTAGTAGACCAAACGGGCGGCTTACTGGAAAGCGAAGTAACAGAAATGCTGGAATCTTTGTTGCCTGTTCTTCAGTTTGTGCATGATAGTGGCTCGATCCACAGAGATATCAAACCCTCAAATATTATGGTGGGGCGGCAGGATACTAAATATTATTTACTTGACTTTGGCGCAGTCAAACAAATTACGGCGGCTGTGCCTGGTCAACGCTCTACAGGTATCTTTACACCTGGCTTTGGTGCTCCCGAACAAATGCGCGGCGATCGCGTACTACCAGCTACGGATATTTATGCCTTGGGCGTAACTTGCATTTATTTACTTACAGGCAAACATCCCGAAGACCTATTTGATTTGCAAAAGAATCAATGGAATTGGCTGGGACAGGTAGCCGCTCCAGTTAGCTCTGAATTTAGCCAAGTAATCGACCGTATGACTGCTAATGCGCCTAGCGATCGCTACGAATCTGCCCAAGCAGCATTAAATGCCTTACGTTCTGCCCAAACTCAAGCCGCCCAGATAGCCGCTGCTCCTAATTCAGCCCCACCTATTAGTTCCAGCCAAGCTCAAGTGTCTGCTTCATCACCTGCCCCAGTAGCCACCCAAGTACAAGTGCAGGTATTTCCCCAAGTCACACCCCCGAAGCCTTTAGCTTTACCGCCCTTAGCTAGTCAGTTAGTCGCCGCCTTTGGCATTGGCTTTGAAGCTGGGCTTTTAGGCTTGTTTTCTCGTCATGTGCTGTCGGTCAATTTTGGTCCTTTTAGTTATGCGATCGCCGTGAGCATAATGTTGTTAGTGCTGTGGCTAAGAATTAGCAGAACTTTAGATAACAAAGACTTGTTACTTTTTGTCAATGGTTTAAGCCTATTAGCTGCTTTTCTGGTGCCATTAATCTGGAAATTTGCTAACCTACCCAGTTTTTTTGAGCTAGTTTTGTTGTCGGCGGTGACAGGCAGCTTTGTGGTGGCTTTGTCGGCTTTTGCGCGGCTGGTATATCAAACGCTTTATCGTCTGCTTTGATTGAGAATGTGGCTGTTAAGCCTGATTCTATTAAGCCTGGTTATAAGTGCGCCCTAAATTGTAGGCGGCGATCGCTAGGGTTGTGTTCCCCACTAAGGTCATTGCGGCTTGTAAAGTTACTAACCAATCTAAACTCGGATTATTATCAAAGAAATGCCAGGTACAGGCACACATCGCACTCACAAGCGCAGGGGTCATTGCCAAAGCAAACCAGCGCCAACTAGAATTCTGAGTCTGTTTACCATATTGAGCTATTAACCAAATCGCGATCGCCCATTCCAATACGGTCGAAACGTGAATAATCCAAGTCGGCAGAGAAAGAGCGTGCATATAATTTTCAGGATTTACGCAAGGAAGAACTTGAGAGAACTTGATCGAAGGGAATTTAAGTTGAAATAGAAGTTGACATTCTCCCACCGATACTTCGGCTGCACTCAACACAAGTAAATTGGGGGTATCTTAAGCCTCACGACTTAGGTTTTCTGCTTCGATCAGTAGTCCTAACTAGACTGTTGCCAGTCCCCGCCAGAACCTTTCCACAGAGATTTTTGGTGACGCTATGCCCTAGAGCCTCAATTAATTCAATCCCACGATTTCTGATTACTTGCGCTGCTACATCTCTATGGGTTGCGTATCCACATTCAGGACAAGAATGAACTTCTATCAGCTAAAGATTTCTTAACTATATGGGCATCACAATTTGGGCAAACTTGGGAAGCCTAATCTTTATCCTACAATCTAATTTACCGTCTCAATTAGATTTCATCCTAATTTCATAATTGTATGTAATCCTCAATATATGAGTATTTTAGATTAAACCGATGAAACTCAAAGCTACTACAGTAGGATTAATTCTACTAACACTTTTCACTGCCTCCCTACCCTCACTAGCTCAAATGGGCAAAATGAATTATGGAAATATGGGCGGGATGTCAATGGAGCTAGGTACTGCTGATCCTAACTTTGATCTGCGTTTTATTGATGGCATGACTCCCCATCACCAAGGTGCATTAGTCATGGCAAAAGAAGCACTGCAAAAATCAAAACGCCCCGAAATCAGAAAGTTAGCCGAAGCAATTATCAAAGCTCAGGATAAAGAGATTGCCCAAATGCAGCAATGGCGGAAATCTTGGTATCCCAAAGCTAGCAGTACCCCTATGGCATGGAACTCGAAAATGGGTCACATGATGTCTATGTCCAAAGAACAAAAGCAAGGCATGATGATGAATATGGACTTAGGAGCAGCCGACTCAAGCTTTGACCTGCGATTTATCAATGCGATGCTCCCACACCATGAAGGAGCTTTAGAGATGGCAAAGGAGGCTCAGAATAAATCCAAGCGTCCTGAAATCAAGAAACTAGCTCAAGAGATTCTCACTTCCCAACAAGCCGAAATCGATCAGATGAAGCAATGGCGTAAGTCTTGGTATGGAAAGTAGTCGGTATATTTATTTAGTTGATTTAATTATATTTAGAAGAGTGATTTGATGCTTTATTCCCGAAAATCTAAACTCCTATGGAACTTCACTTTAATCCCTAGTGCAATCCTTAGCCTGATTATTCTATCAATCCCAGCTAATGTTCTTGCCCATGCGGGACATGGAGATGAGTTCAAAGGTGGAGATACCCAATCTAAGGAGGCAATTCAAGTAGATGCGAATGCCGCTAAGCAGATTGGGATCAAAGTAGAATCCGTGGCAAAGAGACAACTAGGATTTGGCATCAAAACCACTGGACAAATTGAAGCGATGCCCGATCGCAAAGCCGAAATTACCACCCCCATTAGAGGCAAAATCACTCAGCTTCTTGTCAAGCAAGGTGATAAAGTCCAAGTTGGACAAACCTTAGCCATTCTCTCAAGTCCAGAGGTTGCTGAACTACGGGTAACTTCTTTTGAGAAAAGAGTAGAAGCCGATGGTAATGTGCGTGAGGCCGAGACAAATCTACAACTAGCACAGCAAAACTACATCCGTACCCAACAAATTACCGATGCCGAGATCAAGCAAGCCCAAGTTGAACTAAAGGTAGATCGAGAACGTTATGACCGAGACAAAGAATTATTAGCCAAAGGTGCAATTCCCAGCCGTCAAGTGATGGAATCGGAGGCGAAGGTATCAGTTGCAAAGTCTGCCCTTGCTAAAGCCGAAAGTAAACTAGAAGTTTTAAAAGCAGATGCCGAAATCAAACGAGCTAAGTCAACGCTCCAAGTAGCAAAAGAACGAGTTCAGTTGAGCAGTTCTAACTACAATGCTAGATTAAATCAACTAGGGGCAAATGCCAATCCTGATGGCACGATCGCCATTAAATCACCAATTACAGGTACAGTCTCCGAGCTAAAAGCCACCCTAGCAGAATCAGGAGAAGATGCAGGTAAGCCGATCATGACGATCGTAAATAGCGATCGCCTCCTAGCCACAGCCAATATTTATGAGAAAGACTTGGGCAAAATTAAAGTAGGTCAACAGGTAAGAGCGATCACAGCAGGGCGGACATTTACAGGCAAAGTGCGAACCATCGGTGCCGTAGTGAATGGAGAAACTCGGATCATACCTGTACAAGCAGAAATTGAAAATAGCGATCGCCTACTAACTGTCGGAATGTTTGCGGATTTAGAAGTTCTCACCAATAAATCGGCTGACTCTGTATTAGCAATTCCCACAGCAGCAATTGTAGAAGCGAATGGTAAAAATCTCGTATTTGTGCAAAATGGCAGGGCCTTTCAGCCTGTAGAAGTGACATTAGGTAGAACCGCAGGGGATTTTATCGAAGTTACCAATGGCTTGTTTGAAGGAGATGCGATCGCTACCCAAAGAGCCACCCAACTTTATGCCCAATCCTTAAGAGGTGGTAGTACACCCTCAGAACCAGATAAAACATCAGAACCAGATAAAATAGTCGAAATTTCTCCTAGTAATGGTTCATCTTTACCTTGGTGGACAATGCTGGTAGTCGGTGGGATTAGTGGCGGAGCGATCGCGGCAACCGCATTTTGGTTAGGACGACGTTCTAGCACTAAGATGGTAATTATTCGAGAGCCCTCTTTAGTCGAGCATACTGATAGATAGTAAGTATCATAGGACTGACGCAGAGGCTAGAATGTCAGGGAGCGGCATAAGTTTAAGCAAATCTATCTGAATTTTAATTTTGTACTTCCAGATTATTCTCACTTTATACTTAAATTGCTTATGGCTTGGCAACATACTGAAATTTATTAAATCGCATCAACAGCTAAATTTAATCTCAGAACATTTACGCCATCTTCGCCGAATATACCTAAAAATCTGCCATCAGTATTTTGTTGAATTAAGGTCTCTAATTGATTAGGTTGAAGTTTTCGAGTTTGAGCAATTCTCGGAATCTGAGCTTTAGCTGTTTCAATTGTAATGTGCGGATCGAGACTAGAGCCAGAAGTATAAATCAAATCTCCAGTGGGAGTAATTCCTGCCTGTTGTAATCTTGGTAAATCGCCAACAATCGCTCTACTTGGATCAGAATCAGCTTTGCCTTTAATGCGCTCAACTAGAGCAGGATTACTAGGAGCTAAATTACTTGCGCCTGAAATACCAGTTTTGAGAATACCAGCCTCATCTTTGTTTGGATCGGCGGTGCTGTAATTAGTAGTGCTAGGACGACTATTGAAATAGCGATCGCTGGTAAAAGGCTGTCCGATTAAGGCAGAACCAACTACTTTTCCTTGAGCATTAAAAATCAAACTGCCATTTGCTTGACTAGAAAAGAATGGTAATTGCGCGATCGCTAACATTGAGAAAGGATAAATTACGGCAACCAGCAACCATAGTACAAGAGTCGTGCGAATAGCTTTAATGATTTCATTCATAGTTTTAGATTGGGTTTAAGCAGGTAAACGAAGCTAATTTGAAACAGCCAAATATAATGAATACAATTAAAATTTTTCAGGCTGAAACATTACGGCAAATAGATAAATTGAGAAACCAACCGTACCAATTCCTAAAATACCTAAAGCATAGGCTTGTGAACGAGTAAAGCTCTCCGCATTTGCGGCATAAACTGTGGGAGCAACAATTAGATTAAAGCAAAGAGCAAGAAATAGATATTTCGGATACTTCTGTTTAATTGAGAACCGCCAAAGATCCTTTAGATCTTCAAGCATAAGATTACGCGAAACATAAACTAGAATTTCTTTCATAATTAGCCTTGATGATTTAGATAGAGAATTAATAGAGCGAATTAGGTAAGTTTAATCATTAGGGTCGCAGGGCGTAGCGTCGCATTGGGTTTTAGATTAAGCCTGTTAAGCGATCGGCAATAAAACATCAATCAATTTAATCGCAATAAATGGTGTAACTACTCCACCTAGCCCGTAAATTAAAATATTGCGTTGTAAAAGTTGATCGGCAGTCAGCGGTCGAAACTTTACGCCTTTAAGTGCAAGTGGAATTAATGCAGGAATAATTAAAGCGTTGTAAATTAAGGCTGAAAGAATTGCCGATTGTGGACTCTTTAAACCCATTACATTCAATGCACCAATTCCCGATGCGGCAAAAATAGTTGGAATAATTGCAAAGTATTTGGCAATGTCATTGGCAATCGAGAAAGTGGTCAAAGCGCCTCTGGTAATTAGCAATTGTTTCCCAATCGCCACTAAATCAATTAACTTAGTTGGATCGGAATCCAAATCCACCATATTTGCGGCTTCCTTTGCTGCTTGGGTACCTGAATTCATGGCAACGCCCACATTAGCCTGAGCTAGAGCAGGAGCATCATTGGTGCCATCGCCAGTCATTGCTACCAATTTCCCTTCAGATTGTTCTCGCCGAATCACATCGATTTTATCTTCAGGCGTTGCTTCAGCAATAAAATCATCCACACCAGCTTCAGCCGCAATTACTGAGGCCGTGATTCCATTATCACCTGTGAGCATAATTGTACGGACTCCCATGCGTCGCAGTTGATCGAAGCGTTCGCGTAAACCAGGTTTGACAATATCTTTGAGGTAAATTACGCCATATAATTCCCCACCTTGACATAATCCCAAGGGAGTTCCGCCTAGCTTCGATACCTTCTCATAGGCAGCTTCAAATTCATCAGGAATTTCACCTGATCGCGATCGCACAAATCCGCGAATTGAATCAACTGCACCCTTGCGTACTTCAGTTGCATCGGGTAAATCTGTGCCACTCATACGAGTGCGGGCTGAGAACTCAATCCCTTTCGCTTGATCTTGATCAAATTGAACCGTTGCTCCTGCCTGTTCAGCCAGCTTAACAATCGATCTTCCTTCAGGAGTCTGATCAAAAATACTAGCCGCCAGCGCAACATTAGCCATCTCGGCAAGTGAATATCCTTTAACTGGAATAAACTCATCTGCAAGGCGATTGCCAAGCGTGATAGTGCCCGTTTTGTCTAACACAAGCGTATTTATGTCACCACAGGCTTCCACTGCTCGACCTGAAGTAGCGATTACATTAAACTGGGCCACTCGATCCATGCCCGCAATGCCGATCGCACTGAGTAATCCGCCAATTGTGGTCGGAATTAGTGCTACCAACAAGGAAATCAAAATGGCAATGGTGATCGGCGTATTTACAAAGTTAGCGATCGGCAGAATCGTTGCCACGGCAATTAGGAACACTTGAGTCAGCACAGTGAGCAGCACAGTTAAAGCAATCTCGTTAGGAGTTTTGGTGCGTTCTGCTCCTTCCACTAAGGCAATCATCCTGTCAATAAATCCCTGCCCAGGATCAGCCATGATTTTAATTGTCAATTCATCAGAAACTACCCGTGTTCCACCTGTAACTGAACTAGCAATGTCGGTACCAGGTTGTTTTAAGACGGGAGCAGATTCTCCCGTAATCGCCGATTCATCCACCGAAGCCAAGCCTGCCGTCACTTCTCCATCAGCAGGAATCATTTCACCGATCTTCACCTTAACAAGATCACCGCGCCGTAACTCGGTAGAACTAATTTGCTGAATCGTTCCATCAGGCAATAATTTGCTGGCGGTAGTATCTGAGCGAGTTGTGCGCAAAGAATCAGCCTGGGCTTTCCCGCGTCCTTCAGCGATCGCTTCGGCAAAATTAGCGAACAGCACAGTAAGAAAGAGAATCACTGTAATCGAACCATTCAGCAGACGCTGTTGATTTGAATCTGCTTGCACGGTGCCAAATAGATTGGGATCGAAGGTCACCAATAGAGTAACCAAGGTACCGACCCAAACCATAAACATTACGGGATTACGCACCGCTATTTTGGGATTGAGTTTACGGAAGGAATCTTGAATTGCCCGACCATACAGCCCTGCCATAGATGCTTTAGGCGTGTTTCTACGGGAGTTGCGGGTGCTGCCAATCTCTTCGTTTTCTACAGTTGGAGAATTATTTGTCGAATTAGAGTTCATCTTAGTGTTCATGAATTTTTTAGCCACCTTTAGCGATCAGAAAAGCTTCAGCAATGGAGCCGAGAGCCAGAACAGGGAAGAAGGTTAATGCACCCATTATCAAAATTACGCCTGCGGTAACTGAAGTAAATAAAACTGTATCTGTGCGTAATGTGCCAGTAGTCATAGCTACAGCTTGTTTGCGAGACATTCCATCTGCCAACAATAACAAAGCAATAATCGGCACATAGCGACCACCTAGCAAGCTAACAGAAGTACTGAGATTCCACCATAAGCTAGTTGCAGCAGGTTGAGAATCAGCTAAGCCTTCAAATCCAGAGCCATTATTTGCGGCCGCCGAAGCATATTCATAGATCACTTGAGATAGTCCGTGAAATCCTGGGTTGCTAATGCCTGCTAACTGTTCGGGAAATGCCAAAGTAATTGCGCCAGGAATCAGAATAAAGATCGGATGAATCAGCAGAATCAGAAAACTGGTCAATACCACTTCATTCTTTTCAATCTTACGTCCCAAAAATTCAGGCGTTCTGCCAACCATTAAGCCTGTCACAAATACTGCCAAAATTGAATAAGCGAATAGATAAGCAGTGCCTGTTCCCTGTCCGCCCCAAATAATTTGCAGAAAGAGATTAGACATGGTAATAAATCCGCCAGCTGGCATGAGCGAATCATGCATCGAATTCACTGCTCCTGTCATGGTTCCTGTGGTAGTCACCGAGAACAAAGCTGATTGCGCCCAACCGAAGCGAACTTCTTTCCCTTCCAGATTTGGGAATGAGTTACCTAAGAGATTATTAACTAGAGGATTGCCTTGATATTCGCCAATGCCTGTGACAATAATGAATGCCACATAGAGAATGAACACCATGCCAAAGATTAGCCAAGCTTGCTTGCGATTGTTAGCGATCGCGCCAAAGGTATGAATTAAGGCTGTGGGAACCGCAATCATCGCCAAAATCTGGATCAAATTGGTAAAGTTGTTCGGGTTCTCAAAGGGATGAGCAGAGTTAGCCGCAAAAAATCCGCCGCCGTTTTCTCCTAATTGTTTGATAATTTCAAAATGTGCCACTGGACCTAAGCCGATCGCTTGGCTGATATTTGGATTTTCTAGGGTGGGAATGACTATGGGTGCAGATAAAGTTTCGGGCACACCTGCGGCAATAAAAGCGATCGCGCCAACTACACTAATTGGCAACAAAATTCTGGTAATCGCTTGGGTTAGATCCACATAGAAATTGCCCAGAGAACGTCCAGTTAAGCCACGAATAAAAGCGATCGCCACCGCAATCCCCGTTCCGGCTGAAGTAAAAAATAGAAATCCTAAACCTAAAGTCTGAGTGAAGTAAGTGAGTGTGGTTTCGCCTGAGTAATGTTGCTGATTGGTGTTGGTAATAAAGGAAATCGTAGTATGTAGAGCAGTGTCCCAGGTGGGCGCACTCAATGAAGTCGGATTTAGGGGCAAATAGCCCTGAGCCATGATCATCAAAAACAACAAGATCGCCATTGCTAAATTGCTATATAAAATCGCTCTGGCATATTGCCAGCCTGTCATTTGGGCTTTAGTCTGAATCCCGCTAAGATTAAAAATTAAGCGTTCAATTGGATTTATCAGGCGATCAAGAATTGTCTTTTGTCCTAAAAATACTCGTGCGATATAATTGCCAAAGATCGGGGCGATCGCTACAATTAGCACCAGTACTATACCGATTTGAATCCATCCTTGTAACATGGTGGAAATTCTTCTGTTTATGTCAGTGAAGTGTCAGAAAGTCTCTCCTGACTGCTAAATCATCCTACATTTATTAATCCTTGGCAAGGTATAACTTTAATGTTTAGATGGTTCTCCCAGGCATATCTGGATTTTAGATATAGTTAAAGCCTACTGTTCAGGCTGCATTTAGGTTCTATTTAGATCGCGATCGCTTGAAAATTGGGCTACATTCTCACAATCTAATTTCTATTAAGCGGTACGAAGAGCCACAATTGGATCAAGTTTGGCAGCTTGGCGGGCAGGAAATACACCAAAGAATAAGCCAATTGTGCCAGAAATACT
>Ga0163144_10019037_pt1 | contig 13841 bp, 11 predicted proteins | sample OliLak19BULKMAT1_FD_123175 | JGI IMG/M metagenome (GOLD analysis project Ga0163144, IMG submission 123175) | Freshwater microbial mat bacterial communities from Lake Vanda, McMurdo Dry Valleys, Antarctica - Oligotrophic Lake LV.19.BULKMAT1 | ecosystem: Environmental > Aquatic > Freshwater >... | reverse complement strand
CGTCACGACCATAACCAAGCTGTATGGGAGGCGGCACGCGATGCGGACTACCAGCCGGGCGCAGATGGCCGGGTGGCTGTTTTAGGAACTTCCATGGGGTCTTATTATGAGCTTGCCTTCACCCTTCGCGGCTTGGCCATGAAGGAAGCCACGGAGTCGGATCCAGGATTCTATCTGGATTCGCGGAGTGCCCTCCGCGGGATTCGGGAGTTTGGGAAGGAAGTCGGTGTGCAGCCCACCGTGGTGCTTCTGACCCGAAAGACCGGGGAGGTGTCGCAGTCTTTCGACGGGATTTCGATGCTCTACAGCTCGAGGGGTTCTCCGGTTGCCGGATTCGTGCGGCTGGCGGCGATCAGCCAGATGTTCAAGGGTAACGAATTCCGCCGGTTGCCAGATCCCCTTGATCTGCTTGCGCCGCAGTGGCACGGCCATGCGGCCCTGGTGGTTTCCGACCAACCGCTTCCTGATGGGGGAGGGGGCGAACGCATCTCCTTTGTTCCACCGGAGGGCGGCGAAAAAACCTACGGGGTTCGAATTCCAGCCCGGGAAATTGATGAGTCGCTTCGGGCCTGGTTGAAGGTGTGCGGGGATGCGGGCGCGGAAGGAGTTGTGAGCATATTGCCGGAGTACATGGCCGTGGAACGTTTCTGACCCGACAGGTTTCTGGACATGGTTAATGGCTGGAATAAACCGCGAGGCCAAGGGACAAAGCCGCCAGAATCAGAAGTACAGGGTCGTGAAGAAAGCCCTGCAAGGGGTCGTCGCCCTGCCCGCTGGCGGAATTGCGAATCCAAAAACGCACGTTGCCGATGGCGAAGAGTGCGGCCACGATACCCAGGAAGTGCGGTTTGTCGTAGAGCAGGGTTGCGCCCGGCGACCAGGCATAGGCGGCCAGGATGCCGCAGGCGGCAAATCCCATCGAAACACCGACCCCGTTGATGATTTGTAAATGGTGGGTCCGATAAAACCGGCGGCGGGAGCCCCCGTCTCCTGCCGTGGCCCGGAGCCGCAATTCCGAGGCCCGTTTGGCCAGGGCCAGCGTAAGAAATCCGGCCAGCGCGAAGGAAATCAGCCAGGGCGTAATGAGGATGGAAACTGCGGCTGAGCCTGCTTCCAGGCGGATGAGATAAAAGCCCGCCAGGGCGATGAGGTCGAGGCCGGGCCAGCGTTTGAGATAGAGGCAATAGAGGAACCCCAAAACGGCGTAGGCGGCAAGCCAGGCGAGGGGTAGAACCCCGGCCATGGCACCGGCCGAAAAAGCCAGGGCAACGAGAATTCCGCAGAGGCGCAGCGCGACCCAGGGAGAAATGCGACCACTGGCGAGCGGGCGATGGCGTTTTTTGGGATGGACGCGGTCATCATGGAGATCGAGCAGGTCGTTGAAGAGATACGTGGCCGAAGCCAGCGCGCAAAAAGCCGCAAAGAGAAAGATGAGCCGGATGGCCTCGGGTGTTTCCGGGAGACGGTGGCCCGCGAGGAGAGGTACAAAGAGAATGAGGTTCTTGAGCCAGTGACGCGGTCGGAGCATCTGGAGATACCGTCCGGGTGCAGGGGCGGTTCCCAGGGTTTGCAGGGGAGTTCCGACCCGCTGCGCACTGGCCAGCAGACTCCTGCCGGGGGCCACCACCCAGGCGGTGTTCGCGGCCTCCCACACGGCGAGATCCGCCGGGGAATCCCCCACATAATCGAAACCCTTGCGACCATATCGTCGAACAAGCGCAGCGGCTTTTTCGGGGCCCTTCAAGTTTATGGATTCGTCGCTGGCGAGGATATCATCGAAGCCTCCGAGATGGGCAGAGACCGCTTCGGCGACTAAACGATCAGCGGCTGTGGCAAGGATGACGGGGCGTCCCTGCGCGCGCGCCGCGGCCAGCAGGGCGAGAACTTCCTGGCGCCACGGCAGCTCGGCCAGGTCGAGAGGGGGGGCCTGACGGGCAATCACCATCTTGGCACGTTCAGGGCGGGTAAAATTTCGCCCCAGCGAGAGGGCCGCCACAAAGGGTTTGTTGTGAGCGAGTGCGAGAAACTGCTCAAGAAAAAGGTCGCTGGCTGTCAGCGTGCCATCAAGGTCAAAAACAAGAGGTCGGGAGGTGTTTCCCCCGCCGGAATTTGTGCACAACGGATTTCCCTTTGGAGTCAGATTCTGCATGATGAATGGAAATGTCAGAACCCCGAGCGAACGTCCTGGGAGTCGGTCTCAGCGCCATCAATTTGGAACAGGCGGTGGACCATCTGGTCTCGTCGGCCCGTCAGGGTTTGCGGGGCTACGTGTGTGTGACGGGTGTGCATGGGGTGACCGAGGCCCGCAACGATCCCGCATTCCGGCAGATTCTCAACCAGGCTTTTCTCAATGTCCCGGATGGGATGCCCATGAGCTGGGTGGGATGGGCGCAGGGGCACCGGGCGATGGACCGCGTCTATGGGCCGGATCTGATGTTGGAAATTTTGCGGCGAAGTGTTCCGCTGGGACTGACCCATTTCTTCTACGGCGGGAAGGAAGGGGTCGCTGACCTTCTTGCGGAGAAAATGCAGAGCCGGTTTCGCGGGCTTCAGGTGGTGGGAACATTCTGTCCGCCCTTTCGGGCGTTGACCGGGAACGAGAGAGCGGAATTGCAGAGTCGAATCGCAGAGCGGAAACCGGATTTCTTTTGGGTGGGCCTGAGCACTCCGAAACAGGAACGCTTCATGGCGGAGTTTCTCCCGCTGCTTGATGCCAAGATCATGGTGGGAGTGGGTGCGGCGTTTGATTTTCATGCCGGTCTGGTTTCGCAGGCACCCGGCTGGATGCAACGGGCGGGTCTGGAATGGCTTTACCGGTTGGGCACGGAGCCCCGGCGGCTGGGGAGGAGGTATTTGATCAATAATCCGCTCTTCATCTGGCGCATCGGGCTGCAGCTGAGTGGACTGAGGAGTTATCGGGTGGAGGAGTCAGGCGGGCAAGCGCCTTTCCCGCCGATCAAAACCGATTGACGACGGAATCCTTCGAGGCCCCGCTTTTCATCTGATCGTAAATCCAGGCGTAGGTTTTTTCCATGCCCGCGCGGAGGGAAATGGAGGGTTCCCAGTTGAGCAGTTGGTTGATGAGCGTGTTGTCGCTGCTGCGGCCGCGCACGCCTTTCGGGGCGTCGAGTTTGTATTTTCGCTCCAGCTTGAGTCCGGCGATTTCCTCGACGATGTCGGCGAGTTGATTGATCGAGACCATCTCGGCGCTGCCCAGGTTGATAGGTTCAACGATCGCACTTTGCATAATCATCCGGGTGCCCTTGGTGCAGTCGTCAATGAATTGAAAGCTGCGTGTCTGTCGGCCGTCACCCCAGATCTCAAGTTCGGTCGCGCCACTCAACTTGGCGGCGATCACCTTGCGGCACATGGCGGCCGGTGCCTTTTCGCGTCCGCCGTCGAACGTGCCATGGGGTCCATAGACATTGTGATAGCGTGCGATGCGGGTTTCGATGCCGAAATCCTCCCGGAAGTGACGGCACATCCGCTCGCTAAAAAGTTTTTCCCAGCCGTATCCATCCTCCGGATCGGCGGGATAGGCATCGGCTTCTTTCAAGCCGGGATTATCGGTTTCGCGCTGCTTGTAGCCCGCATAGACGCAGGCGGAGGAGGAGTAAAACAGCCGGGTGGCTCCGCATTGCCGGGCCGCCATGAGCAGATGGGTGTTGATCAGCACGCTGAGCATGCAGAGCCCCTTGTTCATCTCGATGAACCCCATGCCGCCCATGTCCGCGGCGAGATTATAGACCCAGTCGCAGCCATTGACAGCCTGCACACAGGCATCGCGATACTCCAGATCGAGGGTGAGATTTTCCGCTTCGGAAAAACGTTGATACCACTGCCACTGTGGTTTTTTGTCAACCGCGCGGACGCGGCAACCTTGGGCGAGGAGTTCTTTGACCAGTTCGCCGCCGATGAATCCGCCGGCGCCGGCTACGAGGATGGGATGCTGTGACATGAGGAATTAGGAATTAGGGATTTGAGCTGGGAGCTGGGAGGGCGGGAGAGTTTTGGAAACGGGCGGAGGTATTGCCACAAAAGAACACAAAGATCACAAAAAAGGAAAGAATCTCACGCGAAGGCGCGGAGGCGCGGAGGGGAGCAGGGAGGTGGGAGGGCGATTTTTTTATGGTAAAACGTCGAAGTTGCCAGCCCTGAGTGACAGTAGCCTAGGCGATATGGTGTTCACAGGCGATCAGCTCCCACCACCTTGAGCACGGCCAATACTCGGAATGAAGTAAAGTTCTGATAGAAGCGGTCTCTTTCATTAAGAGCCTGTCTGAAAAGTCGCTATGGGAGGGCGGCAGGCTCTTGCCGCCCAGGGATGCGAGGGCCCGCATCCCTCCATTCTCCTGTCTTAAGACAGGCTCTAAAGGATTTAAAACGCTTGAAAGGGAATTTTTTGACCACGGATGAAACGGATGCTCACGGACAAAGGCAGAGAGGATCGGGCGTCGTCTCCCATCCGTGAAAACCCGTGGTTCTCTTTCCGTGGCCTCGCGGGAGTTGACCAATCGAATGTTTCATCCCGGAGTTACAAGACCAGGAGGTTGGGAGATTGAGCGGTTCGCACGGCTGCGATTGTGATCCCTTGGTCGAAAGTCACCAGACGGCCGCCATGAGTTGTGGCCAATGCCAGCAGGTAATGGTCGGTGAGATGTCGCGGGGTGAGCATGAGGGAATGGTCGAACGTCAGGGCTTCGCAGAGACTGATGGAATCGGCCCAGAAATGATGATCAGCAGCGGAGATTGCGTGATGAAGTCGGCGTGAAATGTTGGAGACGGTCAGTCTTCCGGGATACGCAGACTGGGAAATGATGCGGATGCAGGCATTTTGCGTGAGCGGACAGGTGGCCCAGCCTTCCTGGCGATGTTGGCTCATCCACGCGTGGGCGGCCTTATGGTGGACGTGAGCGGCATCGAACAGCGCGATCACCATGTTGGCATCGAACAGAGAGATCACGGTCGCTCGGATTCTTCCATAAGCTTTTGCACGAGTTGTGAAGTGACGACACGGTCCGAGGCGGGAATGATCTCGAATCCATTGACCGAAGGAGAATGACCTTCCGGGCGCGCGCCATCGGATACGAGGGCGGTGCGGGCCAGTTCGGACAAAATTTGACCCGCTGTTTTTTTTGTCCGGGCGGCCATCTCTTTTGCCGCTTCTAAAACATCACTATCCAGGTCAAGAGTAGTCCTCATCTGATTACTAAACCCGCATCTGATGTGAAAATCAAGGTTTGATGATAAGAGGTACCGTCTGAGCTTGGGGCTCCCTCTTTGCCCAACGCGTTCCCTTGGTTACCAGTTTTTCCGGGCGATACCGCATCAGGCTTTCACCGCCACATCCTCATGGAGAATGGTAACGGCGAGACGATTTCCGCCGATTTCGAGGACATTCATTTGCGCTGCGACGGTGCGGTCGGGTTGTTCGCGCAGGCAGAGTTGGAACGCCTGTTTCTTGCCGGAGCCACTGTCGAGCAGATCGAAATAATCCTGGAAGCCCTGGTCTCTGGTCGGAGCAGCCAAGTGCGAAAAGAACGGGGTGCCCACGATGTCGTCCTGGTCGCGCTGCAACAGGTCGCTGGCTTTTTGGTTGCAGAAAAGCACCACGCCATTCCAAGCCGAGACCACAATGGGAAGGGGAAGCTGGAGAACAAATTCCACCAGAGTGTCGTGGCTCCCCGCCACTTTTTGTCTTTGATGACTGGCGAACATGGCCACGGCGCCGCCCGCCAGGAGAGTGAGCAGCCTCACGGCCACCTTGATGTAGGCATCGGGACGGGCCATAAATTCGGGGTCCGACAAGAGGGAGGTCGCGAACAAGACGCAAAACATCGCACACCAGAAGAGCAGCCAGAGCGGTCGCATGAAAAGCGCCAGGATTCCCAGCGCCAGGATCGAAAGGAGACCGGCCACATTGGCCTGAGGAATCAGATAGCTTGACGAAACGATCGCCGCCACAAAGACCAATGGCAGAAATGCGACTGGTTGCCACCGGGGGCTCTGGATGCTCTTGAGGAAGGTTGTCACGGCCTGGGAAATCTGACATTAGCAAAGTTCGGGCTATTTTCCAATCTATTCGGGGAATTGCGGGGCGAAGAGCTTCAACCAATCGTCTTGGAAGCGATCCACGGTGAAATGATCTTCGTAACGTTGCCGGTTCATCCGGCTCCAGGTCGGCCAGTCCTTGCGGGAGTCCAGGGCCTGCCTGAGAGCTTTGTGTAAAGAGGATACGTGGTCCTCACCTGGTTGATACAGCACTCCGCCGCAGGGAGAGCCGACCACCTCGGAACTGGCGCGCCAATCGGCCACGACGAGGGGCAGGCCCCACATCATCGCCTCGGCCAGAACAAGGCCGAAGGATTCGTAAATGGCGACACTGGGAAAAGCCAAAAGCGAAGCCGAGCGATACTGGGCGTGCAGGGCCTCGCCGCTGAGTTCGCCGAGCACCTCGACCTGATGGCTGATTTTAAGCCGGGCGAGATCCTGTTTGAGTTCGCGAGTGGAGTAGGGAGAAATGCATTCGCCCACCAGCCGCAGGATGAGGTCGTCGGAGCGTGCGGAGAGCAAGGCGAAGGCCTCAAGCAGGGCCACCGTCCCTTTCGCCGGACAGAGGTGGCCGACATGGAGTAAAACGGCGGGGCCAGCCTGGTGCTGCGGAAGGAGAGCTTCCGGGTTGTCGTCTTCCACGGCATTGGGAATGACCACAATGTTGGTGATGCCTGCAGCCAGAGCATCGCGTTTTCCGAACTCGGTCAGGACGACCGCGCCCCAGCACATGCCGTACGCCCAGCACACGAGGCGGCGCAGCCACCAGGGCAGCCGGGGGATTTTCTCGGCGATGCCGGCGGCTTGGAAGTGAATCACGAGACGAGGCGAAAACAGCCGGGTGAATGGCAGCAGCGCAATGTCGCGCAGGATGGGCGTGCGATGAGGGCCGCCACTGGGATACAGGATCCAGTCTGGACGGCCGTGACAGCGAATGGCCAGAAGCCTGAGCGCGACCCGGAAAAGTTCGACCACCTTGGCGATCTGGATTTTGCGAAACGAATTCGCATCCTTGGAAAATTGGAAGTCCCAGTGTTGCACCTTGCAGACGCCGGAGGCGGTCAGCAGATTGTAAATGCGTTCGATGTTCAGCGTCTGGCCGCCGATGGGAGGAGGCATCTGCCCGGCGATGACGACATTCGGGCGGGCCGGCCTGGTCGGGGGAGAGAGCAGGAAGGACTCCCAGCGGGAGCGCAGGATATCGAGCGTGTATTTGGAATCATAGAGACGGCGATTGATGACGCCCCATTCCTGCCATTGGGATTGCTGCTCCAGCGCGCGCTGCAAGGCGCTGGTCAAGGCGGCGGGGTGATCGGAGGTGGGGTCATAGAGGACACCGCCGCAACCAGCGGTGACCTCGCGATTGGCGCGCCAGTCGCTCACGACCACGGGAAGGCCGAATTGCATGGCCTCGATCAGCACCATGCCAAAGGATTCGTAGGGTGCCACGCTGGGGAAAACGAAAAGCGAGGCGCGCCGATATTCATCGAAGAGTTCCTCCCCGGTTTTGAGTCCGGCGATCTCCACCTGGCGGGCGATCCCCAGTTGAACGATTTGGGCGTCCAACTCTGCCTGGGAGAAGGGGGGAAGCACCTCGCCGACCAGACGAAGGACAAGCCGGTGGCCGCCATCCCCGGCGCTGAGACGGGCGAAAGCTTTCAGGAGGGCCGGCGTTCCCTTGTCTGCACAAAGATGGCCCACCCCGAGGAGGACGAGCCGGTCGCGGTTTGGGGAGGAGTTTTGCGCCGCTTCCTTCCGTTTTTCGAGACCATTGGCCACGGTGACGATGGTTTCGAGACCAAGGGCGGCGGGGTCCTCCTTTCCGAAATCGGTGAGCGAAATTGCCCCCCAGCAGTGCGAATGGGACTTGCGCAGGAGGAATTGGAAGAAGGCGGGCAGGGTCGGGAGCTTGCGGGCGATGCCGGCGGCGCGGAAATGCACCACCACCCGCTGCCCCAGACAGCAAGCCCAGGGCACCAGAACCAAATCCCGCAGCATGGCACTCGTGTGCGGGCCCCCGGTCGGGAAAATGATCCAGTCCAGCGGACCGCTCCGGCGGAGCCGGATGAGGTGGAACAGCACCTTGAACAAGTGGAAAATCTTGTCGGCCTGGATCTGCCGATAGTGGCGCACATCGCGGGAAAAATCGAGATCCCAATGCAGGACTTCCAACCCGGCGATGCCGCTGAAAAGGCCGTACAGCCGCCTGATGTTGATGGTTTGCCCGCCGTAGGGCGGGGGCATCTTGCCCGCCACCACGACCCGCAGAGGCCTTGCGCTCATTTCCAGACCTCCTGGCGCAACCAGTCGGTGGTTTGTTTCACTCCCTCACCCAGAGAAAAGGGCGGCTCCCCCAGGGTGGTGAAGGTGGGCTCGATATCGGTCAGATAATCCTGAGTCATGCTGCGCAGCCGGGACGAGGTGATGTAAAAGGGTTTGCCGGTCAACCGGCTGATCCCATCGCCAGCCACGGCCAGCGCCTTGATCGCCGGGAAGGGAATCTTCAGGGGATCCCGACCACGGATTTCGCGGTGAAACGCGTAAATCCATTTGTCGATGGAGATCGGCCGGTCCCCCACGTAAAAAACCTGCTTGTTCACCATCGTGGGGGGCAACTCCAGAATCCGCATGATTTGCCAAACGATATTCCCCACGTATCCATAGGTGCGGGTGGGCGACGGCACGCCGGGGTGAAGATAGAGTCCCTTGTGCACGATCTTCCAGAATTCCCGCGTGTAGCGCTGATGCCACGGACCCCAGATATTGACGGGTCGGATCAGCGTCCACGTGCAGGGCAGATCCGCCGCGCGGGTGAGGCGTTCGGTTTCCACCTTGCTCCATCCGTACACCGTGTGGGGAAAATAATCCTCTTCGCCCTTGGGCAGGCGGCCGGGCCCGGCCACATACTGGCTCGAAGTGATCAGGGCGCGCTGGATGCCGGGGGTCGCCTTGATGGCGTCCAGAACGTTTTGCGTCCCCTCCGTGTTGGCCCGGTACCCATCCTTGACCGTGGTAGTTTCGTCGCAGTCCGTGCGGGCGGCGAGGTGGATCAGATTATCGGGTTGAAACGCCGCAACCGACTGCCGGAGGCTGCTGGCATCCAGAATATCCCCGACTTGATGGTGGGGCCGGTGGGCCGGTTGCAATGGCGGCTGCGGGTCGTAGTTGCAAACCTCGCAGCCCTGTTCGAGGAGGCTTTCGATCAGGTTGGTTCCGATAAATCCGCTGCCGCCCGTGATAAAGACCCGCCGGGCGGTGAGCGATGGGAAAGGGATTTCAGGCATGCGATGGAAAATGGGTCGGCAAGTTTTGAGTCAGCGCAGTCCCCTGTCTCGGCGGGATTGGCACGAAGTCAAGGCGAGTTTGGGAGGACCTACCCTTACTCCTGAACCTACCCCTACTCGCCGCTCTTCATGGGGTAAGTGCAGGCTCAAGACAGGCGCTCAGACCAGAGATCGATAGATTCCCAGGAGTTGCTCCACATGGGTTTTCCAAGAAAATTTTGCGGCCCGGAGCAAGCCGCGCTTCGTGAGACTCGTGCGCAGGTCGGCGTCGTTTGCCAGGGCAATCAAGTGCTCTGCCGCGCTTTCGGCGTCCAAGGGATCAAAGAGCAGCCCGGCCTCACCAGCCACCTCAGGCAGGCTGGTCGCATTGCTGCAGACCACCGGGCAGCCTGCGGCCATGGCTTCGATTACGGGCAAACCGAATCCCTCAATCAAAGACGGCATAAAAAAAGCGTGTGAAAATCGATAAAACGCTGCCAGCGTGGCATCGGAAACACCGGAAAATTCACGGAAGTGCCCGGAGCCGATCAATGCGGTGATCTCGTCTTTGAGAGACGGGGGGAGCGGGGCACCGACTCGAATGAGGGACGGTTTGATGCCGGCTTTGACCATCCGGGAAAGGACGCGCGGGATACTCGAAAGATTTTTTCTGGGTAATGTCGAACCTACGCTTAAGATCCGGAAGGTGTTTTCCATTCCGGCAGGGAGCTCAGGCAGTGGGCCGGGGTTGCTGAAGCGCTCCACGTCAACTCCCATGGGGTGAAGGTGCAGCCGGGTCTCGGGAATCTGAAGATACCGCACCGCATCCTCAGCCGAAGCTTGAGAGACACAGAGAATCAAGTCGGCCGCCCGAAGATTGAGAGCCGAGCGATAAAAGCGGCGAACCTGCGACGGCGAGAGCGTGCCCGGGTCTCGCAGAGGGGCGAGATCGTGGAGGGTCGCAACCAAGGGGGTGCCAGAGGGAATCGCGGGAATCAGATAAGCAAAACTGTGATCCAGCAGGTGGGTGACATCGGCCTTCGGAAGCATCCGGCATGCCCTGGGATACCCAACCTGTTTGCTAATAAATCGGCGGACCCGGCCGGCGCGTCGTGTCGACTCCGGCGGGAGTCCCAGAGGGCAGAAGATCTCAAGGTCTCCGGATTTCACCAATGGATCGGCCTGCCGAATCAATTCGCGCCAGTGCCGGTCCATGCTTTGGCCCCCTTCACACGGGTGGGCGGGAAGGATATTAACCGTCAGCAAAGGGAAGGCGCTCGCCGGATCTCATCCGACCGGCGTTAGGGGCTGATTAAGAGGCTTGGGAGATTCCGTACTCGTTACTTCGGTGGAGATTTGCTTTTGACTCAATTGAGCGAGGAGGAACACTCCGCCGACAAATGTCCAAATAGCCAAGCCGTTGGGCTGACTCTCAAACACCCCTCCAATCATGGAACCAACAATCGCGAAAAGCACGGCAAAGGAGCCAAGGCAAACGGCCAGATCACGGTCTTGGGCATCACGAACACTTCGCATGGCAGCATGTAGCAGTTTGATACCGATGAATCCAAACGCGAAAAACGCGACAAGACCAATGACGCCAAAACGAGCCAGTGTGCCGGTGATGCTGTCATGGCCTCCCAGCTCCGGGTTTGGCAACAGCGACCAATTTGCAGGATCCTTGAGCTGCATGTATCCCGTCAAGCGAGGCGAAAATGTCTGCAAACTATAGATATCTGGGAGTCCTGTAACCGCTAAAAACCATCCGGAGATTTCAGGGAGTATGAGCAGAATCTGGTCAGAGAAAAGAATTACGAGGAGAACGACAGTGATGCCTCCGGTGTACGCGAACTGCGTCCCGCGTCGTGTCCTTAAAAAGGTGTACCAGACCGGACCAAGGAGACACAAAGCAACCAAGGTCTTTCCTTTCGAGAGCAAGGCTGCGGTAAAAAGAATGGCAAAACCACAGAGATAGATTAGGCGCTTTGACTTGAGCCGTACGGCAGCCCAGAGCGAGAACATGCAATAATAAACAATTAATGCGTAGTTAGATGCACCGCTCCCAAAACCCGAGGCACGGGGTCTTTCTCCGTAAGACTCGGAAAGGAACTGGCTGGAGGAAACAGGAGAAAGGCCGGTTTCCGCGTAAAAATATTCCATCGGGGAAAATCCCCAGACCGTTTGTTTGATACCCATGATCGCCCAGGTGACCGCAAAGAACGTCTGCCCTCCGAGAAAATAGAGAAGCTCTTTTCGACTTTCAAACAACCCGACAATAAGCCCGGCAATCGCAATATAGACACCGGTATTGAAAGCCTGTTGCACGGCGCTGGCGAAACCAAAGTCCCTTTTGGAAAAAAATACTGCAGCCGCGATAAAGGCACCGAGGAGATAGAGCATTATCTCCGGGCGGCTCGCTGGTTTTCCGGTCTTAAGTAAAAGCTGGAGGAGACGACCGAGACAGGTGGCAACTAAAGCAATCATCACGATAACCATGACATCCGTGATGGTGGACATACTCACTTCTCCGTAATAAACAGCGACTTTCTTGACGTAGTCCACATAGAAAGCCTCGATGGTGACAATCCAGAGACCGGCTTTGGGATTGAGCAGACAGACGATTCCCAATAGCATGCCCATCGAGCGAATGACAAGCGACATTGGGTTGTTGGTGGAAATCGCCTCCGTAATGAGAAAGAGAGATCCAAGAATAGCGACAATGGTCGCAAAAATGGCTTTGAGTAAGTTGGTGTTCATCTTCCCGCAGGAGAATTTCGCTTCGTGCTGTTCTGGCTTCTTTTGTTGCCATGCACAGCTTCAACACAGGTGGCGAATTGCCCGGCCCATTGCTCCGGAGTGAGAGCCTCGCCCAAATCTCTGCCGGGGTTGCCCAAACCCTTAGTTCGAAAGTTCAGGAGGACTAGGCCCATGCCTTGGATGTCTTCCGGCAGGAAAAGACCATTGACGTTTTCGTGGAGAATCATTTCAGAACCATGATGCCGGGTGAGAAGGAGTGGCAATTGCTGCGCCGCCGCCTCAATTTCAACCAGAGAGAAGGCCTCGAAGTAGGATGGAAAAAACAGTGCGTCGGCTGCAGACATTGCGGGAGATACATCGTTCACCATACCAGTAAATACAATCCAGTCTTTCCAATCAGGATACTTTTTGTCCAGCCAGCATTGAATGGCGTTCAGTTTCTTGGGAAAGCCACCCACCACCAAAAAGCGGAAATCCCGATGTCCGCAATCGCGCAACGCCTGCAGGCAGGCTACCGCCCTCCAGAATCCCTTGCGTACGTAGTGGCCCATGGACACGAAGAGCAAAACGGTTTGCTCTTTCGAAAAATTCAGTCGACCGCGCTGTTCATGCCGGATCAATTGGGACGGGGAGGAAAACTGATCAAAATCGACGGCATTTGGCAAAACAGAGATTTGGCAGTTTTTTCGTTTCAAATCTCGACCGAGGTCTTCCGCGATGGCCTTGGATACCGAAAGAATTCGGCGACAGAACGGCATGGCAAGAATTCCCCGATCCTCCCAGACACCCCAGAGAGTGAAAAATCGACGCAGCCTGGACTCATTCCCGTGAAAAAGTATGCGGTTTTGTATTTTCCACCAAGACGGATTATAAAAGTGAAAGTTGGAGATGTCGGCAAACCAATATTTTCCTCCGGTTGTGCAATAAACGGTGTCAATCTTGTTTTTCGCGCACAGGGCCCGGAACGGAGCTTTGGTGTGCGCCGCCATCCAAAAACTGATCGATCCCAGCGGTCCGGGAAGTTTGAGATACGAAAGGCGACGCCAAGTGACCAGGCGCAACAGATCCTTATCGAGGGAGTCAGACCAGACTTCAACGCTGAAGCCCGCCTTGAGCAAAAATGGAAGCCCAAGGACAAAACTCTTCAATCCGGGATTCCCTAGACTAAAGGATTGTTCAATGATGACGATTTTTTTGTTCAAAGCACAGAATAAGGAGCACTAAGAGCCTATCGGTTTTCCCAGGCGGCCGTCAACTTACAGATGATACCCGTTCTCCTCAACGTAATATCTTCAGAAACAGAAACTCCTCACCCCAAGGAGATACCCAGGAAAGCTCATATCCCGATGCCTTTAGTCTACGAATGAGCTTGGAGGTTTTCGTGATTCCAATGTCCTTGAAGCGATAGTGGAATTCCACCAATATTTGTGCTACGGGAATCGCGCCGTCCAGCAGGCCGTCGAGAACATCATATTCCCCTCCCTCGATGTCGATCTTGAGGAGATCGATCTGTGTGAGGCCATGCCGGCGCATGATACTTTCGATCGAAACAGCTTGGATCTTGACGGTTCGTAAGTCCATGGCCTCACTCCCTGGCGGTGGCGAGGAATAGAAATAGGTGGGATGACCTGACCCGTCGAGGACTGCATAATAAGTGAGCTCTGCATCGTTAGCCGCCAAAGCATTAGGCAGAAAGGAGAATCGAGTTGGGTATGCTGATTTAAGGGGTGCCACCGCCTCTTGAGACAATGGGGTCGGATCGAGTGCAAT